>Ga0163154_10000054_pt1 | contig 153956 bp, 134 predicted proteins | sample OliLakLV19MP9P1_FD_148649 | JGI IMG/M metagenome (GOLD analysis project Ga0163154, IMG submission 148649) | Freshwater microbial mat bacterial communities from Lake Vanda, McMurdo Dry Valleys, Antarctica - Oligotrophic Lake LV.19.MP9.P1 | ecosystem: Environmental > Aquatic > Freshwater > Lake... | reverse complement strand
AGCGGAAATGAACAATTTGCAGACCGAGCAGGCGGTCACCCAGGACGCCAACGCCCGCGCCACCGCCAGCGTTCTGACCGCTACCGCCGCCGCCTGGACTGATACGCCGACCCCCGACGACCGCGCTACCGCCGCCGCCCGACTGACCGCCACCCAGGTGCAGCGCGATCGCACCGCCACCGCCGACGCCTGGACGGATACACCGACACCGACCTACACCCCGTCGCGCACGCCGTCGCGCACATCTACCCTTACTCCGTCGCGCACGCCAACCCTCACCCCGATACCGCCCGGCGCGGCGGGCAATCCGGTCACGTCGAACGCGCAATGGACGCCGCGCCAGCAGGACTTCGGCGGCGTGACGATGGTCGAGGTGCCAGCGGGCTGCTTCACCATCGGCGCCGGCGCGCAATACGATGACGAGCAGAATGGCAGCGAGGTCTGCTTCGAGGCGCCCTTCTGGATCGACCGCACCGAGGTCACCCAGGCGCAGTTCACGGCATTGGGCGGCGTGAAAGCGATTGCGAATAGGTTCGACGGCGATCAGCGTCCGGTCGAGCAGATCACCTGGTTCGAGGCGCGCGACTTTTGCGCGCTGCGCGGTGCCCGCCTGCCGAGCGAGGCGGAATGGGAATACGCGGCGCGCGGCGTCGATGAACTGGAGTACCCCTGGGGCGAGACGTTCGTCGCAGATAATCTCGTCTACGGCGCGAACTCGAACGACCAGACCGCCGAAGTGGGAAGCCGTCCGGCGGGCGCATCGTGGGTGGGCGCGCTCGATATGAGCGGCAATGTCTGGGAGTGGACACGATCGGAATACGTAGGGTATCCTTATATGCGCGATGATGGACGGGAAGACGATTCCGGTAATAGAACAGATGTTCCGCGCGTCCTGCGTGGCGGCTCGTGGAACGATTCCAATTCCGTCGACTTCCGCGCTGCCTATCGTGTCAGGATTGCGCCCGGATTTCAGTACGTCAACGTCGGGTTTCGCTGCGTCCTCTCTCCCTGAACGAAGTGAAGGATAGCCCTGTTTTCTGATCTCTGATTCCTGGTCTCTGGTTTTCTGTTCCCTTGCTGTTGTCCTTGTCCTGGTTCTAATGAAAGCGCCGAAGGCGCGATCGAAAATTTTTCGATTATGGCGAGATATCGACCGATTGTGGTGCTGTATCCCCGGATTGCCAGTTTTGACACGCTCTATTGGGCGTGGCGCAAAGCGCGACGGGGCAAGCGTTATACGCCGACGGCGGCGCATTTCGAGCGCTCGCTCGACAGCGAGCTGCTGAGCCTGCACGACGAAATGCGCGATGAAAGCTGGCAGCCAGGCGGCTTTCGCAGCTTTACCGTGCATGAGCCGAAACGCCGCCGGATCAGCGCCGCCCCTTTCCGCGATCGGGTGGTGCACCACGCGCTGATCAGCGTGATCGAGCCGATCTACGAGCGTAAATTCATCCACGACAGCTATGCCAATCGCGTCGGCAAGGGGACGCACGCCGCGCTCGATCGCTGCACCACCCACATGCGCCGCTTCAGATATGTCTTGCAGTGCGATGTACAGCAGTTCTTTCCAGCGATCGATCATGCTATTTTAAAGACTATTCTGAGCAGCACCATTACCTGTGCCGCCACGATGCGCCTGTGCGAAAAGATCATCGACAGCGGAAAAGATGTCCTGACCAGCGAGTACGATACGCGCTGGTTCCCACAGGATGCGGGAGACCTGTTTGCGGTCATTCGTCCGCGCGGGCTGCCGATCGGCAACCTGACCAGTCAGTTTTGGGCGAACGTGTACATGAATCAACTCGATCAGTTCGTCAGACATCGGCTGCGCTGCGGCGGCTACGTGCGCTACGTCGATGATTTTCTGCTGTTCGCGGACGATAAACCGACGCTGCATCGGTGGCGGCGGGAAATCATCGATTACCTGACAGAACTACGGCTGACTCTGCACGAAAATCGCGCTCAGCCAACCCCCGTCGCGCATGGAATTCCCTTCCTGGGTTTCAATGTCTTTCCCACACACAGACGCTTGAAACGTGAAAAGGGCATTGCCTGTCGTCGCCATTTAAAAACATTGTGGCACGCATATCGGGCGGGCGACATCACTCGTGAACGCGGGCGTGCCAGCGTGATGGCATGGCTCGGTCACGTCCGGCACGGCGACACCTGGGGCTTGCAACGCGCGACTTTTCGAGAGATCGCCCAGTCATGAGCGACAGCGCGCAGTCTCCCATTTTCATCAGGACTGAGGCGTTCGCCCTGTGGCTGCTGTCGCACTTGAAGGGCTATCCGCGTCAGGAACGCTTTCGTCTGACTGCACGAATCGAGGGGGCGATGTTCTCGTTTCACGAAAGCCTGCTCTATGCCGCCAAGACGAACCAGACAGTCGAATATCTGCAAAAAGCCGATGCGGAACTGGATATGCTGCGTACTTATTTGCGCTTTGCTCTGGAGTTGCAGTATATCGACCCGGAAAAATATCATTACATCGCGGAGCAGATGAGCGAGATCGGAAGACTCCTGGGCGGATGGCTGAAGAAACCCCGAACCGTGTTATAGTACACGTAGGGGTCACCGGGGAGCGCGCGTCCTGCGTGGCGGCTCGTGGAACAATTCCAATACCGACAACTTCCGCGCTGCCAATCGTGACTGGGTTGCGCCCGATAATCAGAACAACAACATCGGGTTTCGCTGCGTCCTATCTCGCGCCCGCTGTGAGCCGCACGTTCAAGGATGTTCGGGCGGCGTGAGAGCGCCGGATGATCCTGCCCACAGCCGCACTGACGGAACGGGCAAATACAAAACTGCGCCGCCTGTTGGCTGATCACGCGCGATCGGGCGGCGTGTTCATTGACTTCACCTGCACGACCTTCCGTTTTGTACCAACCGTAGGATAGCGCTGTTTTCTGATCGCTCTCGTGGCGTCCCTACGACCCGCCCTGCGACCAGGTGCCAAAGCCGCCGCTCGCGGTTGGCTCCGGCGGCGCGGCACCGTTGCTGGACGCGACGGGGGTCGGCTCGACCGGACGCGGCGCGGGCAGCGCATCGGGGTTGGCGGCGCCACCCGTCCCACCCTCGCTCTTGAGCTTGCTCGTGCCCGTCCAGCTTCCCAGACCACCTATCGAGGTCGCCTGCCTGACACTGGCGATGTCGCCTTTCACCTCGTCCAGCGAATCCTGGATCGGTTTGGTGACCGGGGTGAGAGCGCGCATCACTTCTTTTTTCAGGTTGGCTGGCGTGGGCGGCTGAGTCGGCACTTTGAAATCGACGCCTGCGTTGTCGAATTCTTTCTGGATCAATGCCGCCGTCTCACCCCACATGCGACGCAGCACCGCCACATACTGACCGAGCTTGTATGACCACTGGATCATGCGTTTTGGTCCGGCGACCATCACCATGATCAACAGGATCACCAACATTTCCCATCCACCAATGCCTAAAATTTCCATACTGATCCGCCTTGAAAGTGGTCTGCCAGCCGATGATCGGCATCTGTTCAGATTGTAGCATAACTTGCCGTCTGCACGTTTTTCGTCGATGGGCTATAATGCCGCACATGCTGTATATACGCTGTCGAGGAGTCCTGTGGCTCGTAAAATTTATCTGCTGCTCATGATCGCGCTGCTGTGCGCAGCCTGTGGCGGCAGCCCGACCGAAACAATGTCCGGCACGGCGGCAGCGCAGTCCGCGCTCGCCACCACGCCGCCGCCTGTCCCGACCGCGCAGCCCGTCCTGGTGGCGACGCCACTGCCGCTGCCGACCGCCGATGGCGAAGCGCTGGTCGCCCGCGTCAATGGTCAGCCGATCACGCTGGAGTCGTTCCGGCGCATGGTCGCGCGCTTTCAAGCGGAGCCATCGCTGCGCAGCGACCCGGAAGGCTTGCGCGCGGTCGTGATGCGCACGCTGATCGAACAGGTGCTGATCGAGCAGGAAGCGGCAAAAATTCAGATCGCCGTGAATGACGCCGAGCTTGATGTCGAGCTTGCCCGCCTGATCGCGTCATCGGGCGGCGAGACGAGCTGGACGACCTGGCTCGGACAGAATCAATACACGCCCGACGAATTCCGCGCGCTGCTGCGTGCGACGCTGCTCACCAACCGGATGCGCGATCACGTCACGCGCGAGCTGACCGCGCCGATCGCCCAGGTTCATGCGCGCCACATCCTGGTCGCCACCCGCGACGAAGCGGCGGCGCTGCTGGTGCGGCTGCGCAATGGTGAGGATTTTTCGGCATTGGCAGTGGCGGTCTCACTGGACACCAGTACGCGCGCGACAGGCGGCGATCTCGGCTGGTTTTTGCGCGACGAGCTGCTGGAGCCGGAATTGGCGCGAATCGCCTTCGAGCTGCAGCCGAATCAGATCGCCGGTCCGGTCGGGACACAGTTAGGGTATCATATCATCCAGACATTGGAATCCGAGGTGCGCCCGATCGCGGACGACAAGCGCGCGATCCTGGCACAGACCCGCTTCGAGCAGTGGTTGACCGACCTGACCACCAGCGCGGCGATCGAGCAGTTCATTTAGGGCACCCGCTGAGGGCAACCCCTCACCTCCCGCCCCACTCTCCCTGCCGGTTGTGGGAGGGGTGCAGGGTGTAGAGTATTCACCACAATCGATTTTTTCGACGGCTCAATTCACTCGTCCAGGACGGGGGCATTATGGGGCAAGGCAACGCACGGATTTACAACCTCATCAGTCTCATCTTTGTCATCCTCACGGTGCTGGTGCTCGCCTTTGTGGTGACGCGCGTGCTGCAGCCTGTCGTCGAGCCGGTCGCGGTCGCGCAGGTGCTGCCGACGACGGTCTCGCTGCCGACGATCACGCCCACCTACACGCAGAGCATGACGCCGATCCCGACCGAGACCTTCACGGTCACGCCCACCGAGACCCCCAGCGAGACGCCCATCGTACCGACAGCGACCGGCACACGCCAGCCGACGCTGACGCCCTCGCAGACCTTCACGCCGAACCCGTCCGCGACGATCACGCCGCTGCCGTCGCTCACCCCGATCCCATCCGCCACGCCGATCGCCTCAGCCACGTTCACCGACACCCCCCCGCCGACGGCGATCCCATCGCTGACGATCACCGCGACGCTGCCCTTCACGGCGACACCGCCCGCGACCGCGACGCAGCCCGCTGCGGCGACAGTTGGCTTCACCCCGCCGCCGACCGCCGCCGACATCCCGCCTCCTTATCCATTCAGCCTGCGCGAAGGACAGCCGGTCTTCACCAGCAATTTCGCCAACACCGCTGGCTGTGCCTGGCAGGGGATCGGCGGTCAGGTCTTCGATCTGAACGATTCGCCGCTGCTGGGCGTGACGGTGCATGTCTTTGGCTCTGGCGTCGATGTGCGCGTCAACAGCGGCACCAACACGATTTACGGCACGTCGGGGTGGGAAGTACCGCTCAATACCAACCTGACAGGCAACTCATACCGTGTCGAGCTGCTTTCGCCCGGCGGCACGACTATTTCGCCCCAGGTGACCGTCACCTTCACCGCCAATGATTGTGCCCGTAATCTGGCGCTGGTCAATTTCAAACAGAATCGTCCGCTGTAGCTGCCGTGATCGATCGGGATGACGTGCGCACATCAGAGGTGGGTTGATGCGTTTTCCTCCACTGCCCGACGAGGCAGCCAGCGAACGCGCGCGGGGACAGGCACGACGTGAGGCGCGCGCGCAGCAAGAGCGCGCGATCAGCAGGCGCCGCGCCCCGCGTGACGCGGCGGGACGGGCACGCGATCGTCTGTACAACGCGATCGCGGCGCTGTTCGCGCTGGCGACCGTGATCGTGCTGGCGGTGGTCGTCTTTTTGTGGAGTAATTACAATTCCCCGCTCAACCCCCTGGCGCCGCCCACTCCGCTGGCGATCGTCGTCACCGCCACCTACACGCCGACGTTCACGCTGACCCCATCGATCACCCTGACGCCATCAGCGACCTACACGCCCACACCAGCGCCCACGCTCACACCATCGCTGACCTTCACCCCGGTGCTGCTGGATGGCTTCACCACGCCGGACGGCACAGCGCCAGGGACCGCGCCTGTGGCGGGCACACCGGGAGCGGTGCCGGACACCTTTGCCTTCGCTTTGCAGCGCGGCATCGTCTATATCACCAACCCCGATGGACGCGGCGGCTGTCGTTGGGCGAGCATCGCCGGGTCGGTGATGAATTACGAGGGCGGCGCGGTCAATGGCTATCAGATGCGCATCGTCGGAGAAGGAGTCGACGAGACGGTCACGACCGGCAGCGCCCCCGGCAACGGGCCTGGCGGGTTCGAGGTGGTGATCGGGGACTCGGCGCGCGACGGGGTGTATGTCGCGGAGCTGCGCGATCCGTCGGGGACTCCGGTCAGCACAGCGATCACCGTGACCACCCGCGCCGACTGCGCGCAGAATATCGCCGCGCTGCGCCTGGTCGCGGTGGCGCCAAGCAATTGATGCGGCACTGTCGCCGCACACTGCCGTTATCGTCCTCCAGCCGCCGCGCCCGCCGCAAAAAGTCACGTATCTTCCTACCGCCGCGCACGGTTCACCAGCGGCACCAGCGGCGCGAGCAGCAGCGCGCACGTCAGCATCGCGGCACGCAGTCCGAGCCGCAGCCCGACAAAGCCGACCAACGGACCGCCGCCGACCTGACCGAGCGCGTCGAACTGGTGCAGCGTCGAGATCACCGTCGCGCGGGACTGCGAGTCGATTTGCTGATTCGTCCAGGTATCTATCAGCGGCGCGCTCACCGCACGCAGGTTTTCTCCCACCAGATAGGCGACGATTGCCAGCGCAAAATTGCCACTGACAGCGAAGATCGCCAGCGCCAGGACGCGCCCGCCGTACATGACGATCAGCGCCGCCCCGATCGCGCGGTTGTCGGCGGTGTCGATGCGCCGCCGCGCCACTTCCGCGCCGACCGTGATCAGCGCCATATTGATCAGCCCGATCAGCGTGAACCACAGCACAGGGGTGAGCGCGCCAATCGCCGGAAACGCGAAATTTTCCAGCAGATGTTCGCGCCACAGGCGATCGAAGCCCTCGCTGTAGGCGCCCGCGATCAAGGCGATCGCCAAAAATGTCACCAGGATCGGACGGGTGCGAATCTGGGTCAGCGCCGCGCGGCTGGTGCGCAGCATCGCGCCGATCACACCGCGTTCACCCGATAAGGTCACGCGCGCTCCCCTGTCAGCGGCGGGGGTAAAGCCGTTTTCTGGCATAGACGCCATCAGGATCACGGTCAGGATCAGAAACAGGATTGCGCCGACCACGATCGGCGCGGTGAGCGCGATGCTGCCCAGAACGCCCGCGCAAATCGTGCCGACGATGCCAGCGATCGACCCGATCTGTGATCCGCGCAGCAGCACTGCCCCCAGCGCCTCGTCGCCCACCTCGTCGGCGATCCACGCCTCCAGCGCGCCGCTGGTGAAGGTGGCGCCGATCCCCCACACCACCTGGTTCAGCAGCACCGCGCCAAACGTCGGCACCAGTCCCTCGATCAGATAGCCGACGCCGATCAGGAAAAAGCCGATCATCACCGACAGGCGGCGGCTATAGACATCCGCGACGATGCCGGTGGGTATCTCGAACAGAAACACCGTGATCTCCAGCGTCGTCCCAACCAGCACCAGTTGCAGCGGGTTCAGCCCGACGATCTGTGCCTGGCAGATCAGGTTGACCGTGAAGATGAGGGCAAAGGCGAACGAGGTCAGTCCGCTGATCAGGTAAAAGAGGGTGGCGGCGCGGCGGGCGCTATCATTCACGATAGGCACAACATGAGGCTCCAGACAGGCAATGTCGGGCTTTGGCGTGCCCGTGATCAGGCGCTCCGCAATGCGGGTCAGCGACATGCACTTGCGCATTCGCGCGAACCCTACTAAAACGAATGCGGGGTCGCTGAGTCAAGGATAACACGCCATGCAGATCACCACCGAACGCCTGACCTTGATCGCCTGTCCGCCACAGATGGCGGAGGCGGCGGGCGCGGGACGACGCCAGCTTGAGTCGCTCGCCGGGGCGCGCATCGATCCGATCTGGCTCGACGAGGACGGGCGCGGTCTACTCAGCTATTATGCCTATCAACTGCGCGAGGAAGTGGCGGTCGTCGGCTATGGCATGTGGCTGATGCTGCTGGGCAGCGAACGCTGCATCATCGGGTCGGCGGGCTTCAAGAGCAAGCCCGATAAACGCGGCTGTGTCGAGATCGGCTACGGCATTTCACCGGATTACCGACGACAGGGGTATACTTTCGAGGCGGTACGCGCCCTGATCGGGTGGGCGTTTCGTCAGCCCGACGTGATGCGCGTCACCGCCGAGTGTCTGCCCGACAACCAGGGCAGCAAGCGAATCCTCGAAAAGATCGGCATGAGCAATTTAGGGATGCAGGGACTCTATCTCCGGTGGACATTGGAACGACAGCCTCAGCCGACCTGTTAGCCTGGTACGACCATGAACGGGTAGCGCTGCCCTGGCGCGGATCGCGCGATCCCTATCGCGTCTGGCTCAGTGAGATCATGCTCCAGCAGACGCAGGTCGAGACCGTCAAGCCGTACTACGCCCGTTTTCTCGACGCCTTTCCGACCGTGACAGCGCTGGCAGCCGCCCCACTGGACGACGTGCTGAAATTGTGGGAGGGGTTGGGGTATTACAGCCGGGCGCGCCATCTGCACGCGGCGGCGATCGCGGTGGCGGCGCGCGGCGCCTTTCCCAACAGCGTCGAGGGGTTACTGGCGCTGCCCGGAGTCGGACGCTACACAGCCGGCGCGATCGCCAGCATCGTCTACGGTGTGCGCGCGCCTGTGCTGGATGGCAACGTCATCCGCGTCTATACCCGTCTGCTCGATCTGCCCGACGATGTGACACAAAAGCCCACGCTCGATCGGCTGTGGACGATCGCCGACGCCTGGCTGCCCGCCGATCGCGCCGGTGACTACAATCAGGCGGTCATGGACCTGGGACGGCTGATCTGCACGCCGCGCTCGCCAGCGTGCGGGCGCTGTCCGCTTCAGCGTGACTGCCGCGCCTATGCCAACGGCACTCAGGAAGCGCGTCCGGTCAAGCCCGCCAAGGCGCCGACGCCCCATTACGACGTGACGGCGGGCTTGATCACCGCCAGCGACGGACGCCTGCTGATCGCCCAGCGCCCGCTCGATGGGCTGCTCGGCGGCTTGTGGGAGTTTCCGGGAGGCAAGCAGGAACCCGGCGAGTCGCTGCCAGACTGTCTGCGGCGGGAATTGCGCGAGGAACTGGCGATCGAGGTCGAGGTCGGTGAATTTTTTGTCAGGGTGCGCCACGCCTTCACGCATTTCCGGATCACGCTGCACAGTTATTGGTGTCGGCATGTGAGCGGAGAACCGCAAACAATCGGCGTGCACGCCTGGGCATGGGTGACCGAGGACACGCTCGACCGCTATGCCTTTGGCAAAGCCGATCGCCAGGTGATCGCGGCACTGCGTGCCCGGCGCGGCATGATGTTCTGATAGGGACGCATAACGATGCGTCAGTCCGCCGCTGTTTCAGCATGGTGACCGCGCGAGACGTGAGTTCGCCCCTACAAACATCGCCTGCGCACAAGTACACTTGTCCGCCGGAAGTGAATCAACTTATGACCTTCAGGGCAGGACAAAAAAGGTATGGAACGGATCGCGGCGGGCAATCTGATCATCGAACAGGACTCGAAACGCTGGCGCCTGTTGGTCAACGGTGCGGACGGCGGCGATCGTCTGTTGTTAGAAGCCGCCTATGGCGAACCTGTCCGTTACGAATCCGCTTTTGGCACCCGGCGCGGACTCTCCATCGACCGCGAAACAGGCGGCACGATCGCCCCTGACCGGATCGAGCGCGTGGTGGTCGGCTGGTCGGAAAAGGATGCCGCGTGGCACCTGGGTCTGATGCTCGACCAGGCGTACACCGACGCGCGCGGCAGCCGCTGGTGTGGTCTGGTCACCTGGTCGGATACCGACCACGACAGCGCTGAGACCATCGCCGGGGTGGGGCAATCGCTGGCGCAAAAGCTGGCGCGTCCATTCGCGCTGGTGCCGCCGAAGGGCGCCAGCAACGGCGGCGGCGCCTATGCCATCGGCGCGCGTCCGCTGTACCCCGCGATGCCGCCGATGAGCGCGCCCGTCGATACCTCGGAAGTGCGCCATCCGATCCCACAGCCCGCGCTGCCGGTCCCACTCGATGACTGGCAGCTCCAGCGTCTCGATGCACAGCGCCTCGAACTGGCGCTCAGTCCAGCCTGGGCGCGCGTGCGCTTCTGGCGGGCAGGCTGGTATATTGTCCTGACGGGTATTTTCATCGTCCTGACGCTGACGACCCTCACCAGTGGGATCGCCTATCCGCGCCCGGAGGTGTTGGTTTATATGGGCATCGCCTCGATCTTCATCATGATCCTGGGCGTGCTGGTCACGCTGTGGCGGGCGATTCGCCAGCCGAAACGGATCGTGTTCGACGGCGCCGCCGACCGGGTGGTGTGGCTGCGCGGCAAAAGCGTCGCTGGCGAGGTGCCGCCGGGTACGCTGGCGGCGGTGTACGTCTCGCACGTCGTCTCGAAGGTCGGCAGGTGGGCGGACAAAGACAGCCGCCGTATCCGCCATAGCGAATTGAATCTGCTGCTGCGCGATGGCTCGTTCGCCCATGTGCTGACCGTGCCGCGCAGTGACGAGACCATCCCTACCACCGACGATCCGCTCGACGAAGCGGAAGTCGTCCCGCTCACTGCCTTCAACGCCCGCACCCGCCTGCAAAGCACCGCCCTGGCGATCGCCGACACGCTGGCTATCCCGGCACAGTACGATAAACGCCTGTAGCGGTCGTTAAGTCTTGTGAGCGATTGCGTTAAGCGACGTTTTCTGGCGTTTCGGTTGCGCGCAAGTGGTGATAGCATCAACACACAATTTCGCAGGGACTATTGTTGGACAATCGACTTATGAGTAGTGAACGACCCCTCATCCTCTTTACCAATGACGACGGCATCGGCTCCCCTGGGTTGTGGACGGTCGTCGATGCGTTTTGCGATCTCGGTGATGTGCTGGTGGTGGCGCCGCGCGAACAGCAGAGCGGCACCGGGCGCAGTATGCCCGTGACCAGCTCCGGGCGCATTCATAAAGAACAGCGCACCATTATGGGCACGATCCGCGATGTCTATTCGGTCGAGGGCACCCCGGCACAGGCTGTCCAGCATGGCGTCTTCGAATTATCGGATCGCCTGCCCGCGCTGTGCGTGTCGGGGATCAATTACGGCGAAAACACCGGCAACGGCGTGACCATCAGCGGCACGGTCGGCGCGGCACTGGAGGCAGCCAGCCTGGGCATCCCGGCGATCGCCGTCTCGCAGCAGACACCGTTCGATCTGCATCTGACCTATTCCACAGAGGTCGATTTCAGCGCGGCGGCGTACTTCGCGCGCTTGTTCGGCGAGTGGCTGATCGGCAACGATGTTCCCGACGACGTGGACGTACTCAAGCTCGACGTACCGCTCGGCGCCACGCCCGACACCCCCTGGAAAATGACCCGGCTGTCACGCCGCCGCGTCTACTGGCCCACCCGCCCGGAACGTGTCGCGCTCTCCGACGCCGGACGCATGGGTTACAAGTACAATTTCGACCCGGCTCATGCAGAACCGGACTCGGACGTGTACACCGTGCTGCACGACAAGCTGGTCTCGCTCACACCCATCAGCCTCGACCTGACCTCGCGCACCGACCCCTACCGTCTGACTCAGCTTCTGATCGGGGAGACCGTCTACGCCGAAAAAGCGCGCAAGCAGCCTTTTGTCCAGGCGGACGATCTCAACCGCGCCATCAATGGCAAGCACACGTCGTAAATCGAACGGAAAACCCGTGAACATGCAGGCGCGCACGGGCACAGCAACAGCCAAAGTGGGATTCCCGGTGCGTTCAGCGCGCCTTTGGCTGCTGCCAGCGCTGATCGCGGTCGTGCTCGCCGTCAGCGCAGTGCGCACACAGGCGCAAACGCTCGATTTTGGCGTGACGCTTCGCGGTCGGCTCGATGATGCGACTCCACGCGCGTCCTACAGCTTCGATGGGCTGCGCGGCGATGTCCTGAGCCTGTCGGTCACCTTTACAGGGGCGATCGATCCGCTGGTGCTGCTGGCAGCCGCCGAGTCGGGCGTGCTGACGCTGCCGCAGTCGTTGGACGCGGCACCGGGACGCGACCTGATCGTCAGCAGCTTCCTCGTCCCGGCGACCGATCGCTACACCCTGATCGTCGCGCGCTTCGGCGGGTCGATCGGCATGACCAGCGGCGAGTATGCCATCACGGTGGCGCGCGTCGGCGTCAGCTCCGGACAGGGCAGCGTGCTGCGCTATGGCGACTCGGTTTACAGCGCCATCGACGACAGCACTGCGGAGGTCTATTACAGCTTTCAGGCGGCGCGCGGCGATGTGATCACGGTGCAGATGCAGCGCGCATCCGGCGATCTCGACCCGTCGCTGCTGCTGGTGAACAACCGCTCCGAGGTGATCGCGGACAACGACGATCAGGCGGGATCGACCGACGCCGCTATCCGCGATCTGACGGTGCTGGAGGACGGCGGTTATGCGATCATCGCGTCGCGCTATGGCGGCGCGGCGGGGACGAGTCGCGGCTCGTTTGTGCTGACGCTGACTGCCGAGTCGCAGAGCAATATAGGCGCCAGCATCGCCTTTGCCCTGGTGCTGACGCCTGGCACCCCGGTGCGCGGGGAGATCGAGAACGGTCGATCGCTGGTCTTTTACCGCTTCGACGGCGCGCGCGGCGATCTCGTCAGTCTGGCCATGACCCGCGCGGGCGGCGATCTCGATCCGCTGGTCTATCTGGCGGATGCGAGCGGGCGCGAGCTTGTCGCTGATGACGACGGCGGCGGCGGGCAGAATGCCGCCATCATCGACTTTGCCCTGCCCGCGAATGGAACGTACACGGTCGGCGCGACCCGTTTCGAGCGTGCGGCGGGGGTCACGCGCGGGGCGTACACGCTGACGCTGCAAGTGAGATAGCGTAGCCAGGCTGGTCGTGCATGTACATTTTCACCGCGCCCACCCCGCCGCGATCCGCACCGTCGCGGTGTGAATATCGACAATATCCGCCACATCGGGCGCATAGCCGCCCGCCATCGACACAGCCACTGGCAAGCCCGCCGCATGGCACAAGCCGAACACGATCCGATCACGCTCTGCCAAGCCCGCCTTACTCACCTTCATACGCCCGAAGCGATCGAGCGCGAATGGGTCTGCGCCCGCCAGATAGATCGCTATGTCTGCCCCGCTGACCGCGATCGCCCGCCGCGCGCCCTCCTCGACGGCGCTCAGGTAATCGGCATCGAGGGTGCCGTCAGGTAATTCGACATCGAGATCGCTGATCTCTTTGTGAAACGGAAAGTTTTTGGCGCCATGCACCGAAAATGTGAACACCGTCGAGTCGCCTGCCAGGATCGCCGCCGTGCCGTTGCCCTGATGCACATCGCAGTCCAGGATCACGACGCGGCGCACCCGTCCTTCGTCCTGCAGAGCGCGGGCGGCGATCGCGCTGTCGTTGAAGACACAGTAACCTTCGCCGTGATCCCGGAAAGCGTGATGTGTCCCGCCCGCCAGATTGACCGCCACGCCATCCATCAGCGCCGCACGACAGGCGGCGATGGTCGCGCCGGATGACCGCCGCGAGCGCTCGACCATATCAAGTGACCAGGGAAAGCCGATACGTCGGATTTCCAGCGCCGTCAGCAAGCCGTGCTGCACGCGGTACAGATACTCGCTGTCGTGCGCACGGGTGATCTGGGCATCGGTAGCGGCGTCGGCGAGGCGCAGATCGCCGGGCGCGATGACCGCTTCCGCGATCAGGCGTTCGCGCAGCAGGCGATACTTGGTCATCGGAAAGCGGTGTTCCGGCGGCAGCGGCAGCACAAAGGTGTCGGAGTAAAAAGCCAGCATAGACGCGCTCGAATCAACGGTTGCGGACGAGTCAGGCGATGATAACACCGTCCACGCATCGGGGAAGCGTCGAGATCGCGCTGAGTCGTTCTGACGTATGCTTACGTATGCTCGATGCAGCCCAATCGACAGGCAGACAGCAATCAAACCATCATCTCCGTAGGGACGCATAACAATGCGTCCGTAAACAATCCAGGGACGCACCGTTGTGCGTCCGTAAAAAATGCCGTGATTGATTGAATCTATCGGAAAGGGACGCCATGCACATTGTAAAACGCTGGATCGGCGGGATCATCATCGGGATCGTGTGCGCGATCGCATCGACAGGGACAGTGGCGGCACAAGGTCCCGCCGACTGTCGTATCGATGCCGTGCTGTTGTTCGACCGCGCGGGCAGCGCCGCGCCCGACGATTTTGCGCGCATGAAAACGTTCGCCACCAATCTGGTCGGCGCGCTGCCGATCGGCGGTGTGCGCATTGGGGTGATCGCCTTTGATGCTGGACAGGAAGTGCGGCTCGGTCTGAGCGGCGATGCGAACGCCGTCTCAGGGGCGATCGCGGGGATCACGTCCAGTGACGGCGCCGCCGACTTGTTCGGAGCACTGGAGGCAGGGGCGGTGCTGCTCGCGGACGCGCGTCCGTATACCACGCGCGCGGTCGTGCTGATCACGGACGGGTTCAGCACCCGCGACGCCCGTCAGCGTGCGCGCGAGCTGAACGCCGAAGGACTGTCGATCCTGGCATTCGGCGTCGGCAGCGGGGTCAATCGGTATGAGCTGGGCAATATCGGGCTGTCGTACATGGATAGCAGCTCGACATTTGAACGCGCGCCCGACTATGCCGGAGCGGTCGCGCAGAGCCTGTGTCGTGCGTCGGCGGTGGTCGGCGGACGGGTCGCCGGGCGCACGCTGCTCGAAGGGCAGCGCTACACGACCGTGCTGCCCGTCCAGGGCGCCACCGTCACCCTGCTCACGCTCGACGAGACCCCGATCGCCAGCACGCGCACCGACGCCAATGGCGCCTATCGCTTTTACGTCGATGATGGTCAATTCGCCATGCGCATCGAGGCAGCGGAGGGGCTGGCGTTTGCACCCGGTAACGACGGCTTTATCCCCCAGGTATTCGCCCGGCGCGGCTCCAGCAGCACACGCGCCTACACGCTGATGGATGTGATCACGCCGTGACCTGCGCCGATCGATTACAAAAGTACCAGACCCAGTAGTCTGATGACTGAACTGGCGTGTCCGCGTTATAATGAGATGCGGACAGGGTTGGTGATGGGCGGGACATGACATATCTTGATGATACCTTCAAGCAGTACATCGAACTGCGTGCCGGAGGGCGGGATGCCAAATCCACCCTGGAGACGATCCGACTGCGGATCGAGCTGCTCGATACAGTCGATCGCAACGAGATGGTGCGCCTGGTGCGCGACTGGGAGTCCGAGCGCAAAGGGACAGTGCCCGCCGACGCGATGACCAGCCCGACGATCCAGGCGCCGATCCAGGGTGGGCAGCGCGCCGCGCCGACGGAAAAGTCGGCGGAAAAGTCGGATGGAATCTCGCAGCGTCTGGCACAGGCATCGGTCGTGCCGCAGGCGACGGCGCCCGCACAGGCGTCGCCCGCGTTCACGTCGCCCCCCTCGACCGCGATGACGCCCACGCCCACGCCGATGACCGCCGAGATGATTCGCTGTCCCAACTGTCGCAAGCCGAACAAAGCCACCGACGTATTCTGCTTCGCCTGTGGTGAATTTTTGCGCAAGGACAAAGCCGCCTCTGCATTCGAGACGCAGCGCTTCGACGATACGGGCGCGCTGCCGTCAGCGGACTTTTTTGACGAGGATACCACCCTGATTCTGACGGTCGCCAGCACCAAAGACTCGCCGCGTTTCACCGTGCGCCCACAGGATTACCGCCATGAGGTAGTGATCGGGCGCAGCGACGGCGGCACCATGACGCCTGACATCGATCTGGCGGCGCATAACGCGGGTGACCTGGGCGTGTCGCGGCTGCATGTCGGCTTGCAGCACAACAGCCGCAATAACATTCTCAGCATCAGCGACATGAAAAGCGCCAACGGCACCTACGTCAACGGACAGAAACTCTATCCGCAGGAGGTGCGCGTGCTGCGGCATGGCGACGAGCTGCGCCTGGGGCGGATGGTGCTGCGTGTCTTTTTTGAACACAGCAGCGACCGCAAACGCTGACAATATACCGGACGCATCGTCATGCAGTCCCTACATCCTGTCCCCCAATGCGTCGTCGTTATGTCGTCGTTATAATGTACGCAGGGCGCGCAGCCGCTCCACCACATCCTCGACTATCTGATCGAACAGGGTCAGGATGAGCGCGTCATCGATCTGATAAGCGCCGCCAAAGCTGCCGTCGCCCATGACCTCGCGCGGGTTGGTGTCCCCTTCCAGCAGCGCCAGATTGACGGGCGGCTTGATCTCGTCCGGCGACTCGGCAACGCGGTTGAACGGGAAATTTTCGCCCCAATTGGCGTGGTCGAGCTTGAGGTTGTACTGCGACTCAAACGTGCTGATCACGTCCCCACGCCACCAGTCGAACCACTCGACGCGAATCTCGTTGTCCATATGCAGATCGTGCAGACGCGCGGGCTGCGCGTTGCCGCTGTGTCCGTTGAGGATGAAAAAACGGTGAAACCCGTGCTGCATCAGACTCTCGACGATCTCGGTCAGGATCAGATCGAACGCGCTGCGGCTCAGGGAGATTGTGCCCGCATAGTCGATGAAGTTGTCGCTGACGCCAAAGTTGAGCGCGGGCGCGATCAGGACGGGTTCGCGCTCGACGGCAGCCAGTGCGATCCGCGACGGGATCAGGATGTCGGTGAGCAGGCTGAGGTAGGCGTGCTGCTCCGTCGCTCCGGTGATCACGATGATCCGGTCGTCGGTTTGCAGGTAGCGCTCGACATCCATCCAATTCAAGTCTTGCAGGCGCATCGTGTGCCCGTCCTTTGCTGTGCGACTAGTGTGCGGCGATCGCCGCGCGTATCTGATCGAAGTGTTCACGCGCGTGTTCGCCCGCCCAATCCCATTTGAGCGTAATCTGGGTGAACATCAGCCTGTCGGCGGCGATCGCCGGGGGCAGCGCCGCGATCTGACCGACCGATCCGTCCCAGGCACGCTTGAGTTCAGCAATCAGCGCGTCCAGCGTCGGACAGGCGGTCAGTATCGGCGTCAACTGTGCCGGATTGTTGTCGTTCCACGCGAAGTAATCGTCACCCCCGATGATACCGTATACGCCAAGCTGCAAGTAGCGCTCGGTAAAGATCAGATGTGCCAGCGTCTCGCTGATGCTCCACACCTCGTCGGACGGACGCCGCACTGCATCCGCGTCGGTCACCCCAGCCAGGATCGCGCTCAGGTCCAGCGCTAAATGCACGCGCTCGCGGCGCAGCGCGTCGGACAGGTCGGCGGCGCTGGCGTAGAGCGCGGGCGTCCACAGATCGCTTCCCGACGAGGCGTCACGTCGCAGCCCGGTTTCCAGAAAATAGGCGAGCCGGTCAAAACCGAGCCGCCATCCTTCCATGATCGCGTCGGGATCGCTCTGTGCGGGAATGTCGTGCTGGGTCAGAGTGACGCGCGTGCGGTCGGTGTTGTCGGCGTCCGCTGCGATCGCCACCTCGATCTGCATGGTGCCGGGATCATGCTCGCTGTGCGACGTGAACGCCACCCGCTGACCCGGCACGCGCGCTGTGTAATGTCCACTGGTGTTATAGCCGTTGTCCCAGGTAAAAAGATACGCGCCACCCGCACGATCGATATTACCCGTGATCACCGCGTAATCGCACAGCCAGCGCCGCAGATACACCGGATGCGTGAAAGCGGCATACAGCTCGTCCGGCGTAGCAGTGAATGTGCGTTCGAGCGACTTGCTGACGAGTGCGTTGATGACGCGACTCCTTTCATCAAAATGGCGCGAGATTCCCCGCCTTCAGGCGTGGAGATGTTTACGCGGTCGGAAGCCCGTTGGTGCCTTCCTGTTCACCGACAGGTTCGCGCTCGCTGGTGATGATACCGCCCGTCTTGGACGTGGGCATGTAAAAGAGCATCAGCGGCTTTTCGTAGCGCAGGATCGTGACGATATTCTCATAATGGCGGCTGTAGTAATGCAGCGAGGGCGCCTCGTTGAAGATCACGTTGGGGGGCAGATCGCCGCCATCCTTGTAGAAGATCATGCGCCCGGCATAGGTATCGCCGTTGAAGCAGTTGACCACGCAGTCATGCGGATAGCCGCTGACATACGAAATGATGTACGAGTCGAAGGGCTTGCTGATCTGTTCCATGTTCAGCCTTTCTGCATGGTTTGACTGATCTGACAGTCGGGGTAGTTGGCACGAAACGCGCGCCGCTTATATTATAGCGACAGAACCGTGCGCATCCATACCATTAGAAAAGAAAACAGCCGATGATCAAAGAATTTCGTGAGTTCATCATGCGTGGCAACGTCCTCGATCTGGCAGTCGGCATCATCATCGGTGCCGCCTTCAGCGCGATCGTCACCTCGCTGGTGAACGACATCATCATGCCGCCCATCGGCTATGCTTTGAGCGGCGTGGACTTTTCGAAAATTGTCATTCCACTCGGCACGACGACCGCCGCAGACGGCACAGTGACCGAGGTGGCGATCCGTATCGGCGCTTTCATCAACGCGATCATCAATTTCGTGATCGTCGCCTTCGTGATCTTCCTGGTCGTGCGCACCGTCAACCGGATGAAACGTCCTGCACCTGCCGCCGCACCTGCTGCGCCGACCCAGGAAGCGCTGCTGACGACGGCAATCAATCAGCTCAACGAGACGATCAGAACCAAGCTGTAATGCGATCGCAGGGGTCTGGCGTGCCAGACCCGTTTGCATTCACGAGTGCCAAACCCCGTCCCGCATCCAGGGCGGACGGATTGTTAGCGTCCCTACGCCTGACGCCGCTCCCACCACAGCGCCAGCCCAGTCGCAATCGCACCGACCAGCTCCCATACTGCCACCCCGATGAATCCCGCCGGGGCGACCTGCATCACCACCGCCAGCGTGAATAGTACAAAAGTCAGCGAGCGGAATGGCACCGTCCAGCGATAAAATATCTGCACATCGTTCAGCGCCGCCAGGATGTAATACACCCCGACATTCAGCGACGCCATCGACGAGGCGATCACGAATGTCAGCGTGTAATCGCCTGCCGCGCGCGCCGACCGCTCGATCTGGTTGAAATTGAGCAGACTCAGGGTCGTCTCCGGGTTCAGCAAGCCGACGATGCCGAGCAGCGCCGCCAGCAGCCCAAAGATGAACATTGTCCAGCCTGAAAGATTACGAAGCCTTAACGTGCGCAAATTCATGGTTCGGTGCGTCCTTTCATAGATTAGACTAGAATAGATCATAGAGTACCGCGATCGTCTTGAAATTAGGCAGCAGATTTTACGAAAGCGAGTGGCTATGCCCGTAGACGTGAACCTCAGCTCCGATCAACGGCACCTGACCTACGATTTTACCGAGCCTCTGACCATCGAAGAATTGTTGAAGGCTTACGAAAAAGAACGTGCCTTCCGCGATGCGTCTCCGCTGCATCTGAATTCGATCGTCGATATGTCGAAGGTGCGCCGCATCCCCCCGCGCTGGCTGACCGCAAAAGCAGGACCCGGCTTCACCCACCCCCGCACGGGCGAGATGTTGTTCGTCGGCGTCTCCCCCGCTCTGAGAATCCTGGTGCAGACGATCCTGAGCATCGTCAAATATGAGCGCATCAAATTTTTCACCACGCGCGAGCAAGCGGAATCACATCTGCAAAAGCTGACCACCGAACCCGTTCCCACCAAAATCGGCACCCCGTAGGGACGCATAATAATGCCTCCGCATCCAGCAGCGCGCGTGTCGATCAATCAGGGTGAGCTGTATTGGCTGCTGTTAGCCGATGCCGACAGCCTGGAACCCGGCATTCGCCATCCCCATGTCGTCATTCAGGATGATGCGCTCAATCACAGCCGTGTCGATACCGTCGTCGTGTGCGCACTGACCTCGAATATCAGACGCGCCAATTCACCAGGCAACGTCCTGCTTGAAGCGGGTGAGGGCAATTTAGATCGAGCAAGTGTCGTGGAAGTTTCAAAGGTCTCGGCTGTAGACAAAACGCAGCTAGGCGAATACATCGGCTCGCTGACCGAGCGCAGAGTAGAGCAAATTCTGGCAGGGATGCGCTTTCTGCAACGGTCATTTTTTGATCGTTGACGTGCGTCGATCACGGCGCACGCCTCGTTATTCCAACGGACGTATTGTTATGCGTCCCTACTGCATCGCCGCCGCCAGCGACGCGCACGCCGGGCAATCGCCCCCTGGACGCCGAATCGCGTAGCCCGCCATCGGGTCTTCGTAGGTGTACACGTCGAAATCGATATTCCACACGATGAACATCGCCACGCGCCCTGACGACCGCGCAATCCGCACCGCTTCTCCGAGCCACTGTGCGTGTTCCGCCGTGCTGGTGCCGCGCGCCCAGGCAAAATTGGGTGGCAGCACGCCATAACCCTCAGGAGACAGATAGCCCACCTCGGTAAAACACAGCGGACGACTGTTGAAGGCAGACGGCACCCGGCTCATCATCCCGCGCAGGAAATAAGTCGGATGATCGCCGCGCGGATCGCCGCTCCCCTGAGCAGGTGAGACCACAGCGTCATTGTGGTGCAAGCCCACACAGTCGAGAAAGTTTTGCGCCCCGGCGAACGCCATCTGCGTCAGGAAAATATCGTCGTTGCAGCCGCCGTCGCCACACCCCGCCGGACCAAAGAATCCAGTCGGCGCGGGCGCGGCGCTGACCACTAGCGTGGTCGGGCTGACGGCTTTGATCGCGGTGTACGCTGTGCGCAGCAGATCGGTGTAGTTGCCGCCGTGTATGAAGCCGCGCGGCCATTCACGGTCGATATTCGGTTCATTCCAGATTTCGATCGCGTCGGCACCTGCCAGCGCCATCTGTGCGGTGAAATTGGCGAACGCCGTGTGATAGCCGGGCACGCTGGCGAGCTGTCCGCGCTCCCCGACCACGCCCAGCACGATCTTGAATCCGGCACGGTGGGCGGCATTGATCAGCCCTACAGCCTCAGCCCCGTCCTGACCATGATAGTAACGATGCTGCACTTTCAGCCACGACATGCTCGCCTGGCGCATGGTCTGAAAGGCGCTGTCGTTCATATTCATGACATGTCCGCCGAGCGCGAACGATCCCACGCTGGCGACGGGCGGACGAGTCGGCTCCAGATGTGTGACCACCACGCGGCTCAGATCGCCCCAGATCACCAGATACAATCCCAGTACCCAGCCTTCCGTACCGTCCATCGTCCGCACCTGATACCACTCGTTGTTCCAGGCACGCCCGATCAAAAAGATATTTTCGCCGTTGGCGACCGCGCGCACGATCCCGGCGGTGTACGCGGGGGCGGTCATGATATTGACCAAAAACCTGTTCGTCGTCGTGATCGACGCCTCCCCGATCGGCGTGCTGACGAACGTGGGCGTCCAGGAAGCAGTCGGGGTCAGGCTGGCGGTCGGCGTCGGGCTGGCGAGTCGGATCGCGGTCAATAACGGGGTCGGCAGACCGCCGCCGCTGCTGATCGGCGGGTTGTCGGCGGTCGCAGTGGGCGCAGTCGTGCTGAATGTCGTGGGAATGACCGTGTACCAGCCGACGGGAGTCGGCGGCGCGTCAGTCGATAGCACTAAGGATACAGGGATGGCGGCGGGTGATACGGCAGCGGTCGCCAGCGTCAACAGGCTGAAGGCGATCGACAGACACAGCGAATAGAGCAGCGATCGGGTGCGGCGCATCGGTTCTCGCGGTGAACTCGTTGGACGGTGGGCTACGGGATGACGCGATTTTGCAGCATGTCACTGACCGCCTTGACCAGACGGCGCAGTTCCGCCTCCTGATCGGCGGTAATTCCGTCCTGAATGGCGGCTTCGCGCAGCAGCTCGCGCGCATCACGCAGCGCGTCCTGTCCCTGGCGGATGCGGGTGATGGCGGCACGCATCTGCGAGCGGACATCACGACTGTCCGGGCTGGTGTAGTGACGCGGAAAATCCCATCCGTGCAGACAGGACAAGGTATACAGCTCGTCGATGAACGAATCGATCGTCTCGATCTTGTGCTGCGCCCCACGCTGGAGCAGCGTTTGCAGCGCCTGGCTCAACGACGGCTCGACGCCAAAATCGAGCGCCGTAATATCCTGGTAGCGTGCCTCGACATCGCTCATCCCACCTGGCTGCGGACGCAAGGCGGTTTTTTGCGGCGACATGCCCGTGAACAGCGGATAGAGGATACCGACGCACAGATTGTGAATATCGACGGCGTACATGCGCTCGTTGGCGCGATCGCTGCCGGTCAGCATCCGCGAGCTGTTCAGGTCGATGATGCGCAGGTGAATGCCATCCCAGTACAGGTGTTCCAGCTTGTGATCGAGATAGACGATCTGCTGCCGATGCGCCATACGCAGCGTTTCCGCGAATTGCAGCGCCAGCGACAAGCCCTCTTCAGTGGGCAGACGCAGCCGTATGCCCGGTCGGTCGGGACGCATCTGGTAAAACACATTGTCGGCGCGCGGCAGATTTTCCAGCGCCAGATAGGGGCGGTAGCCGCGCGCAAAGGCGTCATCCATGCCGCGTGCGAAGGTCAGCACGTCGCGTCCGAGCGACTCGATCGCCCCGCCAACGGGCGCCTCGCCCTGCCCCTCGATGTAACCACAATCGAGCAGCTCGATCACATGCGGGCTGTCCGCCAGGCGCACCAGCAGATCGGCTTCCCCGATGAAGGCGCGAAATTCCCAGCGCGGCGCGTCCACGCCGACCATATGTTCTGGACGCAGCACTTTGAAGGCGACGGTCGCGCCTGTGCGCAAATCCTGCGCGTCCAGCACACGGGCATAATGACCGAGCGCGAAGGTGTCGATGAAATGGTCGATCCGGTATAAGTCCTGAAGTTGTGTCATGCAGAAAACGCCGTGAGTCCGTTGATTCGTGAGTTGAATTGAGGTGATACTCTACCACACACCATCGTGCGCTGCATATCCAGCGCGAAAACATCCATGCCGCCGCGCCGGATCAGCCCGGCAACATCACAAATTCAGTGAATTAGGATTTTTACATCGAAGCATTGTTATGTGTCGCTGCGATCGTGCTGAATCCGTGATTCACTGAAATTTGCAAAACACCAACTTGCGCGATTCGCGCTATACTCGATACTAAGTCATTGTCTATCTTCATATCCACCTTCATAATGGGACAGTGATCTTCACCTATTTGCTTGCTTACGCGCCTCCTCTCTGTAAAATCGATGGAGAGGCTGGTCGGCATCGGGAGACTCTGATGGGCGGTTCGGATCACATGGGGCGTCTTCGCAGCGCATCCGGCACCAGCATCGGGCAGGTGCGCGAAAACAACGAAGACAACGTACAGCTCTGGATACAAGATCGCTTCGTCGTCGCCGTCGTCGCAGACGGCATGGGCGGCGCAGTTGCCGGCGAGCAGGCGAGCCAGATCGCGGTCGAGGCGATCCAGGCGGTCTACAGCCGCGTCAGCGGCGACCCACCGGCGCTGGACCAGCGCCCGGACGACCAGATCGTATCGTTGATGGTCGAGGCAATCCGCCGCGCCAACAGCAATATTCTGCACCGCGCCAGCGATGAACCGTCGCTGCGGGGGATGGGCACCACCATGACGGTCGCCTTTGTGCGACCGAATCGCGCGTTGGTCGCCCACGTGGGGGACAGCCGCGCCTATATGGTGGACTCGCGCACCCGGCGCATCACCCAGATCACTGCCGATCACAGCTTTGTCGAGGCACTGGTCGCGGCGGGACATCTGACGCACGAACAGGCGGAAGATCACCCGATGCGCAACGTCCTGTATCGCGCACTCGGTCAGAATGAAGAACTCGACATCGATGTCTACGAGATTCGGCTGCGCTACGGCGATCGCATCGTAATGTGTTCCGACGGCTTGACTCACCATGTCAAGGCGCCAGAGATCGCCACCATCGTCTCGGAAGAAAACGATCCCGACCGCGCCTGTCAGCGCCTGATCGATCTGACCAACGCGCGCGGCGGCGAGGACAACGTGAGTGTGGTCGTGATCATGTCCGACATCGGCTTGTCCGAGCGCGCCGCCGTCGAGCTGGCATCGCTCGATCTCAACATCGACGATACGATCGTGCTGAAGAACACCCGCAGCACCAATGAACTCGAAGTGCTGCCGATGCACGACGAAGAGACCCTGCCCGGAATCCTGAATCCATTCATCCCGCCTGCATCGCCTCTCCCGCCACAGCGCTCAGGATAAATCGACTCATGTCCATCGAAACGACACGGATCGCACCCGGAATCTTGTTCGCCATGTCAATCGGACAGAGCAGCTTTGCCGAGCTGGGCGAGTCGCGTGCCATCGGAATGAAGCTGTTGCAGGAGGCGGGCGATAAAGAATGGGTGTTGATCATGGACATGACCGAGGCGCGCACCCCCGGCGGACGCAGCAGCACGACTGGCGAAATGAACGTGGACTCGCTGCGCGGGGTGACTCAGAAGAACAACGAGATACACCTGCTGGGCTATATCGTCCTGGGCGCCAACCCGGCGATCAAGCTGCTGATGCGCACCTATGGCATCGTCTTTCGGGTCAATATGTATTTCGAGACGACGCAAAAAGGGGCACTGGTGATCGCGCAAAAACTGATCGACAAACATCACCAGCGTGTGCCATGAGTGCGCTGGCATATGCGCGCCGTTGGTTGAGCGCCCATATGCCGACGTTTCGCGCCCCTGCGTGCTAATGTATGCTTTTGAGTGTCTGGTTAACATGTAGCTAACATGAAGGAAAACGGCAATGTCCGACCGCCCGAATGATCGAACGCCACGAGGCGCGGAACGCCGCTCCGGTTGGCGCACCCCTGATAGCCTGAGCGACAGCGCGCGTCGTGCCGTGCAGGATGCGCGTGCCTCGACAGTCGCGGATGCGTCCGCTGCCAGTCCATCGGAATGGCGCGAGGTCGCGTTGAGCGAATTCGCCGCCGAGCCGCGCACGGGCGGCGCCTGGCACCTGCCCAAGCCAGAAAATACCAGCTATGTCGCGCCTGCATCTGACGCCGACCTGATACCGGTCGATGGGATGAACAACGCGCTCGATCGGCTCGATCTGATGGAAGACGGCTCGACGCCGATCCTCAACCTCGCACCTGCGCAGCCACAGGAAGATGGCGAGGCGCCGCTGCCCTTCGACGACGCCAATGCCGACGGCGTCCCGGACGCCGCGCCAGCCGCCGCGCCGGAAGGCAGTGTCTACATGGGCGCGCGCTCAATCGATCCTGGCGCAGCGGCGCTGGTGACCTTCGACGATGAGGATGAAGAAGACTCCGACGCAGGGAGTCAGAGCTTCAGCATGAGCGAGCTGATCGCGCTCGCCAGCCTCGCCGATGCAGTCAACAATCCAGGCGCGGCGCCAGCAGCCCAGCCTGCCGCCGAGACGTTCGATCCCAATGATCCCGCCAGCTATGCCCGCCGCCAGCTCGAGCTGCTCCAACAGCAGGCAGCCAGCGCCGCGGCTCAGTATGATGCGATGGATGCGACGGGCACCTCGAACATGACACCGACTGACACCGGGACGGGTGGATTTGCCGCCACCGATCCGGCGCTCGACCCGGCGGAATACGCCCGTCAGCAGCTGGCACGGCTGCAGGGCGGCGCCCCCGTCGATCCATATGCTGCACCCGTCGCCCCCGTCGATCCCTATGCTGCGCCCGTCGCGCCGCCCGCTGCCTCCGGCACCCCGACCCTGACGGCGGAAGAGCGCGTGCTGGCACAGAAATTCCATGACGCAGAGGGGCGCGTCGGCGATCTGCGCCGTATGTATCAGAGCGGACAGATTGACCGGACCCAGTTCGAGCAGGGGCTGCGCGGGTCGATGGTGCTGGACGACAACCGCCTGTACTGGATGCTCGGCACCGAGAGCGACCGCTGGTACAAGCACGAGAACAATCAATGGCTGCCCGCCACGCCGCCCGTCCTGGAAAAAGAAGCTGCCAGCGGCGCGGGTGTCAGCGGCGGCTTTGAAGCCGGACAGACCGTGCCGACCCAGACGGTCGGGGATGCCTGGATTCCGGCGCGAGTCCCGGTCAGTGACCCTGAAGCGACCATGCCAGGCACAGGCGGTATTTTCCTGAGCGGCGATCAGGTGACGGTGCCCGCGCGTCCAGTCGATCCGTATGCGACTATGCCCTCCGCCAGCTACACCGATCCGACCGTCCCGGTGGGCACCTTCAATCAGACCGTGCCCTCCGACCCGATCGCGGCGCCGTTCGCCTCCCCAGTCGTGACCACCGACTCCGTCCCAGTCGAGACACCCCTCTACGAGGACGCGGTGCAGCGGCAGCGCCAGAACACGGCGCGCACGCTGGCGATCGCGGCAGCCGTCATCGCCGGGCTGGTCTTCCTGGTCGGCACACTGACGGTCGTCGGCGCGGTGCTGTCCTACAACAATCTGGCAGACCCCTACCGCGAAGAGATCGCGGCGCTGGCGAATTATCAGCCGCAGTTCCAGACGGCGCGCATCCTCGCTGCGGACGGCAGCCTGATCGCGGAGCTGACCAGCACCCAGGGCGGGGCGCGCACGCGCGTCGCCCTGGGACGGATGTCCCCGGAGATCATTCACGCCATCGTCTCGGTCGAAAACGAACGTTTCTATGAAGACCCCGGTTTCGACGTGGTGGCGATCGGGCGCGCCTTTCTGCAAAATCTGACCGCTGGCGAGATCGAGTCCGGCGCCAGCACGATCACACAGCAGATCGCGCGCAACCTGATCCTGGAAGACAACACCGTCTCCGCCGGACGCAAGCTGCAGGAGATCGTCGTCGCCGCCGAGATCGCGCGTCAGTACGACAAGAATTTCATCCTGGAGCTGTATCTCAACGAAATATTTTTCGGCAATCAGTCCTACGGTGTCGAGGCAGCCTCTCAGTTCTATTTCAAACACGCGGCGCAGGAATTGAATCTGGCAGAAGCGGCAATGCTCGCTGGACTCATCCAGGCGCCCGCGCGGTTTGACCCGGTGATCAACCGCAATGACGCCTTTGCCCGTATGAACGAGGTGCTGGTCAAGCAGGCGCAGGTCGGCTGTTTGCAGTTTCAGCACGCGCCCTACGACAACCAGCCGTTCTGCGTGACCAGCCAGCAAGCCACCTCGCCGCAGGTGGTGCTGCAAAAGGCGCGCGTCGAGACCGCCAACTATCTGCCCCGTGAATTCCAGGTGCGCTATCCCCACTTCGTCAACTACATTCAGCAGCAGATCGAGGCGAGCTACGGCACCAATGAACTATTCCGGCGCGGCTTGACCATCCGCACGACGCTGGTGCCGCGCATTCAGGAAGCCGCGCAGACCAACCTGCGCGGACAGGTTGCCGCCCTCTCGACCAACGGCGTCAATACTGGCGCAGTCATGGTGACCAACCCGGTCGATGGCGCGATCCTGGCGATGATCGGCAGTCCCAATTTCGGCGACGAGACCATCGACGGACAGGTCAACAACGTCTTTACCTGGCAGCAGCCCGGCTCTGCCATCAAGCCGGTGGTGTACACCGCCGCGCTCGAAGGCGTCGAACGCAACGGCACCAACGACTATCTGACCGCCGCGACCATCCTGTGGGACGTGCCGACCAGCTACACCAATCCCGACTATGCCCCGGTCAACTACGACCGTCGTTTCCACGGCCCGCAAGCCGTCCGTTACGCGCTGGCGAACAGCTACAACATCCCGGCAGTCAAGACACTGGCATTCATCGGCGCGGACAAATTCCGCGAGACGGGCGAGCGCATGGGTCTGCGTTTCCTGCCCGATGCCACCTTTGGGCTGCCGAGCGCGCTCGGCGCCAACGATGTCCGCCTGTACGACATGATGCAGATGTATGGCACTTTGGCGAACAACGGTCTGCGCGCCCCGCTGTACGCGATCACAGGCGTGACTACTGCCGACGATCAGGCGGTGGCGCTGTCCGGTCGGGACGCGCCGACCCAGGTGGTGCAGCCGCAGATCGCCTTTCTGATGCAGAGCATCCTCAGCGACAACTCCGCGCGCACCGCCGCCTTTGGCGCCAACACACCGCTGGTCATCAACGGCTTCGACGGACGAGTCGCCGCCAAGACCGGCACGACCAACGACAACCGCGATTTGTGGACGATGGGCTTCAGCAAGAATTTCGTAGTCGGCGTGTGGATCGGACGGCACGACAATCAGCCGACCGTGAACACCAACGGACTCGCTGCTTCCCCGATCTGGAACGCGGTCATGACGACGGCGCTGCAAGGCACCAATCCGGGTACGTTCGCGCCGCCGCAGGGGATCGTCCAGCAGCAGGTGTGCGTCGAGACCGGGACGGTCTACGACATCAACAACGTCCCGACCGGCTGCCGCAGCGTGCGCACCGAGTATTTCGTCGCCAGCGCGCCGCCCGCTCAGGCGAGCAACTCGTTCGTGCAGGCGATCTCGATCGATACCTGGTCGGGGATGCGCGCCAACCAGTTTTGCCCCGACTACACCACCACCGGCACCTTTGCCAGCATCGGCGACTCGTCGGCGGTGGCGTGGCTGAATACCCCTGAAGGACAGGCTTACGCCCAGTCGATCGGGCTGCCCTCGCGGCTGTCGCCCGCGCCGTCGGCACAGTGCGACGCCAACACCATCAATCCGCAGGTGCGCTTCACCAACATCACCGACGGTCAGCAGCTCGCCGGGCAGGCGCAAATTCAGGGTGTCGTCACCGGTCCGAATTTCCAGAGCTTCCGCGTCGAGATCGCCCCATCCACTGCGCCCGATGCCTGGGAGACGATCGCGGGTCCCTTTGGCGCGCAACAGCCAGGCGGTGTGCTGGCGACCTGGGATACCACCACGCGCGCCAACGGCGCCTACAGAATGCGTCTGAATGTCGCGGCGACCAACGGCGGGTTTGCCTCCAAAATCGTCAATGTCGGGCTGAACAACCAGCCGACGCCCACGCCCACGCTGCCGCTGCCGACCCTGTTCGTGCCCACGCTCGACCTGAACGTGACCTCGCTGCCCTTCCCGACCTTGATCCCATTCGACAACAGCGGCGGCAGCGCGGGTGTGGGTGTCGGGGCGACCGCGACGCCGGGTTTCGTGCCCATGGGCGGGTTGAGCGTGCAGCCGCCGACGCCGACGATTTTCCAGGGGGGATGAGAGAAAAACAGAGCACATTCGCAGGGACGGGCGGACGCATAACAAATGCGTCCGCTGGTAGGGTTACACGGCTCTACAGCACCTTGCCGCGCGCCGCCACATCCCAGATCACCTCGACCTGCTCACCGCGCACGCCGTACAGCCGATCGTGCATGTTGGTCACCACACAGGCATGAACCGGGATGATATGCACCACATCGCCAACGGCGGGCGCCGTCTCACCAGCCGACACATCGACATAGGCATGTTCCTCGTTCAGCTTGTAGATGCGCGCGTCCGGGTACTCCATGATCATGCCGTAGCTCGGCGCTGCGTCCGTACCCAGGCGTTCCGGCGTCAGCGTCTTGCTGCCGGTGTCGAGAATCGCGCGCCCTGGCGTCGGACGACTGACGACAGTGGCGCGCACGCGCATCGCACAGTCATCGAGCGTGCAGACCCCTTTGCCGATCACGGTCATATCGTTGAATACATAGGTGCCGACGCGAATTTCGGTCAGCTCCGGCACCTCACGCATGTGCGGCGCCGCCGCGATCCCGCCGCCGCTGACGCTCTCGACGCCAATCCCGTGTCCGCTCAGGCGTTCGATCACCTCGTTCAGCGCGGGACGAATCGATGGATTGCTCGGATAGACCATGATCCCCTGGAAATGCAGGTGGTCGTCGGCGTCGATGCGCAGCGCCAGGTCGATCGCCCGTTCCACATCGGCGCCCGCGCGGGCGATCTCGGTCGCCAGCTCGACCATCACCCGCAGCGGTGTGCCCAGCGGCGCCATCGCCTCGGACAAGCCCGCGATCACGGTCTCGCTGTCGGCTGAGACAGTCACGCGGTTGTAGAGCGCCATATCCGCCAGGCGTGCCGTCTTGTGCGCGCCGACGATGTTGTACGGGATCAGGATGTCGTTGAACCCGGCGGACGCGAACACCTCCGCCTCACTCACCTTCTGACATGCCAGCCCGACCGCGCCGGCGTCGATCTGCATCCGGGCGATCTCCGGGATTTTGTGCGTCTTGATGTGCGGACGAAACTTGATGCCAGCGTCGTCACAGTCAGCCTGCATCCGCTGAATGTTGCGTTCCAGCCGATCGAGGTCGATCAGGACGGACGGTGTGTCGAGGTCGTGAATGTGCATCGGATAGTTCATCCTTGTGTGCAGTGACGGCGCGATTGTGCTGCGTTTTTCAGCGCCATGCCAGCGGCACCGCGATCGTCGATCCGCCGCCGGGGATAGGCTGTCCCTCGAAAATCGTGCGTTTGGCGCCGTCGTCGATCTCGACCAGCACCAGATCGAGAAATTCGCGCACCGGGCTTTCTTCCTGGCGCCTCTCCAGCACCGCGATCCGATCGCCCGATGCGATCAGCGACTCGACGTAGCGTCCGCGCGCGATTCGCCGTGATGCGCCGCTGTTCAGGTCAAAGTCGAACAGCGCGTTGTCGGCGCCGCCCGCGATCAGATAGGCGCGATCGCTGAACAGACCGATGTCGAATGCCGGAATGCTATCGCCGCGCGTCCCCGCCGCGAGCGTGAGCGGGGCGCGATCGGGGGCGTCCAATTCAAGCGCGACGAGCTGATTGTCGGCGTCGGGCGATGTGACCACCGTGATCAGCCAGCGTCCATCCGGCGAAAAGCGCGGCGTGGCATTGGTCGTGCCGCTGAAACTGGGCATGACCGCCTGGCGCGCCACCGGAATGGTGATGGTGTTGTCGGCGCGATTGATCGCCGCCACCGCGACCGTGTTCGCCGCCACCCCGTCGGGCACGGTGAAATAGACCGTTTCACCGTCGGGTGAGGCGATCAGCGTATTGGTACGCGCGAACGTGAGGAAGGCGCCCGGCTGCGCGTCGCTCTGGATCAGATTGACCGCGCCGTCCTCGATATTCAGATCGTACAACTGCCAGTGCGTGCGCGTGTCCCCGCGCGTGCAGCGCTGTCCCATGATGATCAGCGGCTCTCCGCCGCGCACGATCTGCGCACTGGTGAAGCGGCAGCCGTCCTCGGTCGGCAGCAGGGTCGCCAGCTCGCGCTCGGTCGATCCGTCCCACAGCAGCACGGCGGCTTCATCGGCGACTCCCTGCTCGTTGGCATAGAAGCGCACGAACAGCGCGTCGCTCGTCCCCAGGTCAAAGGCGATCACATCTTCAAAGGTCACCACCTGTGCCAGTGAGGTCGAGTCGTACAGCCGCATCGTCCCGTCGGCAAAATCGTCACGCGCCGCGCCAGGCGTGTAATCGATGAAGGCGAACCGTCCGCCGTCGGCGCTGTAGCGGAATGTCCCCATGCCCAGACACGCCAGGTATTCCACCTCGCGCACCACGATCGGCGCTGTCGCACCGCGCATCATGTAGAGCGTGCCCCGGTCGGCGCCGACGTAAAAGGCGAACAGATCGCCGTCGGGCGAGGTCGCGCGTTCGCCGCACGCCCGCGCCGGACGCCCGGTGTCCGGCGTCTCGAACAGGGTCGAAACCGTGCCGTCCGATCCGATCAGGGCGATCTGCGCCATGCGTCCGCTGGTGTTGACGGCATCGCGCCCGCCGATCCATGCCAGCACCCCGCCGAGCAAAATATCGTTGCTGGCAGCCGTGACCGGGGCGGTCGTCGCGGTGGGAATGGGCGTCGCGGTCGGCTCGGTCGTCGGCAGGGCGGCGATCAGATCGGGCGTGGACTCGGTGGCGACTGCGATCAACGTCGGCGTCGGGGTGGGATCGACTATCTGCGTGAGCTGACAGGCTGACAAAACACAAGCGGCGATCAGCAGGGTACACAGGCGGATCATCATCGGGACGCCTTTCATCATGGTAGGGACAGATTAACGTTACTGGGACGAATCCATACCGCGCCGGACACGGGTCGTTACGCGGACACATCAAAAACGTAAACCCTGCACCAGTGTAACACACCCTGGCACGCCCCTATGCGATCGGGAACCGCTGTGGGATAATCCGTTCGTCCACCTTTTTCCGATCTGAAACCGCCGTGAGGCTACGCCATGCACGACACCCTAACCCGATCACACAAACGCACGGATGACTCCAAACGCCTGACCCTGAGCGTGATCATCCCGTGTTACAACGAAGTGCATTTCATCCTCGACATTCTCGATCGCGTGCAGGAAGTCGGTCTGGCTGACCAGATCGTGATCGTAGACGATGGATCGACCGATGGCACCCGCGAGGTGCTGCACGCGCTCCAGGCGGAAGATCGTCCCGGCGTGCTGATCGTCTTCCGCGAGGCGAACGGCGGCAAGGGCGCGGCGCTGCGCACCGGGTTCGACCATGCCACCAGCGATATTTTCCTGATCCAGGATGCCGATCTGGAATACGATCCCCGCGATTACCCGCTGCTGCTGCGTCCGCTCTACGAGGGCATCAGCACGGTGGTGTACGGGTCGCGCTTTTTGGGCGGTCCGCGCAAGGCGATGAATTTCTGGAACATGGTCGCCAACAAAGGGCTGACCCTGGCGACCAACATCCTCTACAACGCCATCCTGAGCGATATGGAGACCTGCTACAAGGTGTTCCGTGCCGAGGTGGTGCGCGGGATGAAGATCAACGCGCGCGGCTTCGAGTTCGAGCCGGAGTTCACCGCCAAAGTGCTGAAGCAGGGGATTCGCATCTACGAGGTGCCGATCTCGTACAATGGGCGTGAGTGGACGGAAGGCAAGAAGATCAAGTGGACAGACGCGCCGATCGCGCTGTGGGCACTGGTGAAGTATCGGTTTGTGGATTGATTAGACAGGATGTGTGATGAGCGATATTGCGCAAGAGATCATCGAGAAATTTGACCGACTGGAACATACCGAGCAGAAAACAGTATTAAGAGTGCTGCGGAAGAAACACAAATTTGACTGGCAGGCATGGCTGGCTGAGGTGGATGCGCTGCATGACGATCTGCTCGCATTGAGCGATGAACCTATCGACTCCGCGCAAATGCTGCGCGAAATACGTGGTTACGAAGATTGAACGTGATCGTCATCGATTCCAATATCTTCATTGCAGCTTCCCTTCCTAACGAACCTCTGAATTCAGAAGCACGAGCAGCTTTGAGCAAGTGGGAAGCGCAAGATACGCAGTTGATCGCTCCAAGATTGTTTCGATCTGAGCTGACTACCGTCGTGCGAAAGTCAGTCTATCAGAAACGAATCGACCATCACACAGGAAAAGTTCTCTTAGGCGTGATGATTAAGTCCGATGTGCAGTTGTTTGAGGATCGGCGGTTGCTGCTGCGAGCATACGATATTGCTGAAAAGTTCAATTTGCCGCGCACATACGACTCGCAATACCTGGCGCTCGCTGAACGCTATGAATGTGAATTCTGGACGACCGATCGCCGCCTTTTCAATGCCATCAGCGCCCGATTTGAAACTATCCGCTGGTTAGGCGATTTCACCCCCTGATCGGGGGAACAGCGCGCGACCGACTTGCGCCGTGCCCCCGATCCAGCAGCGTCAGCCCGCGCCCTCGTAGAACTGATCCGCCGCGTCCAGCGCCTGATCCAGGATCGCCAGTCCTTCCTGAATCTGTTCCTCGGTGATGGTCAGCGGCGGCGTGTTGAACACGTAATTCCAGCGCACGATCGTCGTCAGTCCTTCCTGCTTGAACACCTTGCCGATCGCACCCATCGCCGGGGTGAGCGGCGCGTTGAACGGACTGAGCGGCTCGCGCGTCTCACGGTCTTTCACCAGCTCGATGACATGATGCAGACCCGCCCCGCGCACATCCCCGATAACCGGATGTTTTTCCGCCAGGTCCATCAAGCCGCGTCGTAACACCTTACCCATTTCGCGCGCCCGCTCGATCAGATTTTCCGCCCGGTAGACCTCGATCGTGGCGATCGCCGCCGCGCACGCCAGCGAATGGGCGCTGTAGGTCAAGCCCGCCTGCAGGACATGATCGTCGAAATACGCGCCGATTTTCTCACTGACCACGCACGCACCGAGCGGCACATAACCGCTGGTCAGTCCTTTTGCCGTCGCCAGGATGTCCGGTTTCACGTCCGGGTAGTGATCGACGCCAAACCATTCCCCGGTGCGTCCCCACCCGCTCATCACCTCATCGACGATCAGCAGCAGCTCGTATTTGTCGCAGATTTGCTGGATGCGCGACCAGAACAGCGCTGATGGCTGCATGACACCGCTGCTGCCGCTGTAACCTTCGAGCATGATGGCGGCGCACTGCTTCGGACCCTCCTGCAGCACGATCTCCTCGATCAATTCCGCGACGATCAGATCGCCTTCTTCCTGCGTGCGCCCTTTGTAGATCGGGCTGCGATAGGCATACGGGTCGGGCAGACGCACGATCCAGGGCACGCCCGGCTCGATCCCCTGTCGGCGCGGGTCGCCGCCCGCCGAGGCGGTGGCAAACGATCCGCCGTGATACGACTTGTAGCGGGTGAGAATCTTATCCTTGCCCGTGTAGAGCCGCGCGATCTTCATGGCGTTTTCGATGGCATCGGCGCCGCCCAGGGTGAAGAATGTTTTGTTGAGATCGCCGGGCGTGACTTCCGCGATCAGCTCACCGAGGCGCCCGCGCACGGCGGTGGCGTGGGTGGGCTGGACATAGGTCAGTCTGGCAGCCTGTTGTTGAATCGCCTCGACGACATGCGGGTGACTGTGCCCGATATTGACGTTGACAAGCTGCGCCGACCAGTCGAGGTAGCGCTTGCCGTCGCTGTCCCACACGTACACGCCGTCGGCGTGATCGAAAACAATCGGGTTCCAGCTGCCCTGTGCCGACCAACTGGTCAGGGTGTAATCACGGTTCTGCTGCACGATGTTGGCGGTGGTCATGATGGCGTGAGTCTCCAGGACGAGCTTTTATGGGATGATCTGTGCAGCATTGTAGCCGGGGCGCGGCAGCGGCGCCAATCAACGCCAAAACCCTGCGATCCTATGGAGGCAATGGGTTTGGCACGCCGGGTTTGGCACGCCAAACCCCCTGCGATTCGCTGACCGGGTTTCCTCGCTACCCACCCCCCAACGGCACCAGCAGCGACCCGGCGGTCGGCGTTATTTCCGGCACGACCGTAGACTCGACCGCCGGGGCTGGCGCGTCGGCAAAGGTCGCGCCAGCGGGCGATCCGCACTGGATCATAAATTCCTCGAAGGCGGCGATCCGATCCTGATCGGGTTCGTCCTGGTCGCTCTCCAGCTCGCGCCCGACGCGCAAGAGCGGCGTGGCGCGGCGACAGTCGCCCAGGTTGGCGTAGGTGCGCCCGGCACGCAGATAGTAGACGGGTTCCTGCGCGCCGCTGTCGATGATCGCCTGATAGCTCACCGCCGCCCCTTCGGAATCGCCGGTGCCGAGCTGCACGGTCGCGCGATAATTCAGACACGAGACGTTGTCCGGGTCGGACAGCAAACAGCGGCTCAGGTAATCCGACGCCTTGTTGGGGTCACCGTAAACCTGATACTGAAAATAGCCGAGGGCATACAGTGCATCGAGATGATTCGGGTTGACCTCGACCACCTGTTCCAGCATATCGAGACCCAGATCGTAGCTGCCCAGTCCCCAATCGACCCACGCCATTTCGACCATGATGTTAGGCAGGTTGGGTGCCAGCTCGTGCGCGGTCTCAAAGTCGCGGCGCGCGGCGTCGTTGTCGAAGTTGGCGCTGACATTCCACAAGCCGCGCACGAAATGCGCTTCCGGGTTGTCCGGGTCGGCGGTGAGCGCCTGAGCGATCCGATCGCTGGCGAGCGTGGACTGCCCGGCGTCGAGGTAGGCTTCCGCCATGAATGCCAGTGCCGAGGCGTTATCGGAATCGAGCGAGAGCGCCTGTAAGCCGCTGGTGATCGCGCGCGCATACTGTCCGCTGCGACCGAGCGCCCAGGCATGGATCGCCCAGGCGTCCGACGCGAATGGATTAGCGTTGACGGCGCGCTCGGCGGCAGCCAGCGCCTCCAGCGGACGACGCTCGACGATCAGCCCGTAGCTGTAGCGCACATGCGAACGCACATCGTTGGGCGCGTTGACCAGCAGGGCGCCGTATTCCGCGATCGCCTGCTCGATCGCGCCTTGCGCCCACAGCGAGTCAGCGGCGGCGAGGCGCTCGGTCGGGTCGGTGGTCGGGGCGGGGGTGGGCGCCATCAGGGTCGAAATACTGCCTCCGGCGCTGTTCACGCCGTCGGCGATGGCGTCGCGGATAGGCGGACCCACCAGGTCGGCATTTTCGTACACCCAATAGCCGCCGACCGCGACCAGCGGCGTCAGGAGCCACAGCCACAGCCAGCGCAGCGTGAACAGATGCACGCGACGTTTGGCGTTGGGCTGGTACATTTTCTTGGTGCGCAGATACATGGATCGCTCCCACCCTATCGGACGCAGCGTGATGCGTCCCTACATCGTGTGGCGGCGGACGCAGAATGATGCGTCCTTACATCGGTTGACGGCGGACGCATCGTGATGCGTCCCTGCTTACCCGCCGATCGGAGTCGGCGGAATGGAGGTCGGGGGGACAGCGGTCGGTAGTCCGCGCCCGCCAAATCCAGTGCAGTTGTCGGTGACCAGTTCCAGCCCCCGCAGCGAGTTGATCAGCACCGGATTATCGGGGTCGGTGCTGGTCTGGCGCACACGGTTGACCGATTCGCTCAAAATATCCCACGCGACGGCACAATCCGCTAAATAGTAGTGCGACAATCCACGCAGGTAGAAACATTCGATCTCCTGATCGACGATGGCGCGCGCGCTTTGCAACGCGACACAGGTCTCGAATGACTCGATCGCACCCTCGTAATTGCGCTGCGGGTACTGTGTCTGACCGAGCGCCCGCCACGCTTCGCTGTAGTCGGCGCGCAAGCCGAGCGCGTCCTCGCAATACCCTTGCGCGCGGCGATGTTCGCCGATCTGGGTATAGGCTTCGCACAGGCGCAGATAGGCTTTGGCATTGCCCGGCTGCATCGAGATCACCTGTTCGTAGGTGGCGATCGCCAGCTCGTAGTAATCCTGACCCTGAGCCGTATCCGTGACTGCCAGCGCACGGTACATGCTGGCAAGCTCGAAATAAGGTGAGACCAGATTGGGATTGAGTCCGACCGCCTGTTCGAGCTGATCGAGCGCCTCAGCCCGCCGACCGACCCAGATCAGCGCCAGGGCGTAGACACGACGCGCGGCGGGGTCGAACGGATCGAGTTCAATCGCGCGTTCGGCGGCGTCGAGCGCCACGTCGTAGCGGTCGATGCTGCGATAGGCGCTGCTAAGGGCAGTGTGCAGCGGCGCAAACCCGGCGTCGATCTGTACGCCCGCCTGCGCGACCGGGATGGCATTGGGCGAGTCGCCGGACAGGTCGAGCGCGCGCGCTTTGATGGCGTAGCCGCGCGGATCGTTCGGGTTCGCCTGGATCGCCTGATCGCCAGCGGCGATCGCCTCGATGTAGAGCGGTTCGTCATCGACTCCCAGCTCGATCAGCAGGCGTCCGTACTCGTACAGGTAATCGACGTTGGTCGGCTGCTGCATGACGGCGCGGCGGAAATAGTCGCGGGCGGTCACCAGATCGCCGCGCATGAAATTGTCCATGCCGACGGTGGCAAGCTCGCTGGCAAATGGGGTGGGCGCGGGCGCCTGCCCGATGGCGTCGAGCGCCATGAGCTGAAGCTGCGTGAAATTGTTGTCTACGAAAAAGAGAAATCCCAGGCACAGCACGATCGTCAGCACAATCGCCCACCAGGTCGCGCGCCGTTTACGGCGCTGGCTGAACAAAGGCTGTGTGTAATCGCGGCGAATATACATAGTGCGGCATCCTGCTGCATAGACGACACACGCCCTTATGGGCGCATGTGCGGCGAGCGAACAAGTCGATTATAGCATAGGCGCTGAGACCGTCTTCCGTCACCCTATCCCGCTGCCTATCCCGCCCGGTACTGGCGCGGCGAACAGCCATAGCGCCGCTTGAAGGCGCGGTTGAAATGCGCGATCGCGTTGAACCCGGACGCGGCGCACACCTCGGTGATCGGCACATCCGACGCGCGCAGCAGCGCCGCCGCGAAGGTCAGACGCAGCGTCCCCAGGTACGCCTGAAACGTCATGCCTGTGCCCGTGTGAAATTGTTCGCTGAAATAATGCGGCGACAGATGCACGCTCGCCGCCAGATCGGACAGGGTGATTGGCTCGCGGAAATGATGGTCGAGCGTGTACAGCGCCCGACGCACCGCGTCATGAGTCGTCCTGTCCGCCAGCGGCGCAGGCGTCGTGTCAGTCGATACACCCCTGGAGCGTGCCAGCCGCGCCACCCTGACCAGCAGCCGCTTCAAGGTCGTCTCGATCATCAGCGCCGCGCCCGGCAGACACGCGCTCGATTCGTCGTAGAGCATGGCGAACTCGCTGACCAGCGCATCGGGGTCGGGCGCTGCCAGATCGGTCGTATCGGCACCAGCGGCGAACAGCAGATCGTGCAGCGGCTCGGTCAGCAGCGGCGCGGTGAAAATCACGTTGTACAGGCACAGCGGCGCCTCGCCCGTCGGGACGAGCGCGTGAAAATCGACCGGGGTCAGCAGCGCCATGCTGCCACGCGCGATCGGGAGACGGATGCCGTTGACGATATGCACACCCGTTCCCCCGGTGACGCACAACAGCTCGTAGAAATCGTGCCAGTGAAGCGGATAGGGATACGCCAGCACATCCCGAAAGGCGCGGACAGGCAGCGCATGGGTGAGCGCGCCCATGTAGGTCGCACCGCGCAGCCGTTCCGGTGTCGCTTCACGCATTCTCGAAACGGTTCCCCGCGACATCGCGTCCACGCGCCAGCCACACCTTGTGAGTGGAATTCTTGTCGGCGAACACCTGCAGCTCGGTCGAGAAATAGCGCATGGTATAGCCACAGCGGCGGTGTGGGCTGGTGTTGGCGGTGGCGCCGTGAATGATGCGCGAGTCGTGCATGGAACACTGATTCGGCTCCAGCTCGAAATAGACCGCCTGGCTCTCGTCCACTGCCGCGATCGCCGTCGCAAAGGTGTTGGTGTCGGTCGATACCGCTTCATACTGCGAAAACCCGTTGTTGTGCGTGCCGGGGATGACCCGCATACAGCCGTTTTCCTGGTTACTGCGATCGATCGCCAGCCACACGGTGACGATCCGGTCAAAGCCGCTCAAGCGTCCCTTCCAGTAGGCGCTGTCCTCGTGCCAGGGCGTCGCGCGCCCTTTGAATGGGTCTTTGCTGATGAAATGGCTCGACCACAAGCCGATGTTCCCACCGATCAGCGGCTCGACCAGATCGAGTACGGCGTCGTCGAGCAGAAAGTCGAGCAGACGCGGATCACGGAAGTGTGGGGTATCGAGTTCGTCGGACAGCTTGCTGCCCTTTTCTGCCAGGTGTTCCTCGAAAATACCGTAGAGCTGTTGAAACTTTTCTTCCGAAAAGACCGGCTGCCTGTACAGGAAATAGCCGTTGTCGGCGTAAAACTGTGCATCCTGGGGAGAGATCGCGGTCATGAGGTGCCACCCTTTCCTGGTGCGGAAGCGTCCGCTTTAACCTGTCTTCAGTGTAAGACGGACTGGCAGACGTGACTTTGCATATCTTCCGGGAAAGTTTGCCGATCTTATCGAGAACCGATTCGGCTCTCAAACGAGACCTCGCACGTTACAGGGACGCGCTCCGCGCCCCTGTAACGTGCGATAACACCTTTCTCTACAGATCGCCGTGTGTCGATGGCACATCGTCCAGGTCGGCGCCATTGTTGGCGATCACGGCGCTGTACCAGTGCGCCGAGTCTTTCAGCGTGCGCTGCTGTGTCTGAAAATCGACGTAGATCATGCCAAAGCGCTGCTTGTAGCCTTCCAGCCACTCGAAATTGTCCATCAGCGACCAATGGAAATAGCCACGAATATCGACGCCCTCGCTGGACGCCCGCTTCAGCGCCGACAGATAGCGCGCCATATAGTCGATGCGCGCCGGGTCATGCACCCCGCCGTCAGCGCTCACCCAGTCCATGACCGAGATACCATTCTCGGTGATGATGATCGGCGCCTTGTAGCGCTCTTGCAGGAAGCGCGCGCCCCAGTAAAGCGCGTCCGGCACGACCGACCAGCCCATCAGCGTGATCGCCGCCCCGACTGGCGCCTCGACCTTGACGGGCTGTCCGTCGGCACCCGCGCGCACCACCGCCGCCGAATAAATATTGCAACCGTAGAAGTCGAGCGGCTGCTGGATGGTCGCCATGTCGTCGGCGCCGACGACGGGCGCGGCGTCCGCGAAGATCGCCAGCAAATCTTCGGGATACTGTCCGAACACCACCGGGTCAGACCACCAGGTATTGCTCCACAGCGGGCGATCGAGCGCGCTGAACGTGGCAATCCTGGCGGCGGCGATGTCCGCCTCGCTCTCGGTCGCCGGGACGGACACCACGCCGACGGGCGCCCACCCGACCAGCGGCGCTGTCTTTGCCTGGGCGCGGATCACCTGCGTCGCCATGCCGTGCGCCAGCAGCGCGTTGTGTCCGGCGCGCAGCACCTCGCGCAGTCCGAGCATATCGCCGGGCGCGTGCGTGCCCAGATCGTGCCCCAGTCCTATGAAACACTGCGGCTCGTTGAGCGTCATCCAGTGGCTCACACGGTCGGACAGGCGCTCGACGATCACCGCCGCATAATCGGCAAACCATTTCGGGCTGTCAGGATTGAGCCATCCGCCCCGGCAGTACAGCTCATAGGGGTAATCCCAGTGGAACAGCGTCAGCCAGGGGTCGATCCCGGCACCGAGGAGTTCATCGACCAGGCTGTCATAGAATGCCAGTCCTTTTTCGTTGACCGCGCCGACCCCGTCCGGGATCACCCGCGACCAACTGACCGAAAAGCGGTATGCCTTCAGCCCGATCTGTTTCATCAACGCCACATCGTCGCGGTAGCGATGATAATGATCGCACGCCACATCGCCTGTATGTCCGTTGTAGACGGCGGGCTTGCGCGCGCTCACGTTCCATGCCGCATCGCCGTCGGCGGCGAGCTTTTTCTTGCGGCTTATCATATCCCAGACCGAGTACCCACGTCCGTCCTCGAACGCTGCCCCCTCGACCTGATACGACGCGGTGGCGGAACCCCACGCAAAATCTGCTGGAAATGTCATTGCTGCTCCCGTCAGTGACTCATCGCTCAAAATTGCGCGTCAATGTATAACGCGCATCGCGCAAAAACGCGATCTGAGAACGGATGCTCAAACAGCAGGGTGGGATTTGGCGTGCCAAACCCTGGATCGACGACGGCGGACGCATCGTGATGCGTCCCTACACTGTCACGCTGTCTTTCCAGGCGGGCGCCTCAGCGGTCATCTGATGGCGGGCGTGCAGTGCGGCGATCAACGCCGTCTGCGCGGGCGGCTCGCCGTGAACCAGGAATGTCCGCGCGGGCTTGCGCGTCATGCCGCCGACCCAGGTCAGCAGTTCGTCGCGGTCGGCGTGCCCGCTGAAGCCGTTCAGGACTTCGCAGTCGATCCGATTCTGAAAGGTTTCGCCAAAGATGCGCACTTCCGGCGCGCCGTCCACCAGCTTCCGCCCCAGGGTGTTTTCTGCCTGCCAGCCGACGATCAGGACGGTGTGGCGCGGATCTTCGATGCGATTTTTCAGATGATGCAGGATGCGCCCGTGTTCGATCATACCGCTCGGCGCGATGATGATCGCGGGTTCGCGCAGGAAATTGAGCTGTTTGCTCTCCTCGACTGAACGGGTATAACGCAGCCCGGCGAACCCGAACGGGTCTTCATTTTCCAGACGGTGATCGGCGATGAAGGCGCGCGTCTCGGCGTCGAAACATTCCGGGTGACTGCGAAATGCCGCTGTGATGTTGGCTGCCAGCGGGCTGTCCACGTAGATCGGCATCTGGGGGATGTCGCCAGCGCGCATCAACTGATGCAGTTGATAGACCACCTGCTGCGTGCGTCCGACCGCGAACGCCGGGATGATCACCGATCCGCCGCGCTTGTAGGTGTCATTGACGATCCGCTCCATGCGATCGGCGTCATCCTGGTAGGCGGGATGCAGTTCGTCGCCATAGGTGCTTTCCATGATCAGCACGTCGGCGTAATCGATCGGCGCCGGGTCGCGGATGATCGGGATGCCTTTGCGTCCCAGGTCGCCGCTGAAGACCAGCCGGCGGGCGCCCCCGCTGTCGCGGTCGTCGATGTCCAGCACCACAAAAGCGCTGCCGAGCATGTGTCCGGCGTCATGAAAGGTCAGCGTGACGCCCGGCGCCACCGGGTGCGGACGGTTGTACGCCAGCGTGGTGAAGTTGTCCATCGCGTCCGCCGCGTCCGCCTGGGTATAGATCGGCTCGACCGGCGGCTCACCGCGCCGTTTGCGCTTTTTGTTGACGAATTCGGCGTCGCGCTCCTGAATGTGTCCGCTGTCCAACAGCATTGACGCGCACAGGTCGCGCGTGGCGTGGGTACAGATGATCTCGCCGTTGAATCCACTTTTCAGTAAGTTGGGCAGATTGCCGGAATGGTCGATGTGGGCGTGCGAGAGGATCACGGTGTCGATCGTGCGCGCATCGAATGGCAGCGTGGTATTACGCGCGACTGATTCGGCGCGGGCACCCTGATACAGCCCACAGTCCAGCAGGATACGCGCCCCATTGACCTCGATCAGGTGCTGCGACCCGGTGACGGTGCGGGCGGCGCCATAAAATGTGATCTGCATCGATATAAACCTTTATGGTGGGGGTTAGCGTGCCAAACCCAGCTACAGGATACGATCGGTGAGGTTTGGCGTGCCAAACCCGATCACAACACAAAATCGCAGTGTTTGGGCGTGCCAAACTCAGCGTGCCAAACCCGCGCACCCTATGCTTCCCGGAACAGCGACACCGTACCCCCAAAGGTCAGCACATCGCCATCCTTGATCGCGCGTCCCTTTTCGTTGATCGGCGTGCCATTGACCATCGTGCCGTTGCTGCTGCCCAGGTCGTACAGCACCCACGACTCGTCGCGATATTCCATGCGCGCGTGCGGACGCGAGACCGACGGGTCTTGCAGACACACTTCCCAATCGGCTTTGACAGTGGCGCGCCCGACCTGGATGGTGTCGGCGAGCAGGGGAATGCTGTTGCCTTCCTGCGGCCCGTTGGTGATGATCAAGCGTCCCTTGCCCGTGCCGACCACCGCGGTGATCAGCGTGCCATGTTCGCTGTTGCCGTCTTCATCGGGAGCCAGGGCGTCGAAACGCAGAATCGGCACGTAGAGGCGAATCACGTCCCCCGCGATCAGCGGATACGGCTCGGACAAGCGCAGATCGTTGACATAGACGCCGTTGGCGCTGCCCAGATCGTTGATCATGAAGATGCCGTCGCGGTAATTGATGACGGCGTGCTGCCGGGAGACATGCTGTTGGCGGATGCCGATGTCGTTGGTTTCCAGACGCCCGATGGTCACGGTGGCGCCCTCACCCAGCACGAACTCGACCCGTTCGCCGCTCTGTGGGTCGTCCCAGGTCACTTTTGCCAGCAATACCGGGGCGTGGATGCCGTAGAACATGATCCCTGCCTTTTGCGTCACGAGTGTGGGGTGATCTTACTCTTGATCCGGGGCGATAGGCAAGCGCGATACGCGCTGTGGCGCGCAGCAGGATGATCGGCGCACACCACAATAAAGGTTTTGTTATCGCAGCAGGGGCGCCAGAGCCGGCAGCACCAGCGCCGCCACGATGATCAGCCCGATCACCAGGAGCGCGATCCGTCCGCGTGTCCAGAACGGCGGGCGGATCGATCCGACAGTGCCGATCGTCAGCGGATCGTTGTCAGGAGGCGAGCTTTCCCCAAATTGCTCGACATCGGCGTCGTCGGGATACTCGTCTTCGTCGATCCAGTCATCGCGGCGGGTGGGCATAGACACCGTCCTTCATGCTGTGCGGGTTACGTCCCCGACGCCGGCTCGTCGTCCAGCGGCGGCGGCGCGGGTTCGTCGGCGCTCACAGCGTCCAGCGCCAGATCGGGCGCGGCGGACTGTGCCGACACACTCGATGCGTCCTCGATCGGCAGCAGCGAGTCCTCCTCGACCGCCACGTCGCCGATCACGGCTGCGCCATTGAGCGATGCCGCCAGCGCGGGCGCCGCCATCATCGCGGCGAGCTGCGGCGTGGTCGGCGCGGCGAACTCGTACACCTGCTGACGCGGCAGCATGGGCAGACCGGAGTCGCGCTCGGCGGCGACCTCCGCGACAGTGCGTCCGCTCGCCAGGTCGATCCGGGTCGAGAGCGCCAGCACCACGCCGACCACGATCAGCACCAGTGCCAATCCCCACTCCCCGATCGGCGCGGCTTGCACGATCAGATTCATAACGACGAATAACGCGGCGAGCAAAAATGTGACCGCGAGCAGCGTGCGCGATTCTTGCGTCATACGGGATCATCCTCCCCGACGGTGGCGGGCTTGTGTCATCCAATTGCCGAATTATCCCATAAGAGGGGTCAAAAACCCAATTATCGTTCAGCCTCGATCACGGCGCGGTAGACCGCCACCGTCGCCGCCGCGATCTGGTCGTGGGTGTAGTGCGCCAGCGCGCGCGCCCGTCCGCGCGCCGCCAGATCGCGCGCCAACCCCGGATCGTCGTGTAGCCGACGCAGCGCTGCCGCCAGTGCGTCGGCGTCGCCCTCTGGCACGATCATTCCGGCGTCCGCCAGCACATCGGGGATGGCGCCGCTGTCCGACCCGACGACGGGCACGCCGGACGCCATCGCCTCGACTCCCGCGCGCGGACCGAATTGTTCTTTCCAGGTCGGCGTGGTCAGTGACGGCACCGCCAGCACGTCGAATGTGTGATAGTGGTCGGGCATCGCTGTGCTGGGCACCTGATCGATGAAGGTCACCCGATCGCGTATGCCCAGGTCGCCCGCCAACGCTGCCAGCGCAGCACGCGCCGGGCCGCCGCCAATGATGCGGACGTGAGCGCCGTCGAGCCGCGCCGCTGCTCGCAGCAGCAGGTCGAGTCCTTTTTCCGGCACCAGCCGCGCGACCGCGCCAATGGTGAACGGGCGATCAGGTCGCGTTCGCGCCGGGGTGAACACATCCGGGTCGATGCCGAACTGCGCAATCACGTCCAGGGGACGCTGAAAGCCCTTGGCACGCCACACTGCTGCCGCGCCTTCGGTGCCCACGATGCCGCGATCGACTCGCGCCAAAAACCAGCCTTCGCCCCAGGCGAACGGCGGCGGATACGTCCGTAAAATGTTCTGCCAACTGAAAAAGATCGTTTTGGCGCCGATACGCCGCGCTTCATAGAGTGCCCACCATGACGCCGCGTTGTAAGGCTCCTCGTCGATATGGACGATCTGTGGGCGAAAGTCGCGCAGCCAGCGCCGCAGCGTCGGATAGACGTGCAGATGAAAATTACCATTCATCCAGATCGGCGCGGTTTCCAGGCGGTAGCCCTCGGTGTACACGCGCTCCAGCAGTTGTTCGCCGCGTTCATCGCGCCACGACGCCGGAGTCAGCGCCAGCAGCTCGACCCCGCGCGCGGCGATGCACTCCAGCTTGCGCTGGTACAGCCCCGCCACCAGCGCCTTGGACAGCATCAGCACGCGCACCGCTACACCTCACGGTCGTCGGCGTGCGGCGGCGGTCGCAGCAGACCGACACCGATCGCCAGAAAGACCTTGAACATGTACATGCCCGATTTGATCGGCGTGATCGACGACTTGCCGCCGTAGCGCGGATTCATCGTCACCGGGATTTCCAGCACACGCAGCCCGGCACGGTGCAGCAGGACGACCGCTTCAGGTTCAGGGTAGTCGTGCGGATAGATGCGGGCGCACAGGCGGATCGTGCGGGCGTTGGAGGCGCGAAAGCCGCTGGTGGGGTCGGTGAAATGCTGGCGCGTGATCAGCGAAATGGCACGCGCCAGCAGCACGATCCCGATCCGGCGCGCCATCGGCGTGATATAGCCGCGATCCTCGATGTAGCGCGATCCGATCACCAGATCGGCGCCGCTGGTCACCAGCTCGCTGACCAACAGCGGAATCTCGCGCGGGTCGTGCTGACCGTCGCCGTCATTCTGCACCGTGACCGCATACCCGCGTCGCTGTGCGAACAGGAATCCGGTCTGCACCGCCGCGCCGATACCGACATTGTGCGGCATGTGCAGCACGAATGCCCCGCACGACTCGGCGATCGCGCCGGTGTCGTCGCTCGATCCGTCGTTGATCACGGCGATATCCGCCCAGGGTGCGTGCTGGCGGATCAGCCCGATCACATGGGCAATGCTCTCGGATTCATTGAGCGCCGGGATGATCACCAGCGTCCTGGGGAAATTTTCCACGATCGCGCTCATGCTGCCTCCCCGGTGAGCAGGATCGCCGTCAGGCGCGCGATCAGCCCGTCGAGCGCGTGCGCGCGCACGGTGCCCGCGCGCAAATCGGCGCCGATCGCGCGGCGCGCATCCGCTGTCAGCGCCAGCAGCGCATCGAGACGCGCGGCTAATCCGTCGGCGTCGTCCGGCGCCTCGACACACAGCCGGGCGCTATGCGCGCCGAGCAGCGCGTCGAACGCCGTGTTTGCGACGACGGTCGGCACGCCGCACGACATGCTTTCGAGCGCCGCTTTGTCGAACAAGCCCGGCGGACTCAGGTTGAGAGCGATCGACGCACGGCGGCAGGCGTCGCGCACCGCGTCGCGCGGCTGATCGCCGGCGAATGTGACCCGATCTGCGACGCCCAGGTCGGACGCCAGCGCGGTCAGTTCACGACGATAGCTGTCATCCTGTTCCGGTGGCACCCCGCCGATCAGCAGCAGGCTTGCCGGACAGGTCATGTGCGCCAGCGCGCGGATCGCGGTCGCCTGGCGTTTGATCGACATCAGCCGCGCGACCTGGACGATCGTCGGCGGATCATCGGGCATGACCGATTCGTCGGGGGCGAAAAAAGCGGTGTCGATCCCATGTCCGACAGCGCGCAGTTTCGGGGTGTGAAATGGAAAGCTGTCCGGCGCCGCCGTCACCACCCGGCGCGACAACCGCGCCGCCATACGCAAAACGCGATGATCCTGACGATGGGTGTACCACAGCGTCATCGGCACGCTGAAGAGAGTCAGCAGCGGCGCGCCCATCAGCGCGAACAGCGGCATCATGTGCGCGAAACAGGCAGCGTAGCGGCGCGTCAGCAGCGCGCGACTCAGCAGACCATAGAAGATCAGCGCGCGCCGTGCCTCGCTGTGTCCGCGTTCTTTGCCGACCGACCACACGCGCACGTTGGCGGGCAAATCCAGTCGCCCGGCACGCATGGTGATCACGTCGAGCGTGTCAAAGTGGGCTGCCAGCCGTGCGATCCAATGCGATGTGAAGCCGAGGATCGGGTCGTCGGCATCGGTCGCCAGATTGAAGACCAGCAGCCGCTTCATGGACGCATTCCAAGCTGTACCGCCCGCTCCATCACGCTCACCCATGCCTCGACATAGGTGTCAAAGCTGTACTGGTCAAGCGCGCGGCGCTGTGCCTCGGCGCCCATTTGCTGCGCCATCGCCGCATTTTGCAGCAGATAGATCATCCGTCCTGCCATGCCGTCCAGGTCGAGTTCGGGCGCCAGATAGCCATTGACGCCATCGACGATCACCTCGTTGACGCCGACGACGTTGAAGGCGACGATCGCCAGTCCCGCCGCCGACGCCTCTAACAGCACGCGCGGCACGCCCTCGTAGCTGGAGGTATGCGCGTACACCTCACCGAGCGCGTAATAGAGCGGTAGTTCCTCGTGCGGCACTGGACCGTACAAGGTCACTTTGGCATGGATGCCCTCGTCGCGCGTCAGATCACGCAGATCGACGGGCGATCGGCTCATATCACCGATCAGCACCAGCCGCGCGTCGGGGATGCGCTCGGACACGCGCTTGAACACCTTGAACAGCAGCGGCACGCGCTTGAAGCCGACCGGGTAGCCGACCCATAAAATGACCTGGTGTTCCGGCTTGAGGTCGAGACGGCGGCGCAGATCGGCTAACGCGCGTTCGTCGGGCAGGGCGGCGAACGCCTCGGATGCCGTCCCCAACGGCAGCGCCACCGATCGCTGCCGGTCGCCGCCGCGCGCCAGGTAGCTGTCGCGCTCCTTGCGGTTGACGGTGCGGTACATATCGGCGCGGGCGATCACGAACTGACCCACGATGTGCAGCACATGGTTGATGCCAGGACGTTCACGCAGCCAGGCGCGGTTGTCGAAGAAGTAGCTGTGATTCTGTACCAGCAGGGGCGCGCGCAGCAGCCGACGCAGCCACCAGCCGATCACCCCCGTGACGAACGGGTCTTGCGTGGTCACCAGATCGACCCGCTGCTCCGCCGCGATCTGGCGCGCCAGGCGTAGCGCATCGATCGGGAAGGTCAGCTTGCTCTGGCTGTTGCTGGGCACGATCAGCAGCTTCGACGAGACACGCAGCGGCGCGCCTACCCCGCGTGGGGTATAGACGATGATCGTCAGCGCCCCGGCGCGCTCGGCATAGGCGAGATGGCGCAGACGCGCGTCCCCTTCGGGGTGGGTCGCTATGGCGGTATCGAGACTGAGCATCAGCACATGTATCATGCGGTTGATTCTACCCACGCACCGCCGGAAAGTCATGGGGTGAGTTGCGGCTTGACAGGACGGTATCAAGATTTTATGATCAGATCATGTTGGTCACGGGCCTGTAGCTCAGTTGGAAGAGCGCTACAATCGCACTGTAGAGGTCGAGAGTTCGAGTCTCTCTAGGTCCACACATCAGAAAGCCAGCCCACCCGCTGGCTTTCTGTTTTCATTTCAGTCAGGGGAGCGATCGTGACTCGTCTGTTGCTTGGGATAGGGGCTTTCACACCTACGATCACGCTGCTGTTCCTCGCCGTCGCGCCCCCAGGCGATGAAAACACCGATCTGGTATCGTATTATCGTCCTTTGGCGCTCAATCTCCTCGACGGGCGTGGACTGGTTGTCGAGGACGAACGCGCGCTGCTGTGGCAGCCGCCCGGCTTCCCCGACCTCGTCCGTCCGGTGATGGTGCCAGCGACCTATCGCACGCCGGGTTATTCGCTGCTGCTGGTGCCGGTGTACGCCGTGATGCGCATCCTCCCGATCAGCGAGGTGACCGCGCTCAGAGCCTTCACGGTGACCTGGACGGTGCTCACCGGGATGATCATGTGCGCGCTCGCCTGTGCCATCTGGCGCAGCCGTCGTGCCGCCTTGCTGGTCGGGCTGCTGTGGATCACCTACCCATTCGCGCTGTGGCTGACAGAGCAGAACAATACAGAGACCCCCTTTCTGACCGTGTTCTACGGCGCGCTGCTGCTGCTCTTCACGACCATTCTAAGGGGCGGGCGGGCGTATCGACGCTATTTCGCGGTCGGTGTTTTGTTCGGGATCGCGGCGCTGATCCGTCCGAGCGCGTTTGGCGTGGTGGCGGCGGCGGCGGTGGCGGTCGTCGTTTTGAGCGTCGATCAGGCGCTGCGGGCGCGCCTGGCATGTGTCGCGCTGGTGCTGGCGGGCAATCTGGTCGTGCTGCTGCCCTGGCAGGTGTGGCTGTTCCAGCAGTCAGGACAATTGACCCTGCTGGCAGGCAATGCGGGCGTGCACAATCTGCGTCTCGGCATGACCAGCACGCTGGCGAACAGCCGCGGCGACCTTTTTGTCACCGACGATGTGCGTGCGCTCAAATGGAAGCTGGTCGAGCGACGCGAGGAGATCGACTCGACCTGGGATTATGCCCGCGTCCTCGTGGATGAATTTCGGGCACAGCCGATCGCCATGACGCGCTGGACGCTGCTCCGCTTCGCGCAGAGCTGGTACAGCACGGCATCGGGGTCGTATCAGGAGCTGATACTGCTGATCCAAATCCCCTATCTGGTGCTGATCGGCTGTGCGACCTGGCGCGGGTGGCGGCGGGGTGCCGATGCGCGCCGCTGGACGATCGTGTTGTGGGCGTTCGGGTTGTACTTCTGGGTCACGTCCTCAGCGACTTACTCGCTGCTGCGCTACCTGATCCCTGGGGTCGGTGTGTGGTTGCTGCTGCTGCCCGCGCTGCTGCCGCGCATCACGCCCCGACGCGCCAGCGACGCGCCTGGCACCATCACCACAAAATCAGCGGCAGCATGAGCGTCGATGGAAGCGCAAAGCGTTGTTGGACTTCGTGTTAGACTATAAAACAGTAAGCTGCTTCTTGTAAAAATTGATAAAACACGAACTCTCCCTCCCCCACGACGACGAGGAGGACACCTATGCTCACTACCCCCATGCGCCGTTTCGCCCTGCTGATCATCCTGCTGCTGATAACTATCAGTGTGATCGTGTCCGCGCAAGACGAGCCAGCGCCCGATACCGTGCGCCTGACTGCATCGAGCTACGCGATCGGCACCGCCAACACCCTGATCGCCGTCGAGGAAGGCTTCTTCGAGGCTCAGGGTGTGCGCCTGGAGTTCGTCGAGAACGTCGCCAACAGCACCTATTCCCCTGAACCGATGACGCTGCTGATCGCGGGTCAGATCGATGTGTTTCAGGTGCCGCTCACCCCAGGTTTGTTCAATACGGTGCTGCGTGGTGCCGATATCAAGGCGGTTGCTGTCGCCAATTACGAGGCACCCGGCGGCTGTTCATACAACAATTTTTATACGAGTGCCGGCAGCAGTGCGCGTTTCCAGACTGCCGAAGGCTGGCGCGGCGCGCGCTATGCCTCAGGCGGGTTGATCGGATTGTATTTCCTGGAAGGCTGGCTGCAGCAGATCGGGCTGACCGCCGCGCCGACGACGTTAGTTTCGAGACGATGGACAATGCGCTGCGCACCGAGGCGCTGGTGAACGACCAACTCGATGTCGTGCTGTTGAATGCACCGCAGATGACGATCTACGAGCGTTTGTATGCGATCGAGCCGCTGCTTGGAGTCAACGAGGCGCGTCCGAATGCGACCATTTCGCTGATCATGTTTGGTCCGCGCATGTTCGAGGGTGATCTGGGCGAGCGCTATCTGACCGCGCTCTTGCAGGGATCGCGCCAGGCGAATGAAGGCGCCACCCCGCGCAATGTCGAGTTGTTCGCCGCCGCCACCAACGCCGATCCCGACATTATCGCCGCTACCTGTTGGGGTCGCTTTGCAGAGGATGGCAAGCCGGATCTCGCATTCCTGCAGGATTACGCCGATTGGCTGGTTGCGCGAGGCGACGTTGATGCGCCGATCGACGTGAACAGCTTCTACGATCCCATTCCGGCAGAACTGGCATATGCCAGTCTGCAGGCGATGACACCCGAAGCGACCGCCGAAGCGACCGAGGCACCGTCGGGCTGACATGGGCATCGTGATCGAAGGGATCGAATACAGCTATGCCGCACCGCGCCAGCCGCGCCTGCATGTGCTGAAAAATGTCTCGTTCAGCGTGGCGGCGGCGATCAGGTCGCGGTCGGGCTGTGCCGCGCTGTACACCCCGTCCTGGTAGAAGCTGATCGTCCTGATGCGCCAACCGAGCAGATCGTACTCGAAGCGCATCTCCTGACCGGCATTGTCGATCGTGCGTCCCACCCGCCCCGCCAGGTCATAGACGGTGGTCTCGGTCATATCCTGATCGGGTGCGGCGCTGGCATAGGCACCATCGACGTAATTGCGGATGGTCTTGACACGCCGACCGAGTACGTCGTATTCAAAGCGAGTCTCGCGGTTATGCGCGTCGATCGTCGCCCCGACCCGCCCCTGGCTGTCATAAATCGTCCGGGTGATCCCGTCTTTGGCGCTGTCGCTGGCGTGCTGCCCGACATAAGCGTCGTCCTCCGGGGCGGGGCTGCCGGTCGTGTAGGTGCAATTGCGGATCACCTTCTTCTGGCGACCGAGCGCGTCATACACCATCCAGGTCTTGCGCCCGATGGCGTCCTGAGTCCAGCGGACACGCCCGTCGCTGTCGTACTCCGTGCGCGTGATCAGATCGCGGTCGGCAACGCTGTCTTCATCGTCGATTCCAACATGACCTATCCCGATGTATCGAGACAGCGGCGCAAAGGATCGCCGCTGATCCGCTATATCGACACGCTGCGACGACTGGCACCCGGCGAAGCGCTGGGTCATGTGATCGTGCGCGCCCGTGCCCGCTGTCAGCGCTGGGTGCGCCGCACGATCAGGCACAGCCCCGGCGAGCTGCTCAACATGCGCGTACAGAGCAGTATGCGTGCGCTGATGCGCGGCTACACGCCACAGCCTTTCGACGGCACGCTGCTGTATTTCACCTGCCGCTACTCGCGCCGACGCCAGCCGCCGGATCGCATCGAACCGCGCGAACAGGGATGGGCACGCCTCGCCGCTGGCGAATTCCTGTTGATCGATCTGCACGGAAAGCACGAGTCGCAGCTGGACGATCCAGAGGTGCTGGAGGTGGTGCCGCATGTGCGCCGAGTCGTCACACGCGGCGCCATCGCCTCGGCAGCAGCGAGCGCGCAAACGCCCATTCCGGCGGTGTGATCTCTTCACTGACCGTATAACCGACGACAATCACGACGGTCACGCCGACCAGCGCCAGCAGCAGCGCCGCGCCCGTCGTCGGCACGAGCGCACACACGGCATACGCGCCGACGCACAGCACCCCGGCGCGAATCCAGGTCGGAGTCGGCACGCCCACCCCCCAGGTGCGGCGGACTGCGATCAGCATCACGACGACCGCCGCGCATGCCAGCACGGTGCTGATGCCTGCCGCGCCGACCGCCCCCCAACGCGGCACGAGCAGCCATTGCAGCATGAACGCCAGCGGCGCCAGCGGCGCATTGAGCGCGAACACCCACCCCGGACGATCGGCAGCCAACAGGATCGCCGCCGCCGCCGAGTGCAGCGTAATCGCCAGCGCGCCGAAGATCAGGATCGCCATGATCGGCGCGGCGGGCGCAAAATCATCCCCGTAGATCAGACGCACGACCGCATCGCTCAGGGCGGCGGCTGCCCCCGCGAACGGCAGCAGCAGGGCGATCACGCGCAGCGCTCCACGCGCCAGCGCCCGTGCGGCGTCAGGATCGCCCGCGCGCATCGTCCGCGCCAGCGCCGACAGCAGCAGCGGCGACAGCGACATGGCGAACAGCGTCGGCACGATCGTCAGATTTTGTGCCGCCGCATAGTAGCCAGCGTCCCCCGCCGCGCCGACCGACTCGACAGCGATCAGGTCGAGCCGCTTGAACAGCTCGAAACCCAATGTGTGCAGCGTGATCGGCACGACGTAGGCGGTCAGACGCAGCCCCGGCGCCCGCGCCAGCAGCGGCAGCGGCGCCAGCAGCCGCGCTCCGATCAGCTCCGCCAGCGACGCGCCGATGCAGCCTAAGAGCGCCCCGGTCAGCCCCCAACCCGCACCGACGAATGCCACGATCAGCACCATGCGCGCCAGCCAGCGCACCGCGACCAGCGCCGCGCGTTTGTTGTAGTCGCCGCGTCCGATCAGGATGGCAGCGTGATTCTGTGCCAGCGCGTAGATCGGAATATCGATCGCCAGCAGACGCAGCGCGTCGGCATGCGCATCCGATCCGAGCGCGCGCGCGATCGCCGGTGCCAGCAGCAGCAGCAGCCCTGCCGCCGCCAGCGCGATAGTGAGCTGTGCCCGCTGGATCGCTGAGGCGTCCCGGCGCCAGTGATCGGACTCGGCGATCAGCTTGACGGTCGGGCGCGCGAAAAATTGCGTGCTGCACAGCTCGAACCACGCCACCAGCGCCACCACGACCGCGAACATGCCGTAGCCCTCGGCGCCGAACCGGTCGGTCAGGTAGGCGGCGGTGACGATCCCGGTCGGCAGGCTGATCGCGGACGCCATGAACAGCGTGATCGTCCCAATCGAGACCCGGCGCCCGTGCGCGGCGGCGTCGGTCACCGACGCAGACCCAGGCGCGCCGACAAATAGCCGACCGCGTTGGCGCCCTGCCACAGCGCCAGCAGCGCCAGCGTCATCAGCTTGCCCCCTACACCGGGAGTCTCCATCACCGGACGGATCAGCCAATTGTTCACATCGGCATGGAAACCCGTTTCCGCCGCCAGCGTGCCCGACCCGCGCGCGGCGCGGACGGTGTGAAAGTCGTGCGCGCCGCGTCCATAAGCGAGGTGCTGGCGCGTATACGACGCCAGCGTCAGCGCGTGGGCGTGCTGGATGCGGGCGCCCGGCAGGTAGTGAATCTTTCTCCCACTGAAGCGCCAGCGATCGCACAGCTCACGGTCTTCCGCGAAGTGAAACGCCGGGTCGAAGCCGCCGACCGCGCGCAGGGCATCGAGTGGCAGCGCCATGTTGTTGCTGGCGATGAAGCGGGCATCATGTAGATCGGCGTTGTAGTGGCGATAGACCACATCGACGATGCGCTGACTCGACGCGCTGTAGGGATTGTCGAGCAGACGGTTGACGGTGCGCCCGCCGATCATCACATCGGGATAGACGGCGAAATGCTCCTCGATCGCGCGCAGCCAGCTCGCTTCCGGTGCGCAGTCGTCGTCGGTAAATACGGCATAGCTGCCGCTGGCGGCGGCGATCCCGGCGTTGCGCGCCGATGCGGGACCGGCGTTGTCCTGGCGAATCAGGCGCAGATCGAGCGCGCTCCGAAAGGGCGCGACGACCGCATCCAGCGCGGTCGGACTGCCGTCATCGACGATGATCACCTCGCGGCGATCGCGCGGAAAGTCGAGCGCGGCGATCGCGGTCAGACACTCGCGCAGGCGTGCCGGACGGTTGTAGGTCGGGATGATCACCGAGTAACGCGGCGTCAGGGGCATTTGTCCTGGAGCGCCTCCCATTCACCGGGCAGCATGTAACGGTGGCGATACACTTCAAGCGGCAGGTACTTCCTCGCGCTGGACTCACCTTCCCCGAACAGGTAGCCGACCGCCTCACCGAGCGCGTGCAGCGCCAAGCCAATCAGCACATGCGGCAAAATGCCAGGCATGAGCGCGGCGTAGTCCGCGGGCGAGCGGCGCAGATGCGACAGAATCCGCCGCAGCCGCATCAGCGGCACCAGCGGCGCGGCAGCGGCGTATGCCAGCCGTTTCGCGGGTGACCACGACCCCGCGCGGATACCCCCAAAGATGCGACCACCGATCCATTTGTGGTTCAGATACGAGCCGAACAGGGCTATGTTGGCGTGTTCGAGCCTGGCATCGCCATCTATGCGCAGGCGAAGCCCGCGCGCGCTCAATTCATAATGCAGCACGCGCTCGCTCTTCAGCATCAGCGGCAGCCGATCCCCGAATGTCAGCAGCACGTCCCGCCGATAACAGCCATTGTGTCCCGCCAGCGAGTCGATGTCGCCCGACGGGACGGCGAACCAGGTCGAAAAGCTGATCAGCATGTCCGCCTGAGAAGTGCGCGAGGCGGGGTTGGCGTTGACGATCGCGGGACCCGTCACGGCGATCGCCGGATCGCGCAGGACCTGGACATACCGTTCCGCCGTATCAGGGCGAACGAAAGCGTGATCTTCCGCCAGCACGACCAGCGGGGCGGTGGCGTGGCGCACGGACTCGGCGCGAATCGCACTCATGTCGTCGATCGACGGCGACTCGATCACCTGGAATGCCGCGAAGCCGTGCGCTGCGTCGGGATCGATCGTCGTGCCCGCTACGACGCTCAGGATCATCTCGTCTCGTGCGCGATCGTACTGGCGCGCCAGCAGGCGATACTGCCGCGCACACCGGCATATGTTTCTGGGGCGATCAGAATAGCGGAGAGCTGAGGCATCGATTATGCGCTTTCGTGGGTGGATTCGATGGATGCGACGGTGAGATCACTCGGTCGTACATCGCGCACGCGGTTGAATTCATAGCGCACCAGATCGCGGCTGGCGCGTCCGCTGCCGAGCGCGTAGCCGAACATCTCCCCCATCGCGCTGGTAAACAGACCGAGCAGCAGCACCGGGACGATCCTTGGAAACAGCGCGCGCCGCTGTGCCGGATCGCGCACGTCCTGACGGATGCGTCCGATCCGCACCAGCGGGATCAGGAACGATCCCCCCGCGTAGATCAGCCGCTTCAGCGCCGACCATTCGCGTCTGCGTCCCGCCGCATACACGCGCCCATTGACGAAGATCGCGGGCAACCAGGTGCGATAACGCGAAAAATTGAGGTGATAGAACTGTGCCCGCGACTCCAGGTACAGCTTTTCTCCGGCTGCGCGCAGGCGCGCCTGTACCGCTATCTCGATCTCGATCAGCGCCGCCAGTTCATCGCCAAAACGCAGCAGGGCGGCGCGCTTGAAACTGCCATTGTGCCCCGGCAGCATATCCATTTCGCCGGACGCGATCGGCGGCATCCAATGACCATAGCCCATGAGAAAATCCGCCCAACTGACAAGGGTGTCCGGGTTGGGGTTCAGCACCGCTGCGCCGACCGCCGCGTAAGGCATGGCGTGCGCCCCGATCAGCGCCTCCGCCCATTCGGGCAGCGGATAAGCGTGATCTTCGAGGATCGAGACGATCGGCGCGCGCCGCCTCGATTCCGAGCGCGCGCGGGGTCGAGGTGGTCGTGAAGGGCGGCACCTCGACCACCTGATATGAATCGAAGCCCACCATATCCGCCGTATCGAGCGCCAGCAGCGCCGCCGACGGCGTGACGATCACGATCTCCAGTTGATCGCGCACGGTCTGCGCGCGCAGATACGACATGGTCTTACGGATGGTGTCATACGATCCCGGCGTCGCCAGGATGATCGACATCGCGGGGGCGCTCATAGGACTCCTGCACTACTGATGGAGACGCGCGCGCCTGCCTCCATCGACTCCGCCGCCGCCAGCGCGATCGCCAGCGCTTGTCTGCCATCGCGCAGCGAGGGCACAGCGCCCTCGTTCAGAAAGGCGCGCCATTCCTCGACATATGCCAGGGCAAAATCGCCGCCCGACGAGGAGGTCGAGAGCGCGCGCGGCAGGGCGCGCAGCGGGTGCATCAGCGTGCTGACCACAGCGCGCGCGCCGCCGGATGGCGCACCCTCATAATCGATACGCAGACCATCGAATTGATAGGGGGCGCAGGCGATCCGACCGCGCTCGCCATAGATCTCGATCGTGTGCCCGCCCGCCATGCCATGACTGAATACGCTCGACACCATCACGCCATTGTGCAGCCGTGCCGTCACGACGGCGCCGTGTTCGCCCTGGCGCACCGCCTCGATCGTCTCGAACTCGGTCTGGAACAGCCAGCGCAGCAGGTCGAAATGATGCGTGCCCAGGTCGATCAGCGCATCGCCGCCCATCCCGACTTGCCCACGCCAGTCCGTCCGGTTCCCCTTGAGATTGCCCGTCCCGGAAAAGCACGACCGGAATACCAGTGGCGTTCCGATGCCCGCCAGCGCCCGCTTTGCCGCCGCGATCTGACGATGGTAGCGCAGGTTGAAGCCGACCGCAGTCCGCCGCGTTCCCGCCGCCTCGATCAGCCGGTCGCAGCCGTTCAGCGTCAGCGCCAGCGGCTTTTCCATTAAGACCATCTTGCCCGCCTCCAGCGCCGCCGTGCCGATCTCGACATGGGTCGCCGGGGGAGTCAGCACGCCGACCGCCGTGATCGTTGGGTCTGCCAGCACGTCACGGTAATCGGTGAATGCTCGCGCGACGCCGAATCGACTCGCCGCCTGACGCGCGCGATCCGGGTCGATATCGGAGACGGCGGCGACGGTCACGTCGGACAGCCGCGTCAGCGCCGGCAGATGCAGCGCCTGCGCTGCGACGCCGCAGCCGATAATGCCAATTTTATGAGGCACGTTTTTGTCCTTTGTCGGTCATGAAGGTCTCGTAGTACGAGCGCTCGGTATTCACATCCCACAGATCGTGATGCTCACCCAGGATGTTGCGCGCCGCGAATAGCCCGGTCAGCATCGAGTGATCCTGATTGTTGTAGCGGTGCAAGCCGTTGCGTCCGATCGTTTGCAGATTGTCGAACCCATCCAGATAGCGGCGGATGATCGCCACATTGTCGCGGTAATGTGCGTCATAGACAGGATACGCCTTCAACTGGCGGATGACCACGCCATCCTCGACCAGCGCCGCCGACGCCAGACCGAGCCGCTCCGGCTCGCGCGCTGCCAATGCGATCAGCGCGTCGTCGGTCATCGCCCAGATCGCGTCGCCTTCATTGCAGAAGTATTCCATGCCCAGGCAGGTCTTGTCGGGGTCGGGCACCATCGCCGCGCTCCAGTTCTTGAAATTCTGGATGCGACCGACCATCACATCGGGACTGTGAATATAGAGCCAATTATCCTTGAACAGATCACGTCGATCGACGATCACGCCGACGATCAGAAAGTCGCGGTACGCCAGCGCGCGCGCCGCCGCCAGCACCGTATCGGGCGGTGCCGGATCGAGACGCTCGATCAGCGCCCGCAGCGCCATGCTGGAGATGACTCGCTCGACCGGATGCGCGGCGCCGTCGGCAGTGGTCAGATGCGTGACCTGTCCGTCCTGGTGATGCAGGCGGCACACTGGCTGATTCATATGAATCAAACCACCGCGCGCCGTTACCGCATCGGCAAATCCCTGCCACATCATGCCGGGCCCATGAGTGGGATACTCGAATTCTTCAATCAGCGATTTCACGGTTCCGGCGCGATTCGGCAGCAGCGCGTTCAGCACCGCCGTCGTCAGCGACAAATTCTGGATGCGCTGCGCCGCCCAATCCGCCTGTATCTGGCTGCACGGGATACCCCACACTTTTTCGGTGTAGGTCTTGAAGAAAATATTGAACAGCCGTCGTCCAAAGCGGTTGGACACCCACTGATCGAAGGTGTCTTCGACCGGAGACGGACGCAGCCGCGCCAGCAGATAGCTCCAGGCGATGCGGGCGCTCTCGACGATACCAAGCTGTCGCAGCGTCGAGACCAGATCGAGCGGGTACTTGTAAAACTTGCCGTCGTAGTAGATGCGCGACAGACGCGGCACGGTCTGCATCGAGTCACCGAGAATGTCGTGCCACAGCGCCTCGACCGCCGCTACTTTGGTGTAGAAACGGTGTCCGCCGATGTCGATATGATAGCCCTTATACACCTCAGTGCGCGAGATACCACCGATCTGCCCGCTGGCTTCAAAAACGATCGGTTGCACGGCGTGATTGACCAGCTCCAGCCCCGCTGTCAAGCCAGCGGGTCCAGCACCGATGATATGCACCCTCTGTGTCAAGCGGGTTTGCCTTTCTGTGTAGTGTAGCCCAGCCGATGCTCGATCGATCCAATCACGAACGCCGCCCCGCTGTACAGGTAATACATCCAATGCCAGGGGACAGCGCGCAGCGCGAACGCGCCGCCGCGTCGATGCCACAACCACGCATAAACCGCGCGATTGAGTAGCAGCAGCGCCAAGGCACACCCCAGCGATGCCAGCAGCACCGGACGCCAGAGCAGCGCCGCACACAGGCTGCCTGCCAGCAGATAGACCAGGGCAACGCTGGCACGGGCGCTGTGCGTGAGATTGAGATCGGCGCTGAATTGACGGTAGGTCAGCAGCAGTCGTGTCCAGGGCAGCGCGCGGTCGAAAAAGTCGGAGCGCACCATCGACAACGCTGTATAGCGCTTATGGTGCTTCACCTGGATCGTCCTGACCAGCACGATTCGGTGTCCAGCCGCTTTCAGACGATAGCCGAGCGCGATGTCCTCTACCGACGGACGTGCGAACGACTCGTCGAAGCCACCTACGTCTGAAAAGACCGCGCGCCGGATCGCGCCGCACGCCCCCCAAAAGGTCGAGGCATCGGCGTTGGCGGTCTGGTGCGTGTAATGATGCAGCAGATTCTTGTACTGCGAGAAAAAGCCGGGATCGGCGGGGGCGTCGTCGTAAGAGCCGATCAGCGCCGCCAGACCGGGATCGGCGCCGAACGCGGCGGCGATGCGGGCGATCAGGTCGGGCGGGACGGTCACGTCGGCGTCGATGAAGACGATCCCATCGCCGCGCGCCGCTGCCGCGCCGATATTGCGCGCCCGCGCCGGTCCGACCGCCGATGGCAGCGCGATCACAATGGCGCCGAACGACCTGGCGAGCACATCGGAACCGTCGGACGTGCCGTTGGTGACCACGATCAGCTCGAATGGGGCGGGTGCCAGTGCCGCCACGCTGTCGAGACACAGCCGAAACGATGCACCGCCGTTGTGGACAGGCACGATCAACGAGAATAGCACGCGGTTGAATAGGCTTTATCGTGGACGTTGCCTGAAGAATAGCCAAAAAACAGCCAATGGACAAATTCAGGGGATCAGACGAAAGACTCTTATATTCGTATATTGTTGCACCGAGGAGAAATTTGTGCCACGCTGGTCGCTGCGGATGCCGACGCTAAAAATACCATAACATCACCCATCGTATCGTTTGCTATACTAGACTCAACGTCTTGCACCCACTGTAAGCCAATGTAAGGGTCGTGTCGTGAGTCAGCAGCCTGAATTTCCCGAAAAAGACATCCGCCGCCGCTGTGCCCCGCTGCTCGGCGGCGCTGCCGAGGAGTCGCGCCGTCTCAATCACAACTACATCGGCGTCGAACATCTCTTCGTCGCCATGACCAAAATTGAAGGCGGGGTCGCGCACAAGATGCTCGACCGCGCCGGGCTGAACCCGCGCGCCGTGCGCAACGAGATTCGTCGTGAGATCGGCACCGGGGAGGGCAGCTACGAAGAAGTGCTGCCGATGACCCCGCGTGTGCTGATGGTGTTGTCGCTGGCGATCTTCCTGGCAGAACGCGACGATGCCGACGACGTGACCGAGGATCACATCGTGCTGGCGATCCTGCAGGAAGGCGAAAGCGTCCCGGTGCGCAAGCTGATCGAGCTGGGCTTCAACGTCAACCTGTGGCTCCAGCGCATGTTGAGCGAGGCTTTCGAGATCGATCCGCGCACGCCCAGTCGCAGCCTCAACGACGAGGAAGAGTCGCTGTTCCACTTTTCCGAGATCGACGATTTTCCGTCCGACGAACTGTATCCGGTGTTGGGTGGACGCGAGCGCGTGGTCACCGGACGCCTGGGCAACCCGACTCCGCTGCTCGACAAATATGGACGCGATCTGACTGCGCAAGCCGCCGAAGGTAAGATCGGCGCGGCGATCGCCCGTGATGACGAGATTCGAGCGGTCGCGCGCACGCTGGCACGCAGTAAAAAAAATAATCCGCTGCTGCTGGGCGATGCCGGGGTCGGCAAGACGGCAGTGGTCGAGGGGCTGGCATATGCCATCTATCACAAGACGGCACCTGTCTCGCTGCTGGAAAAGCGCATCATCCAGATCGAGATCGGCGCGCTGGTCGCCGGGACGAGCCTGCGCGGTCAGTTCGAGGAACGGCTGATCGGCATTATCGAGGAGACCGGGCGCGCGGGCAATGTGATCCTGTTCATCGACGAGATTCATACCATCGTCGGCGCCGGCGACACGATCGATAGCAACCTGGACGCCGCCAACATCCTCAAGCCCGCGCTGGCACGCGGTGACGTAGTGTGCATCGGCGCGACCACCCACGAGGAATATCGCCGCGCGATCGCGCAGGACCCGGCGCTCGACCGTCGTTTCCGCCCGATCGACATCGACGAACCGAGCGAAACGGACGCACTGGCGATCCTGTTGGCACAGCGCGAACGCCTGGAAAAGCACCACGCCGTCGTCATCCACGCCGACGCCATCGAAGCCGCTGTGCGCCTGTCGGTGCGTTATCTGTCCGAGCGGCGGCTGCCCGACAAGGCGCTCGATCTGTTAGATGAGGCGTGCGCCCGTGAACGGATCGGCTCGGTCTCGCCGGACGAGATCGCCGCATCGATGACGATCGAGACCCATGTCGCGGGTGTGCATCTGCATCATATCACGTCGGTGCTGAGTGAATGGACGGGTATTCCGGTCAGCCAGCTCGACCAGGACGAGCGGCGGCGTCTGGCGGAGATCGAGCCCGCGCTGTTGCGTCGGGTGATCGGGCAGGATGACGCCGTTGCTACGGTCGCGGCGGCGATCAAGACCGCCCGCGCGGGCTTGAGTGATCCTGACCGTCCGATCGGGGTATTCCTGTTCCTGGGTCCGAGCGGCGTCGGCAAGACCGAGCTGGCGCGCGCGCTGGCGCATTTCCTGTTCGGCAGTGAGGACGCGCTGCTGCGGCTCGATATGTCTGAGTTTCACGACGCGCATACGGTCGCGCGGCTCATCGGCGCCCCCCCCGGCTACCGCGATGCCAACCGAGGCGGACAGCTCACCGACGGCTTGCGCCGCCGTCCGTACAGCGTGGTGCTGCTCGATGAGGTTGAGAAAGCGGCGCCGGAGGTATTCGACATCTTTTTGCAGGTGTTCGACGAGGGACGCCTGAGCGATGCGCATGGCGGACGGGTCGATGCGCGTCATGCCGTCTTCATCATGACCAGCAATATCGGCACCGAGGAAGGAGCGCGCACCTCGTTCGGCTTTGGCACGTCGCTGCGTGACCCCGACTACGATGGACACCTGGCGCGCTTCTTCCGCCCGGAATTCATGAATCGCATCGACGAGGTGGTGATCTTTCGGGCGCTCAGTCATCTGGCGCTGGAAAAGATTCTCGATCTGCAGCTCTCGGAGCTGGTCGGTCGGCTGGTGTCGCAGCGGCTCAAGCTGGAGCTGCTGCCGGAAGCGCGCACCCTGATCCTGCGGCGCGGCTACGATCCGGTGAATGGGGCGCGTCCGCTGCGGCGGGCGATCGAGCGGCTGCTCACTCGTCCGTTGAGCGCGCGCATCGTCGAGGATATGTTCCCGTCCGGCAGCACGATCCGCGTCGGCGTCGAGGGCGAGGTGTTGCGTTTCGAGGCACAGGTCAGCCCGGCTGTGATCTGACGCTGATGCGGATCGTATCCAGCGGGCGATCTGAGCGCGCTCGATCTGCCGATCGTCTCGATCGACGGCGACCGCGACGGACTCAACACGCCGATCGAGGTCGAGGAGTTGAAAGCCAATCTGCCCGACGACGCCGCCTGTGTGCTGATCGCGGGCAGCAATCATGCCGGATTTGGGGATTACGGGGTGCAGCGTAACGATCTTGAGGCGATGATTTCCCAGTCGATGCAGTGGGCGGGGACGGTCGAGACGCTGCTGGCGCGCGTGGGGGGGTAGAGGCATGGCACGCCAAACCTACAACGTCCCCTTGTGAGGCGCGTCGTCCGCCTAAGGAACGCTACAGCAGCTTGTAAAAGACGGTCGCCGCCTGCAACCTACCGCGCGTGTCGAGCGCGTAATCTGGGATGACGCCCAGGCGCAGGTAACCCGCCTTGCGATACAGGCTTTCGGCGTCGCTGTCCGTCTCGGTATCGAGGATCAGCGTGGTGCGTTGATGTTGGCGGGCGGCAGCTTCGGTCGCCGTCATCAGCAGCGTGCCAATTCCACGTCGGCGCTGTGTGCTGTGGACGAGGACTTTTTGCACCTCGGCACGATGTAAGCCGTTGGGCTGAGTCGCCAGCACGAGCTGTGCGGTGCCGACGAGCTGACCTGCGTCGAGCGCGAGCAGGATCACCCGTTCGCGGGTCTCCACCTGTGCGCCGACCCGATCCCAGAATGTTTCTGCCGTGCGGCGATCCAGCGGCGCGAGAAAGTTGACCGATGCGCCGTGATCGACGACATCGATCAGCAGGTCGATCAGCGCGCCGCGATATTGAGGGTAATCCGCGAACGCCAGGGTGTGAACGGTGATCGACACAGGGTTCCCTTTAAACAGCACGTAAAACAGCGCGGACGACTCCGGCAGCAGGGACAGAAAGTCAGCATAAATAAAAAGGCGGGAACGCTGTACTGCACGTTCCCGCTCTTTCAGGGTTTGACCCGTATACGAACAGTGCCCCTGACGGGATTCGAACCCGTGTTTTAGCCTTGAAAGGGCTGCGTCCTGGGCCTCTAGACGACGGGGGCATGCAAAAACGAGTCTATCAGCCCATTCCCCCGGCGTCAAGATCGCGCGTTATAATGGCGCCATGATCACACGACGCCATCTCGTTCTCATGCTGCTGTGCGCGGCGCTCGCCTCGTGCACGCCGACTCCACCCATGCCGACCGCCGACGCGCCGCGTTTCCCGACCGTGACACCAGGGCGCGTGCTGCGTGCCCCCGTGCCCCCACCGGACTCCGGCGCGCTCGATCTGGGCGCCCCGGCTGCCGCGCTCGCCGCCGCCCGTCTGCCATCCGCCACGCCCGATCTGGCGACCTGTCCCGCGCCGGACGAGTCGCTGACTCTGCCCGCATCCGCCCCGCCCGCCCCCCTGCTCGACTCCGCCATCATCGGCTTTTTGTCGGACGGTGGGACGCTGGTCGCGCTGGAGGGTGGGTTACGCGGCTGGGGTGCTATCGACGCCGACGGTGGGGCACGCGGCGATCTCGACCTGACCGGAGAAGGCACGAACGAATTCATCGTGCTATACCGCACCGGCGATGAAGGCGTGCTGCTGATCGTCGGCTGCGTCAACGGACGTGCCATCGATCGCTACCGCGTCACTCTGAGTGAATCGATCCCACAGATCATCGGGGCGAATGACGCCAATGCCGACGGGGTGCCAGACCTGCTGTTCGCCGCGCGGTCGTGTCCAGCCGGAGAAACGTGCGTGTACCAGGCGCAAATGGTGACCTGGGAGCGCGATCGCGGACGCTTCGTCAATCTGATCAGCGATGCGCTGGTCAATGCTGAACCGCCGACGCTCGAAGACATCGACGACGATCGTATCGACGAGATCATTGCCCGCACCAGCGGGACGGGTGACGCCACCAGCGGACCGATCCGCACTGGCTACACCGTCTGGGATTGGGACGGGTCGAGCTACGTGCGTGCCATCACCCAGCTCGACCCGCCGCGCTACCGGATTCAGGCGCTGCACGCGGCGGACTCGGCACTCGAAGCGGCTTCCTACGACGAGGCGATCGCGCTCTATCTGCGTGCCGTCGATGATCCCGCGCTGGAGGATTGGCTGCCCGACGATGCGCTGACGCTGCGTGCCTATGCGCTCTATCGGCTGCTGATCGCCTACGCCGCCTCCGACGACCCGCGCGCCGACGCGGTGCAGGCACGTCTGATCGTCGATTACCCCGACTTGAACGCCGCGCCCCCTTATGCTGCGATGGGGCTGGAGTTCTGGAACGGCTTCACCGTCACGGGCAGCATCAGCGCGGGCTGCGGGGAAGCGCGCGAGGTGGCAGCAGCGCGGCTGGACGCCGTGGGGCTGCTCAATCGCTACGGCGCCGAGTCGCCGCTGTACACGACGGCGGCGCTGTGTCCATTCTGATGCCTGTAGCGCTGATGCCTGTAGCGACGCTGGCGCTGCGGACGCAGCGCCGCCGTGCAATAAACTCGCATGAACCCGACTTTCGCCATTGCCCGGTCTGCGTCACAATCACACACGATTCGATTCAAAATTTCCTCTAAGGATTCCTGCACCCATGCGCTCGATCATCGCGTTCAACCACGATTGGCTGTTTGCCGCCCGCGAATTGTCCTACGGCGCGCCCGACTCGGACTTCACGTCGGTCACGCTGCCACACAGCAACATCATCCTGCCCATGCGCAACTTTGACAATCAGGATTATCAGTTCATCTCGACCTATCGCAAACATTTCACGCTGCCCGCAGCGCGCGCCGGGCGCCGCGTATTCGTCGATTTTGAAGGCGCCATGACCGCCACCACCGTGCTGATCAACGGCATCTCGCTCGGCGATCACGACGGCGGCTATGTGCCGTTCACGTTCGAGCTGACCGAGCATCTGCGCGACGGGGGCAATACGCTGCAGGTGCGCCTCGACTCGACCGAGCGCGAGGACATCCCTCCCAACGGCGCACTGGTCGATTATCTGACCTTTGGCGGCATCTACCGCGAGGTGGCACTGCGCCTCGTCGAACCCGTCTATATCGAGCGCATCTTCGCCAAGCCGCTCAATGTGCTGACCGCGCCCGCCCTCGACGTGGACGTGACCCTGAGCGACGACCTGCCCGCCGGATTCGCCCTGCGCGCCGCCCTGCTCGACTCGACCGGGACGGCGATCGCCACAGCGTCCAGCACAGGCATCGCCATTCATTTCGACGCGCTCGACCCGCTCGACCCGCTCGACGCGATCGCCCTGTGGTCGCCAGAATCGCCGTCGTTGTACACCGTGACCGTGACGCTGCTCGACGGCGACACAGCGATCGACCAGGTGAGCGAGCGCATCGGCTTTCGTCATGCCGTGTTTCAGAAAGACGGCTTTTACCTGAACGGCGATCGGCTCAGGCTGGTCGGGCTGAACCGTCACCAGACCTATCCCTACATCGGCGCGGCAGCGCCCGCCCGCTTGCAGCGCAAAGACGCCGACATCCTGAAATACGAGATCGGCGTCAACATCGCCCGCACCTCGCACTATCCGCAGTCACGCCATTTTCTCGATCGCTGCGACGAGATCGGCTTGCTGGTGTTCGAGGAAATTCCCGGCTGGCAGTTCGTCGGCGATTCCGACTGGCAGGCGCTCACCCTGCGCGACGTGCGCGTGATGATCGAGCGCGACCGCAACCGTCCGTCGGTCGTGTTGTGGGGGGTGCGAGTCAACGAGTCGTTCGACCACCACGCGCTCTACACCGCCACCAACGCGCTGGCGCACCAGATCGATCCCACCCGTCAGACGGGCGGCGTGCGCTTCTTCCAGGGCAGCGAATTTCTGGAGGACGTGTACACCTACAACGACTTCAGCGATACCGTTGTCGCCCCGACCGATACCCCACACCTGATCACCGAGTACGCCGGGCACCGTTTTTCGACCAAGACCAGCGACAATGAGCGCCACCAGATTCAACATGCGCTCCTGCACGCGCACATTCAGGACGCCATGCGCGGGCGTGACGATGTAGTCGGCGCGATCGGCTGGTGTTTTTTCGACTACAACACCCACCGCGAATTCGGCAGCGGCGATCGGGTGTGCTATCACGGCGTGGCGGATATGTTCCGTCTGCCCAAGCTGGCTGCCACCGTCTACGAGTCGCAAATTCCGGCGTCTGTGCGCCCGGTCGTGCGTCCGCTAACGCTGTGGGCGGCGGGCGATCGTCCCGGCGGGGGGTTTGATCCACTGTACGTCTTTACCAACTGCGACAGCGTAGAGCTTTTCAATGGCGACAACTCGTTGGGCAATGGGGTACGCGCGACCGACGAGTATCCCCATCTGCTCAACGCGCCGATCAAATTCAGCGACTCGGCGCTGGAGATCGGCATCATCTACAACTATCACGATCTGCGCGTCGTCGGCACTGTCGATGGTGTCGCCGTGACCGAAGTGAGGATGCGCGCGAACGGACTGCCGCACATCCTCACCATGCAGTCCGATGACAGCACGCTGCACGCCGACGGTGCCGATATGACCCGACTGGTGTTCAAGGTAGTGGACAGCTATGGCAATCGACTGGCACATGCCGATCCGATCGTCACCTTCACGATCGAGGGTGAGGGCGAGCTGATCGGGGATAATCCGTTCTGCCTGATCGGCGGGCAAGCTGCGATGTACGTCAAGGCAACGCACACACCAGGCACGATCACCGTGCGGGCATCGTCGCCGCGTCTGGCGTCGGTCGAGGTGACGATCACAACGGTCTAATTTCCAGCGCACAGCGGTCACATCAAATTGATCTGCCAGCATGTCGAATGCAGGGGCTTGGCGTGCCAAGCCCTGTTCAAACATGGTTTGGCACGCCAAACCGCTACCCAAAAAATGCGATCGTAATCTCTTGACAAAATTCACGCGCGCGCTATATTCATCGATTATCGATAATCGATGATTATTTGCTGACCCTATGGCGATGCTGCTCCCTTTGAAAAAACGTCTGCAACCGTCCTCGCTCGCCGATCATGTGTACGAACACCTGCGTCTGGCGATCATCGCCGCCGAGCTAGGCGCGGGCGAAAAGCTGGTCGAGCTGGACATCGCCAGGCAGATGAGTACCAGTCAGGGTCCCGTGCGCGAGGCATTGCAGCGGCTCGAACGCGACGGACTGGTCGAGCGTCAGGCACGCAGCGCCACCTATGTCACCAGCATCCCTACCGACGAGATGTTCGAGTTGTTTTCGGTGCGCAAGACCATCGAAGCCTTCGCCATCCGCCGGACGGTGGCGTGTATCACGCCGGATCAATGCGATGCACTCGACGACCTGATCGCGCAGATGGTGGATGCGGGCAGCGCCAACGATTTATTGTTGTTATCCGAATACGATATGGCATTTCATCGGTCGATCGTGGCATGGTCGGGTAGTCCCGGCTTGCTGCGGGTGTGGACGCCGCTTTCCAGTCAGAATCAGCGCTTCATGGTGGCGTCACACCGAGAGCATTACCCAAATTATGTCGAAATCGGGACGCGACACAGCCCGATCGTAGACGCGCTGCGCGCTGGAGACGGCGACGCCGCCGAGCGCGCGGTACGGGAACATATCATGCTGATATGGCCCAAAATACATCCCTGACAGGCGGTTATTATTGAATTTACGCAGCCTGCCGCCACAGACGGACGCCCACCAAGATCGAGGAGGTGACGGAATAAAGACGACGTGGTGTGAAAGTGCAATTGTCAGAACTTTTGAGTGAAATGTGACTAGGAGAAAAGATCGTGATGAAGAAGAATTTAACCCGCCGTGACGTACTGCGCCTCGCTGGTGGACTCGGCGCCGGACTGGTCGCCGCCCAGACCGGGCTGATCCTGGGGCAGGATGCCACCGCCACCCCCGCCCCGACCGCGACGCCGCTCCCGCTGCCCGTCGGTCAGGCAGGCAAGCTGACCGTCATCCACAAAACCGAATATTTTGAAGTCGTGCAGACGATGTTCCGCGAGACGGTCGTCAACTTTGCCGCCGATCGCAATATCGAGCTGGATATCTCGACTGCCAACCCGGAACTGTTTGGCGACTTCACCGCCAAGATGCTGGCGGCGGTGCAGGCGGGCAATCCGCCCGACCTGGGCTATCACGTCCTGAGCATCCCGCAGATGTACTCGCTCGACATCACCGAAGATGTGACCGATGTCGTCGAGACCCTGATCAATACCTATGGCATGGTCGTGCCGCGTATCGCGGAAGTCAACGCCAAGATCGACGGCAAGTGGTGGGCGGTGCCGTTCATGAGTACCGTCGGCGCCTGGTTCGCCCGCCGTGACCTGCTGGAAGCAGCCAATATCGATATGTCCACCCTGGATACCTGGGACGGACGCCGCGAAGCCGCGCTCGCCGTCTCCGACCCCGACAACAACGTCTGGGGCTGGGGTGTCACGGTCAATCGCAGCGGCGATGCGCACGGCTTCATCCTGGCAGTGATCCAGAGCTACGGTGGCAGCTTTACTGACGAGACCGGGCTGAAGGTCGTATTCAACTCCCCGGAGACGGTCGCCGCTGTCGAGTGGATCGCCGAGACCTACATGGCGGAACGCTTCCAGCCGATGCTGCCCCCTGGCGTCCTGAGCTGGACCGACACCGGCAACAATGAGGCGTATCTGGCAGGCACGATCGCCTTCACCACCAATCAGCCGAGCGTGTACGCCAAAGCCAAAGCTGACGGCAACCCGGTCTTCGAGAACACCGTCGTGCTGCACAACCCGCTGACGCAGGATGGGCGGCTGCTGGAGGCGGGTCAGAACGGCTGGCTCACCATCTTCAAAGGCGCGCAGAATGCCGACATTGCCAAAGAGCTGATCGTCGAGCTGCTCGCCCCAGCGAACTATCTGCCGATGGCGCAGAATGGCGGCGGCTTGTTCCTGCCCGCCTATCAGGACCTGTTCACCGACGACGTACTCGGCACCGATCCCAACTTTGCCGTCTTCCGCGATATTCTGTTGAACCCGGATATTTTCTACGGTCGCTCGCACCCGGCGCTGCCCAATGCCCTGATCGATGCGATCGACGGCGCGGGAATCACCAGCCAGATGATGGCGAACGTGATCAGCGGCGGTATGTCGGCAGCCGACGCGGTGGCGGATGCCCACGACCGCATCGTGCAAATCTTTGAAGAAGGCGGCGTGCCGCAGTAACGCGCGAACGGTTGGCGTGCCAACCCCGATCGTGACGCACACGGATGCAGGATGCTGCATCCGTGTGCGCCTGCAACCAACCGGAGGGGTGTGACAGACCGCACCCCTCGTAAATCGGCATACGTGAAAAGAGACTTATTATGAACCCGTCCGAAGGTTTAAGGACATCGAAGGGCATCGCCCCGCCCGATCGCGGCGATCGCTCACGCGCGCTCACCCGTATTCTTGGGCGCGACTGGAAAATGGCGCTGCCCTTTGTGCTGCCGATCGTGCTGATCATGGGCGGGCTGATCGTCTATCCCTTCATCAATGCCATCCTGATCAGCATGACCACCCGCTCGGTGATCACGCGCTCCGAGGTCTTTGTCGGGCTGGACAACTACACGCGGCTGTTCCAGGACTCCGACTTCATCGCCACCGTGCAGAATACGCTGGTGTTCACGATCGCCTCGGTCACCGTCAAGTTCATCGTCGGGATGGGGATCGCGCTGCTGCTGCACGGTCGGCTGCCGTTTCGCGGTCTGCTGACGGCGCTGATCCTGCTGCCCTGGATCGTGCCGGAGGTCGTGACCGCGCTGACGTGGCGCAGCATCTACGATCCGATCTTCGGCGGGCTGAACCCGATCCTACAGGCGTTGGGGATCATCGACCGTCCGATCGCCTGGCTGTCTGAAGGCGGATTGGCGATGCCGAGCGTGATCGCGGTCAATGTGTGGAAGGGTATCCCGTTCTACGTGATCCTGCTGCTGGCGGGTCTCAAGGCGATCGACCGCGAGCAGTACGAGGCGGCGGAGGTGGACGGAGCGACCGTCATTCAGCGCTTTCGTTATATCACGCTGCCGTCGCTGCGCTACGTCATCCTGACGACGCTGCTGCTGTCATTCATCTCGACCTTCAACACTTTTGGCTTGATCTACCTGATGACCGGCGGCGGACCGGGCGGCGCGACACGGGTGTTCTCGATCCTCGCCTACGAAAAGGCGATCATCGGGCTGCGTTTCGGACCGGGGATCGCCACCGCCCTGAGCATGGCACCGCTGATGATCGTCCTGATCGTGGTGCTGGCGCGGGTGATGCGCCCCGATGACCAGGTACGCACGGTCGAAAAAGAATCCCGCTTCGATCGCGTCATGGCGTTTTTCGGGCGTGGGCTGACCCTGGTTCTCGACCTGATTTTCCTGCCCTTCGAGTGGCTGACCGGGGCGATCGGACGCCTGATCAAGGCGATCGTGCCGGGTGCGAAAAGTGACGAGGTGCGGCTGAAACGGTCGCAGCGCGAAAATATCGGCATCGGCGTGCGGCTGGTGATGCTGATCCCGGTATTCATCTTTGTGCTGTTCCCGTTCTACTGGATTTTCATCACCTCGTTCAAGACCGATCTCCAGATTCAGCGCTATACCTCGATCTTCTGGCCCGCGCCCTGGTCGCTGGAGCAGTACCGCTCGCTGATCTTCGACACCCCGTTCATCATCTGGTTTCGCAACACCGTGATCGTGGCGATGGTCAGTACGGCGCTGTCGGTCAGTGTGGCGGCGCTGGCTGCCTATGCGCTGGCACGGCTGAAGTTTCGCGGGGCGGGCGCACTGACGACGCTGCTGCTGGTCACCTATCTGCTGCCTGCGTCGCTGCTGTTCATCCCGCTCTATCGCATCCTGACCGAGCTTGGGATCATCAACAGCTATGCGGCGCTGATCGTCACCTATCCGACATTTCTGATGCCGTTCGCCACCTGGGTGCTGATGGGCTATTTCCGCACCATCCCCGCCGAGCTGGAAGAGGCGGCGCTGATCGACGGCACCAATCGCTTTGGCGCCTTCTGGCGGATCACGCTGCCGCTGGCTGCTCCGGCGCTGCTGTCGGTGACGCTGTTCGCCTTCACCAACGCCTGGAACGAATTTCTGTACGCCTTCGTGTTCATCACCAGTGACAGTCTCAAGACGCTGCCCGTCGGGCTGCAACTGCTGGTGTTTGGCGACATTTACCCCTGGGGTCAGCTCATGGCGGCTTCGCTGATGATGGCTGTCCCGGTCGTGATCGTGTACATCTTCGCGCAGCGTTACCTGGTCGGCGGATTGACCGCTGGCAGTGTCAAAGGGTAAAAAACGTTATGAAGATCGTCGATATTCAGGCGTCCGTGATCGGACGCGACGAGCCAGACAGCGGCGGCAGCATATGGACTTTCGTGCGCGTCTACACCGACGAGGGCATCGTCGGCACGGGCGAGTGCAATTCCGGCGGGCCGGGCTTTTCCGGGTTCGCCACCAAAATGGCGATCCTCGCCATGAAGCCGCTGCTGATCGGCGAAGACCCGTTCAATGTCAACCTGATCTACGAGAAGATACGACGGCGCGGGCGTTACGGCGGCTCCAGCCACGCCCCGCTGATCTTCGCGCTCACCGGCATCGACAATGCGCTGTACGACATCATGGGCAAGGCGCTCGGTGTGCCCGTGTACAAGCTGCTGGGCGGCAAATTCCGCGACCGGCTGCGCCTGTATGCCGACTGTCACGCCGGGGAGACCAGCGATCCGCGCGCCTACGCCGATAAAGCGCTGGAGGCAGTCGCAGACGGCTTCAGCGCTGTCAAATTCGACGTGGACAACGCCGTCTCCGGCAAGCTCGACCCGTACAACTGGACGGTCGGCACCAAAGAGATGAACCAGGTGATCGGGCTGATCGAGGGCGTGCGCGCCGCGCTCGACGACGATATCGATCTGGCGATCGACTGTCACGGACAATTCGATCTGCCGTCGGCGATCACGCTGGCAAAGGCGGTCGAGCCGCTGCGCCTGCTGTGGCTGGAGGAACCCGTTCCCGCCGAGAATCTGGACGCGCTGGCACAGGTGCGCCGATCGAGCAGCACGGTCATCTGCACAGGCGAAAATCACTACACCCGCTTTGAATTCCTGGAGATGTTCGCCATGAAAGCGGTCGATGTCATCATGCCCGACCTGGCAAAGGCGGGCGGCATCGCCGAAGCCAAACGGATCGCCGATATCGCCGACGCGCATTACATCCCGATCGCGCCGCACAATGTCTCGTCGCCGCTCGGTATGATGGCGGCGTGCCATGTCATGGCGTCGGTGCCCAACTTTCTGCTGCTGGAATTTCACGCGCGCCTCGTGCCCTGGTGGAACGATATGTGCGACGGCGATCAGCCATTTGTCGCGGACGGCTACATGACCGTCTCCGAGCGTCCCGGTATCGGCGTCGAGCTGAACGACGTGAACGCCAAGAAACTGCTGTGGAATGGCGACACCTATTTCGACTGATCGACGGGCGCATCAATATGCGTCCCTACAGAACATCATCGCGTTACGGGCGCATCGTGATGCGTCCCTGCACCGAATCATAACGAGGAGAATGAAAAATGACCGACCAGGTACACACCCCGGCTCAACTACAGGCGCGCTGGGACAAGATTCGCGTCGCCAATATCTATGACACACTCGACAAAATGGGCTACGGCAATCAGTGCCTCGACCTGGGGATTCGCCCGCTCTTTCCGCAGCAGCACCTCGCCGGGCAGGTGATCACCGTGCAGGGCAGCGCTTATCCGGTCGGCGCCAACGAGCAGGGCACGGCATGGACGGGTGGCGGCGAAGACCTGTTCAAGAAGCTGCGTGATATTGCCTATCCCGGCGCGGTGATCGTGGTCGAGAGCGGCGGAGAGCAGTACGCGGGCAAGTTCGGTGAGATGACGAGCTGGGCGCTCAAGCAGAGCGGCGCGACCGGGATCGTACTCGACTCGTTCATCCGCGATTATCTGGGGTTGGAGGTCATCCCCGGCTTTTCGGTGTGCGCGCGCGGCACCTCCCCGATCGAGTCGTCGCAGCGCTGGCGTATGAACGCGGTCAATGTGACCATCGGGATGCCCGGCACGCTGACCAGCCGCGTCAAGGTCAACCCAGGCGACTGGATCGTCGGTGAGGCGGACGGCGTGATCGTCATCCCACAGCAGATCGCCATGGAAACGCTTGAGAAAGCGGAAGACGTGGAATACAGAGAGCAGCGTATGCGCGAAGACTTTGCGGCGGGCATGGGCTTCGACGAGGCGTTTGCCAAATGGGGACGGGCGTAGGGAGGCATAACGATGCGTCGGTGAGCCGCCGCACATCGTAGGGACGCATAACGATGCGTCCGTCATTAGAATGGTTAAAAATTGGAGCCACCATGAGCGCAACCGATCAATTTTTAGTACGCTACACCACCGCAGGCAGCGTCCCGCGGTTAGGGATCGAGATCGACGGCGTGCTGCACGCGCTTACCAGCACCACCGCCTCACCGCTGACCGATCTCGACGCGCTGCTGGCGTCAGGGCGCGCGGCGGATATGCAGGCGATGCTGGACTCGCACATCGGCTTGCCAGTCACGGCAGCCGACGTGCGCCGTCATGCGCCGGTGCAGCGTCAGGAAGTGTGGGCGGCGGGCGTCACCTATAAGCGCAGCGAACAGGCGCGCGAAGCCGAGTCGAACAACAGCAACCTCTACAGCCGCGTCTATCACGCGACACGCCCGGAACTGTTCTTCAAGTCGCTCGGTTCGGAAGTCCTTGACCTGGGCGGGGCGGTCGGCATCCGCTACGACGCGATCTGGTCGGTGCCGGAGCCGGAGCTGGTGGTGGTGCTGAACGCCCATATGGAGGTGATCGGCTTCACCATCGGCAACGACATGAGTTCGCGCGACATCGAGGGCGAGAATCCGCTCTATCTCCCCCAGGCGAAGGTGTATGAGGGATCGTGCGCACTCGGTCCGCGCATCTGGCTGCAACCCGGCGCGACCACCTGGCCCGATCTGACGATCGCCATCGAGGTGACACGGGCGGGCGAGTCGGTCTTTCACGAGACCACCAGCACTGCCTCGCTGCATCGTTCACTGAGCGAGCTGATCGATTATCTGGGACGCTGCAAACGCTTTCCGCGCGGCGCGCTGCTGTTCACCGGGACCGGTATCGTCCCGCCCGACGACTTTACACTGGCGGCGGGCGACAGCGTGCGCATCACCATCGACCCGATCGGCGAACTAGTCAACACCGTGCGCGTCATCGGCGGCGCGCAATCCTGAATGTCCGCCAGGCACCGCTTTAGGCACGCAGCACGATGCGTCCGCCGCTTTTCACGTTCACTTTATAAGGGCGCATCACGACTTGTCCACAATGGAGCTGTCATGGCTGAATCGCCGCTCATCGTAGAAAACGTCAGGACCCATTCGCGCCCGTCCGATCTGCGCATCACCGATCTGCGCATCGCCAACCTGGTCAGGATGCCGATGGACGTGACGATCATCCGCATCGATACCAACCAGGGGATCAGCGGCTACGGCGAGGTGCGCGACTGGGCGAGCAAGACCTACGTTCTGATGCTCAAGAGCCGCATCATCGGTGAGAATCCGTGCAACATCGATAAAATCTTTCGCAAGATCAAGCAGTTCGGGCACCACGCACGTCAGGCGGGCGGCGTGTGCGGGATCGAGATGGCGCTGATGGATCTGGCTGGCAAAGCCTACAACGTCCCGGCGTACCAGCTCGCGGGTGGCAAATTCCGCGATCGGGTGCTGTGCTACTGCGACACCGAGTCGCACAAAGACCCGGTCGAGATGGGCGCGCGGCTGAAACAGCGCATGGATCGCGGCTTCAAGTATCTCAAGATGGATGTCGGGATCAATCTGCTGCACGGCATCCCCGGCACGATCTCGGCGCCGCCGGAAATGCTCGCCACGCAAGATGTCATGCACCCGTTCACCGGGATTCAACTGACGCAAAAAGGCGTCGATTATCTGGTGGAATACGTCAGGACGGTGCGCTCGATCGTCGGGGACGAGATTCCGCTGGCGGCGGATCATTTCGGACACCTGACGTTGGAGTCGTGTATCAGGCTGGGACGCGCACTCGACCCGTTCACGCTGGCATGGTACGAGGACATGGTTCCCTGGCAGTTCACCGATCACTATGTGCGGCTGGCACAGTCGGTCACGACGCCGATCTGCACGGGCGAGGACATTTATCTCAAGGAAAATTTCGCGCCGCTGATCGAGGCGGGCGGCGTCTCAATCATCCATCCCGATCTGGCTACGTCGGGCGGCATCCTGGAGACCAAGCGCATCGGCGATTACGCGCAGGAACACGGGATCGCAATGGCGATGCACATGGCGGGTTCCCCGATCGCCACGCTCGCCAGCGTTCACTGCGCAGCGGCGACCGAAAATTTCCTGGTGCTGGAGAATCACTCGGTCGATATCCCGCGCTGGAACGATCTGTGTACCGATTTGCAGCGACCGATGATCGCGGATGGCTTCATCAAGGTGCCGGAAACGCCGGGGTTGGGCTTTGGCGATCTCGATCTCGACTGTGTGCGTGAATTCATCGATGCGCGCGACCCGCTGTGCTTCGATCCAACCGATCTATGGGACAACGAACGGTCGCACGATCGCCTGTGGAGTTAATCAATCAGAGACAGGGACAAAACATGATCGCAGGCAAGAATTTGATCGCGGGACGATGGAGCGCCGACGGCGGGGCACAGTTCACCAGCACCAATCCGCGCACGCGCCAGCCAATCCAATGGCAGTACACTGACGCCAGCGCCGACGAGATCGATCAGGCGGTCACGGCGGCGGTCGCGGCATTCACGATCACGCGCGATCTCCCCACGAGCGCGCGGGCTGCCTTCCTGGAGCAGATCGCCGTCGAGATCGAGGCGTTGGGCGATGAGCTGCTTGAGATTGCCGACACCGAGACGGGATTAGGACTGCCGCGCCTGCGCGGGGAGCGGGCGCGCACGATCAATCAGGTGCGCGCTTTTGCCGTGCTGGTGCGTGAAGGATCGTTCGTGGACGCGATCATCGACCGCGCGCTGCCGGATCGCACCCCGGCGCCTCGCCCCGACATCCGCCGCATGTCCTTCCCGATCGGCCCGACCGCGATCTTCACGCCCAACAATTTTCCGCTGGCGTTTGGAGTCGCGGGCGGCGATACGATCTCGGCGCTGGCGGCGGGCTGTCCGGTGATCGTCAAGGGGCATCCGAGCTATCCGGCGACCTGCGAGCTGATCGCCGGGGCGGTCAGCCGGGCGGTGGAGAGCAGCGGCTTGCCCGCTGGGACGTTCTCGTTTCTACAAGGGAGCGCGATCGCGGTCGGCGGCGCGCTGGTCGTGCATCCGGACCTGTGCGCGGTCGCGTTCACCGGCTCGTATCGCGGCGGGCGCGCGATCATGGATGCAGCGGCGGCGCGTGTGCAGCCGATCCCGGTATTCGCGGAGATGGGCAGCGTCAATCCGATCGTGCTGCTGCCCGGCGCGATCGCCGCATCCCCGGACGCCCTGGCGGACGGACTGGTCACCTCGGTGACGGGCAGCGGCGGACAGCTCTGTACCAAGCCGGGGCTGGTATTCATGCTGCGCGAGAATGCCGACTTCATTGAGACGGTGAGCGCGAAAATGGGCGAACGCGCGGCGTCGATCCTGCTCAACGAGAGCGTCGAAAACGGATTGCGATCGGCGGTCGGCGCGACTCAGGCACACAGCGCTGTGACGCTCAAGGCGGGCGGCGCGGTCGTCGAATCGGACGGCTACAGCTTTGCCAACACGGTGATGGTGACATCGGCGTCCGCCTTTGCCGCCGACGCCGCGCTGCACCGCGAACATTTCGGACCGGTCGTATTGTTCGTACTGTGCGAGTCGCCCGACGAGCTGATGACGACGCTGGCGCGGCTGGAGGGCAACCTGACCGCGACGGTTCACGCGACAGCGGGCGAACTTGAGGGCACGCGGGCGCTGTTTGATCTGCTGCGCGAGAAAGCGGGACGGCTGATCCTGAACGGCTTTCCCACCGGGGTCGAGGTGGTCGCCGCGATGGTACACGGCGGGCCATTTCCTGCGACCTCGGCGGCGGGCACGACCTCGGTCGGCATGACCGCGATCCGCCGCTTTTTGCGCCCGGTCGCGCTTCAGAATATGCCGGACGCGCTGCTGCCCGACGCGCTCAAAGACGCTAATCCGCTCGGTATCTGGCGGCTGGTGGACAATGTCGTAACACGCGATTCGGGATAAGGCTGGGCAGGAGTTTCAGACGCATTGTTTTGCGTCCCTACGACGCCGATTGCGTGCGTCCGTCCGAATGATCAATGGTAAAGGTGTGCAATGGCTGTCAATGAATCGATCCTGGGCACCGCTACCACCATCGCCACCAGTCGGCTCTTTGGCAGCGCGCACGGTGGCAGGCTGCCGCTGACGGCGGAGATGCTGCTGAACGAACCGAGCGGCAATCTGTTCGGCATGGTGCAGGACGTAGCAATGGGCTGGAACCCGGAGGAAGTCGGGCGCGAACACTTCCTGATCGTCAGCACGCACGGCGGGCTGCGCGACTCGGACGGGACGCCGCTGGCGCTCGGCTACCACACCGGGCACTGGGAGATTCACCTCCAGGTCAGGCGGGCGGCGCAGACCTTCCGTGAACAGGGCACGCTCCCGTTCGCCGTCTACTGCTCCGACCCGTGCGACGGGCGCACCCAGGGCACGACGGGCATGTTCGACAGCCTGCCCTATCGCAACGACGCCGCCATGACCATGCGCCGATTGATCCGCTCGCTGCCCACCCGCGACGGTGTGATGGGCATCGGCACCTGCGATAAAGGGCTGCCCGCGATCCTGCTGGCGCTGGCGGGATGCAGCGATCTGCCGGGGATAGTCGTGCCGGGGGGCGTCACGCTGCCGACCCCCGACGCCGAAGACGCCGGCAGGATTCAGACGATCGGCGTCCGTTTCGCGCACGGGCTGATCGATCTGGACTATGCTGCCGAGATGAGCTGCAAGGCGTGCGGATCGTCGGGCGGTGGCTGTCAGTTTCTGGGCACGGCGGCGACCACTCAGGTCGTCGCGGAGGCATTTGGCGTGGCGCTGCCACACAGCGCCCTGGCGCCGTCGGGTGAACCCGTCTGGTACGACCTCGCCGACCGTTCGGCGCTGGCGCTGGTGCAGCTCCAGCGGCGGCGCATCCGTCTGCGCGACATCCTCACACCAGGCGCGCTGGCAAACGCCATGCTGATTCACGCCGCCTTTGGCGGATCGACCAATCTGCTGCTGCACATCCCGGCGATCGCCCACGCCGCCGGGCTGCCCGTGCCGACAGTGGACGACTGGCGCCGCGTCAATCGCAGCACGCCGCGCCTGGTCGATGCGCTGCCCAACGGACCGCGCCAGCATCCGACCGTGCAGGTCTATTTCGCGGGCGCGGTGCCGGAGGTGATGCTGCATCTGCGCGATATGGGTCTGCTCGATCTCGGAGTGATGACCGTGACCGGAGAGACGCTTGGCGCGACGCTCGATTGGTGGGAACAGAGCGCGCGCCGCCGCGCCTCACATGCTCACCTGACCGCCACCACCGGGGTGTCACCGGAACACGTCATCATGTCCGCCGACGCCGCCCGCCGCGAAGGGTTGTCCAGCACGGTCGTGTTTCCGACTGGCAACCTGATACCGGACGGTGCGGTGATCAAGGCGACCGCCATCGATGCCAGCGTGATCGACGCCGACGACGTGTATCGCAAGCGCGGCACCGCGCGCGTGTTCACATCCGAGCGCGAGGCGGTTCGCGCCGTCAAGGGTCTGAGCGGAGCGCCTGTCCGGGTGGGGGATGTGCTGGTGCTGATCGGCAGTGGTCCGAGCGGCACCGGGATGGAGGAGACCTATCAACTGACGGCGGCGCTCAAGCACATCCCCTGGGGCAAGCACATTCCGGTGCTGACCGACGGACGCTTTTCGGGGGTCTCGACGGGCGCCTGTATCGGTCACATCGGACCGGAAGCGCTCGATGACGGGCCGATCGGCAAGGTGTGCGATGGAGACCTGATCGAGATCGTGATCGACCGCAACACGCTCACAGGCAGCGTCAATCTGCTCGACGCCGACGGGCAGCCGCTGTCACCACAGGCGATCGCGGGGCGTCCGCGTTATCCCGGTCTGGCGCCGCATCCCGATCTGCCGGACGATACCCGGCTGTGGGCGGCACTCCAGCGAGTCAGCGGTGGGACGTGGGCGGGAGCGGTCTACGATGTCGATCGGATTGTGGCGGCGCTGGCTCGCTAACGTTTGCGCTGTCGCGTGCGCCAGCGCTGCCACGTGCCGATCATCCCCAGCGGAAACACGATCACCACCGCCACGAAGATGACTCCCAGCAGCAGCGCCCAGATATTGCCGATGTCGATCGTCACACCCCCTAGTACCAGCGTGGCGTCGCGCAAAAAGACATCGAGAAAATGCAGGCTGACCGCCCCGATCACCGGTCCCGTGAATGTCCCAATGCCACCGATGATGGTCATCAGCAGCGGATCGACCGTGTACGCGACACCCAAAATCTCAGGTCCGACCTTCTTGTTGAGGATCACATGCAGCAGCCCCGCTGCCCCCGCCAGCATCCCGGCGATGACGATCGACAGCAGCTTGTAATTGATGATGTTGTAGCCCATCGACTGCGCGCGATCTTCATTTTCGCGGATCGCCTTGAAGACCGCCCCGGTCGGCGAATTGACCAGCCGCCGGATGAACAGGAAGGTCGCCACCGCCGCCGCCAGCGTGATGTAATAGAATCCAATCCGGCTCTGCGACGGGTCGAGCCAGACCGGGAGATCGCTGATGGCGAAGCCGTCTTCGGCGCGGGTGACGCTCCAGCGTCCGAAAAAGATGAACGCCATCTCCGCGACGGCGAGCGTGAAGATGGTGAAATACACTCCCTTGAGCCGCAGCGTCACCAGCCCGATCACCAGCCCCAGCAGACCGCACACGCCGATCGCCGCCACCACCCCGATCGCCAGTGCCCACCCGGTATCGAGCGCGGTGTATTCCAGCATCAATCCGAGGACATAGCCCGCCGTGCCGAAAAAGAGCGCGTGCCCGAACGAGATCACCCCGGTAAAGCCGAACAGCAGGTTGTAGCTCATCGCCAGCATCGCCAGGATGTAGACCTCGATCAGCACCGACTGCCAGCGCACCGATCCGCCGCGCATGATCATGCGGTCGCCGCGCGCCACCCCGAACGGGCTGGAGTCGGTCAGGACGCCGACGATGAACGGAAACAGGATCAGTACTGCCAGCAGCAGCAGCGCCAGCCAGCGGCTCTGAACGACACGCACAAAATTCTGCATAAATGCCTTCCCTGTTATCTATAGGGACACATAACAATGCGTCCGCCCTAGCGCGTGTTGCCAAATAACCCGCTCGGTCGCACCAGCAGCACCAGCACCAGCAGCAGCATCGGCGTGATACTCGGCAGCGCCGCAAAAGACGTGCCGATCGCGGTATCCTGGGCGACGGCGATCGACAGCCCCACCAGCACGCTGCCGACCGCTGTCCCTGCATAACTGCCCATCCCGCCCAGGACGACCACCGATATCGCCTGCAGCAGAAACACGCTGCCCAGCGTGGTCGATGCCCCTAGAAAGGGCGCCGCGATCGCCCCGCCAAACGCGGCAATGGCACAGCCGAATGTGAAGACCAGCGTGAACACCGCGCGCACATTGATGCCGAGCGCCTGCACCATCTCCCGATCCTCGACCCCGGCGCGGATGATGATGCCAATGCGCGTGCGCTGGAGCAGCACGCCGATCGCCACGATCAGCACGCCGCCGATGGCGACCACGAACAGACGGTAGGTGCTGAAGCGCTGTCCGAACAGCTCGAAGAAGGTCTCGCGCACACCGAACAACTCTGTCCAGCTGTACGGTGTGGTCGTCCAGATGAATTTGACCGCTTCCAGCGCGATCAGCGAGACGCCAAAAGTCAGCACCAGTTGAAAGATCGGTCGGCTGTACAGCGGACGCAGCAGCCCACGTTCCAGCATATAACCGAGCAGCGCGCCGCTCGCCACCGCGATCGCCACCGCCGCGATGAAGCGCACATTGGGATCGGGCAGTGCGCCCATCAGATCGATCACCCCGCCGGGGTGCTGCGCGTCGTAGGCGATGTAGGCGCCCACCATGAAATAGCTGCCCTGCGCCAGATTGAGGACATCCATCAGTCCAAAGACGATCGACAAGCCCGACGCTACCAGGAACAGCAGCATCCCTTGAAACAGACCCGACAGCAGCGTGATCCCAAAGTCGCCCGGACTATTCGAATTGACAAACGCCACCCCGACCAGAAAGAGCAGGATGCCGACGATCGCCAGCAGTGAAAAGCGCTGTGCGCGCATGTTATGCCACCCCCAGATAGCGCTGCACCAGCGCCTGATCACGCATCAGGTCGGGCATGGCGCCGCTGATCGGGCTGTGCCCTTCCTCGATGATGACGTAGCGCTGTGCCAGCTTGCTGGCGACGCGGAAATTCTGCTCGACCAGCAGCACCGACACCTGATCGGACAGCCGTTGAATGGCGGCGATGAGCTGTTCGATGATCACGGGCGCCAGACCTTCACTCGGTTCGTCGATCAGCAGCAGTCGATTATCCGGCACCAGCGCGCGCGCCACCGCCAGCATTTGCTGCTGCCCGCCGCTGAGGTTGCCACCCGGCAGCTCGATCAGGCGCGCCAGATCGGGGAACAGCTCGAAAATGAAGGCGCTCTTGCGCGCGTAATCGCCGCGCTGACGCTCGGCGAGCTGGAGATTCTCGCGCACGCTCAAGCCTTTGAAGATAGCGCGGTGTTCCGGCACATAGCCGATACCCATCTGGGCGATCGCGTGCGGACGTTTGCCGTGAATCGGCGCCCCGTCGAAGGTGATGCTGCCGCGTGTCGGCGCCAGCAGCCCCATGATGCTGCGCAGCGTGGTCGTCTTGCCCGCGCCGTTGCGACCGAGCAGCACGGTGATCCCTCCCGTCTGCACACTGACCGAGACGCCCTCCAGGATGTGAAACTGACCGATGAAGGTGTGAATTTCGCGCACGTCCAGCAGCGTCGTCATGGCGTCTCCCCCGTCGGCAGATCGTACAGCTCACCCAGGTACACCGCCTGCACGGTCTTGTCGCTGGCGATCTGGACTGGGCTGCCTTCTGCCAGTACCCGCCCCTGGTGCATGACGGTGATGCGATCGGAAATGTGCATGACGACGCTCATATTGTGTTCCACCATGATGATCGTTTTTTCGCCCTGGGCGCGGATGCGGTCGATGATCCGGATCAGGTCGGGCACCTGTTCGCTCGCCATGCCTGCCGTCGGCTCGTCCAGCAGCAGCAGTGCCGGGCTGGACGCCAGCAGCATCGCCAGCTCCAGCTTGCGTTTGCCGCCGTGCGGCAGCACGTTGGCGGGCAGGGATGCCACCTCGCTCAAGCCGGTGATCTCCAGGACTTCATGGGCGCGGCGGGTGTAGTCGTCGAAGGACTGGGCGCGACGCCAGATGCGAAAGTTGTCGCCGCCCATCGCCTGTGCCGCCAGACGCGCATTTTCCAGCACCGTCAGATTGGCAAAAATATTCGTAATCTGAAACGAACGCCCGATCCCCAGATGTGCGCGCCGATGCACGGGCAGCGCGGTGATGTCGCGTCCGTTGTAATGCACAGTGCCGCGCGTCGGGCGGTAGCGCCCGGTCAGCAGATTGAACAGGGTCGTCTTGCCCGCGCCATTCGGTCCGATGATCGAGTGCATCGAGCCGCGCGCGATCGCCAGCGACACCTCATCGACCGCCACCAGCCCGCCAAAGGTCTTACGCAGATTGCGCGCCTGTAAAATAGTCTCTGTCATCGTTTGTCTTTCTCAAAAAATAGTGTTATCGAAGGGGCACAGCAAATTGTGCCCCTCCGGTGCTCATGCGTGTTTTACGACCCCATCATCTCCGCCATCATGGCGTTGAAGTCCTCGTCGAGCGGCGCGCGCTCCGCCGCGACCTCGGCAGCCAACAGGATCGGCGGGACGATCTCGCCTGCGGGCACGGTCGCCAGCAGTTCATAGTATTTCTGGTCGGCGTCATCGAGATTGATCAGGCGCGCGATGTACATCGGCACCAACGCCTGATGGTCGGATGGGCGAATGGCATAGGTGCCCTTGGGACCCTCGAAAGTCAGCCCTTCCAGCGCCGGGATCAGCGACTCCGGCAGCGTGTCGCCCTCGGTCGCCATGACAGCCTGCACCAACGCCTGGGCGGTGGCAAAGCTGCACTCGCTGAACAGGTCGGGCACGTCGTCGTAGACGCCGCGATAGCCCGCGACCAGCGCGTCGTTGATGGCGTTGTCCGGGAACGAATAGTGATAGACGATCCACGAGATATTGCCGATGGTGCTGGGGTCGCTGACCGCGACGATGTTGTTGGAGTTGAAGGCGGCGACCACCGCCATCTGCTCCTGCACGCCCAATTCAGCGATCTGCTGGAACAGCGTCACCGAGCCGTCACCCGCCCAGATTGGCAGCACCGCGTCGGCGCCGCTGTCGAGAACCTGCTGCAGATAGGGGGTGAAGTCGGTCGTCTCCAGCGGCGCGAAGATCGGCTCGCTGACGAAGGTGATCCCGGCGCTGGCGAGGACGCCCGCCGCGCCAGCCGACGCGCGACCGAAGTCGTTATCGACCGCCAGGATGACGAAGTTGCTGCCCAGTTCAGCCGTCGCATAGGGCGCGAACGCCAGGAAGTCCTGGAAGGTGTTGCGGCAGACGCGGAAGGTGTTGACGTTGAAATTCGCCCCGGTGATGGCGGGCGAGGCTGCCGGTGCCGCGAACAGGATCACGTCCGAGTCGAGCGCCACCTGCTGCACGCCCGTCATGACGCCGCTGCTCGGCGCGCCGACCAGGATCTCGGCACCTTCCTGCTCGATCAGTTCACGCGCCTGGCTCGCGGCGGTGTCGGCGTTACTGGCATTGTCGCGCACGATCACCTCGATCGAGCGCCCGGCGATCTGCACGGCGGCGAGCGCCGCGTCCATATCGTTGTCGTAATCCGCCGGGTCGATGCCCGCCTCGTAGAGCAAGCCGAGCTTGAAGCCGTATTCCAGCTCGAACCCGTAAATGGTGAGCGGACCCGACTGATCGACCAGCAAGCCGATGACCAGTGGTTCGCTGTCCTGTGCCGACAGCGCGCCGACTCCCAATACCAACAGTGCAAGCGTGACGAGCAAAATCACTTTCCGAAACATGTGTATCCTCCAAAAATTGTCGTCAAACAAGTCCAACAAGCTGTAAAGCAAAACGGTCAGGTCGTCGCCGGGGCGATGACCACCGCCTCACCTTCAAGAATGAGAACGCCGTCCTGGTTGTGGACAGTCGTGGTCAGTGTAGCGATCCGTTTGTCGTCGCGGTATTTCGTCACTTCAACGGTCGCTGTAATGGTATCGTCGATGAACACCGGGGCTTTGAAATTGAGCGTCTGCCCCAGATAGATCGTGCCCACGCCGGGCAGATCGTTGCCCAGAATGGCGGAAATGACACTGGCGGTCAGCATCCCGTGTGCGACCCGCCGCCCAAAGACGCTGGCGGCTGCGATGTCGTCGTCGAGATGGATGCCATTGGTGTCGCCGGACGCCTGGGCAAACGCGCGCACGTCGGCGTCGGTGATCGTTTTGGTACGACTGGCGGTCATGCCGATTTGCAGCACTAGGTCGTCTCCTCTGTAGGATCGACGTTTTCGTCGATCAGGACGCGCTTCAGGACTTTACCCGCCGCCGAGATCGGCAGATGGTCTCGAAATTCGATGGTGCGCGGCACCTTGTAGCCCGCGAGATGAAATTGCAGATGCCCACGCAGCGCCTCCTCGGTGAGCGCCTGCCCTGGCTTCAGGACGACGAACGCCTTACCCACCTCGCCCCATCTGGGGTCGGACACGCCGATGACGGCGCACATCTCGACAGCGGGGTGACGGTAGATCGTCTGCTCGATCTCGGTGGGGTAGATATTCTCCCCGCCGCTGATATACATATCCTTCTTGCGATCGACGATGGTGAAATACGATCCCTCGTCCATCGACGCCAGATCGCCTGTATGAAAATAGCCCTGCTCATCGACGGCATCGCTGCTGGCGCGCTCGTCGTTGAAATAGCCCGACGCCCGTGAGGCTCCGCGCAGCACCAGCTCGCCGACCTGACCGGCTGGCAGCGGTCGATTGCGTTCATCGACGATGCGCGCATCCACGAAAAAGTTCGGACGCCCGATGCTGCCCGCTTTGGCGATCGCATCTTCCGAGGCGAGCGCAAACGCGCCAGGACCAAATTCCGACATGCCAAAGCCCTGCTTGAAGACCACGCCTTTTTCCTGTCGGAATTTTTCGACCAGACCGACGGGCAGCGCGGCGCCGCCGCTGGTGCAGAAGCGCAGATTGCTCAGGTCGGCTGCTGCCCAGTTGGGGGCGCTGGTCATCATCTGATAGGTCGTGGGCACGCCCGCGTACAGCGTGGCTGCATAATCCTCCAGCAGCGTCAGCACCTGCTCGGCGTCAAAGCGGCGCGTCAGCACCACCGTGCCGCCCAGGATCAGCAGCGGCGTGGTGTACACCAGCAGCCCGCCCGTATGAAAGAGCGGAAAAGTGTTGACGGTGATGTCGCCATGATGCAGGTCGTGAATGATGGTGTTGAGCGTGTTCCAGGCGATCATACGGTGGCTGATGCGCGCGGCTTTTGGCAGTCCCGACGTGCCGCCCGTGAAGATCAGACAGGCGATGTCTTCCTCGGTCACATCCTCGGTCGTCACCGGACGCAGCACCGAGTCGATCAGCACTTTTTCAAACGAACGGCTGTTGGCGATGCCGTCGCCCTCGATATGCAGCCAATGCTCGACGACCGTGCTGTGCAGCGCGATCTGCTCGACCAGCGGCTTGAAGTCGTCTGAATAGACCAGTACACGCGGCGCGGTCTTTTCGACCAGCTCCACCAGCTCGCGCCAGTGCAGCCGCCAGTTCAGCCCGCTCAGGATCGCGCCCAGCTTGCCGCACGCGAAAAAGCTGTCGAGATATTCGACGCCGTTGTGCGCCAGCACCGCGACGCGATCGCCCTTGCGGATGCCCGCGCCGTCGCGCAGCCAGTTGGCGAGACGGTTGGCGCGGTTGTTCAGATCGCTGTAGCTGAATGATCGGTGCGGCACCTTGCCCGCATCGATCACCGCCAGCTGATCGGGTGTGTACAGCGCCCGCCGTCCCAGATAATCTCCGATGTACATGTGCCGTGCTTTCTATCCTAAGGACACAACCGTCGTCGCTTTGATCTCGTTCAGCACCACACTGGTCTCGATCTTTTCAATGCCCGGCAGCGTCATCAGATGCTCGCTGATGAAGCGATCCAGCGCGCGGTGGTCGGCGGTCACCACCTTCAGCAGCAGGTCGTAATTGCCGGCTGTGTGATAACACTCCAGCACCGCGCTCGACGCCAGAACCAGCGTGCGGAGCCGCTCTATCTGTTCGATGCTGTGCTGCTGCAGGCTCAGACGGATGAAACACATCAGGTCACAGCCCGCCATCTCGCGGCTGACCAGCGCCACATACTGGCGGATCATCCCGGCACGTTCCAGCCGCTTGATGCGCTGATAGACCGCTGGCGGCGACAGATAGACCTTGCGCGCCAGATCAGCCACGCTGATACGCCCGTTCACCTGGAGTTCCTCCACGATCGCGCGATCGAGCCGATCGAAGGCGCCATCGAAACCCATTGTGCCCATGTACTGCCCTCACACCCGCCTGAACTGCTCACGATGTTGCTTACCAGTATCGCGCAAAGTGCGGCGGGCGGCTCGACCGTCATGACGACGCAAAGACGTGCAGATGCGCGTGAAAAACATCATTGAAGGCTTGCGGCTGCTCGATGTAGGGCGTGTGTCCGGTGTCGGGCAGGACGATCTCGTTGAACATGCCACCGTTCGCCTGATACGCCTCCAGCACGGCGCGCGTCTGGCTGACCATCGGCTGCGACGGAAATACGTCCGTCCCTGGGTAACCGGGGATGACGCCGAGCGCGCCCAGCGTGCCCATGTCGAAGAGCGAAGTGTCGCTGACGATCTGGTCGTCGGCGCCGCGCACCCACAGCACAGGCGGCTTGGGCGTGGCGCGCGCGATCGCCATCACGTCCCCGGCGTACAACGGCGAGAGCGCGTTGGCGGGACCCAGCTTGCCGGGCGCGACAAACGGCCAGTGTGGGGAGGGCACCGAGTCGCCAGGATATTCCTGCGCCCCGACGTGCTCCGACAGCAGCGACGACAGCAGGTCTTCTTCACGGGCAGCTTTGAACGGCGGCTTCCAGTAGAAATTGTTCATCACGACGCGCGGTGCCGCCTGCGGGTTGTCGATGCTGCGATCGCCCGCCGCCATCAACTGCGTAAAATTGGCGTTGACGATACCGCCGCCGCTGCCCGCGCCATCGGGGGCGCACATCTGACCGTCGGCGCCCTTGCTGCCGCCAAATCCGTAAGGCGAGCCGGGCGCAGCCAGCGTCACGCTGATCAGGCGCTCCGGCGCATCGGTCAGCATCCGCCAGATGACCGAGCCGCCCATCGAGTGACCGACCACATGTGCGCGCCTGATTCCGAGCGCGTCCAGCAGCGCGAACGCATCGTCCGCCAGATCGCCCATGCCGCGCGTGGCGTCGATCTTCTTATCGCGGTCGGCGTCGCCGTACCCGCGCTGATCGGGGGCGACAGCGCGATAAGTCGCTGGCAGCGCCAGCATGGTCTCTTCCCAGTAAGTGGCAGACGAGGCATTGCCGTGCAGGAATAAGACCGGGAACCCGTCGTCGGCACCGCTGAACAGCACGCGCGTGGTCAGTCGGGCGCTGGTGATATTGTTTACTGTGATACCGGGCATCGTTGGAACGGACATAAAATCACCTCTTTAGGTTTGTTCGATAAAAATGGCACGCAGATCGCGTTTCAACACCTTGCCAGCGGCATTGCGCGGCAGCACATCGATGAAGGCGACCCGCCTCGGCACTTTGAACTTTGCCAGATTCGCCTGGCAGTGCGCGATCACGGTGGCGACTTCGAGCGCGGCACCGGGCGCCAGCACCAGCACCGCCATGCCGCTCTCTCCCCATTTCGCGTCGGGCACGCCGATGACTGCCGCCTCCGCCACGCCGTCGATCTGATAGAGAATCTGCTCGACCTCCGCCGGATAGACATTTTCGCCGCCGCTGATATACATATCCTTGTAGCGATCGACGATGTAAATGCAGCCGTCGTCGTCGATCATCCCGGCGTCCCCGGAATGCAGCCAGCGCGCACCCTGTGCATCGACCGTGAAACCCTCAGCGTCGGCGTCGGGTCGCTGCCAGTAACCTGGCGTGACATTCGGTCCGCTGATGATCACCTCGCCGACTTCGCCGGGCGCGGTGTCGCTGAAATCGGCGCGCACGACGCGGACGCGCGTGTGCTGGAGCGGCTTGCCGACCGACGACGGCTTGCTGAGGGCGCGCCGCCTGTCAGTCAAAAAGACGGTCGGGCTGGTCTCGGTCATGCCGAACCCCAACTGGATGACGATCCCGCGCCGCGCGTAGCGTTCCAGCAGCGCGACCGGCATGGGCGCGCCGCCACACCCCCACGATCGCACCCCCGACAGATCGCTGGCGTCAAAATCAGGATGCTGGCTCATAAACAGATAGATCGACGGCACGCCGAACAGGTGCGTGACGCCGACCGCCGGATCGCTGATCGTCGTGAGCGTGAGCGCCGCGTCGAACTGGCGCGCGATCACGTTGGTGCCGCCCAGGTACAGCACCGGGTTGGCGTACAGATTCAGTCCGCCGATGTGAAAGGTGGGCAGCACACCGTAGAAGATGCTGTCGTGGTTGAGTCCGGTCGGCGTGATGATATTGATCGCGTTCCAGAGCATCATCCCGTGCGTGATCAGCACGCCCTTAGGGCGCCCGGTGGTGCCAGCGGTGTACATGATCATCATCGGATCATCGTGGCTGGTCAGCGGACTCATCTCGACGCGCACAGCGTGCGCCGACAGCGCGGACTCGTAACCCGGTGCGTCGTCGAGGACGCGCGCGTCGTCCAGATCGATTCGTAACCAGTGCGCCAGCGTCGGCACGCGCAAGCCGGGGATGCGATCGGCGAACTCGGCATCGTAGAGCAAGCCGATCGCGCCGGCGTTTTCCAGGATGAAGCGCAGTTCCTGCTGAGCGAGCCGCCAGTTGAGCGGCAGCATCAGCGCGCCGAGCTGGATGCAGGCGAATTGAAACTCGAAATACTCGGTCGAATTCCTGGCGAGGATGGCGAGGCGGTCGCCGCGCTCGACCTGCCATTCGCGGTGCAGGTATCCAGCCAGACGGGTGACGCGCTCGTACATCAGGCTGTAGCTGTATTCCCGCCCGCTCGCCTGATCGATCAGCGCCACTTTGTCGGGCGTGCGGTCGGCGTGAAACGCGATCCAGTTGGACGCCATCATCGTCATCGTCTCATCGCAATCCGCTCGATCCGCCCGCGCCCATCTCGCCCCACCGCACCGCCGCCGCGCTCCAGGTGTAGCCTGTGCCAGCCCCCGCCAGCACGATCAGATCGCCGTCGGCGATTTTGCCCTGCGCGAGTCCCAGCTCGATTGCCAGTACCTGATCGACACTCTGCACATGCCCATAATGGTCGAGATAGACCGACCGATCCGGCGTCAATCCGATCATCGACAGGATTTCCAGGTAAAACGAGCGCTTCATATGGGTGATCCCCAAAAAACGCACATCCGTCAGCGACGCGCCGCTCTGCTCGACCGCTTCCCGAATGACGCGGACAAAATTGGGCAGCGACACCTCGCTGAGACGGCGCGCCATAAAGTCGTTGTCGGTCACATCCAGGCGCCCGCTCACCTCCCCGATCACCGCTGAAGCGCCGTCGGGCACGGCGGCGGCGGTCAGTAACACCGTCTCGGACAGGCTGCCGTCGGTGATCGCGGACGCGCCGACGATCAGGTTGCGCGTCGCGCCGCGCTGGAGGATCATCGCCCCGCCGCCCGACCCAAAGTTGAACATGAAGCGTGAACGCTCATTTTGCAGGTTGAGCAAATCGTTTTCGCGGCTGCCCGCCGCCAGCAGCACGTAGTGCAGCCGTTCGTCCGCCGCCATCAGCGCGCGCGCGGTGTGCAGCGCGATTGGCGCACCCGCGCACAGCGCGTACATCTCGAAGGCATAGGCGTCGGTCGCGCCGACGTTGTGCATGATTTTGGAGGCAGCGTTCCAGACCAGATGATCTTTGTGTTCGCTGCCGTGCGAGATCACCAGTCCGATCTGCGCGGGGTCGATCCCGGCGGCGGCGATCGCGCGGCGGGCGGCGGCGGTCGCCATCGCCGTCACAGTGTCGTCGTCCCCGGCGATGTGACGCTGCACGATACCCATCTTGTCGCGCAGTACCGTTTCGGGGATGCCCGTCACGGTGGACAGCTCGGCGGCGGTCTGCACGCGCGCGGGGAAATAAGTGCCGATTCCGGCAATACCAATCGAAATCATGATCATACTCTTAGAAAATAATGCGCCGCCGTCATGCGCAAGCCAGTTTCAGTGAATCGGTGTTTTCTCTACGGACGCATTGTTATGCGTCTTTAGGGTCGGGCTGAATTCGTGATTTACTGCGTTTAGAAGTTATTTTTCACAGCATGAGCGCTATTATGCGGGGCGCGCCGTCCGCCGACGATGGGATCGAACGAAACACTCTCGCTGGGGGGGCAAGACAAAACAATCGAAAGAAAGCGCTGGACATCCCCCTGCCAACCATGCAGATCAAATAGATTCTAGGCTGCACCATGAAAACATTCGCGTCCACAGAGCCTATGGGTGTGCTGTATCTGGCGTGCGGCACGGTGACTGATGCACTGGACGCCGACTCGCGCCTGATGGCTACACCCGTCGTCGAGGCGTGCAGTCTGTATCGGCAGCGTCCGCCCTAAAGACCGCCGATCGTGCGCGCCAGCGCCGCCCACTCGTCCAGCGTCAGTGTCTCGGCGCGGCGCATCGGGTCGATCCCCGCGCGGGTGATCAGCCCCTCGGCGTCGGCATGGCTCATGTGCAGCCCTTCAGCGATCGCGTTTTTGAGCTGTTTACGCCGCTGACCGAAGCCCGCGCGCGCCACCTTGAAAAATGTCGCTTCGTCGGGCACGGCATAACGCGGCGTCTCGTAGACATCGAGGCGAATGACGGCGCTGTCCACATCGGGGCGCGGATAAAAGACCGCCGCGCTCAGCTTGCCGACGATGCGCACCTGTCCGTAAAACTGGATGCTGACCGCCAGCAGACTCATATCGCCCGGCTTGGCGATCAGCCGATCGGCGACCTCGCGCTGCACTGTCATCACCAGCCACCGGGGACGGTGACTCGACTCCAGCAGGTGCCGTAAGATGGCGCTGGTGATGTAATAAGGCACATTCGCCACCACCACGAACGGCTGCCCCGCCCCGACCAGCGCCGCGACATCGACCTCCAGAATATCCGCAAACGTGATCTCGACGTTGGGCGCGTCTGCCAGCGTTTCCAGGAGCGCGGGTTCGAGCCGTTGATCGATCTCGACCGCGATCACCCGGCGCGCCGCCTTTGCCAGCCGGATGGTGAGCGCGCCCGTCCCCGCGCCAATCTCCAGCACGGTCATGTCGGGGGTCAGTTGCGCCGACGCGACGATCCTGTCGAGCGTGTTCGGGTCTTGCAGGAAATTTTGCCCCAGGCTTTTCTTGGGGACGATGCCGAGCTGATCGAGCAAATGCTTCGGGGTGGTCATGGCTGCATCAGTCTGTAATCGATGGTGGGGGGCACAGGAGTCAGAATATACACATTGACGGTGCGCGCCCACCCGACCCAGTCGGCGTCGCTGTAACCGAGGTCGATCCACAGACGGCGGCGCTGCGGCGGACCCGTGTCCGCGATCTCGCCCACACCATAGCCCGCGACGTAAAGCTGCGTCCCGTAGGGCAAAATACGAGGATCGCCGCCGATGATACCGCGTTGCAGCGTCTTTCCGGTCGAGGTGATATTGTCACCGCCCAGCGCCGCCGGATGATAGCTGGTCGCCCACATCGGGATCACCCGCCAATAGTCGCGCACGCCCGTCCCGGTGTCGATGGAGCGCACCACGACGTTGGTGCCGTAGTGGATCACGCGCGGCGCGGCTGCCTGGACGATGATATCTTCCAGGGGGTTGCGCTCGACGGCGATGCCGTTTTCGGTACGCACCCGCGTCCGCCGCTGCAGGATGCCGTTCGTCCCACCGCTGACCGTCTGAAACTGATCCAGTTCCAGCGCGGCGTCCGCCTGATAGAGCGTCTGAAAGGCGATCGGCTCGTCGCGCGTCTCGATCGTCTCGCTGACCCGGATCACCCGGATCGCCATGCCAGGGCGGATCACGGTCCTCTCGGAGGGCGCGCTGTAATCCATGCCGATCAGCGCGATCCCGCTTTCGACCAGCGCATCCGCGACCGTCTCGCCCTGCACGCGCAGCGGGCTGGTCACACCATCGACGATCAGGGTCACCGGACGGGCACGTTCGATCGTGACCTCGGCGTCGTCGATGAGCGGGGTATCCAGCGGCGGAGTCACGCTGTCGGAGGTGTACAGAGTCACCCCGGCTGCGAACAGCGCCTCCCCGACCGTGAGTGCCGTCGTCTGGATCAGCCGCGACTCGCCGCCGTCCTGCACCTGCACTGCCACCGCGTGGCGCACGGCGATATGCCCGGCGGGGACGGGCCAGCGTGCCAGACTGTCGAGCGTGGTCTCGGTGCCGTCAATGCTCACGCGGTCATTGTCGTCGATGCGGATGCCAGCCTCGGACAGGATGTCGGCTGGACTATCGAGCAGAGTTTGCCAGGGGAGCGTATCGCCGTCCACCTGCAAAAAGACGGTGCGTGCGCGCTCGACGCGGATAATCGTCTCTGGCTGCAACGCGGTCTCGCTGGATGGCGTGAGGCGATCGCCCTCGCCGATGGTGATGTTGAGGCGCAGCAGCAGCTCGCCTACGGTAAGGGCGTCGGTGCGTGTCTGTACCGCTTCGCCTTCGACAATCACAGTCACGGTGCGGGTGTTGGCGACGAAGACCAGTGCGACCACGCTGGTGACGACGATGGCGGCGGTGACAGCGATCGCGCCGACGATCAGCAGAATCGTCCAGGGGAGGACGATGGGTACAATCGATGTGGTATTGGAGAGGGTAGGACGCGGACGGCGGGGTTGGGTGTCGGCGCGGTGGGGCGCTTCAGCCATGATGCCGTTCCTCGACTGGATTGAACGGGGGATAAAGAACTGACGCGCCCGTCGTAAACACTCTGCTCGAACCGGGAGACCCTGCGGCACCCAGGGGGCTTGCCTTAGTGCTGCTCCCTCTCGGTCCTGACACGGTTCGGAAGTCCTGCCGCGCAGGACCCGGTTCGAGCAGACTGCCTACGCATAAGCGCATCATGGGTTAAAGATAGCAACGGGGCGCGTGAATGTCAATCCACGACCACCCCGTCAAGCCTCTTATTTTCGTTTTGACCGGGAACGCAGACCCGTGTACGCCCATACGAACAGTACCACTCCTAACACCAGGCACGACCCGATCCCGCGCAGAATCGTATCGGTCTCCCAACCGAGATTCAGAATGGCGCGCATCGCGTCCAGGATATAGGTGATCGGGTTCCAGAATGCCGCTGTCTTGATCCACCCGGTCAGCAGCTCATACGGCACGAAGGTCGCGGTCAGGAACGAGAGCGGGAAGAACAGGAAGCTGGCGCCAGAGGTGGCGGCGGCGCTGCCCGTGCGCAAGGCGATCCCGACCGTGAACCCGGAAAAGCCGACACCCAGCAGCAGCGCGATCCCGATCACCGCCAGCAGACCGAGGAAGCCTGTCACGGGCTGCAAGCCAAGCAGCAGTGCGATTCCGACCACTACCACTGTCTGCGCAGCCAGCAGGATCGCCCCGGCGATCATCGGACCGAGCAGCAGCGCGGCGCGGTTGATCGGCGTCAGCATCAGCTTGTCGTAGTAGCCGCTCTCGATATCGCGCACGATCGAGGTGCCAGCGACGCTGGCGCCGCTGAGTGCCGCACTGACGATCGACAGCGGCAGGATGAAACCCAGATACGGTTGATCACGCAGAAAGAAATTGGCGGCACCGCTCAGGGTCGAGTTGTACACCAGCAGAAAGAAACCGCTGATGATCAGCGGCGGCAGGATCACCGCCGGCACGCGGATATTGGTCAGCAGGGTGCGCCAGGTCATGGTCGTCACCTGAATCAGGAACGGCATGGTCTCGCGGCGGGCGACGGGTGCAGCAAGGCGTGGCGATGCGATCGCGGTCATGGACGAGTCTCCTTCATTACATTAGCTCACTACATTGGCTGAATTGGATAGAGTGTGTATGGGACAGATAACAATACGTCCGTAGAGTGGACGTGCTTTACGCCGATTTACGGCGACCGAAACCGCGTTGTGCAGGTTTCTTGTCGGCGCTGTCGGCGGAGGGCGTCTTAATATCGGATTTGGCGTCTTCCTCGAAGCTCTGTCCTGTCACCTGCAAAAACACGTCGTCCAGCGTCGGCGCGGTCAGTGTGAGCGCGACTGGCACCAGTCCGGCGGTGTTCAGCCTGGTGACCACTTCCGGGATGATCTCCGCAGCTTTGGCACGGTACAGGCGCAGAGTCTTGCGGTCGATCTGCACCTTGTCGAACATGCCCGCCATCTCGGACGCGGCGCGCGTGACCGACTCGTCGTCTTTAAAGGCGATGTTGATCGACTCGCTGCCGAGCGCGGCTTTGAGCTCGGCGGGCAGTCCTTCAACGCGAATCTGACCCCGGTCGATGATGGCGATCCGGTCTGCCAGCTCGTCGGCTTCTTCAAGATACTGCGTGGTCAGCAGGATGGTTATGCCAAAATCACGATTGAGGCGGCGCACTTCGTTCCACACGTCGCGGCGGCTGGCGGGGTCGAGTCCGGTGGTCGGTTCGTCGAGAAAGAGGACTTGCGGCTGATGCACCAGCGCCATCGCCAGATCGAGACGGCGACGCATACCACCGCTGTACTTGCCGACCGGGCGATCGACGAACTCGCTCAACTTGACCAGCGCCAGCAGTTCTTCGGCGCGGTTCTGCGCTTGTTTGCGGGTGGCGCCGAAGAGCTGCCCCTGGATGGTCAGCAGCTCCATCGACTTCATAATCTTGTCCAAGCCGATCTCCTGCAGCGCCACGCCCGCGATCCGACGGACTTCGTTCGCCTGCGTCACCACGTCAAAGCCGCCGACCGTCGCGCGTCCCGACGTGGGCAGCGCCAGGGTGGTCAGCATGATCACGGTGGTACTCTTCCCGGCGCCGTTCGGTCCCAGAAAGCCGAAAATCTCACCCGTATTGACCTTAAACGAGACGCCATCGACAGCGGCAAAATCGCCGTAGCGCTTGACGAGTCCGTCGGCGATGATCTCACCATCTGGCTGTGCAGACATGACGTATCCTCCAATGATTGGGTTCGGTTGTGTGAGAAATACAAATGGACGATGGATAAATGGATGATATGGGAACGCATAACGATGCGTCTGTTTAGAACCTCATTCGCCGCACAATCTGGGATCGCCGTCCAGCGCCTCGGTGAATACGTCGCGCAGCACTGCCAGCCCGTCGGCAAGCACGCCCGCTTGTGCATCGTCGAGCGCGGTGAGCAGGGTGGTCAGACGCGCCTCGACATCGCTGTTCACCTTTTCCATCATCGCGGTGCCGGCGTCGGTGATCTCGACCCACACCACCCGACGATCGACTTCCGAGCGGCGGCGCTGCACCCATCCGCGTTCCTCCAGCGCGTTGATCGTGTTCGACATCGTGGGCGGGCTGACGGACAACCGATCTGCCAGATCGCTCAAGGTGTGCGTCCGACAACGCAGAATACCGAGCAGCGCCAGGTGTCCGGGCTGGATACCGTGCTGGGTCTGCCGCATCTCGGCGGACATCACCCGCATGATCAGCGGAATAATGTCCAGGGTGCGCTTTGCGATCGCCTGACGGTTGGAATCCGCCATCCGTTTACACGCCTTTACGTCGTCACAAAAATATTTAGCCCTGCGAATGAGTTACAGTGCTAATGATATGGCAGAACATATGTGAGGTCAATAACTCTGAATGAGCAATTGGTAAACCGCCTCTCAGCAGATGATGAAATCAGTAAATCACAATTTTCTCTGCGGATGCGTTGCTGTGCGTCCCTACAGGCATACTGCATCCATGATTCACTGAAAATAGAGCGCAGACAAACTCTGCACTATTCCTGCTCCACCCGCACATAGCGCGCATACAACGCTGAATAGATTGTCGCTATCTTATCCCAGGTAAATTGGCTGGCGACCAGTTCACGCGCGCGCGCGCCCATGTCCGCACGGCGCACCCGGTCGGACAGCAGCACATGCAGCGCGTCCGCCAGCGGCGCGATCTGCGGCTCGACGATCAGCGCGGCTCCCGCCTGCGCCGCTGCGGGCAGATTGCAGCCGGGCGACAGGATCGCCGGAATGCCGCACGCCATCGCTTCGAGCGCCGCCATCGGCTGCCCTTCGCCGACGGCAGGCAGCGCGAACAGGTCGGCGCACGCCAGCGCGCCCAGTCGATCGGCGCCGTCGAGATACCCTGTGATCACGATGCGGCGGTCGGCTGAGGCGAGGGCACGCAGCCCGGCGAGCGCGCCCTCGTCCCCGCCGACAACCAGCAGTCGTGCATCGCTGCCGTGTTCTGCAGTCATACGCAGGAATGCCTGTGCCAGCACACCGACTCCCTTACGCGGGTGCAGCCGCCCCATGAACAGACACACAGGCGCGTCGTCCAGTCCCCAACGCGCGCGAAAGGGCGCCGGGTCGGGCAGATGTGCGAATGCCTCCAGATCGACCCCATTCGGGATCACCCTGAAGCGCGGCGGCTCCCCGCCAAAGCGCACCCAGGCGGCGCGCGCTTCGTCGCGTTCGGCGTCGGTCAGCGCGACGACCGTCTGCACACTCCAGGCGGTAACAGGAAAGGCTCGATCCCACAGCTTTTTCAGTGCCGGGCGTCCAGTGGTGAGGTCGAGCGTGCCATGCGGCGAGAGGACGATCGGCACCCCTTCCCAGGTGACGATCGGCACGGTGAGCAGATTTTCGACGGTGCGCAGCTCGTGCAGGTGGACACAGGTGATCCCCGGCAGCAAATCGCGCAGCGCGCCCCGTATCCCGATCGGGCTGGACAGATTGAGCCGTCCGCGCGCCCACACTGACAGGTTGGGGACGCGCACAATGCGCACTCCCTGGCGCATTTCATCGCGCGGCGCCGCGACACGGGCGGTCGGGGTGCCGGCGTCGGTGGTCAGCACGGTCACGGTGTGCCCTTGATGTGCCAGGGCGCGCGTCAGCCCATCGACCGCGCGCGGCACCCCGCCAAACGCGAACGCCGGCGCGGTGTACGGAGCGATGTGCAGCAGGTTCAATGCAGCCGCTTCAATGCGTGGAAAACCGATAGCCGATCCCGCGCGACGTGATGATATAGGTCGGATGGTCGGCGTCGATCTCGATCTTCTGACGCAGATAATGAATGTAGAGCTTGAGACTGTCGATGGCATTGGCGTATTCCTCACCCCATGCCTCGATCACCAGTTCGTCACGCGGGACGATGCGTCCGGCATTGCGCACCAGCACGCCCAGGAGGTTGAATTCTTTTGGCGTCAGATGCTTGACCTCGCTGCGGACGCGCACCTCCCGATTCATGAAGTTGATGCGAAAGTCGCCGTTGTCGAAGGTCAGCTCTTCCCCGACATGCGGACGGGGCGCGCGGCGCAGATGGGCGCGGATGCGGGCGAGCAGCTCGTCGTGATCGAATGGCTTGGTGATGTAATCGTCGGCGCCGATCTCCAGCCCATGCACGATATCCTTGATCGAATCGAGCGCGGTCAGGAAGATGATCGGCACGTCGGACAGACCGCGCAGCCGCTTGCACAGCTCCCAGCCATCCATATCCGGCATCATGATGTCGAGCAGCACGAGATCAGGTTGATAACGATAGGCGCGACGCAGCCCATCCTCGGCACTGGTGGACTTGATGACCTCGAATCCTTTGCGCTCCAGGAGCATGGCGATCAGATTGATCGTCGTGATCTCGTCGTCGATAACCAGAATTTTTTCACTCATACGTCCGCCGCCCACGTTGGCACTTTACAACCTGTGTTGCGAAATTCTAACGGCAATGTAACACGGTCTCCAATCTAACGCAAGCGTTTTAGGTGTGCGGCGCCGCGCGGCACGCTACAATCAGGCGGATGCGAACATTACGGCAAACCGACCTTGTACTCGCGCTGCTGCTGGCGCTGATCGCGGTAGCGCTGTGGCTGCCATTCGGTTTCAATATCGGCTTTTGGATGGACGGGTGGACGTTCTTTCACAACATCGATGCGTCGCATTTCTACGAGACGACCTTCACCGCCCCGGTCAGTCGTCCGGCGCTCAATCTGGTGTGGCAGCTCGCCTACTCGCTCGACTCCGAGTCGTACCTGGGCGTCAACCTGCTGCTGCTGGCGCTGATGATCGGCAAGGGCTGGCTGACCGCCGCGATCCTGCACACGCTCACCCGCAGCCGCGCGCTGGCGTGCGCTGTCGGCGCGCTGGTGCTGGTGCTGCCCGCTGACAGCGCGACCTTTTATCTGGGCGCGCTGACGCTGCATTCGGCGCTGTTCTGCTGGCTGGCAGCGACCTACTGCCTGCTGCGCTACTATGAGACGCGGCGGCTGGTGTGGGCACCGCTGATCGTGCTGACGCTGCTGGTCGGCACCAGCAGCTACGAGATCGTTTTCGTGTTTACGGCTGTCGGACTGCTGGCGCTGCTGGCGCGGGCGCGCAAGCTGGATCGGCGTTTCTGGATATGCGCGTGGGTCTACCTGATGGTGCCGATCGTCATGGGCGTGCGCTATCTGCTGCTGCTGCTCAATCAAAGTGATGGCGTGCGTTATCAGACCGGACTGCTCGATCCCAATGTCACGATCGGCGCGATGCTGTCGAGCCTGGTGCGGGTTTACGAGCGCCACTTCTGGAGCGGCTGGATCGGGGCGGGCACGCCGAGCTATGCCGTCTATGCGATCGTCATCGGCGCAGCGGTCGCGGGCGTGTGCTGGTGGCTGGCACGCCGTGAGAGTCGTGCCGCCGCGCCGCCTCCCACCTGGCGTCCATCGACTGGTGCGCTGATCGCGGTCGGTGTGCTGACGATCGCGCTCGGCGTCGCGCTGTATCTGCCCACGCGCGACCGCGATTCCACCTTGCGCACCTATTACTTTTCCGCGATCGGCGCGGCGGTGGTGATCGGCACGGCTGCCTACGGCGTGACGCGCCCTTCACGCGGGGGCGGTCGCGCGGCGGCGTTCGCCGGGATCGTCGGCGCGATCGCGCTGGTGGGCGGAGTGCGGATGCTGGAACAGCACGCCGTGTTTGTCGAGCGCACAGCGGCGCAGCAGCGAGTCTTGCGCCAGTTCATTCAGGCGGCACCCGCGATCGATCAGCCCGCCGTCGTGCTGATCGACGACAGCACCGGTACGCTGAACGATATTTTCAGCGCCACCTTCATTTTGCGTGGGGCGGTCGCCATCCTGTATGAGGCACAAGAACTGGTTCCGGTGCTGTGCGATCAAGCCAACTGCCAGTTCGAGGCGGACGCGGTGCGCGCGCTGTTTCGCGGTGAGCTGCAGGCGATCAGCCGCTACGAGCGCGTGGTTATGCTGCGTTACGCCGAGGCGGGCTTTACGCTGGTCGAGTCGCTGGACGGCTATACCGATCAGGCAGCCCGCAGCGCCTACGCGCCGCGCGCCCTGATCGACTTTGGTGCGGCGCCACCCCGGCGTGCCGCGACCATGCTGCCGCAGGCACCGACCTCATGAATTCGGATTTGCGCTGGAGGCGGGTTTGGCACGCCAAACCCCTACGACGAGCCTGTTCAGGCGAGCGCATTCTAACCGTACACAAACCAAACTCGAACACAAAATTCACATCGCACAGGCGAAAGCGGATCACAAACACGCTATACTGACATAATCGTTTGTCTCTTGTGATGGACACGCGCTGGCAATGGCGTGCGTGGTATAAAAACGATTATGATCCCAAATTATCCCGATCTGCTCGGCGCGCTCACCGGCGGCGAGCGCGCACTCTCGGACAATGTCCATCTCGCAGTCGCTACCCGTCCGCGTGTGGCGCGCGCCGGGCGTCCGTTCGAGGTCATCCTGCTGGTGCAGAATGGCAGCGACACCGATGTCGATGTCACCATGACGCTGCATCTGCCCGCCCTCGATCTGAAAAAACAGCGCGATCGCTTCGTCACCAAAGTGCAGCGGCTGCTGGTGGGGATCAAACCCGCCGAGGTCGGCTATGTCATGCTGCCCGTCTCGTCCCTGGTCGATATGGCGCCCGGCGAGTATGTCATCGGCGTGGAGTACAGCATCAAGGTGATGGGCAAGGCGTCACGCATCCGCGCCCACGACGGCGGCGGCAAAGTCCGACTGGACGACCTGTCTGCACAGGCGCGCGCTGAATACGAGACGCTCAAAGACCTGACCTACTTCACCACCCGGCGCCGGGGCAATCTGATCGAGATACCGTTGAGCATCATGACCGGCACCCTGGGCAAATTCGCGGACTTCACGCCCGGCTGGGTCAGTCTGCTGCGACTGACCGATTACGGCGATCCCCGTCCGATGCTCAACGAATACGCCCAGCAACTGCAGGTCGAGACACTGCCGCAGCTCAAGCGCGCCCTGATGTATCAACCCCTGCTCGATGCCACCTATACCCGCTTTGAGGATGCTGGTTTCGCGCTGCGCGATGCCGAGGCGGTCGTGATCGCCAAGCTGCTGACGCTGATCCTGGAATATGCCGCGCCCCGGCAGAATGCGCACGGGTTTATCGCCGCGCGCGACTACAACATCCACTCGATGGTCGAACACGACCCGCTCGAATTGGAAAAGGCGCCGCGTCTGCCGCACTGGTTCCGTCGTTTTATGAAATACGCCGAAAATGATCCGCGCGCGTTCGGCAAGCCAGCACAGATGATCCTCGGTTATCTGTACGAGGAGCTGATCGGGGATGCGGTCGATTACGCTTTTGCGCTGATCGAGGAATCGTCGGGCGAAAATCTGGGCACCCAGGACGAGATCGATCTCCACCGCGAAAAGGTGATGGACTCGCTGCGCGACAAGCGCGGGATGGATTTTAGCCTGGCGTACCTGCCGCTGATCATCGGCGGCACCATTCGCAGCGAACACATCCCCCTCCAAGGAGAACACCCCGCCGATGTGGTCAAGTCGATAGGCAAGGCGCTGGAAGATCGCGTGTTTGACAGCCGCGACGACGAACGTCCGGTATTCGATCTCGCCAACGAGATTCTGGCGCGGATCGGACAAAAGCACGGCTATCACCCCACGCACGGTTGAGAAAGGACGATCATGACCGATCACGATTTAGGATTCGAGCCGCTCTATCCTGATGTGTTGAGTGCGATCGCCGGCGGACTGCGCCTCGATCTCACCGAAATTCAGGCGGCGGTCGGCGTGTTTCCACGCAGCGTCTATTTCAATCAACCTGTGGAAGTGATTGTCATCCTCCAGAACATGATCGACTCGCCCGTAGAGGTGCGCGTCGATCTGCAGGCGCCCGCCAAAGATCAGGATGGGGCGCCCGTCAGGATTGCCGCGCCCAAAGGCGCCGTCACACAGGTCTTGTCGGGGGGCGAAGTCGGGGTGCTGCGGCTGCCAATTCTGCCTCAGACGCCGACCCGTGCCAACAGCGCACTGCCGATCGAGGTGAGCGTGCACGCGCGCAGTCGCGGCGGCAGGACGGTGCGTCCGCCCACCGGGGGGGCGCCGCCGTCGGTGCTGTCAGTGTCCCCGTTCAAGATGCAGGCACTGCGCGAGGTGGAGTTCGCCGACCCGACCGAGGACATGCACGGCGACAATATCGTCGTGCGCTTCGATCTGGCTTCCAGGCAGATGCCCGCTCCCACCACCGCCATGAAGACCACCTACGAGCCGCTGTGGACGCGCGAACATATGCAGGAAGAGCGCCAGCACATCGGTGAACACCTGGATGCGGCACGCATGGTGGCGACCACCTTCGTGCGCAGAGAGGTCTTCTCGCCGCTGCTGCGCTCGACCGATGAATTGTTCGCCTTGAACGGACTGCCGCTGCACCCAGGCGAGTCGCGCGCGATCGCCAAGCTGCTGACTCACACTCTGAGCGATCGCTCAGAGAGCGATCCGGCGTTTCGCTACGAGGATTTGCGCTGGTTTCAGGCATTGGCGCAAACGCTGGCGCACGACCCGACGGTCGCACGCTGGGAACCCGGTGAGATCGTCGGGCGTTATCTATACGAAAGCCTGGTGTACGACGCCGCTTTGCTCGGTTTCGCGCTGATTCGTCCGCGCGTGCGCATCAATCTGGGCGATCGTGCCGAGCGCATCACCTATGCCAACAAGTTGATCCGCTGGCTGGCGGGACAACTGCCCGCAGACCTGACCTATCTGTACCTGCCGTTGGTGATGGGCGGGGTGGTGGTCAATCCATTCGTCACGGGGCAAGGGGATGATCCCTGGGCGCTGCTGGCGGATCTGCGCGAAGCCTACCGCGGGCGGATTCGGCTGGCGGACGCCCGTGCCCACGAGATTTTCGAACTGTTCGATAAATTACTGACACTCGGTGAGGACGATTTGCGGCGGGCGCGCATCACGCACCCGTGATCAGCGTGCGTCTGCCAGATCGTAGAGGTGTTCGACGTTGGAGCTTTGATGTCTAATTCATTATTGCCCCTCCATGCGTTCAGCCCAGAGCGCAGACGCGACCTGCCGTTCGAGATTGGGCGCATTGAAACACTGTCGTCGGCAGCCCTATCGTCTCGCCCACATCGCCACAACTTTTACGAGGTTTTCTGGATCACCGGCGGGTCTGGCAGGCATATCATCGATTTCGAGCCGTATCCCATACTGGAAAACACACTCTACTTCATTACTCCCGGTCAAGTGCATTCGTGGAGCGTTGAATGCGCGATCATCGGCTATGCCCTGCTGTTCACGGAAGAATTTTTGCCTACGCGAGCCATGGAACTGCTTACCCCACGCAGCTTCGACTTTTTTCCACCGAGCCGATAACCGCCCCTACCTGGTTATTCCCCCTGCTGATGCCGTTTCATTTCACGAAATTTGTTTTCAACTTTTGCGCGAATACCGCGATACAGCCTACGGACGACTGACCATCTTACAATCGCTGCTGAATATTTTCCTGGTTCATGCACAGCGTTATTACAGCCACAGCCACCTTGCCTCTGTAGAAACTTCTGTCGCCGACAATTTAATTGAGGCTTACATTCGGCTGATCGATTTACATTTTATCGATAAACAACAGGTACATGATTATGCCGCACTGCTGGGGGTAACACCGGTACATCTTACGGATAGCTGTCGCCAGTTGATGGGTATTCCGGCGAGCCAGTTGATCTTTCAGCGTGTGATCGTAGAAGCGAAGCGGCTGCTGGCATATTCTGATCAGACGATTGCCGAAATTGGTTACGCTTTGAACTTCAACGACCCGTCTTATTTCGCGCGCTTCTTTAAACGTGAGAGCGGATTGACGCCCATTGCCTTCCGCCGCGACATCCGAGAAAAGTACCAGCTTCTCCGCAATCGATCCCTTTAGTGCGAGCTTCGGCTCATGCTACTGTGGAAACACGCTGATTGAGCGTTATTTTCACTGGCACGAGAAGGGACAGGAACAATATGCGTTATAAACGGCTATTTACTCTGGTACTGGCAACCCTGCTGATGGTCATGACGACCACCGCCCAGGCACAGGAAATGCCAGCCTTTCAAACCACCGAAGTTGCCGATGGGCTGTATAGCTTTGGCAATGGATTTGTCTACAGCGCCTTCATGGTGACCGATGAAGGGGTGATCGTGATGGACTCGATTGACCCGAACCATGCACAGCTTATGATGGCAGCGATCAGCCAAGTCACCGGGCAGCCGGTGCGCTATCTCGTCTACAGCCACAATCATTATGACCACATCAGCGGCGGGCAAGTCTTCAAGGACGCGGGCGCGACGGTGTTGAGCCATGAGAACACGGCTGCATGGCTGACCGCCCATCCCAGCCCCAACGTCGTCATGCCCGACGAAACCTGGACAGGCGACAGCCATACGCTGACCTTGGGCGGACGCAGCGTGGTGCTGCATTTCTACGGCGCTAACCACGGCGAAGGGATGACGGTGTTCGATTTCCCCGCCGAGCGCACCATCTTCACGGTTGATCTCGTCGTTCCTCAGCGCGTCGGCTTCGCCTATATGCCTGACTTCTTCCCTATGGAATGGGAACGCACCCTGTCAGAAATGCTGGAGCTTGAATTCGACACGGTGATGTTCGCCCACAATGCGCCGTCTGGTGAGCGCGAAACGGTCGCGCTTCAGCTTCAATTTTTGCAGGATTTGCGCGCAGCGGTATTTGCCGCCTTTCAGAGCGGAACATCCTTCGACCAGATCCCGAACGTGATCGAGCTGCCGCAGTATGCCGACTGGGTCGGCTACGAGGAATGGCTGCCCATGAACGCCTGGCGCATCATCCTCGAAATTTCGATGGGGGTGTAAAAGAATGCAAACAACAGCGCCCTCAAACGAAGCAAAAGCGATCCTGGTACTGAACAGCTTACAAACCGGCGATACCAGCGCCGCCAACTTTGAGGATGGGTTGATCGTCGAACACTGGGACGTGATCGCCCCCATTCCGCCACAATCCGAGTGGCAGAACCAGAACGGTAAATTTTAAGTCTGGGGCACAGCTCATCCGGCGGGGAGTGCATTTACTCCCCGCTTTCCTGTACTTATCGACGAATGGGAAAGGCATATGCTATGAAGCAGCAAATCGTTGCAGCAGGACAAGGGCAAAACTACGATTGGTCGAACGACCATATCTACCTCAAGACCGCTCAGGATTTGACGGGCGGGCGCGTGACGGTAATCGAAGACACCCTTAAACCGGGCTTTCATCTGGCGCGGCACTATCATAAGCAGATGGTCGAAATCTTCTACATTTTAGAGGGGGAGATTCGTTTTCAGTTTGACGATGAAACAGTCATTGCCCTACCCGGCATGACGATCAATATTCCACCCAATACATGGCACGATGTAATCTGCGAAAAGGGGGGCAAGCTGATCACGATCTTCAGTCCTGGCGGATTTGATCTTTATCTACAAGCATTGGCATCCATGACCAAAGAGCAATTTGCGGACGCAGCCGTGATGACCCGCTTAGCTGAGAAGTACGATACCTGGATGGCGTGAACCATTTCAAGTCAGCAGGTCGTTATCTGAAAATGGGATGTCTCAGGTCTGGGCAGCCCATTTGCGACCATTGCGATCGGCACCGCTGTCTGAATGCTCATACAGGCAGATTGCTGCCTGCCTGGGTGAATTTCATCGCGTTCGAGACCAGGTTCAGCAGTACCTGGCGAATACGGCGTCGATCCCCGACCAGCATGGGCAGATTCGGATGGCTGCTTGGCGGCAATGATACGTCCATAGGCGCCATCGGTTTCAGTCAGGTCGAACAGCAGCACGGTGTCGCGGCTCTCAGGAAAGAACGGCGATACAGCGGCTACGAAGGTGACCAGCGCGATCCTCACAATGGCGATCGGCGTGATGCGCTGTGTACGGCGCAGCAGCAGGTACAAGCCAAAGACGATGACCGTGCCGATCGACGCCGAGATGGTATCGACATCGCGGATCCAGTTTTCGATCGGGTTGCGCGCCGCATTCAGCGTGAACAGGATGACGATCGAGAGCATCATCGTCACATGCGTCCCTGCCAGGATACGATAGCGCGAGCGCTCTTCTTCATTGGCGATCGGACGAGTCGGCTCGGTCAGCCATGCCCAGACAGAGATAAAGTGAGTCCACACTGATTTGAGCGGCAATTGCGCCTTGTGAAGGGGCTGCGGCGATGTGGGTCGAGTTTGCTCCAGCATCGTGATAATTCCTTATAGCAACAGGGCATAAAACCAGGATGACGATCATCCTAGAGCCGCATTGTATCGCCTCCTACGGCGTCGCACGACTGTCTCGTTGGAGAGGTGTAATCGATTTTGGGGCTGTCCAGTTAGACAGGGATGTCAGAGCAGGCTTTCTTTCACCGCCAGCACGATCGCCTCGGAGCGGGTATCGACCCCCATTTTTTCAAGCACATTGTTGAGATGAAATTTGACGGTCGAGATGCTGATCATCAGCATGTCCGCCACCTGTTTATTGCTGGCGCCCCCCGCGATCAGACGCAGCACCTCGCGTTCACGGTCGGTCAGTCCATAGGTATTCTGAGGGGCGGGCACGCGATGCAGCACGGAACGCGCGACCGGCGAAGACAGCAGCGCCGCGCCGTTGGCTGCGGCACGAATGCCGTTGATCAAATCCTGCATCAGCGATATTTTCAACACATAGCCCGACGCGCCGGAGTCGAGCATGGCGTGGATGCTGTCATCATCCTGAAAGCCGCTCAACACCAGGATGCGCGCGTCGGGGTGCAGACGCATCAGGGCTTGTGTGGCGGCGATTCCGTTCACACCCGGCATCATCACATCCATCAGGACGACATTGGGGCGATGCTGTTCATAGAGAAGAAGCACATCGCTGCCGCTGGCGCCCTGTCCCACCAGACGAATATCCTCGACGGTATTCAACAGGTCGGCTACCAGGCGATGGGTGGCGCTTTGATCGTCGATCAGGATTACGGTCAGCGGATGTGGGTGCATGGTCGGGCGCGTCGCTTTTCACAACCTGTTTTTAAGCTGTCATAATAGAAATTGTAGCACGAATTGTCATCGATGCCTGCCATCACCAAACAGTCAGCGTGTGCCAACGTTGTTTTTACGATCGCGTCATACACTGTATGCTAGTAGCAGATTGCACAACTCAGCGAGTCGATAAGGCTGAATCCCATGATGCGTTTTGATCGTTTCACCGAACGCGCACAAGATGCGGCGCAGCGCGCCGCCGAAATCTTAGGGCGTTACGGGCACAATCAGGTCGATACCGAGCATATTCTGCTCTCCCTGCTGGAGCAGGTGGACGGAGTGATTCCGCAAATCCTGGAGCGGCTCAACGTCGATGTGGACGCGATGCGCCGCCGCCTAGACGAGATTTTACGCGCCAGTCCAAAAGCCGCGATCTACGGCGGCGGCGCCGGACAGGTGTTCATCACCCCGCGTGTCAAGCGGATCATCGATCTCTCCAACGAGGAGGCGAACCGCCTCAAAGACGATTATATCTCCACCGAGCACATTTTCCTGGCGATCATGAGCGAGCGCAACACCGCCGTCGCCAAGATCATGGCGGACAATGGCATCACCCGCGAGCGCGCCAATGACGCCATCAAGGATGTGCGCGGCGGGCAGCGCGTGACCGATCCGCAGTCGGAAAATCGCTATCGCACGCTGGAAAAATACAGCCGAGACCTGACGCGCATGGCGATCGAGGGCAAGCTCGACCCGGTGATCGGGCGTGACGCCGAGATCATGCGCGTGATTCAGGTGCTGGTGCGCCGCACCAAAAACAACCCCGTCCTGATCGGTGAGGCGGGCGTCGGCAAGACCGCTATCGTCGAGGGGCTGGCACAGCGCATCGCCGACGGCGATGTGCCAGAGCTGCTGCATGGCAAGAAAGTCATCAGCCTCGATCTGAGCGCCATGCTCGCTGGCAGCCGCTTCCGGGGCGAATTCGAGGAACGTCTCAAAGCGACCATCGACGAGGTGCAGCGCGCCGAGGGCGAGATCATCCTGTTCATCGACGAGGTGCATCAGGTGGTCGGCGCGGGCGCAGCACAGGGCGCGCTCGACGCCGGCAATATGATGAAGCCGGCACTGGCGCGCGGCGAGCTGCAATGTGTCGGCGCGACCACGCTCGACGAATACCGCCAGTACATCGAGAAGGACAGCGCGCTCGACCGCCGCTTTGCCCCGATCTTCGTCGAGGAGCCGAACGTCGAGACCACCATCGAGATGCTGTACGGACTGCGTGATCGCTACGAGGCGCATCACAAAGTCACCATCAGCGATGAGGCGGTGGTCGCGGCTGCACGCCTGGCAGATCGCTACCTGACCGAGCGCCGCCTGCCCGACAAGGCGATCGACCTGCTCGACGAAGCCTCCGCCAAGCTGCGCGTCGCGCTCTACTCCATGCCGCCGCGCCTCAAGGAAATGCAGAGCGCGATCAACCGCCTGCACAATGAAGAGGAGTCCGCTGGCATCGCCCGTGAATACGAGCGCGCCGCCGAATTCAAAATGCGCCGCTTGCAGCTCCAGGACGAATACGATCACGAGCGCATCCTGTGGCAGCAGGAAAATACCCTGGACGATGTGGTCGGCGCCAGCGACATCGCAGGCGTGGTCGCGCAGTGGACGGGTATCCCCATGAATCACATGATGGAGACCGAAAACGAGAAGCTGCTGCGCATGGAAGAGACGCTGGGCAAGCGTATCGTCGGGCAGGAAGCCGGGATCGCCGCCATCTCGAACGCCATCCGCCGCGCCCGCAGCGGTCTGAAAGACCCACGCCGTCCGATCGGCTCGTTCATCTTCCTGGGATCGAGCGGTGTCGGCAAGACCGAGGTCGCCAAGACGCTGGCGCATTTCCTGTTCGACGATGAAGACGCGCTCGTGCGCATCGACATGAGCGAGTACCGCGAACAGCACACCGTCAGCCGTCTGTTTGGCGCGCCGCCTGGCTATATCGGCTATGAAGAAGGCGGACAACTGACCGAAGCCGTCCGCCGCCGCCCGTACCGCGTGGTGCTGTTCGACGAGATCGAAAAAGGTCACCCGGACGTATGGAATGCGCTGTTGCAGATTCTCGAAGATGGGCGCCTCACCGACGGACAGGGTCGCACGGTCGATTTCAGCAATACCGTGATCATCATGACCAGCAACCTGGGCACCGAATTCGCCAAGCGCGGCGGGGCGCTCGGCTTCGTGCAGTCCAGCGACCCACAGGCAGTCGCCGATCATCAGAAGATCGAAAAAGCGATGCGCGAGGTGTTCCGCCCGGAATTCCTGAATCGTATCGACGAGACGATCATCTTCGAGCCGCTGACGGTGCCGCAGATGGAGCAGATCGTCGATCTGCAGATGCGCGAGATCGCCGGACGGCTCAACGAGCGCGGGATGCAGGTGCATCTGACCGAGCCTGCTCGTCGATGGCTGGCGCGCAAGGGCTACGACCCACAGTATGGCGCGCGTCCGCTGCGCCGTGCGTTGCAGCGCTTCGTCGAAAACGAGTTGAGCGCGATGCTGCTGCGCGGCGATATTCATGCCAGCGATCTGATCGTGATCGATGAAGTGGACGGCGCGCTGGTGTTCGAGCGTCAGGCGAATACCACCAGCGATTATCTGGAAGTGCCGCAGGAAGAGACCTACGTGCAGGATAGCTACCAATAAAAGCACGCATCAGCGCGCTTGCGGGGACGCCTCTACCAGGCGTCCCCGGCGTCATCAGTTCGGGCAGCCCGCCATCAGGAACGGCGCGAACAGCACCTTGTCGTTGACCATCGCGCTCGTCGGACCCGTCGCCGCGCCCCACCCGTTGTCGCGGGCGTTGAAGTTTCCGCTCTGGCTGAAGACCGCAGCGCCGAAGCGCGCCGTGTTGCCCGCGAAGCAGCTCGACGCGATGCCGTTCTGAGTGTTCCCATGCTGGTGAATACACCGCGCCGCCGCTCTCGATCGCCGTATTTGTATTGAACACACTGTTCGTGACGTTCAGCCGCGCCCGGTTGTAGATCGCGCCGCCAAAGCGCGCGCGATTGTTGTCGAAGGCGCTGCCGGTGATGGTGAGTGTTCCGCTGCTGTGGATGCCGCCTGCGAAACGCGCACTGTTGCCCGTCAGCGTCACGCCATGGAGTATCAGTGCCCCCGTGCTGAGGATTGCACCGCCGTTGCCGCCGCCCGCGTTGAAGCTGCGGATTGTCATGGCTTGCAGCGTCAGCGACCCGCTCGCGGTCACGTTGAAGAGGCGAAAGTTGGGTGCGCCGCTGCCACGCTCCAGGATCGCGCCGTTGCCGATGATCGTGATCGGCGTGGTGATCGACGGGAGAGCGATGCCACTGCTCGCAGTGGTGAAGGTGTACGTTGCGTTCGTCAGGCAGATTGTGTCCGCCGATGCGCCGTTGGCGTTGGCTGCGGTGATGGCGCTGACGAGAGCGGCGGGGTTTGCGGCGGTGGCGGTGCAGGTGATCGATGGTGTGGGGGTAGGGGTGGGCGTGATGGTCAATGTGGGTGTAAACGTCGGTGTAGCGGTGGGAGTCAAGGCAGGTGGATCAGTAGGTGTCGGCGACGGTGAGGGGGTAGCGGTTGGTTCATTTGACACCACCTTAATGATCACTGTGAAGGGCACACCTGCCTCACCTTGCGCATCTGCCGCTGAATACGGAATTGCGCTGATTGTATAGGTTCCTAAAGGCGGCAGCGCGATGGTATACGGCGCACTGTTATCTAGCACGCGCACGCCATCGACATCAAAAGCGATACTGCCAACCGTATCTGGGAAGGTAAACGCTTGGATTATCGCGTTGGCGGTGTCTTCGCCTGAGACCGCGTTGATTACCCCTTCACCAGCAAGTAGCGGTATCCGCGTCGCCCCCCGTGCATTCACCAGGGTAAGACTTCGCACGGTTGAAACTGGGGAATACTGAGCGACTATACCTTCTATGATGCGATCATATACCGCAATACCTCGTCCGCCTCCCACTGTACTAGGTAAATTGATTGCACCCAAAAACTTCGTTCCTTCGGGGTTCCAAGTGATACTTTGATACGAAACCGTATCGACGACTTCATTTGTGAAAGGGTTTACGATGGTTAATGGCATATCAAACATAATCAGTGCGAGCTGGTCGTTGGTGAGCCAATTAATTGCGTATGGCTCCAACAATATCTCTTCTGGCTGAATGCTTACTACTTGTTGGTAGGTGGTCGTATCCATAATGTCAACGACGAAACGTGATTCTGTATCTCTATTTACGAAAGCGAGGTAGCGTCCATCCGGGCTGAAATCTGGTTTGATGGCACCAATGTAATGAAAGCGGGCGATCCTTGCGGCGGTGAACGGTTCAAAGACGTCAAGATCACTATCAAATCCAACAAGATATTGTTGCTCATTCGTTGGGTTCCAAAGGGAAAATTGTAAATCCGTTGGATCAAAAGTGACCGGTTGGCTAACAAGAGCACCTGTCATCGCATCAAGAATAAATGCGCCTGCGCCCAAGTAGTCGCTACTCGGACTCCATGCAAGCTCAAAAGCATAATAAGGCTCTGCAAACCGCACGACCCATGTATCAACGTTCTACACGGTCACATAAGAGTTAGCCAGTGGATCGGGTCCCGACGCTATGACTATACCCGCCAATGCACGGCTATCAGGACTCCATGCAAGCGCTCTCGTCATCGAGTAGCCATTTATACCCGGACGCACACTATCGATGCGTAGCGTAACGACGGGGCGTAAATCTGCGGTGAATACCTCAACTCTTGGTTCGCCCGAAAAGTCATTGATGAAGGCGATGTAGCGACTATCAGGACTCCAAATCGCGCTGATGGCGGACAGCACCCCCGTCTGCGCCTGTGTGATGGGGAGTATCGCAATGAACAACCATAGTAAAGTCAGCAGTGCGCTTAGGGCAATTTTCCGTCTTACACACATATTTCAGCCTCCACAATTGGCAAACATCGCACACCGTGTTGTATTCCAGAACCATTCGTCACGTGGGAAGTACAATCTTTCAGCAGGAATGGCAACCCTGCTCCCCGGTAGCGTGTAAAAGCGCCAGTAGCCCGTATCATAACGAGGATCAAAAAAGCTGGCTGCTGAAGTTCCGTCAGGTCTAATAGGAGTTGTCGCGGGATCATCGTATCCAGAGCAATAGAAGGGACGCGGTTTGGGTCTTTGAAGCTGGTCGGATAGCGCACCAGCATGGGTCGCGGTCGGTGTATAGTTTACTGGAATTCGATCCACTCCACCGGGGAAATCGACCACATAAAGGACGACATACGGTCGTGTGGCATAACCTTGCAAAGCCGAGTCATGATCAGGATAGAGCAATCCCATTTCAGTCACCGTCACCGGGTTGAGTGCCAATGACCAATTACGGCTCAATGCCGTTGGACATGCTTGGATGGGACCCCACCCCGCCACAAAGAAGCCGTGTTCATCTATTCCGAGTTCGTCGGGAACAGTGATGTAGTCCCCTGTCCGCATCAGCGTGATATCGCCCAGTAAACGAGGAGAAGCGGTGGTTATTCCTCTAGCGCTAGAGCCATAGGTCACCTGTACCCCTGTCGGTAAAGTTATGGTCTGACGTGTCTGAGGATCAGCGTCCAAAAATTCTAAACTCGTAAGCAATTGGTGGAATCTCGCCGCATTATCTGCTGCATCCAAATTCTGGAAGCCACTGTTGCCCTCAATAATTTCACTCAAGCCACAAGACTCGGCGACATTGACAAAAATACATAGCGGGCTGTTTGCAAAGTTGAAACGTCCAGGAGTACCATAAAGATCTTCGGTGTTGATGGCGACCCGCCAATAATTCCTGGCTCACCTGATAGTTCCGGGCGATAGCGCCATGTGTCTATCCCGACAGGGCGGGGCTGATCGCAGTATTGAATAAGAACACCTTCAGCATTTGGGGACGGTGGTGGTTCGACCACTGGACCTATCATAGGTAGCCCGCCCATCCAGAAAAGTTCGGAATTAAACACCGCTGATCCAGTGGAGCCAGCTACCCCTGTAACGCCGCTGTACCAGAAAGGTGCAAAACGGATCTGAAATTGATAGGGGACGTAAAATGATCCAAGGTTCTCATCGCCAAAATAGCGTGTCACTCGTCGTTGAGCATTAGGCTGTACCCATCCCGGATATAAAGTAGGCTGCCCTGGTATACTGTTCCGATAAGCATGAGCCATGCCATACTCTGCCGCTGCCTGTCTGTCATATGCAAAACTGATCACCCCATCTGGCTCGATCTCAGGCACACCGCCGCAGAACAACCCCGTATCGCCGTCCTCGCCGCCCAATCCCACCGCATACACGAACGGCTCAATCGCGCTGCTTCCGGCTGTCCGCAGCGTGCCCGGTATCCGCAGCGCAATCCAACGGTCATTCCCGGCATCGAAATAGGGCGAACCCGGAGCGATGCGATACCACACCTGATCGGCGATGTCGCCCGTTTGTTCAAAGACCATCCGTCGATCGACCGAGACGACGCTGCCCCAGGGTATCGTGCCAAACGTGACCGCATTCCAGGTCGGTCCGTCGTGCATGACCAGACCGCGTGGCGTCTGTGCGGGGCGGTACTCTGTGACCGCACGCATATCGTATGTTTCCTGGCTTTGTCCGGTGAATACCGGGGTCAGCTGGATGAAACCGCTGGCACAGGCAGCATAGTACGCCATCGCGCCTGGCTGCACATCATCATCTCCGATGGGGGCAGGGACAGGAAAATTCATCACCGCGACATTTGACAGCGCTTCATTCACAGGAGACAACGCCTTGTCAAACCGATAGTCACCCACCGTTCAGGAAAGCATTCAGCGCGCTTGTGGGGACGCCTCCACCAGGCGTCCCCGGTGTTTACCTCGACGCACCCCTCGCCGTTATGCGTCCCTGCGAAATGCGCCGCAATCGGCTTCGCTAGGTGAGTTCGTTGGCGTGAAGGTTGGCGACGGTGTAGGGGTATTGGTTGGCGGAGGAGTGATTACAATCTCGGTGATGACAGGTGAAGCGCTGACAGGGCTGTACGTCAGTTGATTGGTTCCAGGGCGCCACGTCAGTGTATCGTTAATCCGTTCACCCACCACGATGGTCTCGATCACCGTGCCTGTCTCGGTATTCCATACGCGAATCGTGTCATCAAAACCGAACGCAGCGAGATGGATGCCATCCTCATGCCAGACAATATCTCGGATCACTTCAACGTTAGGTGCTTGCAGTGTGCTGGTTATTTCCAGCGTCAACGAATCAACCAGCAGCACTTGCCCATCGGCACCTTGTACTGCAAGGGTATCGCCAACAGCGTTGAGCCCGACAGGAGAGACAATAGTAACAGGGAATGCTACAGTGGTCATCAGTTCAGCGGTTGTAGAATTCCAGACGAGAAGATCCTTGATCGCATATGCTCCATACGCACGCGCGTTATCCGTATCCCATGCGGTCGAGGAAATGCCGCCATTACGTGGAAAGTGGCTGGGAATATGCATCTCTCGTTCAACGAAGCCATCTAGCACGTTATAAATAATTACAACGTCTGACCTACTTGTCATGATAAAGGTGCTGTCCGGACTCCAATCGATTGGAGCCGCTCTTATCCCAACATCGAACTGTGAGACAATCCTGCCGTCAGCGACTCTGAAAATGTTCAGGGTTCTGGCGATTTCGTTGTTTGAATAGCCTGCAATCATGGTGTCATCCGGACTCCACGCCAATTGGCGATCAAGGGGGATGGATGTAATTCCTGAGCCAATCACCCCGGATCCCGCATTGTAGAACCAGACGCCTGGCTGGTCGTTGCGAGTCCCACTCACCGCTAAGACAGTACCATCTGAGTTCCAAGCCATTGAAGTGACGCGCTCTGTATCTGCCAGCGAACCATCGAGTTGCGCGTGGATTTCTTGTGGCGACGAGCTTGCTAAAAGCCCCATCAATATGACAAAATACAAAACCCTTTTGGCGTCGAATGTTCGATTGAGCATCTTACTCCGCCCTCCCCCATACCCAGTTTGGATCTGCATACAGTCTGCCTTCGGCACTCCCGACAGTGATTTGATCCGGCATTCTAAAGAACCTCATTCGATGATCGCCAAATCCAGTAAACTCTTGGCTTAGAAATGGCGGTCTACTGGCGGTCTGAAAGAACCATGTACAGTAGAAAGGTCTGGGTATCGGGCTGTGAACGGTAGTCAGATCCGCGACATAAGGCACCAGCAAATCAGTGTCAGGAGCATCCTGTATAGAGGTATAAAAATCTGATGCTGTCGAATTGCAAGTTAAGTTTTGTCGATCAGTCGCTGCGGCGCAAAACGATGCGTCCGTCGCACCCATCGCCGCAGGTAGACCCGCACGGACACATCACCAGACGTCCGCTGTGACATTCACAACCCCGGATAATCCAACAGCATCACCTCCAGCGCCAGACGCAGATTGACGTTGCTGTTCAGGCGCGCGATCAACCGATTGGTGGCGCGCATCGCTTCCAGCAGCATTTCCGGCGGCATCGCACCGCCGATCTGCTCAAGCGCCTCCAGGCGGTCGCGGTTGGCGATCGCCGTCTCGACCCCATAGCTGACCAGCAGCGCATCGCGCCAGAACGACTGCCACAGCGCCAGCAGCTTTGCCAATGGCTCTTTATCCTTGTCTTTCGCCAGATCGCCCGCCAGTGCGAACCGCCCCGCGCGCGACTGACCGATGACCGACAGCAGCAGGTCGAGTCCCGCCGTGCGCTGGACGAGCAGATCGGGATCACGCCAGGCAGCCAGCGCCCACCCCACCCGTCCGCCGCTGAGTGTTGCCAGCAGCGTGCGAGTCTCCGCGCTGACTACGGGCGCGGCGGGATCGGCAGCGATCGCGTCATCCAGCGCCGCCAGCACCGACGCCACCGACGCCGGACGCAGCTGCAACACCTGAGCGCGGCTGAGGATGGTTGGCAGGATCGGCTCGATCGAGCGCGCCAGCAGGATCAGCAGCGCGTGCGGCCCCGGTTCCTCTAAAGTCTTGAGCAGCGCGTCCTGCGCCGCGCCTCGAATCTGGTCGAAGCGGGGGATGACGCCGAAACGGTAGCGTCCCTCGTAGGGCTTGAGCGCCAGCTGGCTCATCAGCGTGCGCAGCGTGTCGATCCTGGCGGCGCCGTCGTCATCCTCACGGGCGCGCAGCACGTCGGCATGGTTGCCGCTGACCACCCGCCGACAGGCGCTGCATTCCCCGCACGGACGCCGCGCGGGATCGGGGTCGGTACACAGCAGCGCCGACGCGAACGCCCGCGCCAACCGTTCCTTGCCGATCGACTCGGCGCCGATCAGCAGGTAGGCATGACGCACCCGCCCGTGCGCTATCCCCTGACGCAGATGCTCGACCGCCCAATCGTGCCCGTACACGCCCCACGCCGGGGCAGGGGTCACCGTTGTCATGGGGGTGGCACCACCACGAACAGCGCCGCGCCCGTCCAGGGGCTGGTGCCGCTCACGCTGTCCCACGCCTGAATCCACCAGCGATGGGTGCCCGGAGCGAGCGCGAACCAGGACGTGAAGCGGCACACGCCGCCCGCGCACAAGTCCGCCGGGTTCAGCCACAGATCGTAAACTTTGGCGCCGTCGGCATGGCTCAACCACAGATAGTAGGCATCGGTTCCGGCGACATCCGTCCAGGTGAATTCCGGGACAGCCCCGACGACGGCGCGCGCGATCGGCGCCGTCTGCACCGGGGAATCGAGCAGGGTCAACACGCTTTGTACGGCGGCGAGCGCGTCGATACGCGGGTAGATGAAGCCGTTACCGCGATGATCCGCCAGCGTCACGCCAGTCGTCCTGAGGATCGACTCGATCGCGTCGGCGGACAGTGACGGACGCGCCTGCAGCAGCAGCGCGGCGACCCCGGCAGCGGTCGGCGCCGCCTGTGAGGTGCCCGCGTAACGCGAGGTCGTCGCGCTGAGTCCGGTGCTGGTGATGTACACACCAGGCGCCACCAGATCGACGCCGCTGCCGCCGTTGCTGAAGCACGCCAGCCGCGCCAGCCCGGTCGGACTGTCGAAACAGGTGGGCCAACTACTACCAAAGCGCGTGCGCCAGGTGCCCGTATCGGGTTCGCGTCCCATATCCGAGTCATAGCTGGCGCCGACGGCGATCGCGTCCGCGATACACGACGGCGCCGCCATCAGATAAGGATCGCCGTTGTTACCGGTCGAGACGAAGACGGGCACGTTCCAGTAATCGCGCAGAATGACGATCGCCCGTGCCATCGCGGGCTGGTCGGCGTCGCAGTTGGGCGGGTAGAGGGTGAATGACCCCAGGCTCATATTGACCACATCGACGCGCAGAGTCTCCTGATTGTCGATGATCCAATCCAGCCCGGCGATCCAATCGGACAGCCAGCCCGCATTGAAATTATCCAGCACCCGCACCGCGACGATCTGCGCGTCGGCGGCGAACCCGCGTGGGGCGATCGTGCCGTTCGAGGTGATGACGCCGGTGACGTTGGTGCCGTGTCCGTTCTCGTCGAGCGCGCTCGTCCCGGTGATCGTGTCACCGGGCGGACATGATCCACTGCCCGGCGATCCGCCGCCTGTGAAGCACGCCTGCGCGATCACCGAGTCGGCAAGATCGGGATGCGACAGTGCCACTCCGCTGTCCAGCACCGCGACGCGCACGCCCACCCCGGTCAGTCCGTAGGTCGTGCGGGCGGCGTCGGCGCCGATCGCGGGACGACTCTCGTCGCTGGTGCCGCCGCCGCGCTCATCCCACTGCACCGACAGCACGCGCGGGTCCGCCTCCAGGGTCAGCAGCGCGTCGGCGTCGATCTCGACAATCAGCGCGGGCACCTGACTCAGCGCGCGCAGCACAATGGCATCGGCGCGTGCCAGCGTCGGCGCGAGTCCGCTGGTCAGCGCGGCGACGGCAGCACGACGATCCGACGGCGCTGCTGCCAACGGTGCCGGGTCGCGCAGCGTGACGATCGCACGGGCGCGTGGCGCCTCCTGCGCGCGCGCCATCGATCCCAGTGCCAGCATCGTCAGGATGCACAAACAGGATAACAAGCGCACTATTTGCCCCTCATTCGATCTCGTTGTCTTGAAACGCATTTAACGCATTATAATCGATAATCACTTGTAAGATTCTGCCTACGGAGACTTAGCCCATGCAGCAGCCACCGAGCGCATTGCTGACGCCGGACACCTACATCAACCGCGAGTTGAGCTGGCTCGATTTCAATCGGCGCGTGCTGGCACAGGCTGCCGACGAGTCGCTGCCGCTGTTGGAGCGTCTGAAGTTTCTGGCGATCTTCAGCACCAATACCGACGAATTTTTCATGGTGCGCGTCGCCACCATCCACAGCAAGCTCAAGCTCAACCTGCCCTCCACCCGACCCGACGGTGTGCCCTATCCGACGCTGATCCGGAAAATCCGTGACGACATGCTGTCGATGATGCGCCAGCAGCGCGACCTGATGCACGATCTGCTCAAGCAGCTGGAGGCGCACGGCGTGCGGATCGCGGATGTGCGCACCCTGCCGAAAAATCAGCAGGCTGGGCTGCGTACCTATTTTCAGGCTGAAATTTACCCGGTGCTGACACCGCTGGCGGTCGATCACGCCCGTCCGTTCCCGTTCATCAGCAATCTCAGCCTCAACCTGGCGATCTCGCTGCGCCGCGAAGAATTGTTCAACGACGAGGTGGAGTTCGTCCGGCTCAAGCTGCCCGACGCTGCGCCGCGTCTGGTCAATGTCAACGAAGTGCTGAAACGTTACGTGCCGGACATCGCGCTCGACGGTCAGGTGTTCGTGTGGCAGGAAGATATGATCGGCAGCAATCTCGATCTGTTGTTTCCAGGGATGCGCGTGATCGAGTACGCACCTTTCCGCGTCACCCGCAATGCCGACATCGATTACGAGAGCGAGTATGACGATCACGCCTCCAATATCAGCGACATCATCGCCGAGGGCATCAAAGAACGGCGTTTTGGCAGCATCGTCCGTCTGACCGTGCCCGACGACATCGGCGACGCCACCCTCAAGCGCCTGCTGATGCATATGCCGATGGATCGAGAGCAGGATGTCTATTTCGTCAACGGCGCGCTCGGCGCCAGTGCGTTATGGGGCTTGATGGGGCTGAACAAGCCGGAGCTGAAAGCGCCCGTCTACATTCCGCGCGTCCCGGAAGGTTTCGAGGAAGGCGATGATGTGTTTGCGGCGATCCGCGCTGGCGATCGGCTGGTGCATCACCCCTACGACTCGTTCATCACTGTCGAACGCTTTCTGCAAGCCGCCGCGCTCGATCCGCAGGTGCAGGCGATCAAAGCCACGCTCTACCGCGTCGGGCGCAATTCTCCGATCGTCAACGCCCTGATGGAGGCGCGCGATCACGGCAAGCAGGTGGCGGTGCTGGTGGAGCTGAAAGCCCGCTTTGACGAAGAAAACAACCTGATCTGGGCGCGCCAGCTTGAAGAAAAAGGGGTGCATGTCACCTATGGCGTCGAAGAACTCCCGGTCAAGACCCATGCCAAAATCGCCTTGGTGGTGCGCCAGGAAGCCGACGGCGTGCATCGCTATGTCCACCTGGGCACGGGCAACTACAACAGCAGCACGGCACGGCTCTACACCGATATTGGCATTTTCACCTGTGATCCGGCGATCGCCGACGACGCCTCCCGCCTGTTCAATCGGCTGACCGGATTCGCCCCCGCCACCACCTACAATCGCCTGCTGGTGGCGCCCGAATTCCTGCTGCCCGGTTTGCTGCACCTGATCGAGGGTGAGACGGCGGCGGCGCGCGCGGGCAACCCCGCCCACATGATCCTCAAGATGAACCAGATGGAAGAAGATACGATCATCGCGCGCCTCTACGAAGCGTCGATGGCGGGCGTGCAGATCGATCTGCTGGTGCGCGGTATCTGCTGCTTACGTCCGGGGGTGCCCGGCCTGAGCGACAATATCCGCGTGCGCAGTATCGTCGGACGCTATCTGGAACACAGCCGTGTCTTTTATTTCCAGAATGCTGCGCCGGACAAGCGGCTCTATCTGGGCAGTGCCGATCTGATGCGTCGCAATCTCTACAACCGCGTCGAGGTGGTCTTCCCAGTGCTGGATGAGCGCCTGCAAAGGGCGGTCATGCGTATCCTGACGACCCAGCTCGCCGACAACCAGGATGCCTGGGAGCTGGGCACCAACGGCGAGTACGTGCGCCTCGCGCCCGCCCCTGGCGCCGCGCCGATTCGCAGCCAGGACGAGTTCATGCGCAACAGCAGCGGATTGGACATAATGCCCTAATCTATCGAAAACTGGTGCCGCGCGGGTTGATTTATTCGACGTGCGCAGCATTTCGTGCCATAATCTATCTTAATTAGCGTAACCTGCCCGATGCTGGCTGCTACTCAGCCTGGCCTCGCACTCAAAAAACTTCTCTATGCTATTCCGTCGATAGGTCTACTCATCGTCGAGCGCTAGAGCAGCAGAAGGCAGCAGTACATGGAATTATGCGTCATTGAAGGTGACGGCATTGGGCACGAGGTGATTCCGGCGGCGGTGCGCGTTTTAGCGCAGGTCGCGCCGGACATCACGATCCACCATGCTGATGCAGGATGGGACTGTTTCATCGAGACAGGCAGCCCGCTTCCTGAAGACACGCTCGATCTGGCACTGCGCTGCGGTGCCGTGTTGTTCGGGGCGGCAGCATCGCCCAGTTATTCGGTCGAGGGCTATTATGTACCCGTCGTGCGGCTGCGGCGCGAACTCAAGACATTCGCGGCGCTGCGTCCGGCGCGTTATCTGCCCGTGCCGACCGCGCGGCGCGGTGTCGATCTGATCGTGGTGCGCGAGATGACCGAAGACCTCTACATCGGTCACGAGCATACTGAAAACGACGGTCGCACCGGAATCTCGGAAAAGGTGATCACCCGCGAAGCCACCGAGAACGTCGCCCGTCAGACCTATCGTCTGGCGGAACAGGAAGGACGCGCCAAAGTCACAATCGTCCACAAGGCGAGTGTGATGGTGCAGTCGGACGGGCTGTTCCGTCGGGTGGCGCTGGAGGTCAGCGCGCATTATCCGCACATCCTGACCGAGGAGCTGCTGGTCGATACGGCGGCATACTGGATGGTCAAAGACCCGCTGCGCTTCGACCTGATCCTGACGCCCAATCTGTACGGCGACATCCTGTCGGATATGGCGGCTGCCTGGGGTGGCGGACTCGGACTGGCGCCGTCGCTGAGTCTCGGTGAGGGCGTGGCGCTGGCGGAACCCGTGCATGGCTGTGCGCCCGACATCGCAGGGATGAATATCGCTAACCCGACAGCGGCGATCATGAGCATGGCGCTGCTGCTGCGTCACCACTGGGGCATGGATGATGTCGCCTACCGCGTCGAGGCGGCGGTGCGGCGCACGCTGGAGAGCGGCTTGTTTACGGCGGACATCGGCGCCGACAACCCGGTCAGCACCACCACCTTTACGGATGCCGTGTGCGACCGTTTGTGATCCGTTGCGTATAGAATCTTATTGATGCTGTGCAAACAGATGGAGATCGTGCTATGGGACGACTGCTGAAAGAGATGCTGGTGCTGGGGTCGGCGGGACTGGCGATCCTGTATCTGCTCAACCCGACACTTGGATTTTTTGAATTCGTCCCTGACAACCTGCCGATCGTCGGCAATCTGGACGAATTCGCCGCTACTGCGCTGCTGCTGAACGCGCTGCGTTACTACAAAATCGACATCACCAAATTGTTCGTCCGTGACCAGCCTGAGACGATCACCGCCGAGAGCCAGAAGCAGCTAACGCCCTAGTGCTTAAGCAGACGATCTCCTGGCTGATGCAGTAAAGTAAGCATCCCCACGCCTAAGGGCGGGCGTATCTCGCGCTATTTTGATGAAATGTCATTGCAGGGACAGTGCTTGCACTGTCCGCGTGGCGATCTGCGCACACCGATAATGGTTCGTCATACCCCACCACTCCCAGAACTGTCCTCGTAAACGTCAAATCTCCAGCAACAGTTCCAGACTCAATGCATTACGATTGAGGCTCAGGCGGGTTCTGAATCAAGACCGGCAGTGAAATTCAGTGAATCACAATTTTCTCTGCGGTGGCATTGTTATGCGTCCCTGCGATCGTGCGGAATACGTGATTGGTACGGTTGCACAAACAATCTGTTATAATACGACAAAAACAGGCGATCATTAGGATAAACAGCATGAGCGCGAACGAGGAAATCACCATTGGGGTTGTGGCAACGCTGGTTGGTCCCTACGAGATGCTGGGAAGGGAGGGAGTTGTCGGGGTGCAGTTGGCGGTGGATGAATTCAATGGCACGGTCGCGGGCAAGCCCATCAGGCTGATCGTCAGAGAGTCCAACGCCATTCCCGACTCGGCAGTTGACGCCGTGCGCAGCCTGCTGGACAGCGATCGGGTCGATTTCGTCATCGGACCCTTGTCTGGCAACGAGGGACTGGCAGTGCGCGACTATGCGCGTACACGTCCCGAATACGCCTTCCTGAATGGGTGTTCTGCGGCACAAGACCTGACATTGCGCGATGCCGCCCCGAATTTCTTCAATTTCGCCACCCACGCTGTGCAGAATATGGCGGGGCTGGGACGGTATGTGTACGAAAAACTGGGCTATCGACGCATGGTCACGCTGGGGGAAGATTACTCGTATCCGCATAGCCTGATCGGGGGTTTCATGATCGACTTTTGTCGGGTGGGCGGCACGATCGCAGAGCGCTTTTGGGTGGCGCTCGGCACACGCGATTATGGCGATTTTTTCGCCTCGCTGCCCGCCGACATCGATGCGATTTTTATGGGCGTCACCGGAAACGATGCGATTGAATTTTTCCACCGTTATACCGAGGCTGGACTGAAAATTCCGCTGGTCGGTGGTTCCAGCACCGTCGATCCGGTCGTTTTGAACGCCAGTCGTCCTTTGCCTGACATCCTGGTGGGGATGCCCAGTGCCAGCCCAGTCACGGAGGACAACCGCAATCCGCGCTGGGAGTCGCTGATGCGCAGCTATCGCCAGAAAGTGCGCACGGGATCGACCTCACCATCGGTGCCTGGATACGGCTATTATCTCAATACGCGGGCGGCGCTGCTGGCGCTGGAAAAAATCGGCGGCACATTTTCTGATCGACAGGACAACTTCAAACAAGCGTTGGCGACGCTGGCATTCGATAGTCCGACTGGACCTATTCGACTCGATCACCATCGCCAGGTGATCGCCGATATTTTCATCAACGTGCTGGATCGGCGCGCGGATGGCTCATTTTACAATCGTCTCATCCAGACCACGCCCAACGTCAACTCAACGCTCGGTATTCCTGAAGCCGATTATCTGGCGCTGGGATCGCTGACCCGTGATACCGACATCGCCGGTTGGGTGGAGCGCTTCAGGATCGGATCGCAGTAGTCTGTTTTCGAAAGCATGGTTGTGCAGGTGTCGGACAAGCAAAAGAGTCGTGCGGATGCGCACGACTCTTTTGCTGCGCCGCGCCCAAAATATCCCTCTCGTCCGGCACGCGACACGCAATTAATGTATATCAAACTTGACATGATGAATTGTTCGTGTTACTCTATGTAAAGTAAACCATACATCGAGTAAAGCTTACACGACAAAGGCAGGTCATGTCATTTCAGGAAAAGCGCAGTGTGGTATCCCTGATCAGCACCGTACTGATCTCGGTCGGCTATCTGTCTTATATGTTTCAACGCGCGCAGGAGGGTGGCGGCACGACCGACGATGGACGCTTCTGGGCAGCGGTCATTCTGATTTTCATCCCGGTGTTCATCGTGGGCAACGTGATCCTGCACATCGTCTTCAGCATCATCAACACGCTCGTTACGCGCGAGCAAGAGCCGACCATTACCGACGAGTTCGACAAACTGGTCGAGCTGAAGGCGACGCGGAATTTTTACCACATTTTCATGGCTGGCTTTCTGCTGTCGCTGGTGACGCTGGTGGCGGGTCTGCCGTCCTATGTGATGTTCCTGGTGGTGATCGCGGCGGTCGTGGTGGCGGCGGTGATGCAGGATATCTCGCAGCTCTTTTACTATCGCCGAGGCGTATAGCATGGCGCATTCGTCGATCCGCAACACCATCCGCAAGTTGCGCTTCGATCACGATGAAATGACCCAACAGCAGTTGGCAGATCAGGTGGGGGTCACACGTCAGACGATCGTCGCCATCGAGAAAGGCAATTATTCGCCGTCGCTGGAGCTGGCGTTTCGCATCGCGCGAGTCTTCAGGCTGCCGCTGGAGCAGGTCTTTTCGTTCGAAGAGACTGCCCCGTAATCCCTGCACCGACGCATTGTTATGCGTCCCTGCGTCGTTCGACCTTATCCGTTCAGCCGCACAACAGAGGACACACTCATGAAAGCCATCGTCAGCACCCGCTACGGATCGCCAGATGTATTGCAATTGCAGCAGGTCGCGCAGCCGACTCCAAAGGACAATGAAGTGCTGATACGGGTGCGGGCTGCCTCGGTCACGCCGTCGGACTGCGCCATGCGCAAGGGCGACCCATTCATCGTCAAACTGATCTACGGTCTCAACAAACCGCGTTTGACGATCGGCGGCGTCGAATTCGCAGGCGATATTGCCGCCGTCGGCAAGGATGTCACCACGTTCAAAGCAGGGGATGCGGTCATGGGCATGAGTCCCGATCACTTTGGCGCCTATGCCGAATATCTGTGCCTGCCTGAAGCCAAAGCGATGATCGCCAAACCCGTCGGCATATCTTACGAGGATGCCGCCGCCATCGTCGATGGGGCGACCACCGCCCTGACGTTTCTGCGCGATGTGGCAAAGGTGCAGCGGGGACAGACAGTGCTGATCAATGGCGCGTCGGGCGCGGTCGGTGCGGCGGCGGTACAGCTCGCCAGACACTTTGGCGCGGTCGTGACCGGGGTGTGCAGTACCCGCAATCTAGAGATGGTCAAAAAACTGGGCGCCGATCACGTCATCGACTACACCCAGGACGATTTCACACAGGGCGGACAGACCTACGACGTGATCTTCGACGCCGTTGGCAAGCGTTCATTCAGAGAGTGCAAACGTGCGCTGACAAAAAACGGCGTCTACATGACCACCGTCCCCACCCTGGCGATCGTCTTCGCTGTGCTGCGCACGATGGTGGGCGGCGGCAGGAAAGCAAAATTTGCCACGGCGGGACTGATGCAGAACAAGGCGAATCTGTCGTTCCTCGCCGGACTGTCCGAGGCAGACGCGCTCAAAGCGGTGATCGACCGCTGCTATCCGCTGGAGGCGACCGCCGAGGCACATCGCTACGTCGATACGGGGCGCAAGCGCGGTAATGTGGTCATCCAGGTCGCGGGGGCATAGGCAGCGCTGCCGAGGCTGGGTACACTAGCAGCGTGTTGGTGTAGGGACTGCATGATCATGCGTCCGACGAGGAGTGCCATGTCGATCAACCTGAAAACACCCGAAATGGAACGCGACCCGTATCCCGCCTATGCCGGGATGCGGCGCGCCCCCGGCGCGACCGAGGTCGCGCACGGGCTGACAAACAGCGATATGCTGTTCTTCACGCGCCATGCCGACGTGATGTCTGTGCTGAAAGACCCACGTTTTGCCAACGACGCTCGCCGTGTGCCCGGCTGGAAAGACTGGTCGCAGCAGTGGTACATTCCATCGGTGATGAAGCTGTTTCTGAAGAGCCTCGCCCTGTTGGACGATCCCGATCATGGGCGACTGCGTGCCCTGGTGCATAAAGCCTTCACACCGTCGATGATCCAGGACATGAATGCCCGGATGCAGACGATGGCGGACGAGCTGCTCGACGACGCCGCGCGTAAACCCGTCACCGATCTGATGGCAGCCTATGCGCTGCCGCTGCCCCTCAATGTCATCTGCGACCTGATGGGCGTCGATAAACGCGACCGGGGCAAGTTTCATCGCTGGATGGCGAACACCATCACCGATATCAGCACCGACGACCCGATCGGGCTGGTCACCAAGATGACCAATGCGGTCAGCCTGGGTCGATTCCTGAAGAAGCTGGTGCGCGCCCGCCGCGCCGACCCAGGCGACGACCTGACGAGCGCGCTCGTGCGCGCCGAAGAAAACGGCAGCACCCTGTCGGAAGAAGAGCTGCTGGCGATGCTGATGATCATCCTGTTCGCTGGGCACGAGACGACCGTCAGCCTGATCGGGGCGGGGACGCTGGCGCTACTCCAGAATCCGCAACAGTTCGCGCTGCTGAAGGAGAATCCCGACCTGATGGAGTCGGCAATCGAGGAGCTGCTGCGCTATGCCAGCCCGGTGCTGCACATCGCCCATCGTTACGCGCTGGAAGACGTGATGGTGGGCGCGACGCATGTGCCACAATACAGCACGGTGCTGCTGGGCGTCGCGGCTGCCAACCGTGACGAGACGGTCTTCACGAATCCCGATACGCTCGACATCACGCGCAAGCCCAACCGCCATATCGCCTTTGGGTTTGGGGCGCATTACTGCCTCGGCGCACCGCTGGCGCGGCTGGAGGCGAAGATCGCCTTCACGACGTTGTTTCGCCGCTATCCCAATCTGACGCTGGCGGCACCGGTCGAGTCGCTCCATTGGCACGGCGCGCCCGCACTGCGCGGGCTGAAGAAGCTGCCGATCCGGTTGAAGGGGTAGCAGCGCGATCGGGTGATGCAGAGTGCGTCTTCGTTATGAGATCGAAATGAGATCGGGTGGTACGCCGCGTACCGCCCTTGCTTCCGCGCCCCCTCACCCCTTCACCGACCCCGCCAGCAGCCCGCGAATGAAGTAGCGCCCCAAAATGATGTAGATCACCAGCGGCGGCAGCGCCGCGACGATCGCCCCCGCCATCGGCAGGTTCCACTTGACCGCCTCCCCGCCCGCGAGCTGTGCCAGACCGACCGTGATCGGCTGCGAGTCGGCGTTGGTCATGGTGACGCCGAACAGGAATTCATTCCATATCTGCGTGAACTGCCAGATGATCACCACCACGAACCCCGGCACCGACAGCGGAAACACCACCTGGGTATAGATATTGAAGAAGCCCGCGCCGTCGATCGCCGCTGCTTCCAGCATCTCATCGGGGATCTCGACGTAGAAATTGCGAAAGATCAGCGTGGTGATCGGCAAGCCATACACCGTGTGGATGATGATCAGCCCAATGATACCGCCGTACAGGTTGACCGAGCGCATGAAGTCGAAGAGCGGGATCAGGATCGCCTGATAGGGGATGAACATCCCGAACAGGATCAGCGGAAACAGGAATTTTTCGCCAGGAATGCGCCATTTCGACAGAATGTAGCCATTCAGCGATCCGAGCACCGACGACAGGACCGTCGCGCCAATCACCAGTGCCAGACTGTTACGGATGCCCGGACCAAAGGCGTCGATCACATCGACGAAGCTCTGCCAGTTCAGCGAGGTCGGCAGGTTCCAGGCGGTTTGCAGATTGATCTCCGCCGGGTCTTTCAGGGCGGTGATTACCACCATGTACAGCGGCAGCACGAACAGCGCGGTCAAGGCGATCAGCACGACGTAGAGCGCGGTGCGCGAGGTGGTGCGCCGCCATTGTTCAGCCGAGATCATGCGCGTAATCCTTCTTTATCGGATGCAAAACAGACGAGTGACCCAGGGACGCATAACCATGCGTCCGCTCTCAAACGAAACATTGCGCGCGTCCGCCTGTCAACGCGCATTGGTGCGCGCCTCGCGGAGCTGCGACCACAGATAGGGCACGATGATCACCGCGACAAAAAAGAGCATGATCACCGCGATCGCGCTGGCTTTGGCGAAGGCGTTTTCGCGGAATCCCTCGGTGTACACCAGCAGACCCGGCACGACCGTCTGCACGTTGTCGGGACCCGCCATCGCAAACACCAGGTCGAAAATTTTCAGCGAGATGTGTCCCAGGATGATCATGGCGCTGAGGATGATCGGGTTGAGCTGTGGCAGCACGATCAGGCGGTACACGTCGATCTCGCTGCATCCGTCCACACGCGCCGCCTCGCGCAGCTCTTCCGGGACGCCGCGTATGCCCGCGATGAACATCGCCATCACATAGCCGGACATCTGCCACACCGCCGCGATGATGATCCCCAGTAAGGCGACGTTGAAGCCTTTCGGCGCGATGGTGGACTCGGCGTCCGGCACATCGAGCGGCAGCCACACCAGGTCCCACACCCGTGCGAAGAACACCAGCGCCACGATCGCCACCGCGATCAGGGCGTACTGCATCGCGCGCCAGCGCCGCGACATGGCGTAGCGCACCGCCAGGAATGCCAGGATCGCAATGCCGACCGTCGTCAGGATCGCAGGCACGTTTCCCCACTCGAATGGCAGCCACACGTCGCGCGAGTTGAGCCAGGAGAACTCGATGACCGGCAAGCCGAACAGCGCTTTGGGCAGCACATTGATCCCGCCGTTCGGCTGGAGCATCCAGCGCCAGATCGTCCCGGTGACGACGAACGAAAGCGCCATCGGAAACAGAAAAACAGTGCGGAAAAACGCCTCACCTTTGATCTTCTGGTCGAGCAGCAGCGCCAGGATCATGCCGACGACGATGCAGCCCAGGACGAAAAAGATCGTGAAAAAGAAGGTGTTGACCAGCGAATTCCGAAACGGAAATTCGAGCAGATCGGTCATGATATTCTGATAATTTTGCAGCCCGATGAACGACTTGACCACCGTCGCCGACAGCGGCGGCTGATCAGTATTGACGCCCCAGTCGGTGGTCGAGGTCTGGATCGCCTGGGCGATGAAGCCGTATACAAAAATGCCCAGGATGATCAGAGTAGGTAGCAGCATCAAGAAGGCGATCGCCCGATCGCGGTTGCTTCGCATCAAGAATCCTTTTTTAACATGGTGGATTGTGAGGATGCCCGCGTCCGTGCGGAAAATCGACTATCTTCCACACGGACGCATCGTGGTGCCTCCCTGCTGCACCTCACCACGATCGCAGTGAGGTGCAGCAGGGGTTAAAGCGGAATTACGCGCCGCAGGCGGCGCTGGTGGCGCACACTGCCGCCATCGCGCTGGACGCGGCGGCGCTGCTGCGGCTGGCGAGGAAGACTTCCATGACGGTGCCAAAGTCGCCCATGAAGCGTTCGTTGGCGGCGGCGCCGTGTGCCAGGCTGCCGACCAGACGATTCGACGCCCAGTCTTCGCTGGCGGCTTGCAGATAGGTGTTGTACATGTCAGATGCCGCGCCGACCGCATCGGCACGCGCCGGGATCGATCCCTTGAGCGGGTTGAAGGCATTCTGACCCTCGACCGAACCCAACACCGTCAGCCATGCCAGGGTGTTGTCGCGGTTCGGGGCGCCGACGGGCAAGCCAAAGCTGTCCGACAGCCACATGAAGGTGCCCTCAGTGTCGGGCGATGCGGCATAGCCGTAGCCCTCGCCGGGGGTCAGTCCGAGGGTGGTGGTCATGTAACCCGCCGCCCAGTCGCCCATGATATTGAAAGCAGCCGTGCCGCCGACGACCTGATCGATCGCCTGCTGCCACGACAGTCCTGCCGAGTCCGCGCCGAGGTTGGAGCAGTCGAGGATGGCGCCGAATTTATCCCACACAGCGACCATTTCCGCGCCCGTCGGATCGGTCGCGCCCGTCCAGATACCATTCCAGCCGTCTACGCCCAGGGTGCCAAGCGCGACGCTCTCCCACAGGTGATTGACCGTCCACGCCTCACCGATCACCAGCGGCGTGACATTGTTCGCCTGGATCGCAGGGCACGCTTCCAGGAATTCATCCCAGGTCGCCGGGACGCTGATGCCCCATTCGGCGATCTTGGCGGGGTTGTACCACATCACGTTGGAGCGGTGAATGTTGACCGGGACGCTGTAGATGGCGCCATCGACGGTCAGCGCCTCGATCAGGTCAGCCGGGAAGGCTTCGTTCCAGCCCATATCGGCATAGAGCGCGGTCAGGTCTTCCATACGTTCGGCGGCGACCCAGGTGCCGGTCAGTTGTTGTCCGGCGTGAACCTGGAAGGTGTCCGGCGGGGTGCCACCGAGCATACGTGTTTTGAGGACGGCGCGGGCATTGACGCCCGATCCGCCGGTGACAGTGGCGTTGATCACTTCGACGCCGGGGTTCTGAGTCGTGTACAGAGCGATCAGAGCTTCCAGCGCGGGACCTTCATCGCCCGCCCACCACGAGAAAATCTCCAGTTCACCACTCAGGTCTTGCGCGCCGACGGTGCCGACACCGAATGCCAGCATCAGGACTGCGACCAACAAAGCTGCCTTGACTGAAAAAAGACGAGTAATCTTCCGCATCATCGAACCAAGCCTCCATAATAGGCATCTATGCACACGCATGATCCCTGTGACAGATCGTGCTATGCTCAATATAACATGACGCACGCCAGGAATAACGGATTTTTTGCCATGTTTGCGACAAATCGATGACAGCGATGATGACTCCGGTTATGCCCGACTCTTTTTTGCACGAGGTGAAAGACGCGCTCGAAAACCTGTACGATTTTGCCTTTCTGAATCGTCACCCACTGTCCGCCACCAGCCCGGTCACGCACGGCGCCGAGGCAGACGGGCACCGCCTGCGGCGCGAGCTGGTCGAGGCGATCGAGACGCTGCATCCGAGCGCGAGCAGTGGCAGCGGCGGTCGCGTCTATCACCTGCTCAATCTCCATTACGTCGCCGGGATGACCATTCCCGAAGCAGCAGCCAATCTGGGTGTCTCCCCGCGCCAGGCATACCGCGATCTGCGTCAGGGACACGAGAGCGTCAGCTATCTGTTGTGGTATCGCCGTCAGAGCACGACCGAGACAACGGCGCCGACCGCAGAAGCTTCCCCCGATCACGCCCCAGAGCGGGCAGCGCCGACCGACATCAGCGCGATCGTCGAGACGGCGATCAAGGCGGTCTCGCGGCTGGCAGAACGGACGGGCGTGGCGCTGTCGGTGGTGCTGCCCGATACGCCGCTGGTGATCGCCACCGACCAGGCGGTTGCGCAGCAGGTGTGCATCCATGTGATCAGCCAGACGATCCAGGCGTCACAGCCGCGTCCATTGGCGATCACCCTGTCGGCGTCGGACGATGCCAGCCGGCTCGACCTCGATTACAGTCCGCGCGATCCGACGGTCGGCGTGCCGATCGACGCGGTGGTGCAGGGGTTCATCGAGCGCTTGCATTTCCAGGTGACGCAGCCGCCGATCGTCGCGTTCGCGGCTGAACCAGCAGGCACGGTGCGCCTGTCGCTGATCCTGGCGCGCCGCCGTCCGACGCTGCTGGTGATCGACGATCACATCGGCTTGAGCGATCTGCTCCAGCGCTATCTGACCGGACGCGCGCTTGAGGTGACCGCCGCCGCCGACGCGCTGACGGGCTTGCAGTTGGCACAGGAGTTGCAGCCCGACGCCGTGATCGTCGATCTGATGATGCCGGGCATGGACGGATGGGAGCTGCTTCAGCGTTTGCGCACCACCCCGACGACCGCGCATCTGCCCGTGATCATCTGTTCGGTGATCAACGATCCCGAGCTCGCCTATTCGCTCGGCGCCTCGTTTTTCCTGTCCAAGCCCGTCACGCGCGAGTCATTGTTGACGGCGTTAGAGACGATCGGGCTGTAGAGACGCATAACGATGCGTCCGCCGTATCCGCATCGGCATATAAAGGTTTTTGCCATGAATCATCCGGCATTCCGTGACACCCTGACCGACCTGCGCGTCAGTATCCTGCGGCGGCTGTCGTGGGTGATGATGATCGCCTGTGCCACAGTCGCGTATGGAGCGCTCTTTTACGCTGAATTTCCGGCTGACCTGTTCGCGCTGGCGCTGCTGGGTATGGTCGGGATGCTGGCGCTGCGAGGGCTGATCGCTGCCCGCATCGATTTGGCGCGCTTTGGTGCGATCGCCCTGCTGCACGTCCTGCTGTTCGCGGCGATGGTGGTATCAGGCGCCGACTGGCTGAATTTTTTCGGCGCGGCGCTGGTGCTGGTGACGGGGATGATCAGCAGCACGGCGCATTGGGGATCGGCGCTGGCGATCTGTGCTTTTTCCTGGGCGACCGGGACGCCGCCCGAACGACTGATGGCGCTGGTGTTCACGTTGGGCGTGACAGGTGCCGTCATGCAGGTGTCGGTATCGACACTGTATACAGCGGTCAGTTGGTACAGCGCCATGCAGCAGCGCGCCGACGATCTGCTGCACGAGACGCGCCAGCGTCAGGCGGAATTGGCGGGAACGGTCAAGTCGCTGGAGATCGCCTATCACAATATGCGCCGTCTGAGCACGCAGTTAGTCACGGCACAGCGCCAGGCGGACGACGCGCGGCGGATGAAAGAGCGATTCGCCGCCAACATCAGCCACGAGCTGCGCACACCGCTGAATCTGATCCTGGGTTTCAGCGAGATCATGACGCTGACGCCGGAAGTATATGGAGATACCCGCTTTCCGGTCAAGCTGACTCGTGATCTGTACCAGATTTATGCCAGCAGTCGCCACCTGATGGCGATGATCGACGATGTACTCGACCTGAGCCAGATCGACCTGTCCAGCTTTGCACTCAACCTGGATCGCACCGATCCGGAGGCATTCATGCGCGAAACAGGGGCGATGTGCGCCAATCTGTTCCGCGATGGCAAGCTGGACTTCGCCATCGAGGTGGCGCCCGATCTGCCTGAGATCGAGATCGACCGTACCCGTATCCGGCAGGTGCTGCTCAATCTGCTCAGTAACGCCCACCGTTTCACCGAGCGCGGACGGGTGACGCTGGCGGTCGCGGCGCGCGGTGCAGGTGTCGCCTTCAGTGTCAGCGACAGCGGACGCGGTATTCCGGCGGACAAACTGGGCGCCGTGTTCGATGAATTTTTCCAGGTCGATTACTCGCTCAGTCGCAGTCATGGCGGAGCGGGCTTGGGACTGGCGATCTGCAAGCATTTCGTCGAGCGGCATGGTGGCTACATCGCGGTCGAGAGCGTCGAGGGCGTCGGCTCCACTTTCACGTTCACGCTGCCGGCGCGGGCGTCGTCAGGGTCACCTCCACTCGCTGAGACGATCCCCGACGCAGGCGCGACCGTGCTGGTGATCGACCGCGATCCGCTGGTCGGCTCGCTGATCCGGCGGGCGCTGGCGCCTCTGGAAGTGATCCAGATCGACGACTCGGCGCCGCTGGACGAGGCGATCGATCTGCATCAGCCGATCGTGCTGATCGCCAACCGTCCGGCGCCGTCGCTGGATGCCAGGCTGATCGCCCTGACGCTCCCGGTCATCCGCTGTGCCATGCCGAGCGCGGCGGCGATGCTGGACGATCTGGGCGTGCAGGGTTTCCTGCCAAAGCCATTCACGACCGGGCAGCTCGCCGATCTGCTGCGCGTCATCTGCGGGGCACACGGCGCGCGGCGCATTCTGATCGTGGACGACGACATCGGCTTTGTACAGCTCGTCGGGCGTGGTCTGGAGACGATCCGACCTGATGCGGTGCTGCTGCGCGCCTACAACGGCGTGCAGGCGCTCACCTTAATCCGCGAGTCGGCACCCGACCTGGTGCTGCTCGATCTGATCATGCCGGAGATGGACGGGTTCGCGCTGATCGCAGCGGTGCGCGGGCTGCCGCGTATGCACGATCTGCCGATCGTGCTGCTGACTGCCACCCGCTATGCGCACGAAAGCGAGACCTTTGGCGCGGTCTCGGTCGAGCGCGCGGGCGGAATGCGCCCGGCGGAGACGCTGCGCGCGCTGCGTGGGCTGGTCGGGGCGATCCGAGGTGAGGGTGCCAGCGTATAGGGTTATAATCATGGAAGTATGGAACATGCACGGAGATCAGCATGAGCGATATGCAAGAGAAAACTGTCCCCACTCTGCATGGATTGCGCGCGCGCCGTGATGAGATCATCGCGCTGGCGCACGCGCACGGTGCCAGCAACGTCCGCGTATTCGGCAGTGTCGCGCGCGGTGACTCAACAGCGGAGAGCGATATCGACCTGCTGGTGACATGGGACTATGCCCGTATCTCGTCATGGGGTGGCGTGGAATTCGATCGCGCGCTGCACACAATGCTCGGCGTGCGCGTCGATGTGATCTCGGACGATGGGCTGTCGCACGTGATGACTCATCACATCCTGGGAGAGGCGGTGCCATTGTGAACCGTGACCGAGCGCATTTGCTGTATATTCAGCGCAGTATAGCAATGTGCAAAGACTTACAAAGGATGGCAGAGCTGCGTTCGACTCCGATGAGGATAAGCGTGCCTCGATGATGTTTTACTTGCAGACCTTATCCGAATCAACGACCAGATTAAGTGATGCGGTGCGCGATGCGCATTCACAAATTGCGTGGGAGAACATTCGGGGCTTTCGTAATCGTATTGCGCATGAATACCTTACTGTCAACCTGAACATGGTTTGGTTAATCGCCACGACCGAGCTGACGTCGCTAAAAGAAGTCATTGACTCGCTATTGGCGAGCTTGCCGGCTGATGAAGATGCGCCGCCTACAGCAAACAGCTAGTGGAGAAACCCATTAAAAATGACATGTAGGGGTTTTGGTATACCAAACTCGTTGGCACGCCAAACCCTGATGCAATCATCACTCGCTCTATGCGCCGCGGCTTGACTCACCGTCCGCCGCGCTGACGACGTGACTGGCGCGGGACGTACTGTGCTTCGGCGCTGTCCTGATCGGACAGCAGCTCGTCCAGACTGAGGGGCGCGAACTGGCTTTCCGCGATCAAATCGGTCAGTTCGGGGCTGATCTCGCCGTCGGCTCCCAAATGCTGCCCGATCAGGCTGGTCGCGCGCGCGCTCCACTCCAGAAAATGACTGGCGATCGGGATGCCATTGGCGCTGATGCGCAGTTCCCATCGTCCATCGAGGGACATTCCAGCGTCGATGGGCAGACGGGCGGGCGGGGTGATCAGGTTGGCACCGCGCGACAAAGTGCGCTGGACCGTATGCGCGAAGCGCACTACCCCGTCGGAGTCACGCATCTCGAAGCGGATCGTTCCTTCGACGCGCATCGGTACATACAGCTCCAGGTACGGCTGCACCGAGTCGATCTCCGGCGCGAGCGCGGCGGTGCGATGCACGACCGGGGCGTCGCCCTCATGAAACGCCATCACGCCGATGTCGAGTGGATAGACGCGCGCGTCGGTGAGGTCAATCCCGGCGCGGCGGGCAGCCTCTTGGGCGTGTTCGTAGGCACGTCCCTCACGCACGGGTTCATCGTCGTCGATGGGCGCGCGGCTGGCGCTGAACGGGTCGAATCCGGCGGGGGCGCGGCGCGGCGGACGGGCGCGCATCATGTCGCGGCTGGACAGGGGATTGGACAGGTTGAGGTGCGTGAGATCGAGTTCACGGCGCAGCAGCATGAAGCCGATGCCACCGAGAATCACGGTCAGTAAAAAGGCGTTTTCCAGCATCGCCAGCCCGACCAGTACCAGCACGACGCCGATTGCGATCCGTGCGAACCGTCTACCCATCATTGATCCGTCTTCTGGCATGGCTTACGGCGCGCGATCGCCGCGTCGGGCGGTGCCATTACTGGACTGGGAGCCATTCGTCCCCTGTTGACGCAGCAGGTCTTCCAGGCTCATCGGGATGCTGTCGTCGGGGGTGGTCAGACGGCGACCCCGATCGTCGGCGCGCGGGGCAGATGCGGGGCGCTCGAAGGCGCGATCGTTACCGCCCAGATACGCCAGACGGTCGCGGGTGGACGGGATCACCTGAAAGGCGTACAACCCTAAGAGCAGCCCATCGACGCTGACGCGCAGATCCCAATCGCCGGGGGCGCTGCCAGCCAGCGGCAGATGATGATCCGCCAGCACGCTGATCTCGCCATCGCGCAGGAAGGTGCGCATCTCGTGGACGTAGCGCACCTCCCCACGCTGGTCGAGCATCTCGAAACGCACGCGCACGCTGCGATCGGCTTCTTTGGGCGGGACTTTGAGGGTGATGTAGGGACGGATGCCGTCGTCGTCGGCGCTGGCGTCGCGGGCGCGGCGCATGGTGATGCCCTCGCGTCCCGACTGGGTGGCGATCAGCCCGATGTCTGCCAGGATCACGTCGGTATGCACGCCACCGCGTCGGCGGGCGCGTTCAGCCGCCTGGCGCGCGTCGGGGGAGGTGCGGGCGGCGGCGAGCGACTGGCGCGGCGCCTCGATCAGGCGGGCGGGGTCGAGTGTCAGGTTGAGCCGTATCGACGAGAGCGCAAAGGCGGCGGCATACAGACCCAGCAGCAGCAGCGCGGCGGCGCCCGTCGCCGTACCCGTAAAGACGACGATGCCGATCAGCGCGCCGAGGGCGATTAACCAGGGAAGATTACGGATTTTCAAGCGCATACGGTCGATCCGATGGTTGATGGTTGGGTGTGCCTGTGTTGATTATACGACTGGATGGGGGAAATGTTGCACGACCGCCGCCAGGGCGTCTTGTGGAATGCGCCAATCATCGCGTTGCGCACGCCCATCGTCACGTCTGATGGGCAGTCCCTCGAAATCCGCAGCGGCGCTGACACTCACTCCCCCGGCGCCAGCGTCAGCGCGAACGTCCCCGGCTGATCGCTCACCCCGTCCACTGCGCTCACCGCGACGATCAATGTCTCCCCGGCAGCCAGCGCAAACCGAGTCGTGCGGCTGACCGAGCCAGTGCCGTCGTCGGTGTCACCGCCGATATGATCGAGGATACGAACGACGCGCGGCGGCTGCGCTCCATCCGCCGTGCCTGACGTGTACGCCTGCGCGATCCAGCCCGCCGCGTCGCGATTGTCGGTCTGCTTCCACCCGACGAACCTCCAACCCGCGTCGGGAGTGTCGGCATTGTCAGCGTAGTCGATCGCGCGCACAGCGATGTTGTCCACCGCGAAGCCGGCATCCCCGATCGACGGCAGCGACAGCGCCTCGAAACGCAGCAGCACACTTTGTCCGGCATAGGCGCTCAGATCGACCGACTGACTCCGCCACAGCGGCGGTGGGACGAATACGCGCGTCGGATGCGCGCCCAGGACGATCGGCACATCGATCCGCTGTGCGCCGCGCTGGATCAGCAGGGTGAGCGTCTCGCCGGGTGCATAGCTCGCCAGCAGCCCGATCACGTTGGGCGGGGTCGTCCATTCTGCGCCTTCATAGCCAACGATCACATCCCCGACCAGCACGCCGTCACGCTCCGCCACCCCTCCGGGGCTGACGCCCTCCACCAGCGTGCCGTCCCCGCCGATACGGATTCCCAGGACGGGAAAGGGACGCGGCGGCGCGGGATTGCTGATCCCCATGAAGGCAGCGCCGTAGACGGTGCCATAGCGCGATCCGTTCACAGTGGTCTCGGTGGACAGCGCCGACCAGCGCGTCCCGGCGTCGGTCGAGACCGCGACCATGCCGCTGTTCCAGCCGTCCGCCAGGCTGTGCCAGGCGTCGAACGTCAGACTGATGTCCGTCCCTGACTCGACCCCGGTCAGATCGAGCGTCCGCGTCAGTGTCGCGTCGCGCCCGGCGCCGCTCCCCGACCAGTAAAAGCCGTCCGCCGGATCGCGGTCGGCTGCCATTGCCAGCAGCGGACGAGTCGTGTCCGCCGTCACGGTCACGTCGATAATCTGCGCGCGCGTCGCGGTGACACTGGTGTAGCGGCTGGCATAGGGTGCGACCGTCAGATCACTGAGAACGGCGGGGACGTTCACCACGTCGGCGCGAGCGAGGCTGCCGGGAGTGAACTCGGCGTCGGGGTAGATATAGCGTCCATCTCCAAAACGGCGGTTGACCGCGTTGGCGATGGCAAAGTCGGCAAATAATTCGCGCACCGTCACGGGCGCCGATGTGACCGGATCGACCGCGCCGCGCAGCGCCAGCAGCGTATCGATCGCCGCGACCGGGCTGGTCGGCGCTGTCCCGACGGAGAGCAGATGCAGATCGCGGATAGCGTTGACGCCATAGCGCGCCCCCAGGTAGATCAGGAACAACTGTGTGCCGCCGCGCACTGCGCTGACATTGGTCAAGCCCGCCGGACGGATCAGCGAGGTGTCGGGCGCGGCAAAAAAGGCGTCGATGTCGTCCAGCCCGACCGCTGTCTCCAGGCTGGCGTAGAGCGCGCGCCAGTTGAGCGCGTCGTGCAGCCAGGGATGCGCGGTCGGGTTGTGCGTCTGCATGATGTAGCGGTAGAGAGCGCGTCCGATCGCGGTGCGGTAGAGCGGATCGCTGAGGTTGGCATCAGGATAAGGACTGGTATTGACCGCGATCAGCGCGCGCCCGCTGCTGAAAGGCGCGATCGCGGTGGGCTGACTGTCAAGCGGATTGACCACGCCGTCGCGGTCTTCGCTGAGGTCGGTGGTAAAGACGATGTACAGGCGCGGATCGCCGTCGGGATCGGGCATCATCAGACGCGCGTTGGCGTCGGTGACCGCGACCGCCCCCAATGCCGCCACCGGATCGACATAATTGGCGGTGGTGACGAGCGCCTGATAGTAACGCTGCACGCTGGTGGCAAAGGTGCGCACATCGCCGTCCGCGACCGTGATACCGTCCTGTTTCCAGATCGTGATCAGCGGCGTGCGCACCAGCAGTCTGGCGCTGATCGCGGTCGGCGCGTCGGCATTCGTCTTGCCGATCTGAAAGGTCGCTGTGTCGCCCGGCACAAAACCGGGCGGCAGATCGGGCAGCGTCGGCGTGACCACCACACCCTGATAGCGCGCCGCCAGGGACAGCGGATCGTAAGCCAGAGCGGGCTGCATGATCGGCAACTCCTGAGCGTGGGCGGCGCTGAGGGCGAACGCGAACAGGACGATCAGAGCGATTCGGCGCGCGACGAGCATGATGAGTCTCCAACCAACTGACGTGCGCGCATTATAGCGCGAACAGGAAAGGCGCAACTGACGTATAATTGACGCCATCACGCAGACGCGGCAGCTCGCACAATCGGTGGGACAATGCTGGCATTGTCCGCCTGAACCTAAGGGGCATCTCATGGCAATGGAAGTCGGCACAGAATTCAGTCAATACCGCGTGATCGAGCATATCGGACGCGGCGGCATGGCGGATGTGTGGTCGGCGCGCGACAAGCGGCTGAACCGCACCGTCGCCATCAAGACGGTGGCGCGCGATCTCTCGACCGACAACAACCCGGTGCGCCTGTTCGAGCGTGAAGCCCGCACGATCGCCAGCCTGGAACACCCGCATATCCTGCCGATCTACGAATTCGGAGAATATGAAGGGCAGTTATACATCGTCATGCGCTATGTCTCTGGCGGGTCGCTGGAAGACCTGCTCGAAGAAGGTCCGCTGGCGGTCGATGAGACGCTGCGGCTGGCGCGGCTGGTGGCGACCGCGCTCGACTATGCTCACGCCAATCAGGTCATCCATCTTGACCTCAAGCCGTCCAACATCCTGCTGGACAGCTACCGTCAGCCGTATCTGGCGGACTTTGGGCTGGCGGCGGTACTGGGTCCCGAAGGACGGGCGGCAAACCCCGGATCGGGCACGCTGCTGTACATGGCGCCAGAACAGCTCACCAGCGATCAGCTCGACCACCGTGCCGACATCTACAGCTTTTCGGTGATGATCTACCATATGCTCACCGGACAGCTCCCGTTCGACGCGATGGTGCCGCTGGCGCTCAAGCAGATTCAACTGAACGAGCTGCTGCCCGCCATCGAAAAGCTGCGCCGCGACCTGCCAACCGCTTTCACGGCGGCGCTGCGCGACGGCACCCAATTCGAGCCGACCAAACGCCCGAAGAATCTCGGCGCCATCGTCGCACTGCTCGACGCCGCCCTGCAAAAGACGCCAACTGCCGCCCCCACCGCTGCGCCGCTGCGTTCGATGACCGAGCGGCGGGTATCGCGTCCCGACGACCTCGACACCGCGACCGCGCGTATGGACAGCGGTCTACTCTCCGACTCGCTCGACGATCTGGTCACGCGCTCGCAGCCAGCGCGACGCGATCTGCTCAATCTGGATACCGACCTCGACTCGCTGATGACCAGCTCGCTCGATGGGCTGCTCACTACCAGCGACAATCTCGACTCGCTGATTCGCGGTCCGAAAGATCGTGTGGGCGGTGAACGTACCACCAATCTCGACATCGGCGCCATCGACGACTTCAGCGCCATCTACGATCTCAGCCCCGAAGGGCTGGCGCTGCGCGAGGCGGTCGATATTTACAATCGTGCCCATCGCGCCTGGCAGCACGGACAGGGACGTTTCCTGCTCGGTATCACCCATTTCATGCTGGTCAACGATTATTATCTCGTTGCCGAGACGCATCATCTGGTCATGGATGTGTCCGGCAAAGAGATGATGCTGCGCGGTGCGCTGGAATACGATCAGGACATCGCCAAATGGTGGGAGAGCATCGACGACGAGAGCCGCCGCAAGGTCTGCCTGCACGCCATCCGCAGCGAGAGCGCCCCGGCGCGCGTGCGCGCCCTTGATCGGCTGGAAGCACTGCCCGATGCGGTGCCGCCGCAGATTTTGCGGCTGGTGGCGCAGACGCTGCAAACCGATCCCAATCAGGCAGCACAGATCGCCGCCATTCATGTCTACGAAAAACGGGCGGTCGGGGCGCGCACCCGGATCGTCATGGAGAGCGGTCTGGGTCAGAATGTCAGCACCAGCGGCAGCCTGCTGATGACCGCCCGTCAGCACCTGCAATTGGTGCCGACCTCGGACTGGCTGCCGGAGGTGTTCGGCGCCGAGATCGACTCGGTGCTGGCGATCCTGGCGCTGGAGGCGGACAGCCCGGTCACGCGCGAGCGTGCCGCCCGCGCGATCGGGCGCATCCGCTCGGAAGCCGCCATCAAAGAGATCGCGGAACGCCAGCGCCAGGGCGAGGTCGGTGCGCGTCGGGCGCTGGCGTTCATCCGCGACGAGGCGCCGCAGCTTCCCCCGTCTGTCAGCCAGGAAGCACGTCTGGCTGCCTGGCTGATCAACAGCTGGCGCCGCCTCACCGAGCATCCAATGGGCTTGGTGTGGCGCTATGCGGCGGCGGCTCTTTTCGGTGCGATCGCTTTCTGGTGGTATTCCTACACGCAGATTTCCAGCGCGGCGATCTTCTTTGCCGAGCGCTGGGGCAAATCGCTCTCGACAGGCGCGACCGTCGGCTTGGTCGTTGGGCTGGTGGTGCTGCTGGCTGGCGCGCTGGTCGAGCGACTGCGTGGCTTCTGGCAGTGGTGGGCGCGCGTGCTGCTCAGTGGCGTCTTAGGGTATTTCACCGGGCTGCTGGTCTGGAACGTCTTCACCTGGTTTTTCCTCTACTTCGAGCCGTCGGCAGATGCCTGGCTGCGTCCGGGCGTGCTGGGGTTAGAGGTGACGATCTCGGCAGTGCAGGCGGGCGCGCTCGGTTTCGCGGCGGCGTTCATCCTGCGGGCAGCCTTCGGCGTCCCGGCGATCATCTCGATGCTGGTGGCGGCATTCTCGATTTACCTGCCGATCCGTACCACCTGGGAGGCATTCGCGCCACCGCTGATCTATACGCGCGCGGGCGATCATATCGACAACTACGCCATCTTCATGGCGCTGCTGATCGCGCTGGGCGCCTATCTGCCGGTGCTCATCGGGGAGGTGCGGCGCCTGATCGCCTGGCTCGCCCAGCGGCGGACACAGCGAGCCGTCGCGCCCAGGGAGGCATAACGATGCGTCCGTCGCATCATGATGCCTCTGTATTTGTCCGTGTGTCCGTCGCATAACGATGCGTCCGTACCGGATGATTCATGAATCATCGGTGAGCGTTGGATAAAGCCGACGGTCATCGGCTTTATAAGACGGTAATCGTGTATAATTGGGTGCATATCATCGAGTGATCAAGCTCTGATCCCCCGCTGAATCCCACTGAATTTCAATGAATTTCACCCTGTTCAATGAAATTCAATGGGACAGACGCATCTACAACGTTAGCGAAACCGGAGAAATGGTAGCGTGAGCAGCAATAAGCCCTCGGAACCGAACAGCGGCAGTGGCGGTAATTCCCCTTTCGCCAATCGAAACACGCAGCGTATCTGGTTGGCGATCGGCATTGTCGTGCTGCTGGTGTTCCTCGTCATCTTCGCCCAGCCCAACAATACACAGCGCGGCGCCCCGATCCCCTTGGATCGCCTGGCAGAACGCATCAAAGATGGCGATGTCACCGAGATGATCGTGCGCGGTGGCAACGATGTCACCATCACGCTCAACAGCGGCGCCATGGCGTACTACTACAAAGAACGTGAAACCGACCTGTTCAACGCGCTGGAAAAATATGGTGTCACCAGCGAAGAACTGGCGAATGTCAACTTTTCCGAGCGCCCCGGCGATGCCACGCCCGCGCTGCTGATGAATCTGGCGATCGCGGTCGTGCCGACGCTGATCATCGTCTGGCTGTTGTGGCGGATGATGCGCTCGGTGCGTGGCAGCCAGGATCAGGCGATGAGCTTTGGACGCAGCCGCGCCCGTGTCATCCGCGACATGGAGCGCCCCCAGGTGACCTTCAACGATGTCGCCGGCGCCGATGAAGCCAAGCAGGAATTGGCGGAAGTGGTCGAATTCCTCAAGGAACCGGAAAAGTTCATCCGCCTGGGTGCGCGCATCCCCAAGGGCGTGCTGATGGTCGGACCGCCTGGCACGGGCAAGACGCTGATGGCGCGTGCCGTCGCCGGTGAGGCGGGTGTGCCCTTCTTCAGCATTTCCGGCTCGGAATTCGTCGAGATGTTCGTCGGAGTCGGCGCCAGCCGCGTGCGCGATCTGTTCGAGCGCGCCAAAGCCGAGGCACCCGCGATCGTCTTTGTGGACGAGATCGATGCTGTTGGGCGGCATCGCGGCGCCGGACTGGGCGGCGGACACGACGAGCGCGAGCAGACGCTCAATCAGATCCTCGTCGAGATGGACGGCTTTGAGACTGGCACCAATGTCATCATCATCGCCGCCACCAACCGCCCGGACATCCTCGATCCGGCGCTGCTGCGTCCGGGCCGCTTTGACCGCAAGGTGATCATGGACAACCCCGATCTCAAGGGGCGACAGGAGATCCTGAAAGTCCACGCCAAAGGCAAACCGTTGGCGCCCGATGTGGACATCGAAGGGGTAGCGCGCATCACCCCTGGCTTCAGCGGTGCCGATCTGGAAAATCTGATCAACGAGGCGGCGATCCTGGCTGCCCGGCGCAATAAGAAGTCGATCAGCATGACCGACATGCAGGAGAGCATGGAGCGCGTGGTCATGGGTCCGGAACGTAAGAGCCGGCTGATCTCGGAAAAAGAAAAGAAGTCGATCGCCTATCATGAGGCGGGTCACGCTATCCTGCATCACCTGTTGGAACACGCCAATCCGGTGCAAAAAGTGACAATCGTCCCGCGTGGACGGGCGGGCGGCTATGTGCTGTCGCTGCCAGAGCAGGATATTTTCCTGCGTTCGCGTGAGGAATTCGAGGATGAGCTGGTGGCGATCATGGGCGGTCGCGCCGCCGAAGAGATCGTCTTCCACCAATTCACAACCGGTGCCAGCAGCGATTTGCAGCAGGCGACACAGCGTGCCCGCGCGATGGTCACGCAGTACGGCATGAGCGAACGTCTCGGACCGCGCGCCTTTGGCGGCGGCAGCGGATCACTCTTCCTGGGACGCGATCTGTACGAACAGCGCGACTACAGCGAACACGCCGCTGAGGAGATCGATAACGAGGTCAAGCGCATCCTGCAGAGCGCCTATGACCGCGCCAAGCAAATCCTGAATCAGCACCGCGAAAGACTGGACAATATCGCTGGCGTGCTGATCGAGCATGAGACGCTGGAGCGCACCAGCTTTGAAGAGCTGATGGGGATCGGCAAGGCGCGCCCCTTCGGTCACGCCGGACATATCGGCGCGGGTGCGGCGGCGGCGGCGCTGACGGACATCGTTCCCTAAACGTAAGCGAGAAAGATAAAATCGGCTGAATCAGAGATTCAGCGATTCAGAGTTTTCCCTCTGAGTCGCTGAATCTCTGATTTTCCATCGAGAATAGTACGCTTTCTTCTTTTCTCTTATCCTTCGTGTTTGCGTTCCCGGCACGGTCGGCTATACTCGGAGCGACTATACAAACGGGAAATAAACCTTTGCGCCGCACCTTATTGCTTCTTGCCGCCTTTTTAATCGTCATCCCCGTATTGGGTGCCGTCGCGCAGACACGTCCCGCGCAGGTGGGCGATCCGCCCATCGTCGCGCGCATCGAGGTGAGCGCGCCCAATCGATTCGGGGTGGTGACGATCACCGGGGCGAGCGGTGCCATCTTTCCCAGCGCTTACATCGGCATACGCAATCTGTGGACAGGTGAGACCGCCTATGGTCGTGCCGGGATCACCGGCAGCTTTGTCATCGAGATAGCCGGGACGAGCGAAGCGCCCTACTGGATCAGTCCAGCCGGAATAGAGACGCCGCGCGATCGACGCCAGCAGCCGGGATCGATGCCAGGCGGACCGGGCGCGATCGTGCAGCGCGCATCAGGCGCGGATGTGCCGTCGGACGAGGCGATCACCCAGATCGTCATCGACGGCGATCTGCGTGACTGGGACGCCTATCCCGACGCCGACCTGCTCACCGTCGATGGACGCACCCTCTACGCGCTGCGCAACGCCGACTCGCTCTATGTAGCCATCGACGGCGCCGGGATCACCTTCGATCGTGTGCCGCTGACGGTGACACTGACGATCGATCGCAGCACCTACCGCGTCCGCCTCTACCCCTACACGCCTACCAGGGCGAGTTCCCCTCAAATCTTCGCGCCCCCGTCGCTGGAGCGGATCAACCCGAATCAGACCGATCTCGGCGTCATCACGGCGGTCGCTTTCAGTGACGCCGCGACGGAAGTGCGTATTCCCCTGTCTTTCACCGAACGTCAGGACATCGTGCAGTTGGATGCGATCGAATGGGAGGCGGCGAGCGAGCCGCCCGCCCCGATCGCCGTGAACACGCTGATCCCGCTCACCGACGCGATCGACGGGATCGCGCGGCGCGATAGCGCGCTTCCGTTCGACGCCCCGTCATTTGCCACAGGCGCGCTGGCGGGGATCGGGGCGGACGGACTTCCCGTCACCTGGTCGATAAAGGGGCGGGTGAACAGCACGCGACTCACGCCCGGCGATCGCTGGCGCGCCGAGATCGAGGTCACCCTGACCGGTCTGACGCTGCCCCCGCATACCGAGTTGACAATGGGATTGATGTTGCAGCCGATCGCGCTGGCAAACGGTGCGGTCGGCAGCGGAGACGGTGCGGTCAGCAGCGGATCGCTCAACAACGGCTGGTCGAGCCGCGTCACCGCGTCGGGTATCCCGATCGACGGCGGGGACAGCGCGTTCGCCTTTGTCCTCGCAGCGGCTGATCTGGCAGGGGTGATCCGGCGGGGCAATCGCATCAGCTTTCCGCTCACCATCGACCAGGACATTCCTGATACCCTGGCGCCGGGTCTGTATACGCTCGGCTTTGCAGGTTACTTTCAGACGTTGGGTGAAACGCGATCGGACACGATTCGATGGGATCGCCTCGATCTGGCGGTGACCGCTGCCGAGCGCAGCCGCCTTCCGATCGTGTTCAACGTCGGGGATATGGACGAAGCGCGCCTGCCGATGGCGCTGTTCGCGGACGATCTCAGCGACGGCTCGCGCGGTATTCTGCCGATCGACGCCGACGACGGCGCACTCAGCAATCGCGTGCGCACCAATGCGCCGACGCTGATCCTGCCGCCTTACACCAGCACGGCACCGCGCCGCCCGATCATTTATGCGCTTGAACCTTATCTGCCCAACATCCTGCCCAACCGCTACGACTCCAACGCCCCGCCGCTGATCCCGTTCGACCTGCCCGGCGGACGGCTGACCGGGCGCGTGCGCACCCCGTCCGGCACGACCGACGCGCTGGGCGCGGCGCCGTTCGCGCAAAATCGCCTCTCGACCATCGAATATGACGAGTCGGCGCTGTTTGGCGACTCGTCCCCGCTCGATATGTTCCGGCTGACCACGCTCGAACCGCGCTTCACCGAATACACGTTCGCGGAATACGGCGAATATCAGATCACTCTGACCGGGACGGTCTCGGACAGCTTTGGCAATGTCTACGTCGGCGGTGGAGAATACCGCGTACTCGCCGCCGAGCTGCTCGATCTCACGCCAGGCACCCTGCCCGGCGCGCCGTACACCGTCGGGGATGTCGTCAATCCGAGTCTGCGAATCGCGCCGGGCTATGCGGCGGACGTGACCGTGACCGTGCGCTTTTACCCGATCGACGGCGGCGCACCGCTGGAACAGGCGCTCACCGGGACGGCGGATCGCGCGGGCATGTTCATCCCCGATCAGCCGCCGCTGATCTTCCAGCAGCCCGGCGAATACGTGATCGACTACGAGGCGCGTTACACGGCTGTCGATGGATCGCTGTGGGCGGGATCGCTGCGATCGGCGGGGGTGGTGGCGCCGACCGACGATACGCTGCACGCGCACGGCGCACGGGGCACCGATCGTGCGGCAGCGTATCGCCCTGCCTGGTTCGACGTGGCGCGCTATGCCGAGGTCAATGCGTTCGACCCTGACGATGCCGCGCTCTATCCACCTTATCACAGCGGCGATCTGATGTGGATCGATGACGGCGCGGCTGGCGCTGTACATCCTCGTGTACGCCTGGAAGATCGCAGCGGCGTCTTCAGCCGCGATCTGGGTGGCACACGCGGCGAGTTTGAACGCCAGGAGATTCCGATCGACGACGCTGCCGGCTATACCTATATCAGCGTCGTGCGCCCCAACGTCACGCTGCTGCAGGCGGTCACGGCGGACGACGGCGGCGGACTGCCGATCCGATTCGACGCCGACGACGCGCTCAATCGTCAGATTGGCGCCGGGATCGACGGGATGCTGCCCGGCGATCTGTTCTTCATGTTCGGCGGGGCGGTGGTGCGTCTGCCCGACGCCGCGCCCCGCACCGCCGGGTATGCGTCTGCTGGCGTGGTGCTGGCGCCCGATGCCGACCCCGGCGAACGGGTGATGCCCCCGGCGCGCGGTCTCGACGGCGGCGCCGACGGCGGGACGCTGCTCACCTTCCGCGGGATCGACTACGACGCCGTGATCGTGCCGACCGGACTCCAGCCGGGCGATGTGCTGACCGAAGGCGACTCGTTCATCTTCGCCGGACAGGTGGCGCCAACCCTGCACGCGCGCGTGCGCGTCACCTACACCAAGCCATCCGGCGCGACAGTGACCGTCGAAGGCAGCGCCAATTCATTCGGCGGCTTCTTCGAGATCGGCGGCTTGCAGGTGGCGGACGAACCCGGTCTGTGGTCGGCGCGGGTGGAGGTGACGGTCGCGGGGCGCACGTCCGCCGGGGTGATCGAGGCGCCGGGGATACGCGCCGGGATCGCCGGGCTGGAAGACGGACGGTTCACCTTTGCGGTGCTGCCGCCGGACACCGAGTCACTCCCCTGGAGCAGCGCGCTCACCGACTCAATCATCGCTATCGGCTTGCCCTACAATTTCAATTTCACGGCGCCACAGGGGTGGACGGATGTGCGCGCGTTCGTCACCATGACCACGCCGGGCTATGTGCTGGACGACGCCGAACTGCGCGTCAGTGGACGCAGCTTCAGCTATCAGTACACGGCGGCGGAATTGGGGCGGCGGCTCTCGATCATCGAACGCGATGTGCGCACCAGCGGCGCCTATGTGTCCGACACGCGCGCTCTGACTTTCATCGCCACTGGATTCGACGAAAATGGCGAACCCGCCATCCGCGCCCGCGCCTTCACCCTGCTGCACGATCGGTTGGTGACCACGCCATGACACGCATCCCGTCCCGCCCGCCGCGCCGATCACGCGCGCTGTCCGCCGCGCCGCCGTTGATCGCGTGTGCGCTGGCGATCGTGATCGGCGTCGGGCTGCTGCTCGTCCCGATCGAGGCGCCCGCATCGGCGCAAACGGGCGCGACCCCGACGCCGCTGCCTTTGTTCGCGCTGCCCGATGCCCGCCTCAATCGGGCGATCAGCAGCAGCTCGATCGCGCTGGCAGACGATGGACGCACGATCGTCAGCGCCAACATGATCAACGACAGCGCGACGCTGTTCATCCCGGTCTTCGACCAGGTGATCGCGGAGATCCCAGTCGGGCGCGACCCACGCGGTGCAGCCTTCACCGCCGACGGATCGCGCGCGCTGATCACCAACCGCCTGGACAGCACGCTCTCGGTGATCGACGTGGCGACGCGCGCCGTCACCGAGACGATCGCGCTCGGCGGCTTGTGGGCGTATCATGTCGTGGTCGGGCTTGACAATACCGCTTACGTCTCGCTGATGGGCAGCGACGCGATCGCGGTGGTCGATGTGGACAACGGGACGGTGCGCCAGACGATCGCAGTCGGAGATGCGCCAGCGGGACTGGCGCTGTGGGGCGATTTTCTGTACGTCACCCATTATTGGGACGGCACGATCACGCTGATCTACCTGCCACGATCGCAGGCGCTGGAGTCGGTCTCGACCGGGCGCGACACCGCCGCCTTTCAGTCGATCGAGATCGATATCACGCGCGGGATCGCCTACCTGCCCCAGACGCGCCTGAATGCCAGCAATCCGACCCTGAGGTATGACACGGCGGCATTTCCGATCGTCAACGTGGTCAATCTGCGCGATCTCACGCTGTCACGCGACGATCGCGTGACGCTCGACACCGCCGATCAGCCCCTCAACATGCCCTTCGCCGCCGCGCTCGATCGCTTCGCACAGCGGCTGTATGTCGCCAATGCGGGCAGCGATACCGTCTCGGTGATCGACCTGGAGACCGGGCGCGCGCGCGCCTCGATCGCCGTCGGCGCCAACCCGCGCGGGCTGCTGCTCAACCGCGACAATACGCTGCTGTACGTCCACAACGTTCTCGACGGCACCGTCACCACCATCGACACACGTACCCTGGAGTCGGTGGCGGTGCTGCCGATCATCGATCTGCGTTCGTCACTCGACCTGCTGTTCGGATCGCAGTATTTTCACAGCGCGGTCAATCCCGCTCTGAGCGCGGACGGCTGGTTGAGCTGTGCCACCTGTCATTTCGACGGCATGAGTGACGGGCGTGTCTGGCAGGGCTTTCCAGGCGGCGCGCGCAATACGCCGCTGCTGTACCGTCTGCCAGAGACGGTGCCCTACAACTGGTCGGGCAACTGGGACGAGCTGGCGGACGTGGAGACCAAGATTCGCTGGCTGCACGCGGGCGCGGGTCTGATCGATGAGCCGGGGGCGCTGGCGGGCTATCCCGACACCCCCGCCTTTGCGCTGACGGGCGTCTCGCTCGACCTCGATCTGTTGGTCGGCTATCTGACCAGCCTGCAGCCGCCGTCGATACCCGTCGTGTCGGGCGAAGCGGCGGTGACGCGCGCGCGCGGACGGGCGCTGTTCGAGGCACAGGGCTGCACCGACTGCCACGTCGGACCCGCCGGGACAGATTTACAGGCATACGACGTAGGCACGGGTGGGACGTTCGACACGCCATCACTGCGCTGGCTGTCGTTGAGCGCCCCCTATTTCCATGATGGATCGGCGGGGAGCCTGCGGCAGGTGTTCGAGCGCGATGGGGCGCACCAACTGGTGACGACCCTGGCGCCCGACGACATCGATGCGCTGGTAGGCTATCTGGCGTATTTCACACGCGGCTCGTGAACCATGAAGAATGTAATCATCTGGTAAAAATCCGTTTTAACGCTTGCTAAACTTTTCCGGCGCTGCTATATTGATGATGACTATCAGCATAATACCCGCTGATCACGCTGGTTCATCGACGAAGGCGTTTTAGGTATGGGCGACACGGCTGCGATCCGCCACTCCCCACAAAATTACCTGGCAGAAGCGTATCGCCTTGCCTACTACCAGGACGATCATGCCTTCATCTCTACCTCGTCGCTGGCAGACGCCCTGGGCGTGTCGGCGCCCGCCGTGACGCGCATGATCGGGCGTCTCAAAGAAGCAGGCTATCTTGATCACGAGCCGTATCGCGGGATCACGCTCACCCCAGCGGGCGAGCAGGAAGCGCTGGCGAATATCCGGCGTCATCGTCTGGTCGAGGTGTTTCTAGTCGAGGTGCTGCATTTCGGGTGGCATGAAGTCCACGACGATGCCGACGCGCTGGCAGAGGCAGTCAGTGACGACCTGATACGCCGCATCGACGCCATGACGGGCAGCCCGCGCCGCTGTCCGCATGGGGAGCCGATCCCGACCGCCGACGGACGGATCGCCCGCGTGCGTGATGTCCCGCTCAACGCGCAGCCAGCGGGCGCCGAATACGCGGTGAGCCGCGTCAATACCCACGACATCGACAAGCTAAAGTACCTGGCAGAATTGGGTTTGCGCCCTGGCACCCGCTTCACGCTGATGAGCCGCGCGCCATTTCAAGGTCCGCTGCAACTGGACATGGACGGGACGAGCATCCTGCTGGGTCACGAGCTTGCCGGAGTGCTGCGGGTGTGCGCGCCAGAGGCGTTCGAGCTGACGGCGTGACTGCCCAACGCTGAACACGACCGCAATCGGATATTCTCGGATATTCATTGCAGGGACGCATAACGATGCGTCCGCGCTGCTCTCATTCTTTTGCGCTTTTGCGAGGTTGTCATGTCGATCGACGACACCTTCCAGGTGTTTCCCCAGTTCAGCAGCGCGCGTCTGCATTTGCGCCGCATCACCAGCGCCGACCTCGACGCGCTCTATGCGCTCTACAAGCAGCCCGACGTTGGCGTGTACACCAACACAGCCACCTTCACCGATCCAGTGGAAGCGCGCTTCATGCTCGCCTACTTTGACAAAGAATACAGCTGGCGCCACCAGATACGCTGGGGCATCATCGAGCGCGCGACCGAGACGCTGATCGGCACCTGCTGCCTGTTCGATTTTGACTGGCAGCACCACCACGCCGAGATCGGCTACGATCTCAGCGTCAGCCATTGGGGACAGGGCATCATGTCCGAGGCGCTGCTGCCAGTGCTGGATTACGGCTTCGACACGCTCGACCTGCACCGCATCGAGGCGCGTCTGACGCCGGAAAACAGCGCGTCGAGTCGGCTGCTGGAGCGACTGGGATTCAGCCACGAGGGCACGCTGAAAGAACGCTTCTACTCGCATGGACGTTTCTGGGACGATGCGTTTTACGGTCTGCTGCGATCGACCTACCGCCAGCGCCGCAGCGCATCAGGAAAGTAAACAATCTTTCTTTTCTCTTCTCCTCCATGCCTCCTGTTCAATATTTTGTTTTTGCTTTTCTTGTCTCTTTCTCCGTGTCGATCGCCCTCCCCCACCAAAAATTAATGAGCGGTTCTTGCATCGGCGCGCTATAATCCTTGCCATAGACCGTGACCACGCACTAGCGAAACAGGCTGCTCGATGTCGGATAACCTGATCGGCAAAAAGCTAGGAGATTACGTCATCCAGGAGCTGCTAGGGCGCGGCGGCATGGCGCACGTCTATCGGGGACTCGACAACAACCTGCAGCGCTTTGCCGCCGTCAAGGTGATCGACTCGCGTCTGCTCACCAAAGGGCACGAAGAAGAATACCGCGCCCGCTTTCGCCGTGAGGCGCGCGCGATCGCCAAGCTGACCCAGCCGAATATCGTCGGCGTGTATCAATTTGGGGAGTTTGGTCCACTTTATTACATGGCGATGGAGTTCATCGAGGGGCAAGACCTGCATTTCATCCTCAAGATGAAAGCCAGCACCAACGAGCGCGTGTCAAAGACGCAGATCGTGCGCGTGATCCACGACATCGGCGCCGCGCTCGACTACGCCCACTCCAGCGGTGTCATTCACCGCGATGTCAAGCCGTCGAATATCATGATCCGCCCCGACGACCGCGCCATCCTGACCGATTTTGGTCTGGCGCTCGATGTGCCGGAAGGCACAGGCGGCAATACCTTTGGCAGCGCGCACTACATCGCGCCAGAACAGGCGATCTCATCGCGCAATGCCGTCCCGCAGAGCGATCTCTATTCGCTCGGCGTGGTACTGTACCAGATGATGACGGGCAAAGTCCCGTTCGACGACTCGTCCGCGATGAGCGTCGCGCTCAAACATCTCAGCGACGCGCCGCCCCCGCCCCGCCAGGTCGATCCCACCATCACGCCAGCGGTCGAAAAAGTCATTCTCAAGGCGCTGGAAAAAGAGCCGAGCAAACGCTACAAGAGCGGTGCAGCTTTTTCCGAGGCACTCCAGGATGCGATGGGCTTCACCGAGACACTGGGCGGGACTCGTCCGTCGCGTTTGTTCCCGCCAATCGGGGCGCCCGATGGCGGCACAGGCACGAAACGCAGCACCCGCGAGATACAGGCGCTCAACCTGGCAGCGCTTTCCACCGCGGAAGCCGACTCGGATGTCAGTCAGGCACGGCGCACGATTCAGTTCGCGCAAGACCTGCAGGCGCGCGACCGCCGCCGTCCGCTGCGGTTGGCACTCGCGGGCATCGCTGCGATCGTCGCGTCGATCGCTGTCGTCGCGACGGTGCTGACCGTGACGGCGCCGGCCATCACGCCGCCGGCCATCACGCCGCCTCCGGCACAAATCGCCGCGCTCTCCTCACCTGGCACCGAAGCGATCTTCAGCTTGTCTGGCACCGAGGCGATGACCCCTGATACCGACACCGCAGGGACAATGCTGGCATTGTCCGCATCCCCGATCGCGCCGACCGACGCGCCGACCGACGCACCGACCGACGTACCGACCGACGCACCGACCGACGCACCGACCGACGTACCGACCGACGTACCGACTGACGCGCCGACCCCTGACACGAACGCTGTAGAGACAATGCCTGCGTTGTCCGCATCGCCTCTCCCGCCAACCCCGATCGAGACCGCGATTGCCACTCGTGATCGACGACCGACGGTCACGCCGACGCCGCCCGTCGTCGCCGTGCCGACTGACCCGGCGCCAACTGATGCCGCACCGACAACGATCGCATCCTCCACGACTGATGCGACCGCGTCCACCGTCCCCGGTCTGACCCTGCGCTACGATGAGAATACCTTCGTGATGCTTAACGCCAGCGGTGCGCCCGTCAGCGTGCGCAATCTGACTTTCGAGCGGCGCAACAGTGCTGGAGGGTTGGTGCGCTATCAGGCGACAACCTGGGAGACGGTCTATCTCGATCGGCTGCCTGCTGGCGATTGTCTGATGCTGTGGCGTATCGGTATTCGTGAGGTGCCTGCGCCCGATTACTGCGGGATTAACCGTGCCTGGTTCGCGGTCGGGCAGCCGCGCTTTTTCTGGGTGAGCGTCAGCAATCCGAATGCCACCTTCGATGTGCTGCGCGACTTGTCTATTCTGGCGACGTGCCCGGTCAACGCCGGGGAATGTCTCGTGCCGCTGGAGGGGTGACGCCCGCTGCGCTCATGTCGCTGGCAGACTGACCGCGATCAAGCCGATGAAGATCGCCGCCACCCCCGCCCACTGGATCGGACGCATCCGTTCATCGAGAAACAGCCGCGCCAGCAGCACCGTCACCGCCGCGAACAAGGATGACAGCACCGACACCAGCGCCACCTGATCGCCGCTGCTGCCGATCGTGAAGGCGACAAAGCCGATC
>Ga0163154_10000050_pt1 | contig 156444 bp, 130 predicted proteins | sample OliLakLV19MP9P1_FD_148649 | JGI IMG/M metagenome (GOLD analysis project Ga0163154, IMG submission 148649) | Freshwater microbial mat bacterial communities from Lake Vanda, McMurdo Dry Valleys, Antarctica - Oligotrophic Lake LV.19.MP9.P1 | ecosystem: Environmental > Aquatic > Freshwater > Lake... | reverse complement strand
TCCAACAATCAAGCGCCGCGCGTCGCGGAAAAGGGCGAATCGGGCATCGAGAAATGGATCATTCTCGAACTCAAGTTAATCGCCGATGTGGGCATCGTCGGCGTGCCGAACGCGGGCAAATCGACGCTGCTGTCCGTGATCAGCAACGCGCGTCCCAAGATCGCGGATTATCCGTTCACGACGTTGGAACCGAACTTGGGCGTCGTCTGGTTCGATGGCAGCGATCTGGTGTTTGCGGACATTCCGGGCTTGATCGAAGGTGCGCACATGGGCATCGGTTTGGGACACTCGTTCTTGCGCCACGTTCAGCGAACGCGCTTGCTGGTGCATCTACTCAATGGCGAGAGTGACGATCCGGTTGCCGATTTTAATCAGATCAACGTCGAACTGGCGCTGTATGACGACAAAATGGGCAAAAAACCGCAAATCGTCGTCTTGAACAAGATGGATTTGCCGGATGTACAAGCGAAGTGGGCGCAGATTGAAGCCGATTTGCGCGCGCGCGGCGTTGAGCATCCGCTGGCGATATCAGGCGCGACCCATCAGGGCGTCGATGCGCTGATCGGGCGCGTGTTCCGCGAGTACGCCGCGCTCCCTGACGAGGAACTGCATCCTGAGACGATGCCGCTTTACGAACTGCCGCCCGAATCGGACGACATTCCGTTCACGATCCAGCACATCGGGGAGGGCGAATTTCGCGTCGTTGGTACACGGATCGAACGCGCCGCCGCCCGCACGTATTGGGACTATGACGAGGCGATCTTGCGCTTCCAGCGTATGTTGGACACGCTCGGCATTACGGAGGCGCTGCGCGAAGCGGGCGTCGAAGAGGGCGATACCGTCTATATCGGGGAACACGAGTTGGAGTGGTCGGATTAGCCGATGCGTCGAATCGGGTTGGTCGGCGGGACGTTCGATCCGCCGCATATCGTGCATCTCGTCCTGGCGGAGTTTGCGCTTGATGCACTGAAATTGGATGCGGTCTGGTTTTTGCCCGCCGCCGATCCCCCGCACAAGGACGACACGCGCACGGCGATTGAACATCGCTTGGTCATGCTGGAAGCGGCGATCCAGGATCGATCCGCATTCACGATTTCGCGCATCGACATCGACCGACCGGGCCCGCATTTCACTGTCGAAACGCTGCGTCTTTTGCGCGCGGCGCACGCGGACGCCGAATTTTACTTCGTCATGGGTGGCGACTCGCTGCGTGATCTGCCGCGCTGGAGTCGTCCGGCGGAACTGTTGGAACTGTGTACGTTCGTCGTGATGGGGCGTCCTGACGTGACCATCGCGGCGGACATGCACGAGGCGACGCTGCCGGGCTTGAAAGATCGCGTCATCCTGATCGACTCGCCTATGCTCGGCTTTTCGTCCACCGAGATCGCGGCGCGGCTGCGCGCGGGGAAAAGTGTGCGTTATCTCGTGCCAGACGCGGTGTTATCGTATATCGAGCAGCACGGATTGTACCGATGAAAATACTCAAATTCGCGGGGGCAATCGTGATGATTGCCTCGGCTTTCCTGATGATGAGCTTTGTGAGCGCAGAACGGAGCGCGCCGATTGCACAGACCGCGCCGACGCTCATTCCGCCGACGCTTGTCCCGGTTCCGCCGCCGATGGATGGCGATGCGCTGCTGTCCGAATCGACGATTGCACGCATCTTGCGCGACGGCAAAGTGCGAGTCGGCATCCTTTACAACGAGTCGCCGTTCGGGGAACTGAATCCGCGTGGTGAGGTATTCGGCTTCGATGCCGATTTGGCGCGGAGCATGGCGACGACGTGGGGCTTGGGCGATACAGGCGTCGAATTTGTACAGGTCACGCGCCAGACCGCCATCGACATGCTCACCAGCGGCGCGGTTGATATGTTGGCGGCGGCGCTGGTGCATCGGCGTGAATTGGACGCGCGCATCGAGTTCAGCCAGACGTATTATCCGTCGTATCAAGCGATCCTTGTGCGCAACGGCGATGGCGCGACGGAGTTGGCGCACATGGCGGATCGCAAAATCGGCGCGGTGATGGGATCGTCGGGCGAGGCAGCCGTGACCGATTGGGCGGCACGTGTGGGTTACAGCTTCACCATCAGCCGCTATCCGCTGTTGGATACGGCGATTGCCGCGCTCAATGCCAGCGAGATCGATGGCGTGGTTGAAAATCGCGCTCGCTTGGAGCGCGCGATTGCTGATGCGCCGGAAAATTACCGGATTGTCGATGATCCAGTTGCGCCCGAACCCTTTGCGATTGGCGTGCGCCGTCAGGATATCAATTTTCGCAATTTGATCGACCGGACGCTGCAATATTTGTTCCAAACCGGACGCTTGGACGAGATTCACGGCGATCATTTCAACGGCGCGGATTATCCGTCCGCCACCTTCGAGGTATGGGGCAACGTCGGTGACGCGCCGCGCGCTGATGCGATGCCAACGGATGTGCCGTATCCCGCCAGCTATGCGATTGCACGGTTGCAAACGGATCGCGTTGTGCGCGTGGCAGGTGTGCGCGAACTGGCGGGCGATGCACCAGAGAGCTTGCGACGCGCGGACGCGCTGAATCGTGGGCTGATCAATGCGTTGGCGCGCCGCTGGAACACGACGGTTCAAATCGTACCGACGGACGGCAATCCGCTCGATTTGATCGCATCGGGCGCGGCGGATTTGGCGCTTGGCGTTGCGCCCGATTGGAATTATTCCGCGCAGGTCGATTTCACCAGCGCGTACCTGATTCACGGCTTGCGGCTGCTGCTGCGCAAAAACAGCGCCGTCGCCGGATTTGGTGACTTGCGCGGTGAATTCATCGGCATCTTCCAAGATCAGCAGTTTGCGCGCGAAATTGTCGTGCGCGAGGCGGCACGCGAGAACGCGATTATCGATGATTTTTACCTGATCGACCGTGAACAAGACGCGGCGTTCGTGATGCTGGCAGAAAATAACGCTGATGTCGTCTTGGGCGACAGCTTGCGCTTGATTCCACACGTTCAAGCCGCGCCGGACGATCTGCGGCTGCTCTCGCGCTCGGATGGATCGGGGATTTGGTTCAGCCGCAACTTCGTCGGGCTGGCAGTCCCACGCAACGATCTCGATTTCCGCTTGCTCGTGGAATATACGCTGCAAGAATTGGCGCGCGATGGCGAACTGCAAGCCTTGTTACAGCCAGTGATGATGCCAGAGGACATTCCGACGTTCGAGGTGTGGCCCGGATCAACATCGTTTATGGGGTTTGAGGTGGGGGGATGACATTTAAGATTCGCCCGCTGCCGCGTGTGCTTTAACTCATGCGCGGCTCGCAACGGCTGGCGGTGCTGAAGAACTGCGCTCCGGTCGAGATGTTCTGGCTTGGCTGTGATTTCGAGCGTGACCTCGCCTTCGCAGAAATCGAGCCGATCTTTCACGAGGCATCGAACACCCTGATACGAGTGAGGGACACGCTCACTTTCAACGCTGCTATGACCTTTTAGCCAATATGGACGTCAAACTGATCGATCCAATCGACAACGCTGAAATGACCGATTTCAGTCTCCACATCGACGACAAGGTGGTACTTCGTTTCATCGATCCGCGCGATCAAGATTAGGCTTTCTTCGCCTGTCCGAGCGTCGCCATGATCACGCCCACCAATACGGCGGCGCTCCCCGCGATTTGCAGCGGCGCGGGCAGTTCTTGGAACACGACGAACGCCAAGAGCGCGCTGGCAAGCGGCTCCATTTGTCCCGCGATGCTAATCAATGTCGCGGGTAAGTATCGCAGCGCGTAGTTGAACGACGTATGCCCGATCAACTGCGGCACCAGCGCGAGGACGAGTACCCAAACGTAGGTGGTCGGCGCATAGCCCGTTATCGACTGTCCGCCGATGATCACCAGCGCGATCAGGAACAGCGCCGCAAATCCATACACAAGCCAGATGTAGGGGAGCAGAGGCAGCTTCGCGCGTAGATTGCGCCCAATCACGAGATAAATTGCGATTGCAATTGCACCGAGTAATGCCAGTCCGCCGCCCAATACAGGCATTTGCCCCACATCTGCGCTTGGATCACCCGCCGCGCCGATCACGAAACCACCGATCAACGCGATTCCCAAGCCGATGATCATCAACCGCTCGAAGCGTGCGCGCAAAAATATGAACTCCAACAGCGCCACCCACAGCGGACTGGTGCTGACCAGCACGACGCTGATCAGCACGCTCGTGTATTCCAGCGACGATATCCACGCCGCGAAGTGAACCGCCAGAAAGAAGCCCGCCCCCGCTGCCAACAGCAGATCGCGCCGCTCTAGCTGCTCCAGATCGCTGCGGTGGCGCGCCAGCGCGAATGGCGTGAGCAGCAGCGCCGACAGTGCCAACCGTCCCGCCGCGATTACGGGCGACGGCATCCCGTCGGCTTGTGCGAAGCGGATGAAGATCGCGGCGCACGATGCGGCGATCACGCCGATGGTGAGGACGAGATAGACTTGCGTCGGCGTCTTGGTCGTGGGCGCTGCGGCGCTGGATTGGCTCATGGGGGTTGATTGAATTCCTGTACGTCCGAACAGTTTTAACGTGAATGTCATGATTATAGCGCCTCGGCGTGTTACAATGTTCATTAGGCTTTTAAATATGTGTCACTCTCAAGGAGAAACGAACATGGCTTTTGAACTCTCCCCGCTACCGTATGCTGCCACTGCGTTAGAACCACACATCGACGAACAGACGATGAACATTCATCACGGCAAGCATCACGCTGCTTACGTCACCAATCTGAACAAGGCACTCGAAGCGCACGCCGATTTGCAGAGCAAGTCGATTGAAGAACTGATCACGTCGATCAGCAGCCTGCCTGAAAGCGTGCGCAACGCGGTGCGCAACAACGGCGGCGGACATTGGAATCATACGTTCTTCTGGAAGCTGATGACCCCGGGCGGATCGAACGTCCCGACGGACGCGCTCGGTGATGCCATCCACGCCAAATGGAACAGCTTCGATGAATTCAAAGCGGCGTTCAAGGCGGCAGGTATCGGTCGCTTCGGTTCGGGTTGGGTGTGGTTGGTCGTTGGCGCGGATGGCGCGTTGAGCATCGAAAGCACGCCGAATCAGGACAATCCGCTGATGGATGGAAAGAAAGCGGTCTTGGGCATCGATGTGTGGGAACACGCCTACTATCTGAAGTATCAGAACCGCCGCCCGGATTATCTGGATGCCGTGTGGAACGTCATCAACTGGGATGAAGTTGGGGCGCTGTACACCGCGCGTTAGCTCGCCCGTCGTCTGATAGGGCATAGGCGCGTTCTGTCCCGTTTAACCCAATTCAAATTAAAGTGTCGTAACAAATTGCGCGTTTCTCCCGTGAGGGTGCTTGCGGTGGCAAGCGCGCAATTTCGCAGCGACGAAAAAGGCGCTACAATCATAGCGTCTTTTTGTTGCAACACGCGGAGTATAGAGACACATGGCGGACTTTCGGACTGAAAAAGATTCGCTCGGCGAGATACAAGTCCCGGCGGGCGCATATTACGGCGCACAAACGCAGCGCGCGGTCAATAATTTTCCCGTGAGTGGGCTGAAGCCATATCCAGCGTTCGTGTGGTCGATGGCGCTGATCAAACGCGCAGCCGCCGAAGTTCACAAAGATTTGGGGCTGCTGCCCGCCGACATGGCGGACGCCATCATGCGGGCAGCCGATGAAGTCTTGGCGGGGCAGTGGCAAGAGCAGTTCGTGGTTGATCCGTTCCAAGCGGGCGCGGGGACGAGCCACAACATGAACACCAACGAGGTGATCGCCACGCGCGCTAACGAACTGCTCGGTTACAAATTGACCGATGCGAAAAAGCCTATCAACGCCAATGATCATGTCAATATGGCGCAGAGTACCAACGACACCATCCCATCCGCAATCCGCTTGGGCGTCCTGTGGAAGCTCAGCGGCTTGATCGCGGCGCTGACAGGACTGGCGGACGCGCTCGAGGCGAAAGCGGTTGAGTGGAACGATGTCGTCAAGAGTGGGCGCACGCACTTGCAAGATGCGGTTCCGGTGCGCTTGGGACAAGAGTTCGGGGCGTATGCCAAAGCGGTGCGGCGCGGTATCGACAAGATCAACATGGCGGCGGATCAACTGCGACGGCTCGGTATTGGCGGCACAGCGACGGGGACGGGCTTGAACGCGCATCCCGAATATCACAAGCGCATAATCCAAAAATTGAGCGCACTCGGCGGCTTCGCGCTGCACGAGTCGGACGATTTGTTCGAGTCGATGCAGTCGCACGGTGACGCAGTGTTTTTCTCTGGCGCGCTCCGTACCGTCGCCCAAGAACTGTCGCGCATCGCCAACGATATTCGTCTGCTTTCCAGCGGGCCCACGACCGGACTGGCAGAAATTACGTGTCCGCCTGTGCAGCCGGGTTCGTCAATCATGCCGGGCAAGGTCAATCCGGTCATGGCGGAGATGCTAAACATGGCGATGTTCCATGTGATCGGGAGCGATACAACAGTGCTGTTGGCGGCGCAAGCGGGACAGCTTGAACTCAATGTCATGATGCCGATCATCGCGCACAATCTGAACGAAATGATGATCGTCATGACGGGCGCGGTCAATGCCTTCACCGAAAAATGTATTGTGGGGCTGGTTGCTAACCGTGAACGTGCGGAGGGTTGGTTGGCAAAGAATCCCATTTTGGTGACGGCGCTCAACCCGATCATCGGCTATCAGAAGGGTGCGGAAGTCGCCAAGAAATCGCTGGCAGAAAACCGCAGCATCAGAGAAATCGTCGTCGAATTGGGGTATATGACTGCCGCTGAAGTCGATCAGGCGCTCGACGCCCGCACCATGACCGAAGGCGGCATTCAAGGCATCGCGGCGGCGGGTTGATCCGTCGTCGGACAGGGGCGCGAGCGTGTCCACGCGCAAACTAGGCAAATACGAGGTCATCGAGCGGTTGGGGCGCGGCGGGATGGCGGAAGTTTATCGCGCCTACCACAGCAGCTTAGATCGCTATGTTGCGATTAAGCTGCTGCACGCCTTCTTGGCAGACGATCCAGAATTCAAGACGCGCTTCGAGAAAGAGGCGCGTAATATTGCGCGCCTAAAGCACCCCAATATTGTGCAGGTCTACGACTTTGAGAACGACCCCGACACCGAGAGTTATTTCATGGTGATGGAGTTGATCGAAGGCGAGACGCTCAAAGATGTCATGGGCAAGCTGCATGATGTGGGTCAGCCCATGTCGATGGCAGACTCGCTGCGCATCACGCGACAGGCGGCGGGCGCGCTCGCCTATGCCCACAGTCAGGGGATGATCCATCGGGATGTGAAACCCGCAAACCTGATGATCGACCGTGATAACCGTGTCGTCTTGACGGACTTTGGCATCGCCAAGATCGTCACGGGCATCCAGTTCACTGCCAGCGGCGGCATGGTTGGCACGCCCGCCTATATGGCACCGGAACAAGGTTTGGGCGAAGCGGGCGACGAACGCTCCGATTTGTATTCGCTTGGCGTCATCTTGTTCCATCTGGTTACGGGACATCTGCCCTATGAGGCGGATACGCCACTGGCGATCATCCTGCGCCACCTGAACGACCCGATTCCCTCGGCGCGGATGCTCAACCCCGACGTTCCGCTTGATGTCGAACAGATTATGACCAAACTGATGGCGAAACGCCCCGAAGATCGCTATCAGAATGCCAACGAGCTGATCGCGGCAATCGAAGCGATTGAGCGCGGCGAACACCCGTTTGTGGATGTTCGTGAGACGACGCCGCTCTTGCCACTCTTGGCTGCGCCGCGTCGTGCGCCAGACGACAGCACGCTGGATTTGACGCCCGTTTCATCGACTGGACTGCGCCCCAAGACGCAAGAGAGCCAGCGGATTCGCGCTGTTGGGGATGCACCCTCAGATCGAACCCTTGTGTATGGCGCGCAGCGCCGCCGGATTCCGAATTGGCTGGCGCTGTTATTGATCATCGGCTTCATCGGTGCAGGCGGCTATGCACTGACGGTTGGTGGGGGCGGCGACCGCCTGATCGCGTTATTTATCAGTCCGACGCCAACAGCGACGGCGACATCCCCCTTTACTGCTACGTTTACGCTCACGTCCACGGCGACACCAACCAACACGGATACGCCAACGATCACGCCCACATTCACCCTCACCGCCAGCGCGACGCCAACGATCACGCCGACTAATACGGATACCTCAACGCCAACGGCAACGATCACACCGACCAACACTGAAACACCAACGGCAACGATTACGCCAACGCCAAGTCCGACAATCACGCTCACACCGTCGCAAACGCCGACAATCACACCGACACTGACAGCCACAGCGAGTGCTACAGCCACAGCGACCGCGACGCCCACCAATACGGATACACCGCAACCAACGCCGACACCAACGGCGACTTGGACGCAATCGCTCACGCCGTCGTTGACGTTCACGCGGACGCCCAGTCCGACGATCACCCCAACACCGACGCCGACGTGGACACCTTCGATCACGCCGACACCTTCGATTACACCGACCGCATCGCCCGATGTGACGCAAACGTTGATTCAGGCGACGCTGCTCCAAGAAATTCAAACGGCGACGATTGCCGCGTGTGATTTCGACTATGTAATCGTCTCGCAAGACCCGGAGAATGAATTTTTTCAGCAGGCGGATACAGGGTTTAGCATGGATATCGTCGTGCGTAATACAGGGACGTGCGCTTGGGAACGAAACACGGCGCTAACTTTCGTTACGGGCGGCGGTGAGAATTTCGACGCTGAACCGCGCATCTTCGTGCGGGATCGCGTCAATGTCGGTGAAGAAACAACCATCACTTTAGAAGGGCGCGCCCCGTCAAACAACGGCGTCTCGTCCGGATTCTGGGAACTGCGCACGCCGGGACAACTGCTTATCGGCGATCCGCTGACAATCAGCGTGAATGTATTTGGCGGACGCTAGAAAGAATTGAACATGATGGAACGCGATCAAGCGTGGGATATCGTCTGTGAATTCGTGAAGTCGGACAGCTTGCGCAAGCATATGCTCTCCGTCGAGTTTGCCATGCGCGCGTATGCTCTCCACTACGGCGAAGACGTCGACTCGTGGGGTTTGGTGGGCTTGCTGCACGACTTCGATTGGGAAATTCACCCGACGCTCGAACAGCATCCCATCGACGGCGCGCCGATCTTGAGGGAACGCGGCTTGGGCGAAGAAGATATCCGCACGATTTTGAGCCATGGACCCCTTGCGGCGGATGATCGCACGACAGTGCGCGATAAGGCGCTGTACGCGGTCGATGAACTCACTGGACTGATCACGGCAGTGACGCTCGTTCGCCCATCGAAGAATATTCAAGATGTTGAAGTTTCATCGATTAAGAAAAAATGGAAAGACAAGACGTTTGCAGCCGGCGTCAAGCGCGAAGATATTGAGCAGGGCGCAGCATCGCTTGATGTCGATCTATGGGCGTTTCATGTGCCGCTGGTATTGAAGGCAATGCAAGATCACGCGGGTGAACTTGGCTTGGGTGGTCAAACGGCATAAGACTAGGGGGGCGTGCCAGCGGCACGCCCCTCAACGTTCGATTTGTCAATCATAGGTGTGCGAACGGCACGCGCCTGCTTAAATCTGTACGGTGACAGGCGTTCCGATTTCTGCGAAATTGTACAACCATTCCGCTTCGGGCGTTGGCAAATTGACGCAACCATGACTCATGCGCGCGCCCCATGTGTCGTGCCAGTAGGTGCCGTGCAGCGCGTAGCCCGCATAGAAATACATGACATACGGCACATCGGGTAGATAGTAGCCGGGACCCGACATGGTTTGCGCCTGATATTTGCGCTGAATCGTGTACGATCCCTGCACGGTTGGCGTCCCTTCGCGTCCGGTCGAGACCAAGACGCTGCGCACCAACCGCCCATCTTCGTAGGCATACGTGCGAAAATCGCTGAGATCGACGATGATTTCGCGTCCCGTCGTCAGCGTCGCGGCGGGCGCATTCGGAATGGTGAGCAGCGGCGCGACGGCGCTGTTGGTCGAGGTTGGGATCGCCAGTTCTTGTCCAGCTTCGATCAGGTTGGGATCGCTGATATTGTTGAGTTCCGCAATTGCCAGCCAACTGACGCCATATAACTGTGCGATTTGAGAGAGGCGTTCGCCGCTTTGGACGGTATGCGTCGTGCCGCTGGCGACAATGCTGACGGGTAGATCGCTGGTGGTCGTGGCAGCAGCCGCGCTCGCGGCGTCTGGCGTGACGATCAGGCGCTGTCCGGCATAAATCAAGTTGGGATTGGTGATGCCGTTCAAATCCATCACTTGGCGCAGCGTCATGTTGTAGCGCGTCGCAATCGTGCCAAGACTGTCTCCATACTGAATGACATGGTAGCGTGGCTCTGGCGCAAGCGTAGCAGGCGTGGGCGCTATCGTCGGAGCAAGGGCGGGACTGCCATCGGCGTTCGCGGACGCGCTGGCGGCGCTCGAAGCGCGCGGTGGAATGATGAGGCGCTGCCCGGCGGCGATTTGCCACGTATTGGCGATATTGTTGGCTTCGGCGATGGCGCTGACGCTTACGTTGTACTGCTGCGCGATGCGAAACAGGTTGTCACCCGCTGCGACGGTATGGACAACTTGATCTTGTGCGACGGCGGGGAACGTCAATAGACAGACGATAAGGAGTAGAAGGATTGATATGCGGGACATGCCTCGCTCCACGAAATACACTGAACAGAATGGTCTTTCGTTTATTATAGCGAGAACTCAGAATTTATATCAATCGGAGGGTGGTTGATTGAATGCCCATTCGGGCAGATGTGCAAGGCAGGTCAAACTGCAGCGCGCGCAACGCGCCAAAGTTGACATTTTTGCGCGCACATCCTATCATCGAACGGGAAAGAGGTCAATATATGCTGGTACGTGCTTACCGTCTCACTGACAAATTCGGCTTGATCGCCCTCAAGGGCAGTCTCGCGCTGGTTGATACCACGCTCGATGGTCTGGGGATCGTCTGGCGACAAATCACATTCGTGCTTATAGCATTGGCGCGCGTGCTGTGGATGGTGCTGCGTCCAATCCTATTTGTCCTCGCTTCGATCCTCGTTTTTTTCTTCAACATTTTCTTGCGCGCGACGGGACAGACTGCCATCAGCGTGCGTCGCAGCGGATCGAATGCGATGGCGCGGCGGGCGGCACGGGCAGAACTTGATGTTGTATTGGCAGAAGACCCGCTGCGAACGCAGAATCGCACGCTCAGTTTCTTGACCGTGCTGCTGTTGTCATCGCTGGTGTTGGTCGTGCTGTGGGCGACCAATCCCGCGCGCACGACCAACAGCGCATCGCTCCCGCTTGATGTGGGCAGCGTCGCCGGATTGTTCGCAGATACACCGCAGCCTGTGACCAGCGTACCAAGCGTCCTCAGCACGACCGTCCCAACCACGACGCCGCTGCCCTCTGTACTCGAAGTGCGCGGCAGCCTCGCCTATGTCGCGCGCGAGTCGGCGCAGACCGATATTTGGGCGATTCCGATTGGTGGCACGCGCGCTTTACGCTTGACCAACAGCCCTGAGGATGACCGCGATCCAGCATGGTCGCCGGATGGACGGCGGCTGGCGTATGCCTCGCGGCAAGATGGCAACTGGGAAGTCTACATTTATGACGTGGTGAACGGTACGACGCAGCGTATGACCTACGATTTGTCGTATCAAGGTAATCCGGGGTGGAGCAACGACGGTGAATGGCTCGTGTATGAGAGCTATCAGGGCAACAACCTCGACATATACCTGATGCGCGTCGACGGCAGCGAAACCATCCGGCTGCCCGGCAATGCGCCCGCGCCTGATTTCTCGCCCGCGTGGTCGCCAGAGGGACGGCGCATTGCGTTCGTATCATGGCGTGACGGCAATCAGGATATTTACATTTTTTCGCTTGACGATCAAACCGTCACGAACCTCACGAACACACCGACGCGCCAAGAAGATCATCCGTCTTGGAGTCCTGACGGCGATGTGATTGCGTTCAGCGCGCTCGATGAGGGGCTGGAGAAGGTATTCATCAAGCCATCGCGCGATCCGAACACTGGCGCGACGGTCGTTGGGCGCGGACGCACGCCCGCATGGTCGCCTGACGGCGCGAGCGTCGTGTTCGCTGTCGATTCGGTGGATGGCACCCAGTTAATTGCCAATCCGATTGGCGGTGGTGGGGTGGTTACAAGCATCATTCCCGCGCCGTTGGGGTCGTCTAATCCTGTCTGGACAGGCGCGCCGCTGCCCGCTGCACTGGTCAACGGTGGTGGACTGCCCGCCGCGATCACACAGCCGCTGGTGATCGAACAGGTCGAGGAACTCGCCGCCGATCCGCCTGTGCGCCTCAGCCCCATCGAGGGCGTACAGGTCGATGATCCGCTGTTGAGTGACCGCGTAAACGACTCGTTTAACGCCTTGCGCGAAGCAACGCTGGAATACGCCGGTTGGGATTTCTTGGGGCGCTTGGATGATGCTTTCTGGAGTATCGACCGTCCGCCACAACCGGGCGAAGAACGCCGTAATTGGCTCATGACGGGGCGCGGCTTCAGCGTAACCCGAAGCGCGATCATCAGCTTTCCGCCGTCCATTGAGGTTGTGCGCGAGGATGTGGGCGTCGATATCGTTTGGCGCGTGTACGTGCGCACAGCGGGCGACTCACAATCCGGGCAGTTTGGCGAACCGCTGCGGCATATGCCGTGGGATTTCGCCAGTCGGACGGAGGGCGATATCGAGGCATATAATCAGGGTGGGCGGCTCAAACGCCAGTTCCCTGAAGGCTACTACATCGACTTCACGCAGTTGGCGCACGATTACGATTGGGGACGCTATCCTGCTGGTAGCGATTGGCGCGCGAATGCCAACAGCATCAACTATTGGCTGTTCACGCGCCCCGACGGGCTGACTTGGTATCAGGCGATGCGCGAGCTGTATACCGAAGCGCAGCTGGGTGGTTTCGCGCCCACAGCGACGCCACCACCCGTCCTGCCGACCGATATTCCGGCGGGAGGTTAAACGATGCAGCGGCGAACAGCAAGCGGCGGCGGCTTCTCTGCCTTAATTTTGGTCATATTGGCGCTTGGCGGCTTCGGTGTGTTCGTCTACACCAACGCCAGCCCCGCACCCACGTTGCGCGTTATCGTGCCGACAGTTGCCGAGTCAACGCTCGAAGAAAATTCGTGGGAGAGCATCCTCGACGCGGGCTTCGGCAGCGACAGCACGCCGCTCCCGACCGTCGCTATCCCGACGATGGGCTTCGCGCCGCCGACGTTGGCATTTGACGGCGCGGGATTCACACCGTTCGCGGCGGCGGCGGTTCCACAAGCGGAAACAGCCGTGGCGTTCAGCGCAGGGGCAACACCAACGCAGCCGCCAAGTTCCCCGACGTTGAACGCCGTCCCACTGGCGACGGCGCAACCCGTGACGCAGCAGTACGTCACGCAGCCACCATCAGAATGGAATCCGCCGCCGTTGATCCCGCCGCTCTCGCGCGATGTACTAGGGCGCGACCATTACTGGTTCGTGCGCCCGGTCGATTCCAACGCCAATAACGCGGGCTTGTTCTACTATCCGTATGGCTCGGATGGTCCCGATGATTTGTGGCGCATTCATGCGGGTATCGACATGCCCAACCCGATTGGCGAGACTGTGCGTGCCGCTGGTTCGGGTATCGTTGTGTGGTCAGCGGATGGGCTGCGCACGCAAGGCGGCTCGTTCCAAGACACGTACAGCTATGGGAATGTGGTCGTGATTCGGCACGATTTCGGCTTTGATGGGCGTCCGTTGTTTACGCTGTACGCGCACTTATCCGCCGTCTTGGTCGTGCCGAATCAGACGGTGCGCGCGGGCGATGCGATTGGCTTGGTGGGCAATACCGGGCGCGTCACGGGTCCGCATGTGCATTTTGAAGTGCGCATGGGCGACCGCAGCACGCTTGCCAGCGGTGATGTGCCAAGCTATGGCAACACGTTCAATCCGATCCTGTGGATGGTTCCGTATGTTGGAACCGGCATCATCGCGGGGCGCGTGACCGATATCAACGGCGATTTGGTCATGGATGTGGACGTGACGATCCGCGAAGTGGCGCGCGGACTGGTCATCGATACGACCTCGACTTACATCTACCGCGATACCGGCGTCGATGTGAACGCTGATCCCAACTGGGATGAAAATTTCGTCGCGGCGGATATTCCTATCGGGCGCTATGACGTGATCGCCAACGTCGGCGGCGACCGCCTTATCCAGCGCGTGACCGTCATCGAAGGCACGACCACCTTTATTGAACTTTCTCTGCAAGACTCGACGCCCACACCTTGAGCCACGACCGTAGTCCAATCGCCCGTTTTGTGGATAGCGCGCGTTGGCGCGATTGGTTACACTTGCAGCGCAAAGTGTCGGCGGGATGCCGTCGCGCTGCGCTTACTGGCACGTTCGACGACCGAGGAGGCGTTTTCTCCATGCGAAGCAATATCCAGCGGCGGTTGCCGCTTTTCATTATCGCGCTGCTGCTGATGGGCGCAGGGGGCATTCTCCGCGCGCAGTCGTCGCGGAATCTTACGCCCGATACCCCATTGACCGGGACACTGGACAACAGCGCCAACATCGTGCAAATTTACACACTCATCGGTGGCAGCGGCGAAGTCATCACTTTGACGGCGAGCAACACGCTTGGCGTTCCGCTGGCATTGGTGCTGACCGACGCGGCAGGCGGTGCAGTTGGGCAAATCGTCGATACAGACGTGACGGGTGATGTCACGCTGACCGCGACGCTCCCATCGCCCGGTGTCTACTATGTGACTGTATTCAAGGCGGGCGGCATTGGCTCGATTGGCGCGGTCGATTTCACCATTCTGCTTGCAACAGCGTCAGGAACGGTTACGCAGGTTGCACCTGCCGCAACGGTGACACCGACGTTGGACGCCGCGTTAACCTCATTGACCGCGACGACCGCTCCCGTCATTCCGACGGCAGCAGCGGTAACGCCCGCGCCTGAAGTTACACTCGGTGCCGTCTTGGAAGCGGCGCAGTTGGTGGACTCGTTGGGGATCACGATTTCCTTGACGTGGAATACGACCAATGATTTGGATTTGGAAGTGCGCGATCCGGTTGGCGGGTCGTTATATTGGCTCACGCCGACGGTTGCCAGCGGCGGATCGCTCGGCGCGAACGTCAATCAAGGCTGTGATGTCACAACGGCGAACAATCCGACGGAGACAGCGGCATGGTTGCCCGGCGCGGTTCCCTCCGGCAGTTACGAAGTCTTGGTTTACTTCCAAGAGGCGTGCGCGGGTGCTGCGCCGCAGTCCTTCACGATTAATTTGAACGTCAACGGGACGGTTCTCCCGCCTGTGACGGGAACGCTCTTGCCTGGACAGACTTACGTCAGCAGTTTCGACATCGAGACGGACAGCACGGTGGCTGCGACGGGTCTGGTGGGCGTCGTGGACGATCAGATTTTGCCCGCGCCCGCCGCTGAAATCTTGGCGAGTGCTGGCAGTATCGAACTTGGAACGACGATCAACGGTACGATCACCAACGATCAGCCGTATCAAGCGTACAGCTTCGCGGCGAACGCCAGCGATATCGTCTCGATCAATATGGACGCGATTTCCGGCGGCAGCCTCGATACCTTCTTGGCGCTGCTCGATCCAGGCGGTGCGATTGTCAGCGTCAACGATGACTCGGCGCAGGGCATCACCAATTCCGCCATTGCGTCGGCGCTGCTTCCTTCCGAAGGGACATATACGATTGTTGCGACGCGCTACGCCAAGGCGATTGGTGGCACGGAAGGCAACTTCACGTTGACGCTCTTTAGCCAGACGGCGGGCTTGCCACCCGCATTCTTGTCGCTCCCGCGCGGATCGTTGGAAGTGCGTCTGCTGTGGAACACCGCCGCCGATCTGCAACTGCTCCTCCGCGATGCGGCGGGCGAAGCCGTCTATGACGACAGCCCGCAGAGTCGCAGTGGCGGCATTCTCGGCGCGGATGGCAACGTGAACTGCCGCGCGCCGGTGGACGAAACCGCATTTTCGTACATCTACTACCCGCAGACGATTCAGCCGCGTTTGGGATCGTATGAGGTCGAAGTGTGGTATCAAAACGCCTGTAACGAGACGCGCCCGACGACGTTTACCCTGTATGTCGGCTTGAATGGGCGCGAAATCTTCAGCACGACCGTGCAACCGCTCCCTAACGAACGCTTTTTGACCAGCTTTAGCATTGGTGCGAACGGCGCAGCCACGCCCAGCGACGCGGGCATCATTCGTGGGCTGCAAACGTTGGACTTCCCACCGGAAATTGAGGGCGCAAGCGTCATCGTGCCAGGCGTGGCAGCAAACGGCAGCATCACGCCCGATAATAAGTTCGATGTGTATGTGTTCGATGGCACGGCGGGCGATGTGGTGAGCGTGGCGATGAATGCCACCTCGGGTACATTGGATACCGCGTTGTATTTAGCAGGTTCGACGGGCGCGCAGTTGGCAGAAAATGACGATGTAGAACCTGGTACAAACAAGAACTCGTTGATCGCCAACTATACCTTGCCACAGACCGGACGCTATATTATCATTGCCACTCACTTCGGCGCTTTGTACGGCGGCACGATTGGCACGTATACCCTCACCCTAACTCAAACACAGGCACCCGCTGAGGGATAATCCTCTCATTTGGGCAGCCTGTCGAGTGTTCGTGATGGGCTGCCCCGATCAACCGCACAATGAAACATCCTGCCATATGAGATTGGTTTATCCATGAAATTTCGTCTACTGCTGCCCGGACTACTTGTCTTGGTTTTGCTTACCGCCGCATGTAGCGCACCCGAACTGCGCGACTCCAAGTTACTTCAGGATACCAGCCTCGCAACAGGTGATCCCTGCGCCGCACCATGCTGGCGCGGAATTACGCCGGGTGAAACATCGTGGAGCGACGCGCGTACCATTCTTGAGGACGACACCACCCTTGAAAATCTGCAAGTACAGACCGATGAGAACAGCCCCGCCGCCGCCGCCGAATGGCAGCAGCGCGGTGGATCGGCGTGCTGTCAGGCGTTCACCGAAGATGGCGAGACCGTCAGCATCCTGTTCTTGCGCACTGCGCCCACTGTAACACTGGGCGAGGTGATCGATGCGCATGGTGAACCCTCCTATGCGATTGGCAGTCCGTTTTCGGACACGCAAGCGATTGTCAATGTGATCTATCCGTCTGTGCCGATGGTGGTGTATGCCTTTGTTCCGGGCATTGTCGGCGAGATTTCGGCGGGCAGTGAAATTATTGGCGTTTTATACATGACTCAGAAGGACATGGATTTGCTGATAACAACCAGCAACCTGCACGACTGGGAAGGGTATAATCCATACTCGGTTTATCGGGGCGACGAAGATGCGCCATTCGACATCACGCCGAGCGTGACGCTGACCCCTACCCCAACGAGCGAGTCCTAATTTGGTTTTCAAGCGAAGTCACGACAAGGATAGGAGAATCCCTGCATGAGTGAAGAAGCACCTCGTACACTGGAAGCAACTGCGCCCGTGAACGAAGCCGCGCCCGTCAGTGAGACGACCGCGTCTGAGACGAGCGCATCCGCGCCCGTCAGCCAGACCAAACCAACGGAGACGAGCGCAGCCGCGCCCGCTATGGAAATTGAAGTGCCTGAGACGAGCGCAGCCGCGCCCGTCAGCGAGATGACCCCATCGGAGACGAGCGCAGCCGCGCCCGCCACAGAAATTGAAGCGCCTGAGACGAGCGCAGCCGCGCCCGTCAGCGAGACGACCCCATCGGAGACGAGCGCCGACGCGCCCGCCGTGGAAATTGAAGCGCCTGAGACGAGCGCAGCCGCGCCCGTCAGCGAGACGACCCCATCGGAGACGAGCGCCGACGCGCCCGCCGTGGAAATGGAAGCCCCGATTACGAGCGCCCCGACACCCATGATTGAGAAGCCGCGCAGTATGGACGATTTGCGCGTGGGCATGGCGCTGCAAGGCAAAATCAAGCGCATCGAATTGTACGGCGCGTTCGTCGATGTCGGTATCGGCACGGATGGACTGCTGCACATTTCTCAACTCGGTCGTCCGAATGTTCGCAACGTCGAAGACGTGGTGAAAGCCGGCGAGTCGCATGTTGTCTATGTTTTGCGCTTCGATCCCGCTAACCGACGCATTGCGCTCTCTTTAGAACAACCGCCTGCAACGCCGTGGGAAGAATTGTCCGTTGGCAAGGTCGTAACGGGCAAAGTTATCCGCATGGAAAAATACGGTGTATTCATCGATATCGGCGCAGAACGCGCAGGTATGATCCACGTCTCGGAACTAGCGGCAGGCTACGTTAATCAGCCGTCGGATGTGGTGAATGTCGGTGATGAAGTGCAAGCGCAGATCATCAAGATTAATCCGAAGCAAAAGCGCATCGATCTGAGCATCAAGAAGCTGCAAGAAGCCAGCCAACCGGAACGTCCGGATCGGAGCGAACGCTTTGAACGCGGTGCTGAACGCTCGTCAGAACGCCCGCCGCGCCAACGCAGCGAACGCAGTGGAGAACGCAGCGAACCGCGCCAGCGCATTCAAGAGGATGTGCCAGCTGAAGATCGCGCGCCGACAGCGATGGAATTTGCGCTGCGTCGTGCCATGGATACCACTACGACCAACGTCGAAATTCCAATGCCATCCCGCGAAGACAAGACCGAAAAGAAGCGCGGCAAGCGCGACCGTAAAGATCGTCGTGATCGGCACGAGGATTACGAGGATATTTTCGAGCGCACACTGCGCGGACGCTAAATCTGGATTGCAGGGATTATCTAGGGCGCAAAGAACGTGTTTCTTTGCGCCCGTTTTGGTTAGAAAAATCCAATTAGGCGTTCGTGCCGTTCAGATTGACGTATAAACGTCGCCCCGCTACCAACAGCATTACGCCCATCGTCGTATGCGCCATAATGCACCACTGGCAGATCACTTGAATGCGGGTGATGGACATGGTGGTGAGATAGCAGTGATAGGCGAATGCGAACACTGCAATCCCAAAGACGATCATGTAGCCATAATCGCGCAGCACTTTGACGTGTGGTTCCAATAACAGCACCGCTGCGAATATCGCCCACACCCCGAAGCCAAGATAGGCGACGGGAATACCCATAAACTTCGCCCACACACTCGAATTGACGATATCGCACGCGCTGCTGCCGTTCATGCAGACAATCGACGTGTTGGCGAGGCGCGTATAGCTGAGATAGCCAGTGATCAACAGTCCGATGAGGACGATCACCAGACTGATTTGGCGCAGTGTCCAATGGCGGCGTGCTGGGCGGGTAGGGAGGGCATCGACAGTTGGGTTGGGGTTGGTGAGCGTAGACATGAGCGTAACACTCCATTTATTCAAGTGATCGTAGCAATCGTACCGGGAACAGCGTCCCGACTGGAATCTCTGTGACGGTTTCGGGGATAATCATCAAACCATCCGCGCGTACCATCGACATGAGTGCGCCGGAACTCTGTGTCCCTGTCGTGGTGGCTACGAGGCGATCTCCCTCACGTTTGAGTATAACACGCACATAGCTTCGCCGTCCATCGGATTGCATCGGTTCGCCTGTCACGGCGTTCACCGTCGGCAAAGCGTCAGGTCGTCCGCTCAATTTGAGCAGCGCGGGCCGCACGAACACATCGAATGTGACCATCGCGGATACGGGATTGCCCGGCAGCCCGAAGAATGGGACGCCCTTTAAATGTCCGTATGCCAGCGGCTTGCCGGGACGGAGATTGACGCGCCAGAAGCCCACATCGCCCAATTCGCTCAAAACAAGCTTCACAACATCGAATGTGCCGACGGACACCCCCGCCGAACTCAAGACGATATCGGGTTCGGCGTCCAAAGCCTCGCTAAAACGTCGCCGCACATCTTCTACTGTATCGCGTGCGATGGGCAATCTAATCGGGATACCGCCGTAGGTCGTCACCAATCCTACAAGGGTGTAACTGTTCACGTCGCGGATTTTGCCGGGTTCGAGCGCGTCGCCCGCATCCGCCAGTTCGTCGCCCGTGCTGAGAATCACCACGCGCGGACGGCGCACAACGGGGACGAGTGCCACACCGAGCGCCGACAAGATGCCCATCTCTGCCGGACGGATCAGCGTCCCCGCTGTGAGCGCGATCTCGCCCGCGCTGATATCCTCGCCTGCCGCGCGTACCGAATCGCCAACGCTCACGCTGCCTTTGACAACCACTGTATCCGCTAACGGCGCGTTTTCGCCCGCGTTCCAACCCTGACTGGTCTTTTCCATTGGCACGACCGCGTCCGCTCCCGGTGGAATGGGCGCGCCCGTCATGATGCGCGCGGCTTCGCCCACGTCGAGCGCTCGCGTGGCTGGCGGCGATCCTGCCGGAATATCCAGTACGACGCGCAAGAGCGTATTTTCGCCCCCAATATCGGCGGCGCGCACGGCGTAGCCGTCCATGCTTGAATTGGCGAAGGGCGGGATTGCAGTCTCGGCGCGCACGTCTTCTGCCAGCACACGCCCTAGCGACTCGATCAATAGGGCGCGCTCGGCGGGCAGCCGCATGAAATCTGCCAAAATACGTTCGGTGGCTTCATCGACGCTCAATAATGTGGACACAGATCGCCCTCTCGATTGGGATGTTTTGAAAATTATAACCGTTGCCACCCCTACCCTAAAAATTTGGTGTAAAATGTAGCGATTGAGTTAAAGGATTGTGATCTCTGATGAGTTTGACGACGCCATTGGTCACTACGACGCCATCGAGTTTGCAAGACCTGTTGGATGCGCTTCCTGATCAGTCCGCCGCGAGCCGCGCGCTCGTTGAGCGCGCCTATCATCGTGCTGAGGAAGCGCACGCCGGACAAGTGCGAAAATCCGGCGAACCGTATTTCACGCATTGTTTGTCGGTGGCACAAATCTTGGTCGAGATGCGCCTTGATGCCGAAGCCATCGCCGCCGCGCTGCTGCACGATGTGGCGGAAGATACGCCGATCACGATTGATGATTTGCGGACTGAGTTTGGCGAGGCGGTCGCGCGGATTGTCGATGGCGTGACCAAGCTAAAGAATCTGCCCGCCGCGCCCAACGACAAGCGCAGCCGCAACGCGGATCGGGGCATGGAATACATCCGTAAGATGGCACTGACCATGAACGACGATGTGCGCGTCGTCTTGGTCAAGCTGGCGGATCGGATGCACAACATGCGCACGCTCGACTACATGACGCCGGAAAAACAGCGTCTCATCGCGCAAGAGACGCTCGATATCTTTGCGCCGTTGGCGAATCGACTCGGCGTCTGGCAGTTCAAATGGCAGTTGGAAGATTTGAGCTTGCGTTTTCTCGATGCCGAAGCCTACTTCGATATCGAACGCCGCGACGAAGAACGCCGCGTTGACCGCGAAACTTATATCGCTCAAGTGGTCGCCACACTGCGCGACGAACTTGCACAACATGACATCACCAGCGTGACGATCAGCGGACGCCCGAAGCACATCTATAGCATTTACAAGAAGATGGAACGCAAGAGCGTCGGTTACGAGAAAATCTTCGATGTGCGTGCCGTGCGTGTCATCGTGGACACCATTCCCCAATGTTATCTCGTCCTGGGCATCGTCCATAATATGTGGCGTCCAATTCCCGGTGAGTTTGACGATTATATCGCCGCGCCCAAGGATAACTTTTATCGCAGCTTGCATACGGCGGTCTTGGACTCTAAGGGCAAGACGGTTGAAGTCCAAATTCGCACGTGGGACATGCACGAACACGCCGAATATGGTATCGCGGCGCATTGGCGCTACAAAGAGGGCAGTAAATCGGGCGCGCGCGACAGCGCCTTTGAGGAACGGCTAAAGTATTTGCGGCGGCTGATGGAATTTGGCGAGGATACCAAAGACCCCGCCGATTTCGTCGCTACGATGAAAACGGATTTGCTGCAAGAGCGCGTCTACATCTACACGCCGAAAGGGCAGATTATCGATCTGCCAGCGGGGGCGACTCCGATTGACTTCGCTTATACCGTTCACACCGATGTTGGACATCGATGCAGTCGCGCGCGCGTGAATGGCAAGGAAGTGCCGCTCAATTCGCATCTGCATACGGGTGATCAAGTCGAAATTATCACCAACAATCGTGGTGGACCCAGCCTCGATTGGCTCAACGAAAATCTGGGCTACATTACCACCAACCGCGCACGTACCAAGATCAACCATTGGTTTCGGCGGCAGAACCGCGACAAGAATATTGCTGCGGGGCGTGAGGGCTTGGAGCGCGAACTCAAACGGTTGGGATTGCTGGACGCCATGCCGTTCGAGGCGGTTGCGCATCTGTTCAATTACGAGAAAATCGATGATTTTCTCGCGGCGGTGGGTACCGGTGACGTGAACGGCGGACAAATATCGAAGTTGATTCTCGATAAGGAGCGCGAACGCAAAGAGGTTCAAACGCCCGAACAGCAAATCCTCAAGATCGCTCGGGCGCGCCCGTCCGTCTCGGTTGATATTTCCAACGGTGTCAGCGTAATGGGGTCGGATGGTACGCTGGTCAATATTGCGCGCTGCTGCAACCCTGTCATTGGCGAAGCGATCATCGGCTACATCACGCGCGGACGCGGCGTGACCGTACACCGTGTCGATTGTCCAAATGTTCTGAGTATGCCCGATCACGAGAAAGAACGGTTGATCGATGCGGCATGGGGTAAGGCAACGCAGGAGCAGCGCTATGCCGTCCCAATTGAGATCGTCGCTTATGATCGTGAAGGCTTGCTGCGCGATATCAGCACCGTGATCGCGGATGAAAACGTCAGTATGTCGTCGGTCAAGGTCGATACGCGCCAAGATATCGCCACGTTCCAATTGACGATGGAGTTGGCGAATATGAATCAGCTCACGCGCATTTTATCGCGCTTGGAGAATGTGGACAGCGTATTTGAGGCACACCGCCGTAATGACCGTTGAGAATGAGCGAATACCTCAATGGTTAAAGGTAAATCTCAATAGTCTAGTTCCGCTATACTGATTGGAAAGGTGATACATCGACGAGGAAAAAGGGAATATCGCATGTTAAGAGCATCTGTGGTGCGTGCTGCACAACAACTCCATGAGTTAGACCTGGATGTTCGCCTGATCCTTGTTCACCCCAACGAAATCGCACAACACCTTCTTTTGACATTGTTCAGCGATAGCCTATACGTCCGGTTTGACGGCGTATTGTTGACAACCATTCACTTGCAAACCCAATTCGATGTTGCTCTCGCCGCACACAATGTGGCTGGAAATCTTGATCAGACGAGCTATATTGTCCTCGATGAATGCGACCGCGCGCTAGAAGACGAGTTTGCGCTTTTTGTCCATGCGCTGATGGCGCGCCTGCCCGCAATCCGCATCGTCCTCTTCACGCGCACCCTGCCGCGCCGTCTGATAACTGAATTGTCGCACCAGGTAGTTTGCCTCCCGTCAAACCCGTCATTGATGCTGTGGGATTATGCCAAAGTTCGCTCGGAGCAGATGGCGCTGCTGGAAGTGCGTGCGTTTGGCTTGGGGCGCGTTCTACTCAATGGAAAGCCCATCGATAATTGGGACGGCGCGCTGCCACGGTTGCTTTTTTTCTACTTGATTGATCGTGGCATGGTCACTCGCGGCGAAATCTTTGAAACGTTTTGGCCCAATCTCAGTGTGCGCGAGGCGACCAACGTCTTTCATGTCACCAAACGCAAGATCAGCGAGGTCTTGGGTATCGATGTAACGAAATATGGCTCAGGTTACTATCATATCGCATCATCGATCCATTTGATCTATGACGTGGCGCTGTTCACAGAAGGGATGCAAGAGAGCGAAATTAGCGAAGGGCAAGATGCGGTCGTGCTGATGGAGTCGGCGTTAATGTTGTATCGTGGGGACTTCTTGACCTCAATGAATACCGAGTGGGTGACGCGCCGCCGTAACGACTTACAGCACAATTATGCCGAGGCGCTGTTGTCGCTGGCGGATACGATGGAGCAGATGGGGGACGCGCCGCGCGCGCTCGGTACGTACCGCCGCGCGGTTGCCGCTCATATCGCCGCAGCGACTACACCGCTGTCGAGCGCGCTCACTGCCAAGATCGCGGCGTTGGAGCGCGCTCTGCGCATCTGAAAATAATTAGGCAGAAACGGGATCGAGTTCATCTTCGGACAATGGCGCTTTCTTCTGAAGCGCCCGCTGATGGCTGATGAGCGCAGCCACCATCTCATCCTCTTTGACCGTCAAGACATAATCCCCTTTGAAGGCGCGGCGTCCGGTTGGTGCGCTCCCCAGCTTGAGCGTTTTGGCGCGATTCTTGCTCGTCAAGATCGTAATCGGCTCATCCAACCTGCCGACTGCGGCGGCTGCCATGCCCTTGCTCACTGCGCTCAGTTTCATCGTTTGAACGCCGCTTCCCGCGCGCCCTTGCGTCGGATACTCCGATAACGGCGATGTTTTGGCGATCCCCGCGTCGGTGATCGTCCAGATGTGCAGTTTGTCGTCTTCGCCGTCTGTGATCAGGAATGCGCTGACAACCCGGTCGCCGTCTTCGCCCAACTTGATGCCGCGCATCCCGCCTGCGCCCATACCCGTCGCCCGCACTTCACTTTCTTTGAAGCGGATCGCTTGTGCGCTGGCAGTTGCCAGCAAGAGTTCGTCGTCGCCCGACGTGTGCAGCACCCATCCGAGTTGATCGCCCTCATCGATGTCCATGACTTTGAATGTATTCGCCATCATGCCGGGTAAATCTTCCAATCGTAAGCGTTTGACCTCGCCCCCGCGCGTCGCCATGAGCAAGAAGCCCTCGCTGCTGGGTGGAAGGGACAGCGCCGCCGCGACGATCTCGCCGTTCTTGAAGCCGCAAATATCGCGGAAGGGCGTCCCTTCGGCAGGGGTGTTCGCTTGGGGGAGCTGCTGTACCGGGATGGTGGCGCACTGTCCCTCGGTTGTGAACAAATACAATACCTGTCCGGTATCCGCCTCCATGACGAAAGATGGCGGATCGGCGTCGTCGTCTTTGACCGTTGGCGGCACGGGTTCGTAACTCCGCGCGACTTTGCCCTCGACAGTCAGCGTCGTCCACGTTTTTTCTTGCGGCATCAACAGTTCGAGTGCGCTGGTCGTGACTTTCGCCGTGCCGTCCACGATCACCGTGCGGCGCGGATCGCTGTACGCCGCTTTGATCGTGTTCATCTCGTCGTTGACGACGCCGCGCATCTTCGCGGGGCTTTTCAGCAGGTCTTCCAGATAGGCGATCAACTCTCGCTTTTCTTTGTGTTCCTGCTCAATTTTCTGCCGTTCCAACGACGCGAGACGACGTAACTGTAAATCGAGGATTGCTTGCGCTTGGATTTCGGTGACCTTGAGCGCGGCGATCAGATTATTACGCGCGCTGTCCGGCGTGCGCGAACGGCGGATGATGGCGATTACCTCGTCAAGATTGCTGAGTGCTTTCAACAACCCTTCCAAGATGTGCGCGCGCTCTTTGGTGCGCTTCAACTCGAACTCGCTGCGCCGTCGCGTGACATCGAGGCGATGATCGATATAGACCTTGAGCGCCTGTTTGAGCGTGAGCAAGCGCGGTTCATTGTTGACCAGCGCCAACATGATGATGCTAAATGTCTCTTGCATCGATGTGAGTTTGAACAGCGTCGCCAACACCCCGCCCGCGTCCACGCCGCGCTGTAGCTCAACTGCCAACCGCATCCCCTGACGGTCAGATTCGTCGCGCAAATCTGCGATCCCTTCGAGCTTGCCATCGCGCACCAAGGTGGCGATGCGCTCGACCAGCGCCGATTTGTTCGTCTGATAGGGCAGTTCGCTGACAATGATGCGCGATTTGCCGCGTCCCATCTCCTCAATGTGGACTTTGGCGCGCATGGTAATCTTGCCGCGTCCCGTCGCATACGCGCTGACGAGTGATCCTTCGTCGGTGTCGGCGTCGTCGATGTGATGATAGATTAAACCGCCCGTTGGGAAGTCCGGTCCCTTGATGAAACGCATCAAGTCGCCGGTTGTCACATCGTCCAAGTTCTCCCAGTTTTTCAGCATGTGAATCAGCGCGTCGCAAACCTCGCCCAAGTTGTGTGGCGGGATGTTGGTGGACATGCCGACCGCAATCCCCGACGCGCCATTGACGAGCAAATTGGGGATGCTGGCGGGCAAGACCAGCGGTTCTTGCAGCGATCCATCGAAGTTATCGCCAAAATCGACGGTATTCATGTGCAGATCGACCATGAGTTCTTCGCCCATCGCGGACATGCGCGCTTCGGTGTAACGCATCGCTGCGGGCCCGTCGCCGTCGATGCTGCCGAAATTGCCTTGCCCGTCGATGAGCTGATAACGCATCGAAAAGTCTTGCGCCAAACGCACGAGCGAGTCATAAACCGCGACATCGCCGTGTGGATGATATTTACCCAGCACTTCACCGACGACGCGGGCGCATTTTTTAAAGGGCGAATTGGCGCGAATGCCCATATCGTACATAGCGTAGAGAATGCGGCGGTGTACCGGCTTCAAGCCGTCACGCGCATCGGGGAGGGCGCGTGCGACAATGACGCTCATAGCATAGTCGAGGTACGCCTCGCGCATTTCTTGTCCGATGTTCACCTGTCGGATCGATGTCATGCGGTTTTTCCTGTGTGTTCAGTTCAAGGGGGATTGCCCCCACATTCTACGGGAGAAAAGTGTTTAATGTCAACAATCGGAACAGACGTTCAAATTGTAGCACAAATCCGCGCAAATAAGAGTGCGCGACTCGCACAGCAAATCCGTCGCTCTACCCATGTTCAGTCTAAATTCCGTATGGTAGCATGAGCGATATGAAACGAATTCACACACTCACAGTTCTGATCGGGTTCTACGCTGTGTTCGCCCTCATTGGAGCGCAGCGTTACGGCAATGTGCCATTGGCTTCCGCTCAAATCTCGGTCGCACAAGCGCCAACCGTGACTGTCCGAGGTCCCATCGTCGGAGGAGGCGCACAGCCACCCACACCGACTGTCGATCCGGCGGCAACACTTGCGCCGAATCCGACGGTGACGCCCGTCGCACCCACCACCACGCTCACACCACTTCCCTATTTGAATGCCGAAGTCATGGGCGTTCAGCTCGAAGTCAACCTGTCCAGCGACGATTGGGCGGAGGCGATGCGCCGTGTGACCGACAATTTGAGCGTGCGCTGGATCAAACTGCAAATTCCATGGCGGGAGATGCAGCCTGATAGCGCGGATAGGGTCGATTCGGAGTTTTTCCGCCGTGTCGAACAGTACATCGAGGACGCGAATTTGCGCGGACTGAACGTGCTAATCAGCGTGGCGAAAGCGCCCGGATGGGCGCGCTCCGTGCTGGACGAGGATGGACCCCCCGATAATCCGCAAGCGTTGGCGAATTTCCTCACGCTGATGCTGCGCGAAATCAGCCCCGATCAGTCGCGCGGGATCGTGGGCGAATATATCGATGCCATTGAAATTTGGAATGAGCCGAACTTGCGTCGCGAATGGCAAGGGGCGCTCCCGTTCAACGGCGCGGGTTATATGCAGTTGTTCGCGCCCGCTTACACGGCAATCCGCGCCTATTCATCATCGATGCCGATCATCACGGCGGGACTCGCGCCGACAAGCAACAGCGATGGCTCGGTTGACGATACCGATTATCTGCGCCAGATGTATGCGGCGGGTTTGGGCGGCTACAGCGATGTATCCGTTGGGCTTCATCCATTCAGTTGGGGTAATGCGCCGGATGCGGTTTGCTGTCCGAACCCCAGTTCGGGATGGGACGATAATCCGCATTTCTTCTTCGCGGATACGGTGCGCGCCTACCGCGATCTGATGGTCGCTAACGGGCATGGCGCAACGAAAATGTGGGTGACGGAGTTCGGTTGGGCGACATGGGATAGCTATCCTGGCGATCCGCCGACAGGCAGCGAGTGGATGCGCTTTAATGATCGCTGGGATCAAGCGGCATACACGATCCGCGCATTCGAGATTTTCCAGAGTACCGAATACTTTGGACCGGCGATGCTGTGGAATCTGAACTTTGCCACGCTCAACAGCATGATTCAGAACCGCGATGAGCGCGCCGCCTACAGCCTTGTCTTGCCCGGATCGGCGGGCGTGGTCGATATCAACAGCGCAGATCGGACGGAGCGCCCGTTGTATTGGATGATCTACGACGCAGTACGCCCAGATGTGCAGTTAGAGCGCTACGATTAATCGTTGAGCAACCTACCGCTATAGAGTAAAAAACGCCCCCAGTCCATATGGACTGGGGGCGTTTCGTTATCCCTGACATGCGGGTCGAATTACGCGCCCGCCGTCTCTTCTTCCAAGTCGTTCAGATCGTCGTAGTCGGCTGCATCGGCGTCGAGCGCGCCTTGCTGTTCCAACGTGACGTTGGGCGCGATCAACTCGCGGTCTTGGTAGGTGTGGAAGCCCGTCCCCGCCGGGATCAGCTTGCCGATGATCACGTTCTCTTTCAAACCGTACAGGTTGTCGAGCTTGCCTTCAATCGCTGCGCCCGCCAACACGCGAATCGTGTGCTGGAAGCTGGCTGCCGACAAGAAGCTGTCGGTTGTCAGCGCCGCCTTGGTCACGCCAAGCAGCACGGGGACGCCCGCTGCGGGTTCTTTGCCCGCCGAGATCAAGCGATGGTTTACGTCCAGCAGTTGCAGACGGTCGATCAATTCGCCGGGCAGCAGTTCGCTGTCCCCGCTCTTGGTCAACTGCACCCGTGAGAGCATCTTGCGAATGATGATCTCAAAGTGCTTATCCGCAATGTTCACGCCTTGCTTACGGTACACGTCTTGGACTTCTGAGAGCAGATACAGCGATGTGATCTCTGCGCCCTGAATGCGCAAAATCAGATGCGGATTCTTCGAGCCTTCGGTCAACTGCTGACCTGCATACACCTGTGCGCCCTCAAAGGCTTCTGGCGCGAGCCGTGACGCAGACGGGAGTTCATAGTCCGCTTCGATACGGCGTTCGGCACGGATGTAAATTGTCTGACGACGCAGCGCGGTCGATTCATCCTGTTCGATGTGCAGTGTTCCCGCCATGCGCGCGACGACTTTTTCGCTCGTGTCCTCGTTGAGTGCCAGAATGTCGCCCGGATTGACGTGCTTTTCGTCCACGACTTGGACGGTCATGCCCGCCTGAATCTCGTGTTTCTCGCTGACGACTTCGCTGTTGATCACGGTAGCGATGCGCACACCATCGCGCTTGCTCAGGCGCAGCGTCCCGGCGATCTCCGCCACAACTGCTTCGCCCTTCGGCTTACGGCGTCCCTCGAAGATTTCTTCCACGCGCGGCAGACCGCTGGTGATATCGCCGCTTACTTGCGCCGTACCGCCCGTATGGAACGTGCGCAGCGTCAACTGCGTGCCGGGTTCGCCAATGGACTGTGCCGCGATGATGCCGACGGCAGTCCCAATTTCGACCATATCGCCGCGTCCAAGATCGCGTCCATAGCACAGCGCGCAAATTCCATGAATGAGCGAGCAGGACATGGGGCTGCGGACGTAGACTTCTGGAATTTTGGGCGTGTTCAGCAGGCGTTCTGATATATCTTCATCGATCATGCCGTTGCGCGCGACGATCAATTCGCCCGTATCTGGGTCGAAGTGATCGGCGGCAGCACAGCGTCCGACGATCCGTTCAGCCAAGTTTTGATCCGCGATTTTGTCGGCGCGGCGTACCCACATGCCCGATTCCGTGCCACAGTCCATGCGGTTGATGATCATGTCTTGCGCCACATCGACCAGCCGTCGCGTCAGATAGCCCGCGTCCGCCGTGCGCAGCGCCGTGTCTGCCAAACCTTTACGCGCGCCGTGTGTGCTGATGAAGTATTCCAGCGCGGTCAAACCCTCGCGGAAGTGACTGCGAATGGGCAAATCGATGATGCGTCCCGACGGGTCTGCCATCAAACCGCGCATCCCTGCCAACTGCGTGATCGGACCGAAACCGCCTTTGGTCGAGCCGGAAATCGCCATAACGGCAATGGGCCCGAACGGATTCAGCGTCTCGCGGATCAGGTCTTGCAGCTTGTCTTTGGCGTTATTCCACGTATCGACCGTGCGTTGATAGCGTTCCTCTTCGGTCATCAAGCCGCGTCGGAAGTCGCGCTCGGCGCGCTCGACGACTGCTTCGGCATCCGCGAGGATTTTGGTGCGTTCCACCGGGATGGTCAAATCGGTAACAGCAATGGTCGTGCCGGAAACGGTGGCGAAGTGGAAGCCCATATCCTTGATCGCATCCACGATATCGGTGGTGATATCGGGTCCGAAACGGCGATAGCAGCGATCCACAAGGCTTTGCAGCTTCTTCTTGTCGAGCGTCTCTTGAACGAAGCGTACTTCGTCCGGCAGGATGCGATTGAAGAGCGCGCGTCCGATGGTGGTGGGTTCGGGCGTCTCTTGCGCGTCGTGTTGGTCGTTGTAGTTGCCCAACAAGATCGGCGTATGCAGATTGACCATGTTGAGATTGTAGAGATATTCGCATTCATCGATATCCACGACCATGCGCCGCTCGGTCAGGTTCGAGAGGACGAATTGACCGACCTGCTTGTACTTACTCAGGTGCTTCATCGCCTCGACCACGTTTACGAGGGCGACATCGATTTCGCCTTCCGCGAGCGCGCGGATGGTGCGCTCCAACGCCGATTCAATTTCTTTCGGCTTCGCGCCTTCCTGTAGTTGGACGCTGCGCTCATAGGAAACGATGTTTTCCGGTGGGATCGGGTGCTGCAAGGCGTGATAATAGCCATTGGTGCGCATAGGAACGCCAATGCGGACGCCGGGCTGCATGATCGTATCCATCGTGCGGAATTCTTCCGCGCGATTCGGGAGCGTCAGCAGATCGACGGTTGGATCCATCGTCAGATAGTAAATGCCGAGAACCATATCCTTCGACGGACCGACAATCGGTTGACCGTCAGCCGGCTTGAGCAGGTTCTTGTTGCTCATCATCAGTTCGCGCGCTTCTTGTACCGCTTTGTCGCTCAGCGGGACGTGAACTGCCATCTGATCGCCGTCGAAGTCAGCGTTGAACGCCGAGCAAACCAACGGGTGAATCTGGATCGCCTTGCCCTCAACCAACTGCGGCTCGAACGCCTGAATACCCAAACGATGCAGCGTCGGCGCGCGGTTGAGCAGGACGGGACGTTCTTTGATCACTTCTTCCAGCACTTCCCAGACTTCGGGACGTTCGCGCTCGATGATCCGCTTCGCGCCTTTGACGTTGCTGGCGTAGTTGTACTTGACCAAGCGGCTGATCACGAACGGGCGGTATAGTTCCAGCGCCATTGTCTTGGGCAGACCGCATTGATGCAGTTTGAGCTTAGGACCCACGACGATCACCGAACGACCAGAGTAATCGACGCGCTTACCGAGCAAGTTGCGACGGAAGCGTCCCTTCTTGCCCTTGAGCATATCGCTCAACGACTTGAGTTCGCGTCGTCCGCGACGGCTCAACGCCTTGCCGCGCTGGCTGTTGTCAATCAAGCTGTCAACGGCTTCTTGCAGCATTCGTTTCTCATTGCGCACGATCACATCAGGCGCGCCGAGTTCCAACAGATGCTTGAGGCGGTTGTTCCGGTTGATCACCCGGCGGTACAAGTCATTCAGATCGCTGGTGGCGAAGCGTCCGCCGTCCAACTGCACCATTGGGCGCAGATCGGGCGGAATCACGGGCAGCACCGTCAGGATCATCCATTCCGGGCGATTGTTGCTCTTGCGCAGGCTCTCGACGACGCGCAGCCGTTTGGTCGCCTTTTTCTTGCGCTGTTTGGATTTGGTCGTGCGAATTTCGTGCCACATCTCGACAGCTAACTTGTCAAGATTCGTGCCGCGCAGAATTTCGTAGAACGCTTCCGCACCCATGTCTGCCTGAAAAACGCTGCCGAACTTCTGGCGCAGTTCACGGTAGCGCGTCTCGGTCAAAAATTGCAAGACGTGCAGATCATTGAGTTCGTTGCGCGTCCGTTCGGCATTCACGCGCAGATTCTTCACGCGGTCGCCAATTTCCTTCTCGTGTTCGCGCAGCGAACTGGGGACGGTGGCGCTCTCATTGGCTTCGCTGGTCAGTGCCTCTAGGTCAAGGCGGCGCATTCCATCGACATCAGACTGAAAACTGCCCAATCGGTCGTTGACGATCATCTGAATGCGCGTCAAGTGGCTGCTATCGACGATTTCGCCGCGCGTAGCGATCACGGCGCCGGCGCTGGGGAAATCGATGTCGGACTGGGCAGCTTGACCCATCAGCGCTTCGATACGCCCTTGGACCGTTTTCGCCTCGCTGATAACCTCATCGCTCAAACGAGCGAGTTCTTCTTCGTAGTGATGGTTCAGATTCTTGGTCTGTTCTTCAAGTGCCAGCAGCAGCGTATCATGCTGTGATTTGTGTGCCGCCATCTGATCATCGATTTCGCCGCTGAGCGCGTGTTCTTTTTGCCCCAGCTCGCGTTCGATGCGTCCCAACGCTTTTTGGCGCGCTTCCTCATCGACGCGCGTGATCACGTATTGGGCGAAATACAGCACCCGATCCAAGTTGCGGCGGCTGACGTCAAGCAGCAAACCCAGATAGCTGGGAACGCGGCGTGTGTACCAGACGTGTGCAACCGGGGCAGCCAAGCCGATATGTCCCATACGCTCGCGGCGCACGGACGAACGGGTGACTTCTACGCCGCATTTATCGCAGATCGTCCCTTTGTAGCGGACGTTCTTGTATTTGCCGCAGTAGCACTGCCAATCGCGCGTCGGACCGAAGATGGCTTCGCAAAACAAACCATCTTTCTCCGGACGCAAGCGGCGGTAGTTGATGGTTTCGGGCTTCAAGACCTCACCATACGACCACGAGTGGATTTGCTCGGGCGAGGCAAGGCTGACGCGCAGTGCGCTGAAATCTTTCGCCTCCAAGGCGTTTCCTCCTACGCGCTAGATGATACAAACTTGATTGTGGGAAGATGATTCAAAATGCTTACTCAGGGAGTTGGGTCGCGGTTCGCAGTCACGACGGACAAACACTGTTAGGACAATTATAAGAAACTCACCTCGTTCTGTCAAGGGGAGTTTGGAGGGAAATCGGGTTGATTTGCTACAATATTTTATTGCAAAGCTAGAATAGCACAATGTGACGCGCGACGCAAGCAATTGAGACCGATGTTTGAGTTCCGTATATTTTCAGGCGTCCCCGTGCAAAACTGCATGGGGAATGCTATGATTGTCCACGACATGCGCTTGTGAGACTATTCATTTGAGGAGAACGCTCATGCCGAAGATTGTCTCCGTCCATTCCTTTCGGGGTGGAACGGGCAAGTCGAACACGACCGCGAACGTGGCTACGCTGCTGGCGTCCGAAGGGCGGCGTGTCGGTGTCATTGATACGGACATCAATTCTCCAGGGATTCACGTCTTATTCGGCATGGCTGAAGAGGACATGAAATATACCCTGAACGATTATTTGTGGGGCAAATGCGAGATCGAGAAAACGGCACACGACGTTACTGCTAACTTGATGCGCACCGTTACAGGTAAACCCGTGACGTGGGCGAAGAATGGGCAGCTCTTTTTGATCCCGTCTAGCATCAAAGTCGGAGAAATCGCCCGCGTACTGCGCGAGGGTTATGATGTCGGCTTGCTCAACGATGGCTTCCAAAATCTCGTCACCGAACTCAAACTCGATGTATTGATGATCGATACCCATCCGGGCTTGAATGAGGAAACACTGTTGTCGATTGCGATCTCCGACGCGCTGGCGATCTTGATGCGTCCTGATCAACAGGACTATCAAGGAACCGGTGTCACAGTCGAGGTCGCGCGCAAATTGGACGTGCCGCGTATGGTCTTGGTCGTCAACAAGACGCCGCAGACGTTCGATTTCAATGAGGTACAGGCGCGCGTCCAACAGACCTACAATTGTGAAGTCGGTGCGGTCTTGCCCCATTCCGATGAGATGATGACCTTGGCAAGCGCCGGTGTTTTCGTCTTGAATTATCCTGACCATACGATCACACAAAAGCTCAAACGAGTGGCACATCGCTTGATTGAATAGCGGATCAAGCGCTGACTGCGGAAAAAAGTAACCCCGCCGTTCATTGCGGGGATTTAGGTCTTTTCTCCAGCGTTCAGTCGCTCCAAGCGCAAGCGAATGCTTTTTTCGTCTGGAAAAAGCGTCAGCGCGTGAGTAAACAAATCAATCGCACCGTCAAGGTCGTCTACTGCTAAGGCGTCGTCGGCAGCGCGTGTCACGACCTCAAGCGCTTCGGGCAGCAGCCCACATTTGCCCAAATGATAGGCGAGCGCGACGACTTGTTCCTCGCGTATGGGCTGTGTGCGCCAATACCCGGCGGCGGCGCGATGCAGTTTGAGCCGGAGCGTGCGCGAGAGATTCTCATAGATCGCCTCTTGCATCGTGCGGTTGTGGAATAAGTACAACCCATCCGGCGTAATGTCGAAGATGTGCGGGATGATCGGTTGTTTAAACGCATCTTGTATGGGAACGGCATTGCGCTCCACATTGGCAGCAGTGACGACGATTAACATGTCGAGCGTAAAGCCGCCATTGAAGATCGAAGCGTTACGCACGATGTTCTGCAGGTCTGGCGCCAGGCGGTCGAAGCGGCTAATCATCAAATCACGGATGTTTTCGGGCAGTGTTTCGACACGTGCATTCGGTTTGAGTTCAGCGACGAATGTATCCCCATCGATACATTCGTTCTCGACCAGCGTCCTTACAAACGACTCGATGAACAGGGGGCGTCCATTTGTCCGCTCCCACAGCAATTCCCCCAACCGCGAACCGAGTTCGCGCACATTGAGCAGTTCCATCGCCATGAGATGCGTCTCATCCTCGTTCAAGTCGGGAATGACGATGTGCTGTACCGGTAAGTCGAATTCGGCGGGTGTCTCCCACGTCAATACGATCATCAATCGCGCAGTTACAGAATCATCAAGGACATGCCGCAAAACCGCCAGCGCATTGGGATGTTCGTTTTCCAAGCCGTCAATTACCAACAGCAGTGGCGTCTCTTGCGCGAGACGATTGATCAGTCGGGCGACCGTCTCCATTGTGCTGATACGATTCTGAACGCGCAGCCACAAATTGCGCGAGGTGTGTTCAGATTGGGTCTTGTTTTCCAATTTCGTGCGCACGCGCTTGAAAATGCCAGTTGACTTCCCCTCGTGCGTCGTGACATTCTCGAAGCGTTTGTAAATGTCCTTTAGGTTGTCGATCTGGGATTGACCCAACGGATCGTCGCTGTCGTCAGTCGGCGCGCCGCCGAAACATAACAGGCAGAGCGCGCTTTCGAGATCCATCAAGTCGAGCGTGGTTAGACGTTTGGTAAGTTGCAAGCGTTGGGCATCGATCATGGACATACCATCTGTTGGCGCGACGGCATCAAGATCGAGCAAACTGCTGACGATATTGTCCCATGTCGTGCGGCGGCTCGCGCGCGGTTGGCAGGTCGCCCACGCGACGCGGAAATCGAGCGCCATCGCTATCCGCAGGACTTCGCGGGCAATGCGTGTCTTACCAACGCCGCTTTCGCCCAAAAGCGCGTGCGCGCTGCGCTTTTGGCTGTTGATAACATCGCGCAGTGCCAACGTGAGCGTATGGTTGACGAGATCATGCCCGATCAGAGGGAGTTCGGCTTGATCGGCTTTTGCCTTCGACGCGCCAATCACCTCAAAGACTTTGACTGGCTGACTCTTGCCCTTTAGAGGCTGTGGCGGAGCATGGCGGATTTCAAATACGCTTTCAATGCGCCGCTGCACACGTTCACTGATCAAGATTTGTCCTGGCTCGGCGCGTGCCATCAATCGAGCGGCGAGATTTACCTCGTCGCCCATCACCGTATATTCACGGCGGGCTTTCCAGCCGACTTCACCAGAGAATGTGCGCCCCTGTGTGATGCCGATACGATGCTCGATGTGTGGGATAATGGCTGAATCGGGTGGTACGCCCTCGCGCAGCCGCGCGTTGAAGTGGGCAAGGCTGCGATTCATCTCCAGTGCCACACCGACGGCGCGCTGCGGGTCGTCTTGATGCGAGACCAATGCGCCGAAGCTGATCAGAATCTTGATTCCCTGCTGATAGGGATCGGTTCGCGTGACCGCGCCGCCCTCCGCTGTAGCGATTTGATGGATCAGATTGTAGTATCGCTCGACCAACGACGAGATCGACTCCAGCGCGTTATTGCCCCAGTGTTCCAGCAGTTCAGAAAATCCAGTTGCGTAAATGAACATCACTGTCGCAGAGCGATTCTCGCTGTGGATATGATACGTGCCGCCGCCGACCAGTTCGTGAAGAACAGCGGGCGAGATATAGCGCGCAACCGTCTGCAAACGAACAAGTTGCGCGCGCAGATAATCCATTAGATTTTCGGGATCGAGGAAGATCGCGGACGGCTTGGCGCGGCGGCGGCGCACGAGATCGAATTCGTAATCGCCCAAATGATCGCCCAGATCGTCGATTACCTGAAAAAAGCCGGGCTTCAATGGTTGGAATGTGAACTGTCCATCCAGCAGCGTTGCCAAGGTTTCTGGCACGATCACGTCATCGCGCACCCCCACCGATTCGGCTTCCATTGTCAGGCGTGGCAGCGCGCCTTGAATGATGTGTTCGCGCTGGATCGCGTTGCCGACCAGCGTTTCAAATAGTTGCCCGCGTGCCACGCCAATCGACATTGACAGCGACATGGGGATGCTGCCGAGCAGTTCGACCAAGCGCGGATCGCCAATCGGTTGAAAGATAGTCATCGCGCGCTGCATCCGCAACGCCGTACGCACGGCTTTGGCAGCGTCGGCGGCATTCTCGCTGCCGATTTCGGCGGCGGGGAAGAACGCCAGCAACGCATCGCCCGCGAACTTGATCAGCATCCCGTCGCAGTTGGCGAGGATTTCGAGCATCCGCGCGAAGAACTGATTCATGATAATGGTCAGATTCTCTGCGCCTTCCGCGTTATTCTGCATTTGCAGACGCTCAGAGAGGGCAGTGAAGCCAGAGACATCGGCGAACATGAATGTACCGGGACGGAGCGCGCGATAATGCGAAGCGAGTAGGCTGTCGTCTTCGGTGAGATAGAGCGGGAGAAATGACGCAACCGCCTTATGCAGGCTGTTGATGTGTTGAAGCACATCATTCAAGGCACTGGGAGGCGCATCGGGCATGTTCAGGCGGTCAATCATCCCAGCAGGGACGAAACGCGAGAGCAATTGGCGCAGAGCAGGTTCAAGCGGCATCAGGTTCAAAAGTTCGATGTGCGGTCAGAAAGGATAGACCAGAGTGAATATGCAGTTTGCTTACTGCGTTTCTGGCGGAAGGCAATCCGATATCGTGTCTCTTCGGCTTCGCCGGTGACGACCAGCCAGCCATCGCGCTGAAGTAATGCAATTGTGGCGTCGAAGTCGTCGACCTCATTTGCGATGAGTGAACGCAAGGTCGCCGTAGTCACGCCTTCGGGCGATTTGCCCTGATCGCGCAGCAGCGCCAACATGACTTTCTTTTGGACGGTGGGCAAGTCAGCGAGATCGAGAGGGGAAATACCGCCGTCTTCGGGGGGACATTTTGCCCCGGCGCTGTCGAAAATACCGGTCACGGCGCGGCTCCTATCAATAGAACTCGTGCATTTCGATGGGATCGCCTTGTGGTCGGCACAGCCCGCACCAGATGGCGTCGGCAACGATTACGGCTTTGAGCGTCTGTTTATCACCTACATACATGGTTAAGATAAACGGCATCTTCGACGCATGATCTTTGCAGACGAATCGTCCGCAAAAACGACAGGAGGCGTGTGCATTTGCTTCACATACCCAACATGCAGCCATTGATTCGCCTTCCTGCGATGTTCGCTTCGTTGATTTATTGTACGACAATTCGACATTTCAGCCAATGCGACGCTTGACAGATTAAGATCATAAATAAAGCGTAACTACTCAGCCGTCATTTGAGGGAGAAATAGGTTGTTTTCGACAAAAACCCTCAATCTTTTGAGGGAGAGCCTATTCTCATCGCAGACAAATTTGGCGTTTCAATTTGCCAAAATGAGGGGAAAAACGACCCCTGAGTAGTTACAATAAAGCTTCTTATAAAATCTTCCCCCTTTTTCTAGTGGGGTGCGCGTACAATAATTGTGAAGTGGGGAACAAACCGCCGTCGCATGGGGAGCAAAGAATGAAATCGATCTTTAGTGGGTTGACGCGGCTTTCGCTGCGTTTTCGCGTCGTCACGTTGGCGTTGATGGCGCTAATTTCTGTCGCGGGCGTCGTTGCTGTGACGCAGTTGAAGCAAGAGCTAATCCCGCCCGTTTCTTTTCCGCAGACGATCATCCTGTCGCAAGCCAGCGGCATGACCAGCGAACAAGTCTTGACCGTTCTGACCAATCGGATTGAAGTTGCGCTGGCGACTATTCCTGAAGTCGTCAATGTCGAATCGCAGACGACTGGCGCGTTCGGTGCGGTCATCACCGCACGCAACGACTTTGGACAGAATCAAGCGCGGTTGCGCGGACAAATCGGCGATACGCTCGATCAAGTCTGGCTGCCGCTGCGCCGCATTCAGCCGCCAGAAGGCGAGACGCCAGCAGCTTTTGCAGCGCGGTTGCTGACCGACATGACGCCCGAAGTACTGATCTATTTGGAAGAACGCGACTCCAACTTTTTATTCCAACTCGCGCCTCAAACGTGGTCAGCGTTGTCCGATGAGACGGTGACGACGGTGTTGGCATATTTGGCAGCGCAAACGAGCGCGTCGGGTGGACAAGAGACGGCGCTGCGACGTTTGGTCGATCAAGAGATTGTCCCATCGCTCGAAAGTTTGGCGCTGGTCGCCAGTGTACAGGTTGCGGGCGGTCAGATTTTGCCCGATGAGAACAGCGCCGCGCCCACGTCCGCGCCCATCCCCGCGACGGACGCCCCAAGTCTGCTGCTGCAACTATCCGCACCTGTTTGGAACATCGTCAGCGAAAAAGCGGGCGTTTCCGGCGACTTGGATGCTGCTGCTGTCGAGACGCTGCGCGCGCAAGTGGTCGAAATCCCGCTGACTCCGCCGACGCTCCCCGAAAGCTGGCAGATGGATCGCTTCAAGGACGCGGGCGATCTGATCGAGATGCGCACGCTGACACGTAATTTGGGTGTTGTGTTCAACACATTCCAGACGAATGGCGACATTGTCGGTTCGCTAGGACAGACCGACGATCTGACGCCAGATGTCGTGGCACAAATGATCGCCATTGAACCGACATTGGTGGAATATTTCAAAGCTGAACATCTCGCGGCGATGTCCGATGAGGTGTTCGCGTCGCTTCCTGACGATTTCATCGCGGGTTTGGACGGCTTCACGCGCGATGAATTGACGGCGAGAGCATTGGCGCAGTCGATCACGGGCGTTGCCGCCGCCCCGTCGCCCGTCGATCTGCCGTCGCCGTGGAAACTGTCGCCGCCGCAGTTGATTACCTTCAGTTTCGACGATCTGCCGCTGGCAAATTTCAGCATCAGCGGCGAAGGGATCGCTGTGCTGGTGACGACTGACGCGCCGCCGATTGATGGGGCATCCGATGCCGCCGTCACGAGTGGCACGGATGACGCGGTTGTTGTCGTGCCGGAGGGTCCCGCACTCCCATTCACGTTCAATCTAATTGGCGTGTTCTTGGGGACGGAATTGAACACGGCTGACGATTTGATCGACATTCAGTTGTCGGACGAACTCGCGGCGCAGTTCGGCGGGACGGCGAACTTGAGCGCGGCACAGTTTTTCAACTTCTTCATTTTGTTGGCGAACCCCGACGCGCTGCCCGAAGGCGTCGAAGTCCCGTCGCTGCCCATCGATGTGAACGACTTGATTGCTTCGCTTAGTCCCGAAGTCGTCGCGTTCGTGGCGGAAAACGATCCGACGTTCATTCCCACCTTGTCGGCAGATGTGTTCAATGCGCTCTCGGACGACGTGTTGTCACAGCCGCAAATCGCGCCGCCGCTCGATCAAGTGTGGAATACGCTGGACAATCAGCCGCAGTTCAGCGAGACGCCGCTCCGAAATGGGCAAGATGTGCTGACGCTCGGAGATGGGCAAGCCTCGACCATCTTGGACACCATCAACGAGACCGTACCGGAACAGTTCGCGGGCTACGAAGTGCGCTTGTTTGACAGCTTGTCGCCTGCGCTCGTGCGCTATTTCGCGCTCAACGAGCCGGATTTTTACGTCAATCTCGACGTGGGTGTATTGGAAAAACTCTCGCCCGTTGTGCTTTCGGCGCTCCCCGAAGATGTACTCACCGCGCTCGATGCGCCGCTGCGCGAACGACTGACCGCGATTGCGGCGGGCGATACATCGTCGGCGGCGGATGATCTGGCGGCATTGTATGCCAGCGATGTGCCGCCCGCCGATCCGAACGCGCCTGTTTTGAACGATGATTGGCAGTTCGTGGGCGATTTCGTCGGCGTGGAACTTGATTCGGCGGACGACTTCTTCCGCTTCTTCCCGAATCCGCCTAATTTCCTCAACAGCTTCTTCGACTCGGCGCAAGGGGCGTCGTTCGCTCCGAATCTGTACGGCGGACTGTCGTCAGATGCGCTCAATTACATGATCGGGCGTCAGCCGGACTTGCTCAACTTGCTTCGGGTGGATGCGCTGCGGCTGCTGTCACCCGATGTCTTGGCGGCGCTCCCGGCGGAAGTTCAAGCGCGCGTCGAGTCGGGCGGCGAACCGTTCGTCCCGATAGACACCGTAACGCGCACGAACGGCAGCGCCAGTTTGCAAGTGGTTGTCTTCAAGGCGCGCGACGCGAATACGGTTGAAGCGTATCACGCCGTCGAGGACGTGTTGAACGAGATCGACGCGGCGAACGACTCGATCTCGGTTGAAGTCGGCTTTCAGCAATCGGAGTTTATCGAAGAGTCGATCAGCGGCGTGACGCGCGAAGGCTTGTTGGGCGCGATCTTCGCCGTCGTGGTCATTCTGGTGTTCTTGAGCAGCGGCTCGACGTGGGGACGGCGCGGACGTGTGACTGTCGGCATCGGCATGGTGGTGCTGTTTCTCATCCTGCTCGTGCTGTTGGTCGGGGGGCAAGCGCCGAACTACGGCGGCGATTTCGCGCTGGCATTCGAGAATACGGATATCGTATGGCGCTTCCTGCTGATCGCGGGTGCTGTTATTGGGTTGGTGGTGGCGTTGTATCCGGGCAAACTGCCGTATCCCGCATGGCGCAGCACACTCGTGACGGCGGTGAGTATCCCGCTGTCGGTCTTGATGGCGCTGGCGCTCATGCGTTGGCTGCCGCCCGCCGTTAATGCGGCGCTCGCACCGTCGGCAGAAGGATCGGATTTGCTGACGTTCATTCTGCGCATCTTCCCGCCGAGCATCACGATCAACATCATGACGCTCTCCGGCTTGACCGTCGCTATCGGGCGCGTGGTGGACGACTCGATTGTGGTCTTAGAAAACATCTTCCGCCAAGTGCAAGCGGGCGGTGATCGCAAACAAGCGATCATCGAAGGCACGCGCGATGTATCGGTGGCGATCTTCGCGGCAACCGTGATCACGGTGGTGGTGTTCCTGCCGTTGGGCTTGACAGGCGGCATCATCGGGGAATTTTTCCTGCCGTTCGGTCTCGCCGTGACCTATTCGCTGTTGGCGTCGTTCGTGGTAGCAATCACCGTTGTCCCAGTCATGGCGTATCTGTTGTTGGACGCGCGTGAGATGGCGCACGAGGAAACGCAAAGCTGGATCGAGCGCCTGTATGTTCCCGTGCTGAAATGGGCGCTGGATCACAAGCTTATCATCTTGGTGATTGCGTTCGCCTCGCTCATCATCGGTGGCGCGCTGTTCGGCACGCGCCCGCAAGCGTTCTTGCCCGCATTCGGCGAGCCGCAAATTGGCATCAACGTCGCGCTGCCCGCTGGAACACCCATCGCGGAGACGAACGCGCTGGTAGAACAGTTGGAGACCTATATCGAAACGTCGCTGCCCGAAGAGGGGACGGGTAACGTCCAAGTGATCATCGGCGGCGGCACGGGCTTGCAGGATTTGATCCTTGGTGGCGGACAGATCGCGCAGAACGAAGCGCAAATCACCATTGCGGTCGAAGACTCGGATCAACTCGATCCGCTGACCGCGCAAGTGCGCACCGAAGCGGAACGCATCTTCGGAGAGGGCAATGTTACGGTGTCGGCGGCGTCGTTGAGCGAACAGGGCTTCGGCGGGTTCGCGCTGGTGTTGTCGGGCGCGTCGGAGGACATCACCGCGATTAACGATCAAGTTGTCGAGACGTTGAACGGCGTCGACGGTTTGGCGAACGTGACCAGCAATCTCAGCGGTTTGGGCGCGGGCGCACAGACGTACATCCGCATCGATGGTGAGACAGCGGTACGCTACACGGGCGAACTAGAGACCGAGAACACGCTCGGTGTGACGGCGGATGCGAAAGCGGCGGTGTTGGCGCTGCCGAATTTGCCCGCGACGATCAAAATCAGCGAGGGCTTCGAGACTGAACTCCAAACGCAAGGCTTCGCTAACTTGTTCGTGGCGATGGGGATTGCGATTGGGATCGTGATTTTGCTCTTGATCCTGACGTTTGGATCGCTCGTTCACTGGCTGGATATCATGCTCAGCATCGTGGTCGCTCCGGTTGGCGCGGCGGTCTTGCTGACCGTGACCAATCGCGTACTCGGCATCTCGGCGCTGATCGGCTTGCTGATGCTGATCGGCATCGTCGTGACCAACGCGGTCGTCTTGATCGACCGCGTGCAGAGCAACCGCCGCGAACGCGGGATGGAGCTGCGCGAGGCGTTGGAAGAAGCAGGCGACCGCCGTTTGCGCCCGATCCTCATGACGGCGTTGGCAACCATCTTCGCGCTGTCGCCGCTGGCAATCGGCTTGAGCGAGGGCGCGATCATCGCGTCGGAACTCGGCACGGTCGTGATCGGTGGCTTGTTCAGCAGCACGATTTTGACGTTGTTGGTTGTGCCAGTGGCGTACATGCTGCTCGCCCCGCTGCACGGACGGATCGCGCGCTTGTTTGGTGCCAAGCCAGAGCCGACGCGCACGAAGGCGGGCGAAGCGGGTATGGACTAGGGTATTTGATGGGGAATATGCCTTGAAGTGTGGCTATTCCCCCTCTTTGTCATCGTAATGGTAATTTTTCCATTCCATCGGCAGCAAATTCAAGGCTTCACGAAACTGAAACACTTGTTCGAGTGGAGCCTTGAGATAACTTTCAGCCGTAAGCAGCGCGTCAAGCCGCCGAATAACGTTCGGTGGCGTGCCAAAACTGGCGAATGCCGCGACATTTTTGTGCTGATACTGCGCTTCGATGTTCGCACGATACGCAGCCGACTGGCAAATCTCGGCGTAAAGCCGCTGCGTGAGTGCCTCGTTCGAGACGTAAACATCCATTGGATCGAGGTCAGGGTGAAGTGCTTCGATCTGCTCGACCACCATCCCAAACTCAATTTCGTGACTGACTTCGCATGACGCGCAGATTTTACCCTCGTGGAAAAGTTGGTAGCCCCAACCATGATCGCCCGCATGTTGAAATCCCAGTAGGGGAAGCGATGAGGATGATTCCCGCGCCCACCCTCCGAGTTCAGTCCGGTTCGCGGAATTGAGGCGCACATCTGCCAGTAAAACACCCCATTCGTCGTTGAGGGTTTCGAGGCGCTGCGGGATCGTCAAGCGTTTGACGGTGTTTTCGATTATGGGCGTATCGGAGCGGCGGAACAGCGTTCCTTCCGTGAATTCGCTCATCGTGTTCTCCACAATAAAAAGGGCGCTTGATGCGCCCTGATTATCAACCGAAACTGACTTCCGCCTTCTCCAACTGTCCATCGAGCAAGTCGAGGTTGTGTCCGACTCTCTCGAATGCCGCCAGCGCGCGATCCAAGTGTTCGCGCCGATGCGTTGCCATGTAGCTGGTGCGCAGCAGGCTGCTGCCCGACGGCACACCCGGCGGCAAGACTGGATTGGTGTAGACGCCTTCTTCAATCAGCGCGTGCCACGCCAACACGGTGCGGAAATCCTCGCCCAACAAGATCGGGATGATCGGCGTGTTGCTCTTGCCGATGTTATAGCCGAGATGTTTTAATCCTGCGCGCATGTATTCGGCGTTGTCCCACAGCGTCTCGACCAGTTCCGGTTCGGTTTCCATGATGTCCAGCGCCTTCAACGCCGCCGCCGCGCTTGGTGCAGTGAGCGCCGCCGAGAAGATCATCGAACGTGCGTGATGCTGAATATAATGAATGATCTGTTCATCGCCCGCGATGAAGCCGCCAATCGATGCGAACGACTTACTGAACGTCCCCATGATCAGATCGACTTGATCGGTCAAGCCGAAGTGCGCTGCGGTGCCGCGTCCGTTGCCCGTGACGCCGATGCCGTGCGCATCATCGACCATGATCCGCGCGCCGTATTTCTTGCAGATGGCGACGACTTCGGGCAGGGGAGCGATATCGCCGCCCATGCTGTATACGCCGTCTACGACGACCAATTTCCCGGCGTCGGGCGGCAGTTTCGCCAGCACATCTTCCAAACTGTTGATGTCGCTGTGGCGAAAGCGTTTCATCTCACCCACGCACATCATCGCTGCATCGACGATGCTGGCGTGATCGTCTTTGTCGATGATGATATAGTCACCGCGCTGTACCAACGCTGTGATCGTGCCGACGTTGGTTTGATAGCCCGTCGAAAACACGAGTGCCGCTTCTTTGCCAACAAATTTGGCGAGTCGGCGGTCGAGTTCGAGGTGGAGTTCGAGCGTGCCGTTCAAGAAGCGCGATCCGGTAACGCTCGTGCCATAGCGGTCGAGTGCATCTTTTGCAGCCGCGCGCACACGCGGATCGGTTGTCAGCCCCAGATAATTGTTGGAGCCGATCATGACGACTTCTTTCCCCTCGAACGACGCCACAGCACCTTCGGTGTCGCTTAACGCGCGGAAATAGGGGTAGATGCCTTGCTGCATGGCTTCTTTCGCGCGGGTGAATTTGCGGGCTTTATCAAATAGGTCAGCCACGTTAATGTCCTTCGATGACTTTGCTGGCGGGGGTTGCGGTTTGCAACAATTTATCGATTCTATCCGGCTTTTGCGCTGCGAACAAGCGTAATCGAACTGAACAGCGAACGCTCATCAACGTTTAACTCACTGAGATCGCTTGCGGCGCGGCGCGCGATTGGTTATAATCATGTGAATTAAAACACAAGCAGCGCGAAAAGTTACGAGGAGTGGCATAAATGTCGGCATTGACTCTGCGGCGGTTGGTGGTGTGGGCGGTCTCGATGGCGTTGGGTTTCGGCGTGGCGGCGGCATTCGTGACCCTCGTTTTGCCGTGGATGGGACCCAACAACGGCAACCCGATCAGCATTGAGAAGTATGGCATTCAGTATTTCTTCTGGACGGGCTTCCCCATCGGCTTGATCTTCGTCGTCTGGCTGGATTATCTGCTCGACGCGCGCATTCTGCCGGACTAACCGTTACGCAATTGTTGTCGGTCGTGTGTACAACCCTGCAAAAGGGGACACACGACCGAATATGACCACCACTTCCAGCGACACACCGACCGCGCCGCGCTCGTTTTGGCGTCCATTTCTGATCATTGCTGGACGCTTCGTCCTCGCTTCGGTTCAACTCTATGCGCTGCTGATCATCGCCTACCTCATTTTGCGCGTCCTTAGCGGGGATCGCTGGCAGCCTGTTAACGTTTTTACCAGCCTGATGCCGATGCCCATTCTGCCCGCTATCGCCCTATGCCTGATTTTTCTCATCTTGCGCCGCTGGCGGACAACGCTTTTACTCACGCCGGGCGTCCTCGCGTTCCTCATCCTGTATGGCGGCTTGTTCATCGGCAATGCCGCATCGATCCAGGATGCTGCCCCGCGCTTGCGCCTCATGTCCTACAACATCAAGACGATGCGCGGCGGCAATGATGCCGTGATCGCGCTGGTGCGCGCGTCGGATGCTGATATCGTCGCCATTCAAGAACTGCATCAGGATGGGGCGGCGCTGCTGGACGCTGAATTTGCGAACGAATATCCGTATCGCGCGCTTCATACGGAAGGGAATACGCTCATCGGCGTTGGAATTTTGAGCCGGATTCCAATCGTCTCATCCGAGTATTGGCGCCTGTCGATGAGCAATCAGCGCGTCGAACTGGAATGGACGCTCGATGCGATGCCGCAGCGTTTCGTGCTGTATAACCTCCATCCGCTTTCGCCGCAGTTGGGGAACGGCTTTGGGTCGGGACGCAGCGTGGAGTTCGATACAATTCTGGCACGCTCAACGACCGAGACGATCCCAACCGTCTTGATGGGCGATTTCAACGTCAACGATCAGAATGACGATTACGCCAAATTCGCTTCGCGTTATCAGGACAGTTTCCGCGAAGTCGGTTGGGGCTTTGGTGCGAGCTTTCCATATTTACTTGAATGGCATTGGGCATTCCGCTATCTTCCGCCGATCATTCGCATCGATTACGTGTTCCATGATGCCAATTGGCAGTCAGTCGATGCCCACGTCGGCAGCAGCAGCGGCGGATCGGATCACTATCCGCTGCATGTGACATTGGCGTTCAATCCGGCTGGCTGACAGTGATCCATCTCTAAATGATGTCAGGGCAAGCAATACGGTACTGGTTGTGGGCGAGATGAGTCTCGCCCTTCCACACGCTACGAGCCGATTGCAACCAAGCCGATTCGATTAGGCTTGTGGCGGTTCGATCTCTTTCATCGAAGCGCCGATTGCCCACAGCGTCGGCGCCCACAACCCGACGAAAATTCCCAACCGCTCGGCTGAGGCGCGATCATCTTTGTCGCGTGCTTGCAAAAACCACACAGCGATGCTGCCGATAATCGATGCGAATGCCGCCATGTACATGGAATCCGACGTTAAACCGATGCTACGAAGTTGACGAATCATGAAAAGCCCTCTTTCTATATCATTCACTGATGTGAATATACCTCCATAATAATGAAGTAAACTGAGTTGGACATAGCAATTTCCTGAGGTTTGAGTGAGCAGATCGCGGAGCGTTGCGAGTTTGTGCCTTTTTGCACATTCTGAGTAGTTTTTGCCAGCATTTGACAGCCGCGCCGTGATAGAGTCTCGGTATGAGCGCACACACTTCCCGGATACCGGGCTTCTATAAACGCACGCTGGCAGAACGCGCTGCGATGGTCGCGCAGTGGGGCAATTTGACGACTGCCGAACAGACAGCGATGTTAGGGATCAGCGGACTGACCGCCGCGCACGCCAATCAGATGATCGAAAACGCGGTCGGCATTTATGCGCTGCCGTTGGGCGTGGCGACCAACTTTCTGATCAACGATACTGACGTATTGATCCCAATGGTGATCGAAGAACCCTCGGTTGTGGCAGCCGTCAGCAGCGCCGCACGCTTGTTCCGTGAGGGCGGCGGTTTCGTCACGAGCAGTGATGAGCCGATCATGATCGGTCAGATTCAAGTGTTGGATTTGCCCGATATCTACGTGGCGGCGGGCGCGATCATGGCGCAAAAAGCGCGCCTCCTCGAAGAAGTCAACCAAATTGGCGGGAGCATCGTCAAACACGGCGGCGGTGCGCGTGATTTGCAAGTGCGTCCGCTCATGCAGACGCCTATCGGCGCGATGCTGATCGTCCATCTGCTCTATGATACGCGCGACGCGATGGGTGCGAACGCCGTCAATACCGCCGTCGAGCATCTCGCGCCGCAGATTGAGCAGATCACGGGCGGGCGCGTCAATTTGCGCATCCTCAGTAACTTGAGCGATCAACGCAAAGCGCGTGCGGAGGGCAAAATTCCGGCGCAAGCGTTGGCGACGGACGATCTCGACGGCGCACAAGTCGCGCGCGCAATTATCGAAGCGTGGGCATTCGCGGACGCCGATCCGTACCGCGCCGCCACCCACAATAAGGGCGTTATGAACGGTATCGATGCCGTCATCATCGCTACAGGCAACGATTGGCGCGCGGTCGAAGCGGGCGCGCACGCTTACGCCGCCCGCGATGGACAATATCGTAGTTTGACGCGCTATTGGCTGGACGAAAACGGCGATTTGCATGGTTCGATTGAACTGCCGCTGGCTGTTGGCATTGTCGGCGGCGCGACGCGCGTCCATCCGACGGCGGGCGCAGCGCTGAAAATACTCGGCGTCCAGTCAGCGCAGCACTTGGCGGAGATCGCGACGGCAGTCGGCTTGGCACAGAACCTCGCGGCGATTCGCGCGCTCTCGACCGAAGGTATCCAGCGCGGACATATGCGGATGCACGCGCGCCAGATTGCGATGGCGGCGGGCGCAACCGATCTGACCATTGCGCGCGTTGTGCAGCAGATGATCGATGAGAACAACATCCGCCCCGAACGGGCGCGGACGATCCTCCAGGAATTACAGGGGAAATGAGATGGATTCGATGAATGGTTATCACGTTCAGCCCGAACGACACCCAGACTTACTGCGCCCAGATCGCGCCGTTGGCATCGTTGGTTATGGCGGATATGTGCCGCGTTACCGCCTGCCCGCAGTTGAGGTCGCGCGCGTGTGGACGGGCGGACTCGGCGGCGTCCCAGTGACGGAAAAAGCCGTCGCGGGACCTGATGAAGATGTCACTACGATGTCAGTGGAGGCGGCGCGTAACGCGCTTGCCCGTGCTGCAATCGATCCGCGCGCGCTCCGCGCCGTCTGGGTCGGCAGTGAGAGCCACCCGTATGCGGTCAAGCCGACCAGCACAATTGTTGCGGAGAGCATCGGCGCGTCCGCCAACATTCAGGCGGCGGACTGGGAGTTCGCGTGCAAGGCAGGGACGGAAGCTGTCCAAGCGTCCATCGGTATTATTGGCAGCGGCATGGCAGCCTATACCTTGAGCATCGGTATGGACACGGCGCAGGCGCGCCCCGGCGATGCGCTCGAATATACGGCGGCATCGGGAGGCGCGGCGTTCATTTTGGGTCCCGCTGAAGAAGCGTGCGCGGTCTATCAGGGGAGCTACAGTTTCGTTACCGATACACCCGATTTTTGGCGACGCGCCGACGAAACGTATCCGTCACATGGCGAACGCTTCACGGGCGAACCCGCGTATTTCAACCATACGCTGTCCGCCGCGCAAAAACTGCTCGACATGATGGGGACGACCGCCGCCAATTACACCTACGCTGTGTTTCATCAGCCAAACGTGAAATTTCCTGAACGCGCCGCCAAGACGCTCGGATTCAAAGAAGATCAGTTCAAGACCGGACTGTTGGCGGGCGAAATCGGCAACGTGTATTCCGGCTCGTGCATGTTGGGCTTGACCGCGATCTTGGATATTGCGCAGCCGGGTGAGCGAATCCTGATGGTCAGTTATGGCAGCGGCGCGGGGTCGGATGCGTTCGACTTGATCGTGACGGATCGCATTCACGATGTGCGCGACCGCGCCCCCAAGACGCGCGATTACATTGCGCGTCGTTCGCCCATCGATTACGCGACCTACTGCCGCTATCGTGGCTTGTTGAGGAATTGAGATGAGAGAAGTCGCAATCATCGGCGTTGGACAGACGCCCGTCGGAGAACATTGGGACAAGAGCATCCGCGATCTGGCGGCGGATGTGATTCAGGCGGTCGTCGCAGACGCGGGACTGCCCGACACGGCTGCGATTGAGGCGCTGTATGTCGGTAACGCCTATGGCGCGAGCATCAGCAGTCAATCGCAGATCGGCGCGCTGATCGCGGGCGAAATGTTGAATGGTATCGAGGCGTTCAGCGTGGACGCAGGCGAGGCGTCCGGTGCGGCGGCATTGCGCACGGGGTATCTCGCGGTGGCATCGGGTTTGGTCGAGACGGTGTTGGTGTTGGGCGTCGAAAAATCGACTGACATGATCGGCACGGCGCGGACACAAGCGCGCGGCGTGAGTCTCGATGCGGATTTCGAGGCAATTCACGGCGCGACGCTGACTGCATCAGCGGCGTTGTTGATGCGGCGCTATATGTATGAACACGGCGTCGATCTGGCGGCATTCGAGAACTTCACCATCAATGCGCACGCCAATGGCGCGAACAATCCAAACGCCATGTTTCGTAACAAGATCAAGCCGGGTGGCTTCGCGCGTGCGCCCATGGTCGCTGATCCGGTATCGCTGTTCGATGGCGCGCCTGACGGCGACGGCGCAGCCGCCGTGATCCTGACGAGTGCCGAACGCGCTGCCGATTTGGTGCCGCTGCCGGTGCGGATTGCTGCCAGTGCTGCTGCGACGGATACATTGGCGCTGCAAGATCGCGCTGATTTACTCGATTTGCGCGCAGTCCGCGTGTCGGTCGAACGCGCATTGGCAGGAGCGGGCATTGACCGCGATGCGATTGACTTATTCGAGCTGCATGACGCCTACACAGTGCTTGCGGCGCTGACATTAGAGGCAGCGGGATTTGCAGCGCGCGGGCAGGGCTGGACGCTGGCGCGCGACAACGCAATTGGTTTGACGGGCGCACTGCCGATCAGCACGTTTGGGGGACTGAAAGCGCGCGGGAATCCGATGGGCGCGACGGGCATCTATCAAGCTGTTGAAGCGGCGCTACAACTTCGTGGCGCGGCGGGCGCGAACCAAGTACCCGATGCGCGCGTTGCGCTCATTCAAAGCCTTGGCGGACTGGGCAGTACCGCCATCGCGCACCTTTTGCTTGTATAAATGTGGGACTTACCTGTCAGAATTTGGCAGATGAGCGCGTTCTCATGAGAGCGACTGACAGCGATTGAGCGGGCTGTGAGAGCTTTTGACAGCGGTTTTCCACTAGGATTGTAGAAATCGTGCAAATTTGCACAATGGGAGTGATAAACATGCAAATCTCACGTCACTGGCGGATGAAGGCACTGCGGTATCGTCTCGAAGGCGTCCGCGTGAATACGAATGACACCACGCCGATGCAGAACGACGCGCAAGCCGCGTCCCGTTCGACGCAAAATGAAGCGCAGACGAACGCCCCAACGTTGACCGCGGTCAAGCGCGCGGCGACTGCTGCCCGTTAGGGAGTGTCATGGAAAATCGAAAGCAAGTCGAATTTCAGCCGCAACCGACCACATGGGCGGGGACGGGCGAGATTTACAGCTACACGGTCGTGCAAGACCCGCCAGAGGGCTTCGAGGAACAGACGCCCTACGTCTTGGCGCTGGTCAAACTCGACAACGGCGGCATGGTGACGGCGCAAATTACCGACATGGACGCTGATGGGATACAGATCGGGCAGCGCGTCGAGATGGTGACACGCAAATTGACGACTGAAGGCGCGCGCGGCATGATCATCTACGGCTACAAGTTCCGTAAGCTGCTCAAAGTCGATTAAATGCTGTGATTGCAGCGAAGAAAAAAGAGCGCAGAGAATTATTTCTCTGCGCTCTTTTTGATTAGGGTGGGGGATAGATTCTACTCTATCTCAGTTTTTCTCCGCGCTTAATTCTCGTTGTCTTGAATTACGGTGTGACGCCAACTGCCAACAACGGGGCGATCACCAGCGCCACAATCGCCAACAGCTTGAGCAGGATATTCAGCGACGGACCCGACGTGTCTTTGAATGGATCGCCAATCGTATCGCCCACAACAGCGGCTTTGTGCGCCTCTGACTTTTTGCCGCCTAGATTGCCGCGCTCGATGTATTTCTTGGCGTTATCCCACGCGCCGCCCGCATTTGCCATCATGACCGCCAACAAGAACGCCGAAATCAGCGATCCGAGCAGCACGCCGACGATGGTCTCGACGCCTACAAACTGCCCGATGATGTTCCCGCGCCCAATCACAGTCAAGATCGCTAGTACAATCGGCGTGAGGACGGCGATGATGCCCGGCGCGAGCATTTCGCGGATTGCGCTCTCTGTGCTGATGGCGATACAGCGTTCGTAATCGGGTTCAGCCGTGCCTTCCATCAAGCCGGGAATCTCTTTGAACTGGCGGCGCACTTCCAGCACGATCTGCTGCGCCGCACGCCCGACAGCGAGCATGGTCTGCGAACTGAAGAAGTAGGGGAGCATTGCGCCGAGCATCAAGCCCGTGATCAGGCGCGGATCGAGGACGACCGCCTGAAACGTGGTATTGGTGCTGGTGACGCTGCCCGTCGCCGTGATGAATGCCGAAATGAGCGCCAATGCGGTCATGACGGCGCTGCCGATGGCAAAGCCTTTGCCCGTCGCCGCCGTTGTGTTGCCCAGACTATCGAGGGCGTCGGTACGTTCGCGCACTGCACCGCCCAGTTCTGCCATCTCTGCGATGCCGCCCGCATTATCTGCAACGGGACCATAAGCGTCGGTTGCCAGCGTAATGCCGAGCGTTGCCAACATGCCGACGGCTGCCATCGCAATCCCATACAATCCATTGGGTGCGGACGCTTGATACGCGATCAACGTGGCGAAGATCACGATCATGACCGGAACGACGGTACTTTGCATTCCGACGGACAAGCCCTGAATCACGACAATTGCGGGCCCGCCGGATGTGCTTTCGGCAATCCCGCGCGTCGGACGATAGTTATCCGACGTGTAAAATTCGGTGAAGTAGCCGATCAACACGCCCGCCACCAACCCGCTCAACGTGGCGATGATAATGCCAATGCCTAAATCCAAGATCAGCGCAATGATGATGATGGCGACGGCGACGCCCAAACTCGCGCCCCACACGCCGCGCCGTAAACTGCCCAACAAAGTGGCTTGCGTGGCATTTTCTTCAGTGCGCACGAGAAACGTAGCCAAGATGGAGATGATCAGCCCTGCCGCCCCAATCAAGATCGGATAGGCTTCCATGCGCACGCGCATCGCATCATTTCCCGCTACAGTGGTGAGCGCCGCAATCGCAATCGCGGCGATGATCGAACTGGCGTAACTTTCGAACAAGTCCGACCCCATCCCCGCCACATCGCCTACGTTGTCGCCCACATTATCCGCGATCACCGCTGGATTGCGCGGATCGTCTTCGGGGATGCCTGCTTCGGTCTTGCCGACCAAATCTGCGCCCACATCTGCCGCTTTTGTGAAGATGCCGCCGCCAACCCGCGCGAAAATCGCAATCGAGGTGCCACCGAAGCCGAAGCCCGCGAGCGCCGACGCCGCCAGTGTCGGATTGTCCGCATAGACATTGGTTAGAATCATGAACAAGATGCTGATTCCCAACAGCGCGAGGCTGACGACGGTTGTCCCCATGACCGATCCGCTGGCAAAGGCGACGCGCAAGCCTTGATTCAAGCTCTTTTGCGCGGCGGCGGTCGTACGCACGTTGGCACGGACGGCGATGCTCATGCCGAAGAAGCCCGCCAAGGCTGATGCGCCGGCGCCCGCCAAGAACGCGACGGCTGTCCATGGACTCATGCCAGAATTGGGGATGACGCTCAAAATCAGCAGCACGACGGTGACAATGGCGACGAGGATAGCAACATAGCGATATTCGCGTGTGAGAAACGCCGCTGCGCCGCGCTGAATCGCTGCCGCAATCTTCCTCATGCGGTCATTGCCCGTGTCTTGGCGCACGACCCATAATGCTGTGTAGATCGCAAACCCCAACCCGATGACCGACGCAATTAAGGCAAGCACATTCGCGTTAGCGATGATAGAATCCATGCTGACTCCTGAAACGATATGCGGGTTCCGCACTGAACCCTGAAACACTATGTGATACTACTGACAAATCGCACGCGAAATATAGAAGGAATGACTAGATGTGCATAAAGTTTGTTGGTGAAATCTGATAAATATAAAAGCGCGTCTTGTATGCTTTTCACACAAGAAGGTTTCATGATGACGACTCGTGCGAAAGGGATGGTCAACGAACAGCGCGCCGCGTCGTATCTGCGCGCTCACGGCTACGCGATTATGGCGCTGAATTGGCGCTGCAAAGTCGGTGAAATCGACATCATCGCGCGGCATGATGAGACGGTTGTCTTCGTGGAAGTGCGTTCGCGTCGCACAACGGACGCTGCCTTCGAGAGCGTGAACGCGCGCAAACAGGCACGATTGATCCGGGCGGCACAGTGGTGGTTATCTGAAAACAGGCTCGATGATTGCGCGTGGCGCATCGATGTGATCGCCGTTGGAACGGCGAACGGCAAGCTGATATTGCAACATCGTGAGGACGCGCTTGACTGGTAAGCCGCTGATCGTGATTGCGGGCGCGACGGCGACTGGCAAGACGGCGTTGGCGCTCGCCATGGCAGCGGCGGTTGCGGGCGAGATCGTCGGCGCGGACAGCCGTCAAATTTATCGTCACATGGATATTGGTACATCGAAGCCGACGCCCGCAGAGCGCGCCGCTGCGCCCCATCATCTAATCGATATTGTCGATCCAGACTTTACCCTGTCCGCTGCCGAATATCGGCGCATGGCGACAGCGGCGATTGCCGACATTCACATGCGCGGGCGGGTGCCGCTGCTGGTTGGGGGTACGGGGCAGTACATCACGGCGCTGCGTGAAGGCTGGACAATGACGGAAGTGCCGCCCGATCTTGAACTGCGCGCACAGCTCGAAGCGCAAATTGCAGCGGGGGGACTGGATTCTCTGGCGGCGCGCTTACAGGCACTTGACCCCGATGCCGCCTCATTCTTGGATTTTCGCAATCCACGTCGCGTCATTCGTGCGCTCGAAGTGTGCTTGCTAACGGGACAGCCCTTTAGCGCACAGCGGCGCAAGGAACCGCCCGATTATGTGATCTTGCCGATTATGCTCATGCGCGAACGGGAACGCTTGTATGTGCGGGCGGATGCGCGCTTCGATCAGATGATCGCAGATGGCTTCGTGGATGAAGTGCGCCGACTGCTCGAGATGGGTTATGCCCGCGATCTGCCGTCGATGAGCGGGATTGGGTATCGGGAGTTGATCGCGCATCAGTTGGACGGCATCGCGCTCGAAGAAGCGATTGCAGCGGGCAAAAACGCGACTCATGCGTTCATCCGCCGCCAAGAGACGTGGTTTCGTAAATCAGCCTCCGCGTTCCTGTGGCATAATGGGGACGTTGAGGACACAGATGCATTGATCCGACGGGCATTCGATTGGGTGCATTCAGGAGGTCAGAACGACGATGAACGTTCGTGATATCTTATTGAGCAATCGGATCGTCGGCTTGGTGCTGTTAGTTTTGCTGGTTTTCATCGCGGGTCCCAACACGCTCCCGCGCGTCCTGTCAAATTTGCTGCCAAGCGTAATTTATGAGGGCGTTCCGTGCGTGTGGCTGCGCCGTGCCGACGACCGCGCCAATCATCAATCGCTGCTTGGACGCGTCGCGCCCAACCCAATTCAACTTCGTATCAACATCGATGCGCTCCCCTCTGATCCGGCGGTGATTTGGCGAGTTCGCATCATCATCACGAACGAATCGCTCGGCAGCGTGCCGATTGTGTACGATCCGAATCAAGTGATTGTGGGGGATAACCTGTCCAATGGATTGGGCTTGATTTTTACACCTAATATCAGCCTCACATCGGGCGGCACGCGCGGTGGAAATCCGGTGGTTGCGGATCGGGATTTGCGCATTTTGGGTCCGCGGCAGCGCTGTGTGCATTCGGTCGAGTTTCCGGCAGGCAATGTGTTGATCGACCAAGCGATCACACGCGGACTCGTACGCATCCGTGCGTACTATCGCAACAATTCCGCCGGACAGGTCGTCCAAACTAACCCAGTCGCTACCCCAATTTTCAACGATCAAGGTTTGTGGTCTGGCTACGTCGAATCGGATGAAGTTAGCATTCCGGCGCTCCCGCCGTCTAGCCAGTGAGCGGGCGTTGTGTATAATTGCACCTTTGTGATGCCAATGGACAATGATTTTTCTTGAGGGCGGGAGTCCCGGCGATGACCGAACAGGCAGATCGACCTATTCTTGTTTTTCCAGACCGTACCGACGAGGAAAAACAGATCACGCTGTACAGTGACAGCGTGACCTTGGGGCGCGGCGAAGAATGCGATATCGTCCTGAACGAACGCCAAGTCTCGCGCACGCATATTCGCCTTTACAAAGAGGGTGATGCGTTCTTCGTCGATGATCTCGACAGCAAAAATGGGACTTGGGTCAATGGGGTTCAATTGAAGGGAACACGTCGCCTGACCGATGGTGACGAGATCAATCTCGCGCTGGCGATCAAAATTCAATTCATTGGGTCGGGGGCGACCGCCCCACTGCCGTTTGAGCTGCCTGCCAGCTTGAGCGCTGGACGACTGCGGCTCGATCTGGATGCGCGGCGCGTGTTCATCAACGATGCCGAGATCGATCCGCCGCTCAGTCCGCCACAGTATCGCTTGTTAGAGATGCTCTACATGAGTCCGGGCAAAATCTCGACGCGCGAACAAGTGATCTCGACCGTCTGGCCCGATGTCCTCGGTGACGGCGTGAGTGAGCAAGCTATCGACGCGCTGGTACGACGTTTGCGTGATCGATTAAGTGAGATCGATCCCGATTGGCAGTATATCATTACGGTGCGTGGACACGGTTTCCGCTTGAATAATTCTCCTGAAGTCTAATTGCGCTTGGAGTTGGGCGCTCTGAAGGGGTATGCCCGTTGCCGGATTAAAATATCGGTATGGTTACAAGAAATCTTACGTTTTAGCGCCTAGCGTTAGCGGTATGCTTAAAATATACAGTTTTGAAGTCCAAATCGGACTTCAAACCGATTTGCGCTAGGCGGAAAATGAGCATCGAACCGATTTCAAATGCCCTGATCGTTGACGATAATTTTTTCAACCGTGACCTTGCGGCGTTGGCGCTGCGCCATGTCGGTTACGAAGTCAGCGAGGCAGAAAATGGCGTCGAGGCGTTAAATAGGTTGAAGCAACATGCCTTTAACTTGCTCGTTCTCGATCTGGCGATGCCTGAAATGGATGGGGTCACGCTGCTGCGCCAACTGCGCAGTCAGTCGGATAATCGGCGGATGGTGATCGTCGTCATGACCGCCAATCCCCATATGGCAACGTCTGAAGTCGCCGCTGAAGTTGATTTTATCATGTATAAGCCGATTGATGTCAACGATTTCGCCCAATTCGCGGAACGCCTGCGCAAACGCGCGACGCTGGGAAGCAGCCCGAATGATGGACGTTAATCGTCGTCACTGCTGGCTTTGCGCGTCCAACCGACGATGGCGCTTGGATCGGCGGCGAGCGCCATAATTCGCTGGTATTCTGCCTCAGCAAGGTTGGGGGTGAATTGTCCGGTGTAATCGGCGGTGGTGCGTGCGCTCAACGTCTTGCCGAAGGCGGCATCTTCCAAGATCGCTGCCAATGCTTCATGGGTGAGAAACAGGGATGGGTAGGGTGTGTAATAGAGGCGCATCGGGCTGCCCGCATACAGCGTTAACGGAATGATCGCCCTCAGTTTGAGATCGCCATTTCGATTCGTGCCGATATAGACCTGCGGCATCGGCAGTTCAACGCCGTACAAAATGCGCGCATAATGCCGATACAAAAGCTGTGCAATCGACTCTAAATCGGGCGCGGTCTGCAACTGGTGGTTCAGCGCTGCCGTCGCGGCTTCATCGGCTGACCAATTCGCGTTTTGAATCGAAAACATCGAGATCGGCGCGATCTCCCAGATGATCGTTTTTCGACCAGGTTGGTAATTCCAATTCTTTTGGAAATCTTGCAGCGCCAACCCAAGCTGATAAACGATGGTTCGCTCAGGAAAGTGCAACAATGTGTCGATACCGGCAAAATAAGGATCGACATTGTGCGCATGGTAAAACTCGACCGCCTTGTCGTTGAATACAAAACGGGTGGAATCGGCGATCATCTGCGTGTAATGGTCGCCGCGCTGTGGATCGAAGCGTTGATAGGCGAGGGCGGGGGTGATGAAGTTTTGTCCACCGAGATCGAAAAACATCTCGACCAGCTTGAAATATTGATCGGTCGTCCAACGCGCATAATGCATTAGATCCGAAATCGCGCCCGGATCGGCTGCGGTGCGATTGTATTTGAGAATGTAGCTCGTGCGCGTGCCGCCAATGGCAAAGATAGCGGTCAAGCGGTTCTCATAATGCGTCCGAATCCGATCCGCGAACGATGTCCAATCCATGTCTAGCTCCGTACTGCCTGCAAAATGTCGCTGACTTCTTTGGCGATGGTGAGTGTGCTGACGGGCTTCGGAATATACCCGTCGAAGCCCGCCGCTAAAATCCGTTCTTGGTCACTACTCATAACGTGCGCCGTGACGGCGATAATTGGGATATGCTGCCAGCGCGGTTCTGATCGGATGACGGCGAGCAGTTGATAACCGGACATTTCTGGCATTTGGATGTCCATCAGGATCAGAGCGGGAACAACGGTTTTCATCCGTTCCAAACACTCCTTGCCCGACTCCGCCATGAACACAGTTGCTTTGTGAAAGCGGAACACCAATTCCAGCACGCCTACATTATCGGGTTCGTCGTCCACGATCAGCACATTCCAACCCGCAAAGTCAGCCATTGTATAACTCCTGCCATAGAAAGCTTCAGTGTGTTGATCTGATTATGAACGAGTTTCGTTCACTACACGCTGAAGATATTCTATCAATTCATTGGAATCGATGGGTTTTGCCAAATAGCCATCGAAACCGCGTTGGAATATTTCTTGCTCGGTATCTTGGGTGTAGTAGGCGGTCGTGGCGATGATCTTCGCGTTGCGCGCCAACGAGCGTTTGCGAATCTGGTTCAATGCTTGATAGCCATCCATTCCCGGCAGAAACAAGTCCAGCACGATCACGTCAGGCGTATTGGTCGTGAGATAATCGAGGGCGGCTTCGGCATCGTTGACGACGACCAGGGGGAGCTTGTAGTGCTTCATCACGAGCTGAAACACGTCACGCACGTTGGCATCGTCGTCCACCAATAGGATTGAAGAAATTTGGCTCATCGGGAAATCTCCTTAATTCAGACTCATCGACTTGACGATGGGATTATCTTCGAGATGCATCTCTGGGATATTGACGCGCGGAAGTGTGACGGTGAAGACCGTGCCGCTGCCAATGTGGGTATCAACGCGGATAGTGCCGCTCAGACTTTCTACCAAGCGTTTGACGATGGACAGTCCTAGCCCAGTGCCTTTGTATTTGCGCGTGTCCGTGCCATCGACTTGTCGGAATGGCTCGAAGATGTATTCGGGCGCATTGGCAGGCATTCCAATACCGGTATCGCGCACGGTGAGCTGCCATGTATCTTGGTTGACTACGGTGACATTGACGTAAACGCCACCTTGCTCTGTGAATTTGATCGAGTTACTGAGCAAGTTGACGATGATCTGCTGAAGTTTCTTGCTGTCACTGAGAATCAACTCCGGCACGTCGTCCGCGATGGTGGTTTCGAGCGCGATGTGTTTTTCATCCGCCAGACTACGCAGACTCTCGACGGTTTCTCGGATCACTCGTTTGGGGGACATCGGCGCAAGATAAATTTCCAGCGATCCAGACTCGATTTTGGACAAATCAAGCACATCGTTGATCAGCGCTAGTAGGCGACGGCTGTTGTGCTGAATGTTCTTGAGCAGCCGCATCTGTTCCGCCTCGAACTCGCCTACCATCCCGCCGATCATCGCTTCGTCGTAGCCAATAATCGCGTTCAACGGGGTACGCAGCTCGTGTGACATGGTGGACAAGAATTGCGATTTTGCTTTGTCGGCTCTCTCGGCATTTTGGCGAGCAATTTCCGCTTCACGTTTTGATTGTTCGGATTGTTGAATCGACAGCGCCATCACATCAAGACGAGCATCGAACTCGACCCGAAGCTGCCGTAATACCGCGCTTTCGACCATTAAAAGGATGAACACCTGCACGACCACCGGCGCAGCATTACCCGTACCGATGACTGTTTGGTAACTTGTAGGGAACAACACAAATTGCGCGATGCTGTAAATGATCGCCCCGATGATCGAAATCGGTATGATGGTGCTGCGCGGTAAAATCATCGCGGCGAAGGGCGCGATCACCATGAATGCCGGCAATCCGATTATAGCGTAGCTGCCCGACTCAGCGATTAGCAGCACCAACCCCGTCGCGCCGACGAGCGGTGCCATCACCAACAGCCAGCCTGCCAGTAAAAGATGTTCGGTACTAACCGCCCAAATTGCCAAGCCGCAGAAAATCAGGAGGGCGATACTCAACGAGGGCAGCGAAATCAAGGTGAGGGGCGCGCCGAAGATAAACGTCGTCGAGATGAAGCTCAACATGAGAGCGACGATGAAAATCCCAATGGCGATACGAATGCTGCGTTCGCGGAAGGCAGCATCGCGTTCCGTCGCACGGGGCACAAACCAACGGCGCATCAGCGGACGTGCAGGCGCTGCAGGCACGCTGAGAGTAGAAGGAGTCGAAATCATGCTTGTATCTCCCCTAACTTGTGTAGTATCCATATAATGCGCCCAAAATCGCCGCACGAACCATATGGGTCGGTGCATAGAGTGATTTTGCAATCCACAATGGGATCACCAGATCATCCAGACGGGTCATGAGGTATGACGCGGCTTGACGCATGACTTCTGGGGCAATTGGGGCGACGCGACGATTCCACAACGTCAATGCCGACAAACAATAGGCGGTTTCTTCGGGTGTTGAAACGCCTAAATGTCCCCAGCCGCCATCGTCGCGCTGCGTGCGCAAAATCCAGCGAATGCGCGGTGTCACCATCTCCAGCGCCACATCGTGCATCGCTTCAATGGCGATACTGGTGGCATAGTAGGGCGAGGCGTGCCACTTATCCCACCAGAAAATGCCGGTCGCGTCGTAGCCGCGCAGCGCGGCGACAACTTTTTCGCTCCATCCCGCCGTTGCAGGATGTTCGGGGAAGAACTTGAGCATCGTCAGCGTGCGCGCATTGGCGCTCGGTGAAGGGTCGGTTTCTTCACGGTAGCAGCAGAAATGATCATCTTTCTCGTAGAAGTACAACGTATCTGCGTTGATCGGGTAGTCGCCCCACCGCAGCAGCAGCATACTGATGACCGTATCATCCAAATCGCACACTTTCAGACTGCGCGAGTAGCTCATGCCTTCAGCAGGCGACCAATTGTTCCACAGATGATTTAACAATACCCCAACGCGCGGATGATCGGGTTGAATCGCGTCCGCCGCGCGCAAACTGTTGAGCGCCCAGTTGATCTCGAACGAGTCGATAGGGGTGAAATTCGGCGCGCCGCCCGTATTTTCGATGGCGAGAACGTTGTGCAAATAGGCAAGCGCGCGTGGATTGTTCTCATGGAGCAAAACAGAGGCAGTCGCGGCGGGCGATGCTGCTACCGAGCCATTCTCCGCCAAAATGCTTTCGGCAGGAAGGGAAGCTGACAGCCCCTCGAACGACGCCGTAATGGCATTACTGTGCCAAAAACTTGGCGGTTGCTGCATCAGCACCTTGACCTTACGCTGATAAGCGGCTTCAAAACGAATCGGCGGCTGTGGCACGTCTAAGCCGAGTGCATTGGCTTCGCGCGTTAGTGCGGTCGCCAACAGCGGAAAGCCGACGGTATCGCTGTCGTCTTTGTTCAAATAGCCGACCAGCTTCCACAGCGCATCTTCACCACGGCGGACACGCCTTTGATCTTTGGCATGGCGTCCAACTTCGTGCAGCGCGACGACAGCGGAAAGCGTGGAGATATACCGATCATGATATTGCAGCAGCGGCGCACCCCATGAGCCATCATCATATTGATGTTGACGCAGCCACTCTAGCGACGAGTCGAAGCCCATTTGGGGATAGCGCGAGTCGAGGCGTGCGAGCCACCCAGTATCATACGCGCCGCTCTGCATCTTTCCGCTTCCCAAATCCTCGAGCAGCATCTGGATCGCCTGTTGAATGGTTTCGAGTCTGTGATCCACCTTACCCCTTAATGTCATGTTGACTCAACCTCGAAGCTATTTATACAGCCAGAATACATAGCGACACAGATTGATATAATCCATATCCAATATGGATCGAACCGGGAAAAATTTTGACTGTAAGCTAAGATGATATACCACACCTTTTTCAGTGTAATATAAATTGTAGGATCAATACAATAGGGCGTAGGTCAATCGGGGGAGTAAACGATAGGAATACAGGAATCTTAAAAGCGCGGTCTAAGCCGCGCTGATGAGATTAGTCCAGAAGTTGGGAGTTAGCGAACGCGGAAAAGAACCGCTAGACCACCGGGCAAGTTGTCCGGTTCATAGGGCGATTCAACCACAATAATCGTTGGAATGTGCGCGAGCATTTCAATCTCTTGGTTTGGAACGGGCGTCCACCAACGTGCTTCGTAGATGCCGGGCTGAGTTTGTTTCAAACAATCGGGAACTGCCGGTTCCAATAGTTTCCAAATCGAGTTGAGTGCAATGTCGGACGACGGTGCGATATCGGTCTGTTGTGCGTAACTCATGAGGTCTTTCTCACTTCGTCGGTGCGTTAGGCGATTTAGTTAGATCATACCGGATGGACTTCTGATTAGCCGTATAAGTTTGTGAAAAGTTTCCGAATTTTTTCTCGCTAACGATAAATTGTCAACCGATCTCACAAAGTTGATATATCAAAGTCGTGCATGAACGTGACTTGCGATTGCGCGCAGAATCAGCACAATTAACCTCAGTACGCAATTTCTCTCATTGAACGGATACTGCATGTTGAGACGACTTCAAACCGCTGTCCCGCTTTTCACCCTTGTCGAAGCAGGCGTGATCGGGCTGTTCTTCATCCAATCGCTCCGTTTCGCTATCGGGATGCTGTATGGGCAGGTTGCGGGCGTCTCGGCGGCGTTCACGGTCGATCCCACAGCGTTGACAAGCGGTCTAGCGACCATACCGGATGTTCTTCGCTTGAACAACACGCTGGCGCTGGCGGGCTACATGGCACTACTACCGCTTTTGACGCTCCTATTCGGGCGCATCCGGCTTGTGACTCTCATCGCGGCGGGAATGGTCATCGTGGGTCGCGCATTGATGCTTTACGACGTTGGATTGACGCCGACCGAAGCGGCACTGGTGGTTGTGGGCGGAGGGTTGGTCTATATGCTGATGCTGGTTCGCAATCGACTTCGCGCACTCCCATATTTCTTCGTGCTGGGGCTGGCAGCAGATCAGGCGTTTCGCGCGGTCGGGGATACGCTCGATCCATCGTGGTCGGCTTCGTTCCAAACGCCGCAGATGATTGTTTGCATCGTCGTAGCGGTGTTTGCGCTGTTGGTCTTCGCGCTCGAACGTCCGGCGCGCAGCGACGATGCGCGTGCTGATCAGGGTTTGCTGTCGCTGTGGGGCGCGTTGGGTATGGGTGGGCTGTTGTTCATCGAATTGGCGCTGTTGGCGCTGCCCAACGCCGTCGCCAACCGCGCCCGCACCGACTACAGCATCATGGTGCCGATTTTGATGGTGGCGACGCTGCTGCCGATTGTGCCGGGCGTGCGGACGGCGGCGCGCCGCTTCGTTGGACTGTTCGATCCGAACTTGCGCGGTTGGGTGTGGATGCTGTTGATTGCGCTGTTGATCGTGCTAGGGACGCGCTTAAGCGGCATTGTTGCGGGGATCGCGCTGGCGCTCGGACAGTTTTTCGTGAGTCTGCTGTGGTGGTGGTTGGCGCGTCCAAAAGCCGAGAAGGAGCGCAGCTTCGCCGGATTGTGGTTGATTTTCGGTGTGGCAGTGTTCGGACTGTTGGTTGGGGCAGACAATTTCACCTACGAGTATGCGTTTGTGCGCGATTTTGCGGGCAACTTTGCTTTTCTGAACGATGTGTTCCCGCCGCTGCTGCGCGGCTTACGCGGACTCGGACTAGCAGTGTTGATTTTGGGCGTGTTCTTCGCGGTGCTACCCATGACGCAGAGCCAGCGGCGGCTGCCGTGGTTCGGCGCGTCGGCGTTGGCGTCATTCGGCGCGTTGATCGTCGTGGTGGGCGCGACGGCGTTCGCCGCCTTCGCCGCACAGCCGCCAGTTGTGTCGGTCGTGCGCGACGATCTGATCCGCATTGGGACGTACAACATTCATGGCGGCTTCAGCGAATTCTATGCAACGGATTTAGAAGCCGTCGCCAGTGTGATCGCACAGAGCGGCGTCCAAGTCGTGTTGATGCAAGAGGTCGAAGGCGGACGCATGAGCAGTTTTGGCGTCGATCAAACGCTGTGGTTGGCGCGACGCTTGGGGATGGATCGGCGCTTCTTCCCAACCAACGAGGGCTTGCAAGGCTTGGCGGTTTTGTCGCGTATCCCCATTGCGTATGATGATGGGACATTGTTGACAAGCATTGGCGTTCAAACCGGCTTACAGCGTGCGCAAATTCAGCCTGAACCCGGTGTCGTCATCACCCTGTATAACACGTGGCTCAGTCCGCTGTTAGAGATCGACGGCGAAAGTGCATCCGACGCCCAAATTCAAGAGCAAGTCCGTCAGTTGGACGAGGTGATCGCCATCATTGCGTCGCATCATGCGGGCGGCGTGTTAGGGCGGACAGTCGTCGGCGGGACATTCCACAATGTACCCGATTCGCCGTTGGCACAGCGTATGCGCGATATCGGCTTTGTCGATGCGTTTGCTGGACAGCCCGCCGAGACGAGTGCGACGTTTATCCGTACTGGGTTGCTCCCCGCACGCTTCGATTATTTATGGCTGCGCAATCTCAATCGACAAGGCGCGGGCGTGATCGACAATGCGGCGTCCGATCATCGCTTGGCATTCATTGCGGTGCAAGTCGCGCAGAATTAACAAGGACTAGGCGCGTAGGGGGCATGGCGCTGGTGTGCCAGCGGCACGCCCCTACAGCGTGATGTGTCCTTCGCGCGCTGCGATCCATGCAACACGCGCCGCGTCTTGTGCGGCGGCTTGTTTGCTCTTGCCGACGCCTAGCCCGACGACCTGATCGGCGATCAGCACCTCGTAAGTGAACAGCGGCGCGTGTTCGGGTCCCGACATTTCGACCATGCGGTATTCGGGCGTCAGATTGAACGTCGATTGACACCAATCCTGCAAGATACTGCGGGCGTCTTTGTCGAGCGCATCCGCCATGACGGTTTCGAGCAGGCGATCCAAGCGGGGGAGGACGAACGCCGCCGCCGCTTCGATGCCCTGATCGAGATAGAGCGCCCCGACAACCGCTTCAAACGCATCGCACAGCATGGTTGCGCGGTTGCGTCCGCCTTTGCGATCTTCGCCCTTGCTGATGCGCAGCGCGCCGCCAAGTTTCAGTTCCGCCGCCAATGCGGCTAGCGATTCCGCCTTGACCAGCGCGGCGCGCATCCGCGTTAAGTCGCCCTCGGTCATTTCGGGGAAACGCCGATACAGCATCTGCGCCGAGACGAAATTCAACACAGCGTCGCCCAAGAATTCGAGGCGTTCGTTGTCCGGCAGTGGTTCTTCGGGGTGTTCCGCCGTGTACGAGCGATGAGTGAGCGCCTGTTTGAGCAGCGTCGGATCGTTGAACGTTAGATCAACCATCGAATTTCTTGAAGATCAGCGACACGTTGTGTCCGCCAAATCCGAACGAATTGCTCATAACATGACGCATCGGCATTGGGCGCGCCACGTTGGGGATGCAATCCAGATCGCATTCAGGATCGGGTTCGCTGTAATTGATCGTTGGCGGCGCAATCTGTTCTTGCAGCGCCATGATTGAGAATACCGCTTCCATGGCGGCAGTCGCACCCATCGCGTGACCCGTCATGCTCTTGGTCGAACTCATCGGTACCTGATAGGCGCGTTCGCCAAACACACGCTTGATCGCCTTCGTCTCCATAGTGTCGTTGAGGCTGGTCGCTGTGCCGTGCGCGTTGATGTAGTCGATATCGGCGGGCGTCACCTTGGCATCGTCGAGCGCCATTTGGACGACCGTTGCCGCGCCTTTGGCGTCTGGGTCAGGCGCAGTGATGTGGAAAGCGTCCGATGTGGAGGCATAGCCCACAATTTCTGCGAGGATGGTTGCGCCGCGCGCTTTCGCGCCTTCGAGCGTTTCCAGTGTGAGCAGCGCCGCGCCTTCGGAGAACACCAGCCCCGAACGGTTCTTATCGAATGGTCTGACAGCGAGTGTGGGCGTCTCGTTCAAGCGCGAACACGCGCCCGTCCGGTCGAATGCGGCGATGCCGATGGCAATGATCGGCGCTTCGCCGCAGCCCGCGACGGCTTGATCCAAGCGACCCATGCGGATGAGGTCGAAGGCGTGACCGATGCAGTCCCCACCCGTCGCGCACGCGGAAATCGGCGCATACGATGAACCCATCGCGCCGATCTCGATGCTGACCATGTTGCCGCCGCCCTCGACCATCAACATCGGGATTCCAAACGGCGTGATCCGGCGTGGATCGCCAGAGTTGAAATACGTCTCCGCTTCGTGATAGTAGGCGCTTACGCCGCCGACCGCCGAACCGACCACTACACCGGTGCGAAACGGCGCATTCGGATCGACGGTCATGCCAGAGCTGCGCATCAATTCTTGGAGGGCGACCGCGATGAACTGCTGATATAGATCACGCCGTCGCACCTCTTTCGCTGGAATATACTTCGTCGCGTCCCAGTTCTTGATCTCGGCGGCGATCTTGACGTTGTGCTGCGTGGCATCAAAGCGGGTCAAAAGGCTAATGCCGCTGACCCCCGCTTTAATATTCTCCCACGTTTCGCTGACCGTGTGACCGAGTGGCGAAATCATCCCCATGCCTGTAATGACGACTCGTCGCGTCACGCCTTGTCTCCATTCGCCTACAAAATGATGCACGCATAACATAGTACGGGTATTGTACCCACTGAATGCAACGAATAGAACACCCTGACCCCGCGAACGGTGACGCGGTGGGCTGGGATTACGAGCGCGCTTTATCCTCCACTGTCGGATGATAATGTCCCTCGACCCACGCCGATCCATCAGGGCGAATTTCTTTCTTCCAGACGGGGACGATGGCTTTTAGGCGCTCGATCCCATAGCGCGCCGCCTCGAAGCAGCCCTGATCGCGGTGTCCTGACGCGCACGCGATCAAGATCGTGTTTTGTCCGACCTCCAATACGCCGACGCGCTGCACGAGCGCGATTCCCTGCACAAGCGGGAACTGCGCGCGGATTTCGCTGGCGATTTGGCGCAGCTTGTCCAGCGCCATCGACTCGTATGCTTCGTACTCCAACCGCGTGGTTTGCACGAGCGCGCCATCGGTGCGCGTTTCGCCGCGTACCATGCCGCTGAACACGCAGACCGCGCCCGTATCGGGCGTCGTGATCGCGGCGATCAGTTCGTCGGTGCTAAAGGGCGCATCTGCCAAGCGAAAGATTTCAGGATAGCGCGTCGTGGTGTCGCCACTCCCGCCGCTGACAGGCGGGAAGAATGCGACTTCATCGCCATCGTGAAGCGCGTCATTGGGTTGGGCGAACTCGCGGTTGACGGCGCAGATTGCCGTCCCGATATGCGGCGCAAGGGCGGGATAGGCTGCGGATAGTTCGGCGCGCACATGGGCAACGGTCGCGGGATCGGACAGTTCGAGCGGGAATTTGTTCTTTCCAGCGCGATCTTTGAGCGTGGCAAACAATAACACGATGACTTGCATGGGTTCTCTGTGCCTCTGTGGTTATTTTTCGTTTGCAACATAATCGCCATGCACGCCGCCGCGCTTCTCTAGCAGCCGAATATCGCTGATGTGCATCGCGCGATCCACTGCTTTCGCCATATCGTAGATCGTCAGCGCGGCAACACTAACTGCTGTCAGCGCCTCCATCTCGACGCCCGTCTTGCCCATCGTGCGCGCCGTGGCAATGATATGGATCGCGTTGGCGTTAGCGTCGAGTTCTAAGGTGACTTCGATCTGCGTCAGTGGAATGGGGTGGCACAGCGGGATCAACTCTGATGTGCGTTTCGCTGCCATGATGCCCGCGATCCGCGCCACGGTCAGCGCGTCGCCTTTTTTAAGCACGCCGTCGCGGATCAGCCGCAGCGTCTCTGCCGCCATGCGGACGCTGCCCGCTGCGACGGCGATCCGTTCAGTGTCCGGTTTCGCGCCAACATCGACCATCGCTGCGCGTCCCGTTTCGTCTACATGCGTGAGCCGATTTGCCATTTTGTTGCTCCCTATCCGCTAATTATACCCGGATGTACCCGCTATTCGGAATTGTTTTCGGGACACTAAACTGGTATATTTTCCCCGTAATGTGACCCGTTGTAAACCGGAGTGAAATCGCGTTGGGCATTTTTCGCGAGGGCATGAGCAAAACGCGCCAGTCGTTCTTCGGACGGCTGACGACGATGTTAGGCGGCGGATCCAAGATTACCGACGAGACGTGGGACGACATTGAGGCGCTGCTGCTGCAAGCCGATGTCGGACCAAAGACGACGGCGGCGGTCATCGAAGCGACGCAGAAGCGTGCGCAAAAAGACGGGATTCGCTCGCCCGATCAGGCGCTCAAGAACGCGCTAAAAGCCTCGCTGCGCGAACTGCTCGACAATCCGCCGCCGATGAACATCAGCGGGCGTCCGCTGTCGATTGTCCTGATTGTCGGCGTCAATGGGTCGGGTAAGACGACGACCATTGGCAAGCTGGCGAACCGTCTGAACAATTACAACAAGCGCAAAGTAATTCTGGCGGCGGGCGATACGTTCCGCGCCGCCGCGATTGAACAACTGCAACAATGGGGTGAGCGCGTCGGCGTCCCCGTGATCGCCAACAAGCCCGGCGCTGATCCGGCGGCGGTTGTGTATGACGCGACGGCAGCCGCCAATGCGCGTGGACGCGATATCCTGCTCGTGGATACCGCCGGACGGCTGCATAACAACTTCAATCTGATGGAAGAACTGGCGAAGATCAAGTCGGTCTCCGCCAAAATCATTCCCGACGCGCCGCACGAAGTGATTTTGGTGTTGGATGGCACGACGGGACAGAACGCGATGCAGCAAGCGATGAAATTCCGCGAGCTGGTCGATGTGACCGGGATCATCGTGACCAAGCTGGACAGCACAGCGAAGGGCGGGATGGTCTTTTCGATCTATCACGAATTGAAACTGCCCGTGCATTACATCGGTCTGGGGGAGAAGATGCAGGATTTGGTCTTGTTTAACCCAGACTATTTCGTTGACAGTTTGTTTGATGAGGAAACAAAGTAAACATCAATGGAAGGATTGATTCAGGCACTGGAGTCACTGCGCGCGCAAGTCGCATCGTTGATGGAGCGGTTGGATCTCGGCGGCAAGACGCGCCGCGTTGCACAATTGGAATTGTTGTCGGGCGATGCGGCGTTCTGGTCGAATCCCGAGACCGCGCAGGCGACGATGCGCGAGATCGCGCGTTTGAAAGCCGAGATCGACCACTGGGAGACGCTGCAAAGTCGCGTTGACGACGCGCTCGAACTGGCGGCGCTCGGTGACTCGGACTTGGTGGGCGAATTGCAGCCCGAAGTCGAAACCCTCACTGCGTCGGTCGAGCGCATGTCGCTGCAAGCGATGCTGTCCGGCGAATACGATACCGCCGACGCGATCTTATCGATCCACGCGGGCGCGGGCGGCACCGACTCGCAGGACTGGGCAGCGATGTTGGAGCGCATGTTCGTCCGCTGGGCGGATCAAAACGCCTACAAACTTGAACCCATCGAACGGATGGAAGGCGAAGAAGCGGGCATCAAGAGCGTGACCTATATCGTGCGCGGCGATTACGCCTACGGCTATTTGCAGAGCGAAGCGGGCGTTCATCGGCTCGTGCGTCTCAGCCCATTCGACTCAGCGCATCGGCGGCATACGTCGTTCGCAAAAGTCGAACTGCTGCCCGATATTCAGGGCGACATCGACATCGACATCAACGAAAAAGATTTGCGCGTCGATACGTTCCGATCCAGCGGCGCGGGCGGACAAAACGTGCAGAAGAACGAAACCGCCGTCCGGCTCACGTATCTGCCGACCGGGACCGTGGTCGCCGTGCAGAACGAGCGCAGCATGACACAGAACCGCGACCGCGCGATGCAAATCTTGAAGCTGCGCCTGTTCGAAATTGAACGCAAGAAGCGTGAGGCGCAGTTTGCGGCAATCAAGGGCGAGAACGTCAATGCCGAATGGGGCAACCAGATTCGTTCGTATGTGCTGCATCCGTATCACTTGGTCAAGGATCATCGCACGGGACATGAAGTCGGCAATACGGACGCGGTACTGGACGGACGGCTGAATGATTTCATGGAGTCGTATCTGCGCGCCAAGATCAACAACGTCAGCTTGATACCGACGGCAGCGGCGGAACTGGAATGAACGGCGACGCGCGTCCCGCCGGATTGCGATCCGATGTCGGAACGCGCGCATAATACAAGGGTTAGGGCGATGGCGGCAAATTTGCGTGCCAATTTCATCATTGAACTGTCCGCGCTGCCCGATGGCAAGTTTCGCATTAGCGCCCGCGCGCCGCGCGGCGTGATCACGGTTGATGCGCCGAGTCCGTTCACCGAATCAGAGATCGAAATTCTGCTCAACACGCTGGCGCGCCCCAGTCGGACGACCTTTTCGGCGGGGGTGACGCTGGCGCGCGAATTTGGCACGCGGATGTTCGATTTCTTGTTCACCAAGCAAATCTATGCCGCGTATATCACCACGCTGGCAGAGAGTGGCGAAAATGTGCGCTTTCGGCTCTCGGTAGAGCGCGCGGGTGTGCTGGCTGCGCTGCCGTGGGAGCTACTGCGCGATCCAGACCGGGATCATCTGGCGTTTTCGGCGGGGACGCCCGTTGTCCGCACGCTGAATCAGTTCCTCGTCCGTCCGCCCGTGGTGATCCCGACGACCATTCGGGTGCTGGTCATGATCGCGGCGCCCACCGAGATCGACGGCAGAACCATCGCCAAGCTCGATGTCGAAGGCGAATGGACGCGGCTGCAAGAGGCGACCGCGAAACTGAGCGAGCGCGTCGAACTCGTGCGCTTGCCGCAAGCGACGCCGCGCGCGCTGCAAGAGCGCCTGCGCCAAGAGATTTTTCATATTTTTCATTTCATCGGACACAGCGAATATGACGATCTAACGCAGCAAGGGTTGCTGCTCGTGGAGGACGAAAAAGACCCCACGAAGGGCGTCCGCATTCCCGCGACGGCGTTGGGCTTGGAATTGGGCGGCGAACGCACGATTCGTTTGGTCGTGATGAACTCGTGCCACAGCGGGCGGCTGTCCGAACGCGATGCACTCTCTAGCATTGTCGGCAATCTGGCGGCGCGCGGGATCGGCGCGGTGGTTGCCATGCAGTTCGCCATCACCGACGGCTCTGCAAAAGTTTTCAGCGAGGAATTTTATCGCGCGCTGGCAGATTTCTACCCCATCGATGCTGCTGTAAGCGAGGGACGGCGCGCGGTGTTACGGCGCAACAATGCGGAATGGGCGACGCCTGTGCTGTATCTGCGCGCGGATGATGAAGGTGTGCTGTTCACACCCCCTGAGTCGCTGCCGCCCAAACCCGTCGATTTGCCGCCGCCGCCTCCGCGCGACCTACCGATTGAGCTGACGCCAACGTTACCGCGCCCTATCCCGTCGCCCAATCCGCGCTTGCCGCTGATCGGCGCAGTGATCGTGATCGCGGCGCTGGTGATCGGGCTGCTGGTGGTGATCGTCCCGGCGCTCAATCCCACGCCTGGATCGACGCCTACGTCGGTGCCGCCGACCATCACAGTGACGAGTCCGGTGATCATCGATCCGACGCTTGGGGCAGCGCCCACATCAACGCGCGATTCGGCGGCGCTGCCCGATCTCCGCATCGGCACGGTGCGCGTCTCGCCCGTTCGTCCCGCGCCCGGCGAGTCGTTCCGCGTCAGCATCCCGATCAACAATGCCGGGACAGTTGACAGCGGCGCATTCGCGTGGGCGTGGGATGCCAGCGTGCGTCCCCCGCTCTCGCTCAATACGCAGACGGGGGCGGTCGATAACATTCCGCCGGGCGGGACGCGCACGGTCAGCGTTCGTTTCGTCTATGGCTGGTGGGGAACATACAGCGCGCAGATTAAGATCGATGTCGATACGCAAGTGGTCGAGAGCGACGAGCGCGACAACAATTTGCCATTTGAAATTATACTCTCCGACAGTCCATTCGAGATCGATTTCACACTGTTCCCCGATAACGAAATTGTCGAGCCACCGCTGCTGCTCACGGACAGCGCGTTTGACGGTTGGGGGCTGGAGATGGACGCGAATACAACCGGACGCGCCGACTGTGCTGGTTCGCCGCTGCGCTTGGACGATGCGGGCGACGGCTTCATCGCGCTCTCGATTCAGACCGTACCGGAACTGCCCCCCGATTGCAATACGCTGCCGATCAGCGTCGTGGTGACGCGGCGCACCATAGCGAACGTGATGCTCGAAGTGCGGACGGTGAACGATGCGAATGTGAGCATGATCTTGTATGGGGACAGCGCCGGAACGCGGACGATCAACATTTTCAGCACTGCGACCATAGGCGGCGAGATCGCCGCGCTCGGCGTCAACGATGGCGTCGTGCGCAACGTGCGCCGGATCGATGTACGGGCGGACGGACAGCCTATTGAAGTGACACGGCTGATTTTGTTTTCACCCACCATCGACGCGAATTAATTGCGATCATGCGTGTAGGGGCGAGGAACGCCTCGCCCGTTACGCGGGCGTGTCAACATCGCATCGTCACAGCCAGAACGGCATCGACCCGTCGTAGTCGTCTGGAAATAAGCCGCGATGGACGCCCCCAGCGATGAAACTGCCATTGTGCATGGTCACGGGGAGTTTCGGCGGCTTCAGAGCGCCGTAATGCAGCAGCGTGAAGTCCAACACTGATCGTACCGCCGTCTCGATGCCGAACGCAGCATCCGCGCGAATATGCAGCGGCTGTGGCGTGGCGTCGAAGGGTGATGATGACGTGAGTACGAACGCCTCGACATCATTCAGCCGAAAGATCGTGCCGCGCGGCGCGGGGTCGATGCGATTGCCTTGCAGCGCATACAAGCGTGGAACGCCGTGCCGGATGATCTCGACTGGATAGAAGGTTGCATCGATTTCCGCTTCCCAGCCGCCGAGCGCGCGCAGTGTATCGCGGTTCAACGCGCCATCGTGATGCAGCACGACTCGCTTGCCGCCGATAGCATCATTGGGCAGAAGGTGCGTCAACAGCGCATCGGGGACGACATGATGCGGCGCGGGTGCTGCGGCAGTGATGCAGCGTAAAAGTGCGCCATCGGGACGGAAAATGCGCGCGATCCCCGTCAGCCAATCTTTGTCCTTGTGTCGATGCGCGATCATGTCCAGCCCGATCACCAAATCGGCATAGGTCGGCATTCCGCCTTGCACATCTTCGATCAAGTAAGGGACACAGCCCGCGCGCGCCATGATGCCCAAGATGATATTGGGCATGACTTCGGGCTTGTTCAGCGTCGATTCATGGATTGTCAAGCACGGGATCGCGCGTCCGATGGTCTGTGCCTTCGCATAGCCCGTTTCTACACTGTCCTCGTCCGGCGCGCCGACTTCATCTGCCAAGAAGACGAGCGCCAGATCGAAGGTCTCTTTTTGCACGAGGCGAACGGCGCTGTCGAGGTTGGCTTGCGTGATCACGCGCATATTTCGTTCGCGCACGACTTCGAGCCGAATGTTAAAATCGCGCTCCATTGCTCGGCGCAGCGCCTCGATGAAATCGGGAACGCCTTCGGATAGGGTGTTGATCAGCACGGCGCGGATCGGTTCATCTTTGAAACGATCTGGACGCCAATAATCACCATACTGCCGCACGTTCGGGATGATCGAATCGGGCGTGTACGTCCTGCCGCTCATGCCACCGAACACCAAGTTGAGATCGCGCACGCCGGACGAAAAGCGTTCGGGCGCGTTCTGGACGCTGTAGGCGCTGGCAATCAGTCCAGCGTTTTTCACAACATCCGAGACGAGCTTGACGATGTTGGCGCGCATAGCGGGCTTGAGATGCAGCGCCTTTTCGACTTGGGCGGACGGCACATCGAAGCGATGGACATCCTCCAAACGCACCAGCAGTTGCAGCGCGTCCGCGATGTAATCGTACTCGTTGCCACCCACTTCGATCCGCAAAACTAAGGCATCGTCGGGCGCAGCGGCAAGAGTGGCGCGCATCGATTCACGCTGCGAGAGTGCGATCAAGCGGGCGCGGTGTTCGCGTGCTTGCCCAACGATCTTTACAATTTCACCCTGCAAACGTGACGACGCATCCGCTGTCCACAAGCCGATGAGCGCGGTCGATTTGCCCTGCTGTGCGACATATTCCGCGATGGATTTGGCGTAAACCACCCGCGAAATCACCGACAGCGATAGAGCGGCTTGAGCGTCTACGATGTGGGGAAGAACACGATACTCACGCTCCACGCGCGCGTGCTTCAGGGCGAAAGTCGTGGATGTCAACGCCGTATCGATCTGTGTTTCCAGCGGTGGGATCAGTCCGCGCACCACGTAGCGGGCGATGACATCGGCGTTCGACTTCCAATCGAGATCGATCTCGATGCTTTCGAGTAGGTGATACAACTTTGGTTGTTCAGCGCGTGCCGCCGCGATTAGCCCGCGTACCGTGACTGGATCGGTCGGCTTGTTTGTGATGAGCCGACCGCCCACCCACACCCAATCACCTGACAGCCCGACGTGCAAGCGATATGCCAGCTTGCCCGCGAAAGCGCGTGCTTGGAGCTGCGCTTCCGCGTCGTCGGTCGTCAAGCGGATGCGATACGCGAACAGCGGCGGCAGATTTTCGGCGCGGATCGGAAAAACCTCAACGAAATAGCGCGCTTCGTTCGGAATTTGTGCGTTCATCTCAATCATTTGATCGACGTGCCAGCGGCGCGCCTCTATTTTGCAATTGGTTTTTCGGGGTCATTGCCCCATTCTTTCCACGACGCATCGTAGACGCTGCCGCCTGGTAAGCCCGCCGCGCGCATTGCCAGCAGATCGAAGCTGGCAGACACGCCGCCGTTGCAGTAGAACACCACATCTTTTGTCGTTTCGTCCACGCCGATTGCCGCGAATTTATCGCGCAAATCGCCAGCGGTCAGCAGCCTACCGTCTTCGTTCAGCAACGCTTGGCGTGGCAGATTGAGCGAGCTAGGTATCCGTCCGAAGCGTTCGGCGCGCGAGGCTTGCCCATTGAACTCCCCGACGCTGCGCGCGTCGATCAGCGTTTGTTCCACGCCGAGCGCCGCCAAGACTTGTTCGCCCGTGCGTCTCAGGGTTGAAGTGACGTGCGGCGTGAAGGTTGTTGGCTGAATCCTCGGTATGTCCGCCGTGACGGGACGTTTCTCCGCTGTCCAGCGTCCCCAGCCGCCATCCAAGACCGCGACGCGCGTATGTCCGTAGTAATTGAGCGTCCACCATAAGCGCGCGGCGAGCATATTGCCGTAATCGTCGTAAGCGACCACGAATTTCGTCTCATCGACGCCGAGCCGTGCCATGACGGCGGCGTAGCGTTCGGGCGGCGCGACGCGGCTCTGTTTGGGGAAAGCTGGATCGGTGATTTCGTGTACCCAATCGACAAAGACCGCGCCCGGAATATGCGACTCGTCGTAATCGGGTTGATGGTTGAAGTAATGGGGCGGCGGTTCGGTTGGCGGCAGGACATGTCCGCGCACGTCGATGATACACAAATCGGAATCGTCAAGATGGGTCGCCAGCCACTCTGTACTCACGAGGATCGGATCGCTCATTAGAGAACCTCTGTTCGTTATTTACTCTATTCTACCGCATGACGGCGCTTGACGCCACCGCACGGACGTGTATGATCGCGCGCGGTAAAGTGAGCGCGAAATGAAGCGATTACGATGGTCAAGTGTGGTGCTAATTCTAATTGGCGTGCGGGCAGCCGCGGCACAGCCCCATGATGTGCTGTGCGACGCACGTCCGACGGCACTCAGTCAGCCGTGGGTCAATGTCGCGGATACGCCGTGCTTAGAATTGGTGATCGAGCAGCCCGACGGCGGTGAATTGGCGTTCACCGCTTTGGCAACCGCGCCCGATGGCACGTTGTACGCGGCACGCCCTTTGGCGGGTGAAGTATGGGCAATCCGCGATTCTGATGGCGATCAACTGCCGGACATGCCGCGACTCGCCGCCGCTGATTTGACGTTCCCCAACGGATTGGCGTTTCACGACGGCGCGCTCATTGTCAGTGGGGGTGCGCACCTCTATCGACTGCGCGACGGGGTGCTGACGATACTCGTTGACGATCTACCGTCGGGCGGCGGCTTCTGGACAGGCGGAGTCGCCGTTGGAGACGATGGGCGTGTGTATGTCGGCGTCGGTGCGCCGTGCGATGATTGTAGGTTCGATGAAACAGGGCGCGGCGCGATCTGGCGCTACGAGGCAGACGGGTCGAATCCAACGCAGATCGCGTCTGGTTTGCGCTTTCCCGCTGATTTGACGTTCTATAATGGCACGCTGTGGATCGTGGACAGTGGATATCATGCCGCTGATGAAGTCAACCGTTTGGATGTAAACGCAGCGACGCATTTCGGCTTTCCGTACTGTATTGGCGCGGAAAACACGCCAACGGTGCTGGCGTCTGCTGCTGAATTTGATTGCGCTGACGCAGTAGCCCCCGTGTTGACGTTCCCGAATGGCAGCCAACCGCTTGGACTGGCGGCGTATACCAGCGATGCGCTTCCGACCCTAACCGGCGGCGTGCTGGTTGTTCTCGCTGGATCGTATAACCAGACTGAACTTGTCGGTTATCGTGTCGTACTTGTCCAGTCCGACGCCGACGGCGCCTTATCAGCGCGTTCGATCATTCCCGTCGATCCCGAACCCGGAAACCCTGTGACTGCCTTCACACTCGACCAGATTAATTACCGCGATTCGGGTTTCTGGCGGCATCGCCCGTATGATGTGGCGGTGAGCGCGGGGGGAGCGATCTATATCAGCGTTGGCGGTGGGCGCATATTGGCGCTCAGAGGATAAGGCGTGGACTGAGTGCTGAGGACTGAGAAAAACTGACGATGCCGGATTGGATAGCACAAACTCTCGCGGCAACACCCGCATTTTTGGCGCTGATCGTTGGCGTAGGTATTCCTTATGCGCTGCTCGTGACGCCGCGCGCGGATTGGCGACGCGGCGCGCAGATCGCCGCCGTCGCGTTGTTGATCGCACTCGCACTGCTGACGGCATGGATGTTCGTCTTGGGCATGATCGGCGCGCTGCGGCTGGAGGCGACAGTGGCAGGCATGATCGTGATAGCGATCATTGGCGCGGCGCTGGCATGGCGGAAAGCGCGCGCGGCGCTGAATGCACCGCCCGCATTCCAGCGTGCTACCTCTACGCGGCTGGCGTCCGACGAATGGCTGATCGTCGTCTTGATCGCGGCGGCGCTGATCGTGCGCTGGCTCGTGATCGCGTGGTGGTCGTTCACGGCGTATGATGCGCTGTGGGTGTACGGCTATCAAGGGCGGCTGTACGGGCTGTTGGGGCAAATTCCAAACACGATTGGCTATTATCCGCCCTTCATGGCGCTGCAATACACCTTTGGACAGTTGATCGTCGGCGGTATCGACGATCACGCGGCGCGTGCTGGGCTGATCCTGCTGCACGCAGGAAGTATCCTGGCAGTTTACGTGCTTGGGTCGCGTTTGTTCGAGCGCCGAACCGGGATTGTCGCTGCGGGACTCTGGGCGCTTTATCCGCATGTCGGCGAATGGTCGCGTGCGGGCGACTTGGAAATTGCGTTAGCGTTCGCGTTTGCGCTGGCGTCAGCATTCTGGTTGCTGGCTTGGGAAAATAACCTCACTCCCCGACTACCCCTCCATACCAGAGCGGGGCAGAATGACCGCCGTCGCTATGCGGTCTTGGCTGGCTTGATGTTGGGGATTGGTATGTGGATCAAGCCGACGATGGGCGCGTTCGCGTTGGGCGTCGCGCTGATGCTAATCATCGATCTGTTGCGCGTGCGTTTCGACTGGCGCGCGTGGCGTCCGCGCCTCGAAAGCGCGCTGATCATGCTGTTGGCGGCGCTCCCACTCGGCGGCGTGTGGTATGTGCGCAATCTGTTACTTGGACACAATCTGGTCGATTTTCCGCCCGACTATTGGCAGTCGTTGGCGGCGCGCAGTGGCGTCGAGTTCGGTTGGGTGCTGTTGGCGTTAATCGTCGGACTTGCCTACATCTATCTTGAACGGCGCATGTCGCGTCCGCGTGGAGTTTTCGTCCTGATTGGCGTGGCATTGATTGCGTTTGGAGTCGCCCCGACGATTCTGACGCCCGCGCGGATAGGGCTGTTCGAGTGGATGGCGTTGACGGTGGGCAGCGTTGCGTTTGTTTGGAGCGCGCGCGGACTATGGGCGCGTCTCGATGTTGGAACGCGCGCGGATGCCGCCAAGATCGGTTGGGCGTGGACGTTAGGGCTGCCCTATTTCGTCGTCTGGTTCGTCGCGTACAGCTATCACTATCGGCTGTCGTTCGCGGTCGTGCCGCTGCTGCTGCTGCCAACGGCGCTGATATTGTCACATTGGCTGCGCCCGCCGCGCCGCTCGGCTGTGCGTGCGTTGTATCTATCGGTTATCGCGTTGATCGGGCTGCCGGGCGTCGTCTCGGCGGTCTACGATCCGTTCATCGGCTCAGATTATCTTTGGTCTGATGCCTATCCCGACGACGCCTCGAAATATCGTTCTGGCAATGGCGCGTTGATGAACGTGGTGGATGGATTGGAAGCGTGGATCGAGGCGCATCCGGGCGAGCGGCTGCACGTCGTCGCGCCGGGCGTGGATCGCTTGCCGTTCTTCTTCCCGCTGCACGATATCCGCACGACCGACGCGCCGACCCGATTGGACGATCTCGCTGGTGTGCCGTATTTCGTTTACGGCTACCCAGAGACGCGCGGCGAATACGAGAACGTGCCGTATTTATCCAATCAAGTCTTGGGCGCATTGGCGCGGACGGATATTTCGCGGCGCGCGTGGGGTTTGGACGATGGCATCTTCCGCTACGATGTGTACGAGTTGAACCTCGCCAATCGCTATAACGCATCGACGCCTAACGGAGTCGCAGTCGATGAAGTCGTGTTCGGTGGCTTCGCACGCTATCGCGGCTACGACATCGCGGGATTGGATTTTTGGGCGGGGCGGCGCTTGATTTTTAAGTTGTATTGGGAGTCTATCGCGCCCGCGCCTGACGATTACAGCATTATGGTGCATTTACGCGACGCGGACGATAACTTGATTACGGCGTGGGATGCGCCCGCTGCGCAAGGCGAACATGGCTACTACTCAACGCTGATGTGGCAGCCGGGCGAAGTCGTGATCGATGAGCGCGGCTTGCGCTTGCCCGATGGCGTACTGCCTGTCGGGACGGGCTATCGGCTGATCATCGGCATGTACAATGCAGCGACGGGTGCGCGCGTGCCGATCACGGTGAATGGGGTTGAAACCGATGAATATCAGATCGAAAATCGGATCGCCATCCTTGAATCCGCGCCCTGATTACAAATCGGCTAACGTCCATCCGTCTTTGGATGTACACCATAGGATGGTTGCGTCAGCCTTGCATCTCAGGTACGATCCGTCAGTATGAAAAGTGTGTAGACAGGCATGAAATCATGGCTTCTCCAATTGATCCCGTCCAGGCAGAACTTGAGGAAACACTGGCTGAAGCCGGGACGCAAACCAAACAACTCGAAAACATCCTCGCGCGGATGATGAAAGTCTTGATCGACAGCGGCTTTCAGGTCGCGGTCGATGTCGTGGGCATGGCGGCTGAAATCCAACAGCGGATCGAACTGGCACAGCGTGATACTAAGCGCATCAATGGCATGTTGGATCACCTCGAAGAATTGTTGGCGACGTTCGCGCTGTTGACCTCGACGCTGGAACTCGATCAAGTCCTCGAAGAAGTCATGGACATGGTGATCAAGCTCACCAACTGCGAACGCGCATACCTGATGCTGCGCAACCAAGAGACGGGCGAATTGAGCATGGCAATCGCGCGCAACTGGGACAGAGAGACGCTCTCGGAAGGCGACGCGGTGTTCAGCCGCAGTGTGGTGATGAGTGCGCTGGAGCAAGGCAAGCCCATCGTCACGACCAACGCGCAAGCCGACCAACGCTTCCAAAACGCCATGAGCATCGTCAGCAACCACATGCGCGCGATCTTGTGTGTACCGCTGGTCTTGCGCGGCATGACCGTCGGCGTGCTGTACGCGGATAATCGCATCAATCAAGCGATCTTCGAGCCGGATTATATCCCGATCTTCGGCGCGTTCGGCACGCAAGCCGCCATCGCCATCGAGAACGCGCGCATGTATTCGCGCGTGAAAGAGGACTTGAACGAGGCGTTGAATCAGTTGGAGAGTCTGCGCATCGAGATCGATCATTCTAAGGTGGATCGACAGGTCGAGGAGATCAGCGAGTCCGATTTCTTCAAGAATCTCACGGCAACGGCGCGTTCCCTGCGTGCGCGGCAGACGAAAACCACTTCGGTGGTGAAATGAGCTATCGCCAAATCAACGCGCGTCAATGGGAATGGGCAGACGGAACGAAAACGCGGAGTGTGCAGTTATTCGACCGCACGCGCCGCGCGATTTGGTCGGCGCGCACAGATACGCCCGATGGGGCGGTATTCGACGATGGCATCGCCCAATCGTATGATCGGTTGCTGGCGGGCGATCCGCCGCCCGTCGCCGTGCCGGATGGTCTGCTGAACGAAATTCATGCGGCGATCAAGAAATAAGATCGCCGCTTTTAGGTCGGAAAACAGAACGGGCGCGCCAGCGGCGCGCCCATCCATCTTACGCCACGACTTCTGGTTCGTCCTCGTGCTTGAATTGGCTCATGTACAGCTCGTAGTACGCGCCCTGCTCCGCGAGTAAGCTCTTATGCGTGCCACGCTCGACGATTTCGCCGTCGATAAGCATCAACACGACATCCGCGTTACGGATCGTGCTGAGGCGATGCGCGATCACGAAACTGGTGCGCCCTTCGAGCAGTTTACCGAACGCCTTTTGGATCAGCTTCTCGGTGCGCGTATCCACGCTCGAAGTGGCTTCGTCCAAGATCAAGATCGCTGGATTCATCAGCGCCACGCGCGCAATGGCGATCAACTGGCGCTGTCCCTGACTTAAGCCGCTGCCGCGTTCGCCCAAGACGGTCTGATAGCTCTCTGGCAGTCGCTCAACGAACACATCTGCCGACACCATTTTCGCCGCCGCGATCACATCCTCATCGGATGCTTCGAGACGCCCATAGCGGATGTTGTTCATCACCGTGTCGGAGAACAAGAATGTATCTTGCAGCACCAACCCAATCTGTGAACGCAAACTGTCCATCGTTACGTCGCGCACGTCGATGCCGTCGATCTTGACCGCGCCCTCGGTTACGTCGTAGAAGCGTGGGATCAGGTTGATGATCGTCGTCTTGCCCGCGCCGGTCGGACCCACAATCGCAATCGTCTTGCCCGGTTCGGCGGTGAAGTTCACGCCGCGCAAGACCGGCTGACCCTGTTTGTATTCGGCGTGCGCGTTCTGGAATTCGACGCGCCCATTGATCGCTGGCATGATTTGCGCGTTTGGTTTGTCCGCGATCTCGACATTCGCATCCAGCAAGCCGAAGATGCGTTCGCCGCCCGCGACTGCGCTCTGGATGTTCGTCCATAACAGCGCGATCTGCGTCACAGGTTGATTGAACCGCTGAACGTACTGTAAGAACACGAACACGACACCGAGCGAAATCACTTCTGTGCCGAACAGCGGTGCGTTGCGCAGCACGGAAATCCCGCCGACGACCACCACGATCCCCAAAGCGACGTAACCGAGCGCCTCTAGCACGGGGTTCAGCGCGCTGGTGAAGCTGGCGGCGCGCACATTCGCGTCACGGTTGGCGGCATTGACGCGCTTGAACTCCGCGATATTTTCTTCCTCGCGGTTGAACGCTTGGACTTCGCGCACGCCCGCGATGCTTTCTTGCAAATCGGCGTTAACGTTGCCCAACTGCTGGCGGCTCTTGCGGAACGCCTTGCGCGCCTCGTTAGAGAAATAGGTCGTGGCGAAGAACATGATCGGCAGCACGATCAAGCTCAGCAGCGCGTAGGGGACATTGGTTTGAAGCATCTTGATCACGATCCAGACCATCGTCAGCGCGCCGCTCACCACTTGGAGTAGGGCGAAGCTGAGTACCTGCTGGATCGTATCGGTGTCATTGGTGATGCGGCTCATCAGATTGCCGACTTCGTTCTCGCTGTAAAAGCGGAGCGTCAGTCGCTGCATGTGATGGAACAATTCTTGGCGCATCGTTTTTAGCACGCTTTGCCCGGTGCGGCTCATGGCGTAGAATGCCACGCCGTTGAGCAGCGATCCGCCCACGAACAGCGCTACCAAGATCAGCGCCAGCCCACCTAAGCCCGCGATCCGTTCTTCCGTGGGCAAGTCTGCCAACCAAGCGTTTTTATCGGTCACATCGGCTGGTGCGGTTACGTACCAGCATTCGCTACCGGGGCTGTTCGGATACAGGTAGCAATCGACCGCTTGCCCGCTGTATTCCGGGATGACGACGCTCATCCACACACCCAGAACGATCAGTGCAAACGCAATGACAACGCCGTACCAATACTTAGCGAAATAGCTGCCGAAGCGCGCGAGCGTTACGCTCACATTTTGCGCTTTGAGTGCTTCACCTTCTAAGAGACGGCGACCGCCGTCCATGCCCATCATGATTTATGCCCCCTCTGGCTGCGGCAGTGCCGCCAATTCGGATGTTTCGTCAAATTGGGCATCCCCAACCAACTGTGACGTGTAGATTTCGGCGTAGATCGGGCTTTCTTCCATCAAATCGTCGTGCTTGCCCGTCGCCACCACGCGCCCCTTGTCCAAGACGATGATCATGTCGGCATTCTGTACCGTCGAGATGCGTTGGGCGATGACGAAGCTCGTGCGCCCTTTCATCAAGAAGTCGAGCGCCTTTTGGATCGCCGCTTCGGTCTTGAGATCGACCGCGCTGGTCGAGTCGTCCAAGATCAGCAGGCGCGGATCGAGCAGCAGCGCGCGCGCGATGGCGATACGCTGTTTTTGCCCGCCAGAGAGCGTCGATCCGCGCTCGCCAACGGATGTATCGTAGCCATCAGGGAAACTCATGATGAAGTCGTGCGCGGCAGCCGCTTTGGCGGCGTCCATCACGTCCTCAATGGTCGCATCCGGTCGCCCGAACGCGATGTTGTCGCGGATCGAGCCGCTGAACAGGTTCGTCTCTTGCAGCACGATACCGATTTGCGACCGCAAGCTGTCCAGTGCCACACCCTTGACGTCGTGTCCGTCGATTAAGACTGCGCCTTCGCTCACGTCATAGAAGCGCGGGATCAGGTTGATGATCGTCGTCTTGCCGCTGCCCGTGCCGCCCAACAGCGCAATCGTTTGTCCCGGTTGCGCGGCGAAGGTCACGCTTTGCAGCACCGGATCGCCCGACCCGAAGTAGCGGAACGTCACGTCCTTAAACTCGACATGCCCTTGAATTTGCGGTAGGACTTGCGCGTCTGGCGCATCGGTTACATCGTTTTTTGTATCCAGAATCTCGAAGATACGCGACGCTGACGCCGCTGCTTGTGCCAACAGCGAGATGATGAATCCCAACTGTCCGAGCGGGAAGAAGATGTAAATCAGATACAGGTTGAAGCTCTGATAATCACCGAGTGTCAGCGATCCGTTGAGGATTTGCGATCCGCCGAAATACAGGATACCTGCCTGTCCGATCTGCGCGACGAGGAAGATGACTGGGAACAAGAACGAAAATGTTCGCGCAACGCGAATTTGCTGGGCGAACAAATCGTTCGTCGCCCCGTCGAAGCGTTTTTGCTCATGACGTTCACGCGCAAAGGCTTTAACGACTTTGATGCCTGCCATGTTTTCTTGCAAGACCGTGTTGAGCGCCGACAGTCTCATCTGAATGGCGACGAACAACGGCTGACTGATTGCGCCGAACACGCCGAAAATCACCAGCGCCAACGGCAGAATCGGGATGATCACCAGCGTCAAGCGCCAGTTGGTGAGGAACAAAATCAGCAGCGTGGCGATCAACAACAAGAAGGCTTGCGCACCCAAGATCAAGCCTTGTGCGATGAACAAGCGGACTTTTTCCACGTCGTCGGTGGCGCGGATCATCAACTGTCCGGTCTGATTCTGATCGTGGTAGCTGAACGACAGCCGCTGAATCTTGGCGAAAATCTCGTTACGGAAGTCGAATGCGACCCCCTGCGAGGTTTTTTCCGACATATACGACTGGATGAACGAGAACACGCCGCGCAGAATGGCGAAAACCACGATCAAAATCGCGGCATTGATCAGCCATGTTTCGGCGTTTGTTTGCCATGCTTGGAGTTCGTCGATTGTCTTACCCGTGAGCGACGCGGCAAACCCTTGTGCCACAGCGGGCAGTGCGAAAATCTGATTGGCGGTTGCGCCATTCGTAACCGCGTTGATCATGTTCTGGATGAGCTGCGGCACGACGAGCTGCGCCAGCGTCGCTACAATCAGCGCGCCGTATGCCAACAAATTCGTCTGTTTGTGCTTGCCAAGATATCGGATTGCACGCCCAAGCGCACCATCCCCCTTCGGACGTCCACCGCGCGCGCCCGTGCGCGCTGATGCTTGTCTTTGCACGTGTCACCTTCCCTGTATGAATGGTCAAGATTGAATACGAGCGAGTTGATTCTGTCGTTCTAGATGTTCGTAGAGTCCGATTTATCCGTGGTTCGCGTCGTCTCGTCCGACGCCACCATTGTACGCATCGCCGCTTCGAGGCGGGGCTGCATCTCACGGAGCCAGTCGTGACCGCCCGGCATCAATTGGGCGAGTTCACGCATCATCGTCAACAACTGTCCAGCGCGCTCACTGCCCATCGTGTTCAGTGCGCCAAGTAAGGCATCGCTGTCGTGGACGATGGATATCTCCGATACAATCGCCACCCCTTGTTCGGTGAGCGACAGCGGCACACGCCGTCGATCTTGTGGATCGCGTTCTCGGACGACCAAACTTTTTCGCTCCAGCGCATCAATGGTTGGCACCAGCGTCGATGGATCGAGATTGAACTTGCGGCTCAAATCGCTAATCGTTTGCCTTTCATGATGCAGCGCATACAGAACCCCAACTTGCAGCCCACTGATCCCATAGCCGCGCGTGTTGAGATATTCTTCGGTCGAACGGTGTGCCATTCGCGCAATGCCGCCGAGTAAACTCCGAATTTCCAGTGCGATTTCGCGCTCTCTTTGACTCATGCGCCCTCAAATCATGGGTATACAAATGATTTGCATACAAACGATAGGCGTATTTTGATACCTTGTCAAGCATGAAAATTTCAGGAATTTTTATGTAACCTAACTCATCATGGGTTGCCGCCTTGTAGAGCGGCGATTACACTATGAATGCGCCATCTTGAGATTCAGAGCGCGGGGCGAAAAACAATGAGCGACCGGGCAGATTTTCAACAGTTGATCGAAGATTTGCACAGCGGCGATCCTGACCGACAACGGCGGGCGCTGCATATATTGGGGGATGTGCGCTGTACTGCTGCCGTCCCAGCACTGCTCGATTTGCTCTCGCATCGACGCCGTGAGATGCGTATGCTGGCGATTCATGCGCTGCGCCGTTCGGGTGATGTGGCGACCATACCCGCATTGATTGCGCGTTTGAGCGACCGCAGCGCCGAAGTGCGCCGCGCCGCCGCGCACGCCTTGGCGCATATGGGCGATGAACGCGCTTTAAGTGCGCTGGCGGGGTCGATGTTGAGTGATGAGAGCAGTTACATTCGTTGGGAGGCAGCGAAGGCGTTAGGAAAACTGGTGAGCGCGCTGCCCGCCGCGTCGGCACAGGTGCGCGTGCTGCCTGAACTGCTTGAGGCTTTGTCCGCCGATACGAGCGGCTACGTTCGCTATGCGGCGGCAGAGGCGCTTGGCAAGATCGAGTCGCACGAGGCACTTGACGGCTTAATCGAAGCGCTGCTGCATGACAGCAATGATTATGTTCGGCTGGCAGCCGCAAAGGCGCTTGGCAAGATCAACGACGCTGACGCGATTCCGGCGTTGATCCAGTCGTTGAATACGCCAAATATGCATGTTTGGCACGCGGCAGCGGAGGCGTTATGGGAAATGGATGTCCCCGCGATGCCGTTCGTGATCGAGGCGTTGATCGATAGCGACGAGGATGTGCGGCGTGCGGCGTTGAAAGCGGCGCTGTGGCTGTCGGTCGAGTATGACGACGAGATGAGCGACCGGGATGATATTTACTGGTCGGACAGCGGCTCATGGTGGAATTGACGGCAAAGATTGTCCACGTTATCCTTATCTGGCAATGCATCAATGGATTAGGGAGCGATATTCATGCCGGCACGTACAGCAGAAGCGACTTGGCACGGGAATTTGCAAGAGGGCAGCGGGAGCGTGAAGTTGGGGAGCGGGGCGTATGATGGGCCCTTCTCGTTCAAGTCGCGCTTCGAAGACGGTACGGGGACGAACCCAGAAGAATTGATCGGCGCGGCAGAGGCTGGCTGCTTCACGATGGCGTTGAGCGCGCGCTTGTCACGCAGCGGCTTCGACGTTGAAAGCGTTCATACGACTGCGCAAGTTCACCTCGAAAAAGTCGGGGATAACTTCTCGATCACGCGCATCCACCTGATCAACGAGTCCAATATCATGGGCATCGAGGATGCAGCATTCCAAGAACACGCGGCTGAGACGAAGAAATCGTGCATCGTCTCGCGCGCGCTGACGGGCGTAGAGATTACCCTCGAAGCCAAGCTGATTTCGTAACGCGAAACCAGATGGCACAGCGAGGGCGCGGATATGTCCGCGCCCTTTTTGATTCTGCACGTGCGTCTAACGGACTTCCTTAACCAACACCGCGCCGAAATAGGTCTCCATGATGGGACCCACGAAGCGCGCCAACCACAGATCGGCGGTTGCGGGGCTGTCCGACGGGAACAACGCTTCTATCGTTACGACGTAGCGCCCGCGCTGCCAAAATGTCAGCCCGTGCGTTGCATCGCGTTCACACGCGGTCGTGGTCTGAGTATAGAGCGGATAACGCAGCGTCTCAACCGGTTCCGCCGCGATGAACCCGCGCGCCGTCGCCAGTTCGCCCAACGTGCCATCCGCCAATGCCGCCCCTGCTTCGACTGCACTGGGGAAGGCATCGAGTGAGTAGGTGATCTGCATATAGGGCGCGGATTCGAGATCGCATGAACTGTTTTGGATCGAGACCGCTGTGCGCCCTTCAAAGCCGTTCGCTGCTAAGAATGCGGCATACGCCTCGCGGATCGACTCTGGCGCGGCGGCAGCGAGTGTCTCGGCATCGAAAACGCCGGATTGTGTCGCGTCTAAGCTGAGAATGGCGGCGACTTCGGGCTGCGCGATTTCCGCCGCGATGATGTCATAGATGGTTTGGGCTTCTTCGCTCGTCGCCGTCGTCGGCGCGGTCGTCTCGGCGCTGACGGTGGTCGGATCGGTCACGATCACAACGGTACTCAGCGCTGCGCCGGGTTCGGTCGGATTGGTCTGTGGGTCGCGCAAGCGCAAGCTGAGGACATTTTCTTGTCCCGCCAGCACGACGCCGAAGATCGTATGGCGTTGATTTAAGTGCGGCGTGGGGGCAGTCGTGATAAAGAATTGGCTGCCGTTGGTGTTTGCGCCCGCGTTCGCCATCGCCAGAACACCCGGCGCGTCGAAGGTTAGGAATGGCACGAATTCATCTTGAAACTGGTAGCCGGGTCCACCTGCGCCCGTGCCTTCGGGGTCGCCAGCTTGCGCCATAAAGTCTTGCAACACGCGATGGAACGTTGTGTTGTTGTAATAGCCGTTCTCCGCCAGAAACACGAAATTGTTGACGGTCAGCGGCGCATAATCTTCCAAGAGGTCAATATAAACGGCGCCCGATTCGGTGCAGAAGATCGCGCGATAATCCACGCCTGTTTCCAACACTGACTCGCTGCCCGTATAGGTGCGCGTCGCCGGTTCAGCGGTCGGCGCGGCAGCGCAAATTTCGTCCGGCGTCTGCGCGGTTTGCGCGAACGCGGCGGATGCAGCCAACAACGTGCCGCTGATCAGCGCCGCCGCTATCAAAAATCGTTTCATGCGAAATATTCCCATCATGCCAAAGACTTGCGGAATTCTAGCACGCTCACATGAGCGCGAGAATAGTGACGGTGCGCGGCGGGAGCGAACCCAATGGCGTGTAGGTGTCAAATCCGCCCACATCGTTCAGGGTTGGGAGGGTGGGTGCCTCGCCACCGCCATACAGCACTTCGACGGCATTCACGGCTGTAAGCGTGCTGGAATCGAGGCGCAAACGGTAATCCGTCACCGGATCATCGTTGAAATTGACGATCACCAAAACGGTTTCGTCCTCTGTGTGGCGCAGGAACACCAGCAGCCGCGAGGACGATGCGTTGACAGGGACGAACGTGCCGCGGCGCAGCGCCGCATGATCATTGCGCAGACGGATCAGATCGCGGTACGTCGAGAGCAGTGATGTTGGATCGCCCGTTTGCATGGCGACATTATCGAATGCGTCGCGTTGTGCCAACGGCTGCCACGCCCGCGCCCCTTCGGTGAATCCGGCAGTAGCGCTTGCGTCCCACTGCATTGGCGTGCGGATGCGCTCGTCGGGCTTCTGTCCGCGCATCCCAATTTCCTCGCCGTAGTAGATGAATGGGACACCCGGCGTCGTGAGCAGCGTCGCTGCCGCGATCTGCGCCGCATCGAGCCGCCGGACTTCGCTCATGACGCGATTTTGATCGTGATTGGTCAGGAATGTCGCATATTGTCCGAATGGATACAGCGTTTGTGCCGACTCGACCCCCGCTTTAACGCCGGATGGGTTGCGTCCGGGTGCGCTGTCCACGAAGGTCGCCGCCAGATCGAAATCGAACACCAAATCCACTGCTTCGGGGACATAGGTCGCGGCGATGCGGTTGGTTGACCATGCTTCGCCCACCAAGAGCGCATCGGGATTGACCGACTCGACGTATGCCTGAAAATCCCGCAGCCATGCCAGCGTCGCGGGGGTGTTTTCTTGCGTCTGACCGTCCTCGATCAGATGTTTGATCGCATCGAGTCGGAAACCATCCACGCCGAGATCGAGCCAATAGCGCGCGACAGCGTACATTTCAGCGATCACGGCAGGATTGGATAAATTCAAATCCGGCATTTGATCCCAGAATAAGCCGTAGTAAAAGCGTCCGCCGCGCTGATGCCAGACGCGCTGCCCGTCGGGTCCCACATAATCGGGATCGGCGTCTTGCCACACATACCAATCGGCGTAGGTCGCATCGCCGGATGCGGATGCTGTGAACCATTCATGCTGGCTCGATGTGTGGTTAATCACCAGATCGATGATCACGGCAATGCCGCGCGCGTGCGCCGCATCGATCAAGGCGCGGAAATCATCCAGCGTACCGTAATCTGGTTCGATGGTGCGATAATCGGTCACGTCGTAGCCGTGATAGCTCGGTGATTCCATGATCGGCATCAGCCAAATGCCCGTTACGCCCAAATCGTTGGCTGTATTCGGATCGCCGTCGTTGAGATAATCGAGCTTCTCAATTACGCCGCGCAGATCGCCAATGCCGTCACCGTCGCTGTCATAAAAGCTGCGCACGAAGATTTCGTAGAATACAGTGTCGTTCCACCACGCTAAATCTGCATCTTGGGCGCGCGTTGGCAGGGCAAAACGTGAAAGCGAAAACAAGATGATCAGGATGGGAACAAGTTTCTTCGCATAGTCTGACACAACGACACCTCCAAACGATTTAGTACATTATTTTAGTCCGCTGCGCGCGAAGCTCTCGATGAAGCGTCGTTGGAAGAACAAGAACAGCACGACCAACGGTGCGATCACCAACAGCGTCCCCGCCATCAGTTGATTGTACAGCGCGCCCACATCGGTGGTAGCGACAAGTTTGTTCAATCCGACGGTGAGAGGGCGGACTTCTTCGCTGCGTGTGATAATGAAGGGCCACAGAAATTCGTTCCAATGACTGCTGATCGAAACCAATGCGAACGCAACATATGCCGGAATCGACAGCGGCACATAGACATAGCGCAAAAGCTGTGCGATATTCGCGCCATCAATGCGCGCGGCTTCTTCGAGTTCGATGGGGATTTCGCGGAATGTCTGCCGCATCAACAGCAAGCCGAACGCCGATCCCCAATAGGGCAGCATCAGCGCGATATGCGTATCGAACAGCCCCAATTGGCGCACGGTGGCGAAGTTCTGCACGATGAGTACGCCCGACGGGATCATCAGTTGGAGTAAAATCACGATGAGCAGGATATCGCGCCCAAAAAACTTCATCCGCGCGAAGGCGTAGCCCGCCAGCGTAATCGTCACGACCTGCACCGCCAGCACGCCGACGACGAAGATCACGCTGTTGCGATAGTGCGTCAACCACGGCGCGACCGCCCATGCCGAGATGTAATTGTCGAGCGTAATGTGGCTGCCGACGAAGATATTGCCGTTCGACAATGGTTCATCTGGCGGGCGAAAACTGAGTAAGACCGCGACGATCAGGGGGGTCAGCCACAGCGCGGAGAGCAAAATCGTGGCGATATCGGCGGCTTTAATCTTCATGGTTTCGGCGTTCAAAGAATAAGAAATTGCTCACAGTGAAAGTCATCAGCACCAAGACGAGGATCACGGTCATGGCGTTGATATAACCCCAATTCCGTCGTTCGCCAATCGTCTGGAAGATGTAATACAACAAGAGGTTGCTGCTGTCGCCGGGTCCACCTTGTCCGAGCGCCTGTAAGTGTTCGACCGTCTGAAACGCATTGGTCAGGGTGATAATTAACACAAACAGCGTGGTGCGGCGTAAGAGCGGAATGGTCAGCGAGAACAGCTTTTGCCGTTCGTTCGCGCCGTCGAGTTCGGCGGCTTCATACAGATCGCGCGGGATGTTCTGCAAGCCGGCGAGGTAGAAGATCATGACGAAACCCGCTTGTTTCCAGATATTGACCGCCGTTACGGTGAGCAGTACGAGGCTTGGATCGCCCGTCCAATTGCGCCCTGCGATCCCGAACGAGCGCAAGACGGTGTTGACCAAGCCAATCGGGTCTGCGAACAAGAATGCCCAAATGCTCGCCGCGCCGATCAGGGGTAAGAGGGCGGGATAGAACAGCGCGAAGCGGTACACGCCGATGCGTTTGATCTTGCGATTGAGCAGCAGCGCGAACACCAATGCCAGTGGCACGGCGAAAATTACGGTGGTAGCGGCGAAAAACACGGTGTTGCCCAATACCTGCATGAACGTTGCGCCGATGAAATGCGACGCATCGAACAGTTCGGCGTAGTTCTGCAAGCCGACATATGCTGCCGGATCGCGGGCATTGCGCGCTGGATCGTACAGGCTCGACACCACTGATCCGACGGCTGGATAGAGCGTAAACAGACACACAAGGATCAGCGTCGGCGCGATCATCAGATAGGGCAGCGCGCGCACGAATAACGTTTTGCCTTCGCGGGGCGAGTTGACCCGTTTCAGATTGGAAACCATTGTCATGAAGTGGCACATTCGCTTGTTTGGCGTGCGATTAGAACCGACGTGACGGCGCGCGGCAAGTGGCATAGACTTAATGTGACGAATGAGGACGAACTATGAACAGGGCAGAGCAAATCGAACGGCTGCGAACGAAATTGGCGACGAACCCGCGCATCCCCGTGTTGATCATCGGCGGCGGCATCAACGGCGCGGGTGTGCTGCGCGAACTGGCGTTACAAGGGATCGACGCGCTCTTGGTGGACAAGGGCGATTTTGCGTCGGGGTGCAGCGCGGCGTCCACGCGCATCATTCACGGCGGGTTGCGCTATCTAGAAAATGGCGAATTTCGGCTCGTGCGCGAATCGCTGTTGGAGCGCAATCGCTTATTGCGGAATGCGCCGCACATCGTCAAACCGCTGGCGACGACCATCCCGATCACCAATTGGACGAAAGGGATCGCCCACGCCGCGCGCAAATTCTTTGGGCTGACGAGCAAGCCGAGTGATCGCGGCGCGCTGATCATCAAGGCGGGGCTGACGCTATACGACATCTTCGCGGCGCCGATGCGTTCCATGCCAACGCATCGCATGGCAAGCCGCAAACGCGCCTTGGCACAGCGTCCGCCGCTCAACCCGAACATTGTAGCGACGGCGACCTACTATGATGCGTGGATGAATAACCCCGAACGGCTGTGCCTCGAAGTTGTCATGGACGCCGAGTCGCTGCATTCCGGCTGCATGGCGCTGAATTATGTGCGGGCGGATGCCGCACAAGGCGACACGATCCAACTGCGTGATGAACTGACGGGCGAGACGTTCGCTGTTCAGCCGCAAATCGTGGTCAACGCGACGGGCGCATGGATCGACCAGACCAATGGTGCGCTCGGACGCGATTCGGGGTACATCGGTGGCACGAAAGGCTCCCATTTGGTCGTCGATAACGCTGATTTGCTCAAGGCGTGCGCGGGGAACATGCTGTATTTTGCCAACGCCGATGGGCGCATCTGCATCTTCTATCCGGTTTACGACAAAGTGATCGTCGGGGCAACGGATATTCCAGCGGACGACCCCGACAGCGTGATTTGCGACGCCGACGAGACCGCGTATCTGATGGAGTCGGTCAAGCAGGTCTTTCCCTCGATCCAAATCACGCGCGATCAAATCGTGTTCACCTACTGCGGCATTCGCCCGCTGCCGCGCTCGACTGCCGCCACGACTGGGCAAATCAGCCGCGATCATGCGTTCCCGCTGCTGAAGGGCGGCGACTCCACGGTATTCCCAATCTATTCGCTGATCGGCGGCAAGTGGACGACCTTCCGCGCGTTCGCGCAGCAGGTCACGGACGCGCTGTTACACGATCTGAATGTGACGCGACGGGCATCATCCGAAAATCTGGCGATTGGCGGCGGAAAAGATTTTCCCCAAGCCGACGCCGAACGCGACGGATGGATCGCGCGCGTCGCGGGGCAAACCGCTTTGAAGCGCGAACGAATCGCTATCTTGCTCGAACGCTATGGGACGCGCGCCGAAACAGTAGCGGCGTATCTCGCGGCGGGAGATGACGCGCCATTATCGCATCATGCGGACTACAGCGCCCGCGAGATCACCTTTCTCATCGTGAATGAGCGCGTCCAACGGCTTGAGGATGTGATTTTGCGGCGCACGACGATGGGCGTCTTGGGCGAGACGACCGCGCCGCTGTTGAACGAGATCGCAGGTATTATCGCGCCGGTGTTGGGCTGGACGGACGCCGAATGTAATGCTCAAGTTGAGCGCACGATAGGCATCTTGGCGACGAAACACGGGGTCAACTTGGGGGTGAGGTCGGCATTTAAGCCATCAGCAGCCCGCCGTTGATATGCAGCGTCGCGCCCGTGATGTATGCGGCGGCATCCGACGCCAGAAACGCGACGGGCGCGGCGACTTCTTCCGGCGTTCCAAAGCGGCGTAAGGGCGTTTGCTTCAGCCATTCGTCCTCACGTCCGCTCATGCGCTCGGTGATCATGTCGGTGAGGATACGTCCGGGCGCGATGAGGTTGACGGTGATGCCGAACGCGCCCAGTTCTTTCGCCAGCGAATACGTCAAACCTGCGAGTCCGGCTTTCGCGGCTGCGTAGTGCGCGTGGTTGCTCGATCCGCTGTACGCGGCTTGCGACGTGATGCTGATGATCCGCCCCCAACCGCGCGCTTTCATGCCGGGAATGCACGCGCGGATCGCCCGAAATGCTGACGACAGATTCACTTCGAGCGTCTGATCCCACATGTCATCCGGCATCGACTCGACTGCACCATCGGTCATTTCGCCCGCGTTGTTGATCAGAATGTCGATTTTTCCCGCCCACGCTTCGACATCGTGGACAAGTGCGGCGGGCGCAGCGGGTGATGCCATGTCCGCCGCAAAGGCGCGCGCGTTCCCGCCCGATGTGGCGATCTGCGCGACGACTTCAGCGGCGGCGGACGCATTCGCGCGGTAGCTGAGGGCGACGGACGCCCCGCGCGCCGCCAATTCGAGCGCGATGGCGCGTCCAATGCCGCGCGATCCGCCCGTGACGAGTGCGCTCCGATGGTTGAGGTTTTCGCTGGTGTACGGGTTCATCAAACAAGACTTTCACGAAGAAGGCGAAGAAAAACGGGTTATCGGAATGATGCCATGATTTCGGCGGCGCGGTCGAAATCATGGCGCAGATGGACATATAAATCGCGGAACAGTGGATAAATCGCGTCGTAGCGGGCATGGCGCGCGGCGTCCGGCGCGCAGCGGCGTTCGATGCGCACGAGTGCGCGCGCCGTCGTCCGAATATCAGGATACCAGCCGACGCCCATCCCCGCCAACAGCGCGTCTCCGAACGGCGCGCCCACCGATGCCGCCGGAATCGCAATCGGAATGCCAAGCACATCTGCCTTAATCTGACTCCACAGCGCCGAACGCGCGCCGCCGCCGACGGAGCGGATTTCGTCTACACGTACCCCCGCGCCCGCCGCCACTTCGACGTTGTGCCGCAGCGCGAACGCCGTCCCCTCCAAGATCGCGCGCACGACGGCGGCGCTGGTCGTCGCCAGCGATAAGCCGAACAACACGCCGCGCGCGTTTGTGTGCCACAATGGGGCGCGTTCGCCCATCATGTACGGCAGAAAGATTACACCGTCCGCGCCCACGTCAATCTGGGCGGCGGCGTCCGTGAGCGCGTCGAACGAATCGGCGCTTGTGAACTGTTCTTTGAACCATTTCAGGCTTGCGCCGGACGCCACCATTGCGCCGAGCAGCAGATCGACGTTGGGGATCGCGTGTGGCATGGCGATGAACGCCGATTCGCGCGCGTTGTCCGCGTTGGGCATCAGCAGCACCGTCGAGGTTCCCGTCATTTCCGCCGCGATGCCAATTTCCGCGACGCCCGCTTCGAGCGCCGCCGCCGCGCCATCGACCGTGCCGACCATGACGGGCGTCCCCGTGCGCAAGCCCGTCTCCGCCGCCGCTGATGGAGTGGTGTCGCCTTGAAGCGCGTGTCCGGGTAGGATCGGCGGAAATTGTTCAGGCGTGACGCCGCAAAAGTCACACAATGCCGCGATCCATGCGCCCGACGGCGTGCGCAGCTGCAAGAGTCCGGCGTGCGCGGCGTCGAGCGTGAACGTTCCGGTCAAGCGATAGTTGATATAGCCCGTGATTTGCACGAAATAGCGCGTTTGGCGGGCGATCTCCGGCTCGTGCAGATGCAGCCAGCGCAGTTTGGGCGCAACATAGAACGCGTCGGCGCGGTTGCCCGTGAGCGCATACACATCGAAGCGCGCCGCCATATCGGTGGCTTCGGCTTCGGCGCGGCGATCCATCCAGATCAGCGCCGGTCGAAGCGGCTTTCCAGCGGCATCGAGCGCGATCAGCGTGGGGGCTTGCGCGCTGACCGCGAGTCCAGCGACCCGATCCGCGCCGTCGGGGATTTGAGCGAGGGCGGCGCGAATGGCGGCACAGGTCGCCGTCCACCAATCGTTGGGATTTTGCTCGACCCAACCGGGACGAACATAATAAATCGGGTGGTCGTGCGATCCGACGGCTTGCAGCGCGCCGTCGCGGGTGAACAGCGCAGCTTTGACGGCGGTCGTGCCGATATCGATGCCGAGTAACAAATCTTGCATGGGTGAGTGTCCGAAAAAGAAAAGATTATAACGCATAGATCGCAGAGGCGCAGAGAAAAACAGAGAAAGGCAGAATATAACAGGATTGCGGCTGATTTGTGGTTACAACCAAAAGGGGCGTCCCAACCGGAACGCCCACCTCAATCTCAAATTACTGATATTCCGCCAGCAGTCCGTCGATCTGTTCCTGCGCCGTCGTCAGCGCCGCCGCTGCATCCGTCTCTGCGCCGCTCAAAATACCGCCGAGCGTGCTGTTGATGATGCCCTGAACGTCAATCGTGCGGTACGACCACGAGACGCACATCCGCCGCAATCCCGCCAATATCGGGGTGATTTGTCCCCGAACCCGCACGCAGGTTTAAATGATCAGTGGTCGTACCAACAACATCGGCTTGTGCCTGACTGCTCCCGGCACAACAAAAGAGGATGAGCAATACAGCGAGACGAACGAACATTTTCATGGGGCGCGACTCCGGTGGAATATGCGGTTATTTCTACCGTAACGCTGTTTTCACGTTCATACTCAGTCGCCAACCAAACCCCTGACCACCGGCAGCCCGACGCGGTTCGTGGATTGATCCACCCCTCATCATCAAAAGGCTTGTAGAATAGGAATTATTTTCCCGCCTAAACTTGGAGCGATGAATTGATGATCGGAGTTGCCATCATCGGCGCAGGACGCATCGGCAAAATTCATGCCGAAAATTGCGCCTTCCGCATCTCGCATACGCGCGTGACCGCTATCGCAGATGTAAATCTTCCAGCAGCGCAAGACACCGCTGAACGACTGAACATTCGTACCGTCACGCCTGATTATCACGAAATCGTCGGACGGCGCGACGTGGATGCCGTCGTGATTTGTTCCGCCACCGATACCCACACCGATGCGATCATCGCGGCGGCGCGCGCGGGCAAACACATTTTTTGCGAGAAGCCCATCGACACGCAGCTTGCGCGCATCGATGAGGCGCTGGAAGCCGTGCGCGCCGCCGGAGTCAAGCTGCAAATCGGCTTTAACCGCCGCTTCGATGCCAACTTCGAGCGCGTCCACCGAGCGATAGCATCCGGCGAGATCGGGCAACCGCACATCCTGCACATCATCAGCCGCGATCCGTCGCCGCCGCCGATTTCGTATGTGCGCGTGTCCGGCGGGCTGTTCGTGGACATGGCAATCCACGATTTCGATATGGCGCGGTTTCTGATCGGTGCGGAAGTCGAAGAAATCTATGTCAACGCGGGCGTAATGATCGATCCCGCGATTGGCGCGGCAGGCGACGTGGATACCGCCGTGACGATGCTGCGTTTCGCTAACGGTGTGATCGGCACGATTGACAACAGCCGCAAAGCCGTTTACGGCTACGATCAGCGCGTCGAGGTGTTCGGAAGCGCGGGCGCGATCCGCACCGAGAACAATTTTCCGAACCGCGCTATCATCAGCGGCATGACCAACATCTATACCGATCTGCCGCTCAATTTCTTCTTGGAACGCTATGCTGAGAGCTATCTCACCGAAATGCGCGCCTTCGCAGACGCCGTACAGCACAACCGCCCCGTCCCGGTCACAGGCGAAGATGCGCGCGTCCCCGTTGTAATGGCGCTGGCAGCGCGCAAGTCGTTGGACGAGCATCGTCCGGTGCGCCTGAGCGAAATCGGATAGCATAATTGCAACGAGTCTTTCGTGTGTTCATGGCGCTCCCGTTCGGAATCGCATTGCTGTGCGGGAGCGCCATCGTAATTGGGCGCGCATCTCAACCCGCGCGCGCGAGCGACGTCCTGTTTTTGTCCAATCGCTATGGCAGCGAAGACATTATCGCCTCCGATATTGGGCGCGGACTGACGATCAACCTGACGCGCACCCCGTCGTGGGACGGCGCGCCAAATCGTTCGCCTGACGGACTGCGCTTGGCGTTCGCGTCCCTGCGCGATGGTGACATGGAAATCTATGTCATGGCGCTGGATGGGGGCGCGCGCCAACTAACGAATAATGTCAGTTTCCGCGACAGCGATCCCGCATGGTCGCCCGATGGGGCGCAAATCGCGTTCGCGTCCGACCGCACGCGCGAATGGGAACTCTATTTGATGGACGACGACGGGGAAAACGTCCGCGCGCTCACCCACGCTTCGGGCGGATCGCAGTCGCCAGCATGGTCGCCGGATGGGTCGCAGATCGCCTATGTCAGCTACTATCGAGGCAACGCCGCTGTGTTCATCATAAACGCCGATGGCACCGATGCGCACCCAGTCGCTTTCAGCGGACGCGCGCGCTTTCTCGCGCCTGCGTGGTCGCCGGATGGGTCGCGCTTGACGCTGGCATCCGATCAAGACAGCCGCGATTTCGAGATTTATCTACTTGACATAGCGACGGGCGCGCTCACCCGTTTGACCACCTCCCTCTATATGGACACGAATCCGACATGGACGGCAGACGGCGCACAGATCCTGTTCGAGTCGTGGCGCGATGGCAACCCGGAAATCTACCTGATGGACGCGGATGGCGCGAACGTTGCCCGCGTCACGAATCATGCGGCGCGTGACAGCGATCCATCGTGAACCATCGCGTACCGTACCTTCAGGTACAATAACCTCATCACACAAGCTGGTTTGGGAGTCTACATGGCAACACTCGCCGCGCCGCGTCCGTTCGTGCGCGACCGTTTCACATGGCTTGCCTATTTGATGTTGGGTTACTACGCCTATCTGCAATCGGCGCTGGGGCCCCTCATGCCCTTCCTGCGCGAAGAACTCCGGCTGAATTACACCGTTACGGGGCTGCATCTCAGCGCGTTCGCTGTCGGCATGACCATCGCTGGATTGACGGGAGATCGAGCGGCGGCGCGCGTGGGGCGGAATGTCGTCTTTTGGGGCGGTGGCGGCGGCATGGCATTTGGCGCGCTGCTGCTGGTTCTCGGTCAGTCGCCTGCCATTACGATTCCGGCAACGTTCGTCATGGGGCTGATTGGATCGTATCTGCTGGTCATGATTCAAGCGACGCTGGCGGATCATCACGGCGAACGGCGTGCGTTCGCGCTCACCGAAGCCAACGTAATCGCCGTCTTTTGCGCTGCCCTCGCCCCCATTTTCGTCGGACAGAGCGAACAGCTTGGCATCGGTTGGCGCGCGGCGCTGTTGATCGTGGCGGCGGCGTGGCTGGCGGCATTCGCTATCGCGCGCCGTACTCCAATTGCAGAGTCGAGCATTCGCACATCCAAGTCCCATAAAACCCCGCGCATCAATGGAACGTTACCACGCTTGTTTTGGGTCTATTGGGGCGTCACCTTCTTGAGCGTCGCGGTGGAATGGAGTCTGATCTTTTGGGGCGCGGACTTCCTCGAAAAAGTGGTCGGCTTGGATCGCGCCGCCGCCTCCACGCTGATGAGCGTGTTCTTGGGCGCGATGTTCGTAGGGCGCTTGATCGGCAGCCGCTTGACGCGCAGTATGGACACGCGCCCACTGTTGATGTTAGCGGCGGGCATGGTTGTGGTCGGCTTCCCCGTGTTCTGGTTGGCACAGACACCCGTCCTGAATTTGGTTGGCTTATTCATCTGCGGCTTGGGCGTCGCCAATCTGTACCCATTCACGCTGTCGGTCGTGATGGGAATTGCGCCGAACATGGCAAATGTGGCAGGATCGCGCATTTCCTTCGCCAGCGGCTTGGCGATTTTGATTGTGCCACAAGTTCTTGGCTCGACCGCCGATCAGATTGGCATCTTTAGCGCGTTCGGTATCGCGGGCGGCTTCATCGCAGCGGCGTTCGCGCTGATCGTGTACGCGAACCGCGCAAAACGATGATGGAACGCGCAGGACACATGAGCATAGGGATAAGCCCATGTTCAGTAGCATCTGTAGGAGGCGTGCCAGCGGCACGCCCGCTACGGATGCTACTCATTTTCAACATGCATCTACGAAGGAAACCTTTGCGTTCTTGGCGTCTTGGCGGTTTAATTTTACTTTTAAGGAGCTTTCGTCATGACTGAAATGTTACGAGTGGGTTTGATTGGCTGTGGCAACGTCGTCAGCTATGGACACCGCCCCGCACTCACGTCGCTGCCCGATGTGCGCTGCGTGGCGCTTGCGGACGTAACCGAAGCGCGCCGCAAGATCGGGCAAGACTGGTTCGCACTCTCCGACGCCGATTTGTACGCCGATCATCGCGCGCTGCTCGACCGCGCCGATATCGATGCGGTCGTCGTCACCGTGCCACAGCAGTTCCGCCGCGCAATTGTAATGGACGCAATCGGCGCGGGGAAGCACATCTTGAGCGAGAAGCCCATCGCGCTCGCGCCGTCCATCGCGGCAGCGTTAATCGCGGCGGCGGACGCAGCCGGGCTGACGTTCGGCATGGTACACAATTATCACTTCTTACCAGAGTTCAAGCAGATGAAGGCGCTTATCGAGGGCGGAACCATTGGCGATCTGCGCGTGCTGGCAATGCAATTTCTGGGCGTAATCGACAATCCCGGCGCAGCGGAGTACAAAGGCGATTGGCGGCACAAACTTGACGCGGGAGGTGGCGTGCTGACTGATATGATCCATGCGGTCTATCTCTGCGAATGGTTCTACGGCGCGCCCGCACAGCAAGTCATGGCGTTCGTGGATGCGCCAACGTATGCCCAGCGCCAGCCGGAGATCGAAGATTTGGCGCTGGTACAGATCGCCTTCCCGACCGGCTACGCGACGATCCACATGGGTTGGGGACAAGGGGTCGGCGGCATCGATGCCAGCGGCGCGGACGGGCAAATCCGCGTCCGCTACAATCAATATCAATCGGGCGGCTTCAATCAGCCTATCGAGCTATACAGCACCCGCGATTGGGTGCGCACGGATCACGCGCTGACCAACTTGGCGACCCACAGCGAGAACATTGCGCGCTCGTTCACAAATTTATGGGCGGACTTCCGCGATGCGATCCGCGAACAACGCCCCACGATTGCGCCCGCATCAGCGGGACAGCGTGCGCTCGAAACGACGCTCGGCGCGTACCTGTCCGGCGTAACGGGGCGTGTCGTGACGCTGCCATTGGCGGCGGATCATCCGGTCTACATGAATGGCATTCGCGGCATGAAAGATGTCGAAGCGTGGGCGGAGAGCCGCACGAAAACGGCGGGGATTTTCGGGCTGCGCTAAAACTTATTCACCGCACAGAAACGCAGAGAAAATAAAATGGATTCTTTCTTTTTCTCTGCGTCTTGGCAACTACTTTAGGGCAGTACATCACCGCGTAACCCGCCTCAATATAGGCGTGCTGTTCCGACATCATCGATTCGCTGCCGAAATCGTCCACCACCCGCGCTATGTCCCCAACGCCGCCGGCAGGATCGTGCCGAAAATCTGGCGCGCATACGGCAGCAGCGGATCGCCCGTCGTGCTGGAGAAGCGCGGCACACTGATGCGCACGAAGATCAAGTCTTGCAGGAAGATCGCCTCCGAACCATACGTCCCGCGTCCCCATGCGTTCGGCAGCGGGAAATCGTCGCGCACATCCGCGCGTTCCAGCGTGCGCAGCGCGCGAATGCGATCATAGTAAGCCTGCGCGCCTTCGGGCGTCTCGAAAACGCCGAATGTCAGTTCCGACAAACCGCCGCCTGCCTCCGTGTATTCGAGTTTCGCCGTCGTGCCGTCGTCTTGTTCTTGGATGTCCGTCGGTGTCCGCGAACGATTCCACTGGATCGCGCCCGCATTGATCCGTGCGGGAGCGGCGGCGATGATCAGATCGAGCGTTGCGCGGCTGTCGGCTACCACTGCCGCCGCTTCGGTGACTTCCGCGCCCGCCACCGCGTTCGGATCGGGCGTGTTGGTGGGCGCGCGCGTTGGCGTCGGGATCGGCGTGTTGGTCGCTGTGGGTGTCGGCGTAATGTCCAAATTTTCGGGCGCGCACGCCGCCAATGCCAGCACCAAGCCGATCACCAACACCGCGCGACTGATCCGTTTGAATGTCTGCATCGTCCCTCGCCCCATCATTCGACTTCCGCCAAGCGCAGTCGCTCCGGGACGATGCCCGTCATGACGATCTGCGCGACTTCACTTTCAACGACCTCGTGCTTATAAAAATCGCCCACCTTGCGCCCGCCGCGAATGATCGTAAAGCGATCCGCGACATGGTGGACGTGCGCCATATTGTGCGTGATGAAAATCACCGACATGCCCGCATCTTTCGCCTTTTGCGTGTAGTTCAAAACTTCGTTCGTCTGCTTGACCGACAGCGCCGACGTGGGTTCGTCCAAAATCAACAGTTTCTTGCCGAAATGCACCGCGCGCCCAATCGCAATCGATTGGCGTTCGCCGCCGGACAGCGTACCGACAGGTTCATCGGCGCTGCGAATGTTGATGCCAATTTCGCGCAGGGCAACCCGCGCTTTCTCCGACATTTCGCGTTTGCGCATGATACGGAGCGGTCCGTAATGGTTGACAATTTCGCGCCCCAACCAGAAGTTGCGCGCGATGCTCATCAACGGCACGAGCGCCAAATCTTGATAGACCGTCTCGATACCCAGATCACGCGCGACATGCGGCGAGTCGATAGTGACAGGTTCGCCCTCGAAGTAGATTTGCCCTTCGGTCGGCGTGTAGACACCCGTCAAAATTTTGATCAGCGTCGATTTACCCGCGCCGTTGTCGCCCAATAAGCCAACAATTTCCTGCTTGCCAACGCGAAAATCGATCCCGCGCAATGCCTGTACCGTGCCAAAACTCTTTTGGATGCCGCGCATCTCGACCAGCGGCGTCGTTTGTTCGCTCATTTGCGTGTTCGTCCGAAACCCGTGTTGATCACGACCGCCACAATGATGATGATCCCGATTACGCCGTTGAAGATGCGTGGATTCAAGCCGATCAACACCAAGCCCGTGCGCAGCATCCCAAAGATGAAAACGCCCAACAACGCGCCGATGATGCTGCCATAGCCGCCCGAAAGCAGCGTGCCGCCGATGACCGACGCTGCGATCACTTCCAATTCCAAGCCGTCACCGCGCGTCGAATCGACGTTTTGCACGCGCGATACATCCATGATCGCCGCAAACGCCACGAACAGCGAACAGATCACGAAGTTCGTCACCTTGACGCGGTTGACGCTGATACCTTGCGCCCGCGCCGCGCCCGGATTGCCGCCGACGGCGAAGCTGTAACCGCCGTAGGGCGTCTGTGTCAAGATGAACTGGAAGATCAGCACGAGCAAGAACCACCAAATCACGCTGGAGCGCAAATTGACATCGACGGGCAGGAACCACAACTGTCCGTTCATCAACTCGAAGAAATCAACATCGATGATCGGCTGCTCCAGTCCCAAGTAGTAGCTGACCGCCGCGCCGAGCAAGAACACGACCAATGCCGACATGGCAATCGTCACGACGAGACGTACCGCAGCGGCGAACAGCCAGAAATCGCGCAGATCGTTGGGATCGTCACGATATCCAGCGATTTTCTCGCGCAACGCGCCCCACAAACGCGGCACGACGCGATAACCGAGATACAACGTCCCCGCGATCAACAGCGACGCGCCCACCAGCAGCACCCACTTGCTCAGGGTAATCGTTGGCGGCGGCAAACGATAGTCGGCATAGCGGAGGATGCGCCCCTCCGCCACGATCACCAGCGGGAGCGCGTTGAATGCCAACAGTGTCCCCAACGTGACGATGAACGAGGGTATTCCCGTCCGTATCAATATATAGCCGTTAATCAGCCCTAACAGCGCGGCGAAGGCGAACGCGACCATCAGCGCCGGGATTACGGACATGGGCGGCAGTCCGAGAATGCCCTCCGTCATACACAGCAAGAACATCAGTCCAACTGCGCCCAACTGTGACCCGACCGAGAGATCGAACTCGCCGGAAATCATCAAGATCGTGATGCCGATGGCGACCACGCCGCGCGTGACGTTGGTCGTCAAGGCACCCGCCAGCGAACGTGGTTCGAGAAATTGATCGGTCGCCAGCGAGAAAAAGATAAAAATAGCAATGAAGCCGATGATCGCCCCCGCACCGGGAATTTTCGCCAGTTGATTGCGGAGCGTTTGATCGGCGGCGGGGTCGGCGTCGAGCGCCAAGTAACGATAGAGCGCAATTGAGGATAAAAACAACATGATGCCGGGCAAGACCAACAGTTGCAGTTCGGGCAGCCGCTCTGTAATCGGAGCGTTATCAAACGCGCGTGTGTCGAACAACCCCGATACGGTTAGCCCCAAGCCGATCACCGCTGTAAACAGCGTCACCCACTGCGTCCACGTCCAACCGCGCTGATCGTGCAACCATAGGCTGAGCGCCGTTCTGAGCAAGACCACGCCCCATAAAACGCCACCAAAGATCGCCATCCACTCAATAAAATTCAGATCGCGGCGGCTGATATCGACGCGCTCACCCAGCGCAATCCATCCTGTCGCCACCTGCTCTGCCAAGAATAGGCTGAGTGCGCCCACGACGACCATAAATGCAAGTGCCATAAATGCGCCCGGCGTCGTCAAGGGCAACCGATCCGCGAGGACGATTTTCATCGTCGTCAGCCGTCGGCGCGCGAACGAAAATGCGGTTGCCAGCGCCAACAGCCCCCACAGCGCCGTACCAATGAGGGCGGCAATCTCGATCCCATTGAATTCGCGGCGGTTGATATTGGCTCGTTCACCCAGGGCGATCCAGCCGGTCGCAATCTGTTCGCTGATCAGCAAACTAAAGGCGCCAACGAGCAGAAGCAGGATGATGGTTGGTGTCAGATTGGGGAGCGTGGACGCAAGGGTTAGATCGCGCTTTGGTTTTTCCCCCGCTGTGCGCGCAGATACCATATTAGACATAAAGCGGCTGTCCTTTCGTGGAGCGCCGCAGGGTTGGTTCAAATGATGTCATAAAAAACCTATTGAGACTACAAGAATAAAAAAATAGGGGCAGTCGGTCAACGCCGATGCCCCTACCACGTTCAAACGCGGATTAGCGGTAGCCTGCTGCCGTCAGTTCGATGATCGCATCGACATTGCTGCCATCAATCACGCCAGGACCGGTGAAGATATCGCCGCCCGGTGCCATCTCAAATTGGCTGTTCAGGTACAGCCACATGATGGTCTGGAAGCCTTGCAGGTATGGCTGTTGGTCGATAGTCTGGAGCAAGCGACCATCTTGAATCATCTGATAGATTTCGGCGCTCGTGTCATGCGACGTGGCGAACAGTTCGCCCACCGGACGACCTGATTCGTTCAGGTACAGATTCAACGCCGACGCCGGGTTCGGTCCCAACATGAAAATTGCGTTGGTGTCGGGGTTCGCGGCGAAATAATCCGCCAACACGCCCGCCGATTCCGACGGATCGTTGGTGATGTTCAAACGCTCGACGGTCACGCCCATCTCATCGAACACGCTCTCGACGCCAGCGCAACGTGCTTCGAGACCGCTGTGACCTTGTTCTTGGATCGTGCAGACGCCGCGATTAATCGTCACGCCTGCCGCTTCGGCGTCCGCGAACGCGCGCTGCGCATTGCTGCGTCCACCCGTGAATTCGTTCGCGCCAACGTACAACAGCGTGGGCAGTGCCTGATCCGTACCAGCGCCGGGATCAGCGGTATTGAACACGATCACCGGAATACCCTGTGCTGCCGCGCTCTCGACGCCATCGCGGATCACATCGGCATTGGCGACCGTCGTGCCGACACCATCTGGATTGAGCGACAGCGCATCATCCCAATAACCTGCCATATCTTCAACGCTGAAATTCGGATCGCCCAGCCATTGGCATTGTGCATCCAACAGCGTACACGCATCTTCCATGCCCTTGATCACGACGATCCAGAACGGATTCTCGACGCCGCCATGGCTGACCATTGCAAACGTCAGCCCATCATCTTGCGCGCCTACGACGCCGAGACTGGCGACGAACACGCCCAACACCAGCAAAGCAACCGGCAACAAACGAAGCAACTTACGCATTTGAGGTAACTCCTATCGATGAACAATTTTTTCTATACGGGTAAAAATTCGCCCACAATGGCAGATTATAACAACGTTCGCACGCCAATGCAACCTTGTTTTGCGAAGGGGAGTGCAGAATTTCGGGGACACATTCGGTACAGGTTTGGCGCGCCAAACCTGTACAAAACCAGCATCTTCGCCACTCCTCACGAAGCAGACTCACCCATACGCTTTGGCTCACGCGCGCCGAATAGATAGCCATGTCGAATCATGACGGGAAACGTGAGCGCCACCGCCGCGAATTTATCACGGCGCGACAGGCGGGTATGGTAACGTTCGCTCAGTTTCAGTTCGATATCACCGACGCGATTTGAGCCTGCGTTACCGCCCGTGATGTGCGCCAAGTGGAGCGAGATAATACGCTCATTCTTGAAGGGCAGGGTCGCTGCTAGCTGCGGTTCGTCGGCAAAATCGAAAATCGTGCGCGCATGAGCTTGCGGCTGTGCGACAAAATCTTCATAGCGCATCTGCATATACTTCGCGCTGCCACGCAAAAAGCGTCCCCACCCTTCCATCAAAATTTGCGCTTTGTCCCAACCAAGCAGCGTCGGCACAACCACTTTCAGGAAGCCCTCCCGCTTTCGAGGACGCCAAAACTCGTTATACGTATTCACAACCCCGCGTGGATCGCGCATTAAGTGAAGGCAATACACGCTGAGCGAGGGAATCCGCGATAGAAAATGATTGTACGAACCGCCTTTGCTCGAATCGATCAACAAGCGGCAGCCCGTCACGTCGCGGACAGCCAGATACAGCCGTTCCGTCATATCGATGTATTCACGAACCCACGCTTGTCGCGCCCACTGAGCAGGGCGAAAGACCATTTGCAGAAACTCTTTTGATAGCCGCCTTTGAAATTCCATCATTTTGATGGCGATATCTTCCTGAACCCCACCAAAAGCGTGCTGGAAGATCGGTGCCCAGACCTCACACTCGCTGTATGGCTTGCCACAGACGCAATTGCGCTGTGTCACCAACTGACCCCACACGCGATCCAGTTCGCCAACAAAGAAACAGCCCTCGGCTTCGTTCAATACGCGCCCCAAGATGGTGCTGCCAGATCGTCCCGTTCCACCGATGAACAAAATTTTCATTTTCTCAACTGTCATGTTACGATCTTCGAAGTCTGCCCTGACAACCAATCCCGCCCGATCCACCCAACCGCAAGTAACACCAAGCCCACGCCGCCGATGATCATCATGACATTACGGTCGCGTACCAATTCGCGCAATTGAATGTCGGCTACCATCAACATTTGCCCTTCAGTCTGAGTCTGTGGGTCAATCGCTCGATTTTGCGACTGAATTTGATAAGCGACGTTCTGTCCGATTTCGTAGGAATTACGGATATATCCGTAAATTGCGAAGGCTGTTAATGCGACGCCAAGGAAGATCAGTGCCAATAACACTGATTTTATCCCATTTTTATCCCAAAGTTTTCCCATATATCCCACATATCCCAAATATCGCAAGTTGGATAACCTACAGCCCAATTTTAGCGCAAGCCTTTTTTTCTTGCGCCCTTCAAGTTTTCCCTACATGCCTTAACACGCCTATGATATAATGAAAATTATTCCGATCATCCACAAATATCGAGGAAAACTCAGTGACTCAAACGCGAGACGATATTCGCAATATCGCTATTATCGCGCACGTCGATCACGGCAAGACGACATTGGTCGATGGAATGCTCAAGCAATCGAAGGTCTTTCGTAATCCGGACAGCGCAGGCGCGCTCATTCTGGATTCAAACGATCTCGAACGTGAACGTGGCATCACCATTTTGTCGAAGAACACAGCAATCACGTACAAAGATGTCAAAATCAACATCGTCGATACGCCCGGACACGCCGATTTTGGTGGTGAGGTCGAGCGGGTGCTGAATATGGTCGATGGCGCGCTGCTGCTGGTCGATGCCGTTGAGGGTCCCATGCCGCAGACACGCTTCGTACTGCGCAAGGCACTCGCCGGCGGGCTGCGCGTGATTGTCGTCATCAACAAGGTGGATCGCCCGGCTGCCAATCCCGAAGCGGCGCTCAACGCAACCTTCGACCTGTTTTTGGAACTCGGCGCGAACGATGAACAAGCCGATTTCCCGGTCGTCTATGCAATTGGCTTGGAAGGCAAATCGGGCTTGCAGCCGGATGCGCTCAAGAACGATCTCTCGCCCTTATTCGACGTGATCGTTGCCAAAGTGCCAGCGCCCATCGTCGAGATGGATACGCCCTCGCGCTTGCTCGTGACCACCATCGAATACGACAACTACAAGGGGCAAATTGCCGTCGGACGCTTGCTTTCTGGCACGATGAAACGTGGCATGAAGGTCGTCCGCATCACGCCGACGGGGGAACGCACAACTGGACATATCGATTACCTGTTCACGTATCACAACCTTTCCAAACAGGAAGTCGAAGAAGTCAGGGCGGGCGAGATCATCGCTTTCGGCGGGCTAGATGTGATTGGTATCAGCGATACGATTACCGACCCTGCCAACGCCGTTGCGCTGCCGCCAATCAGCATCGAAGAGCCGACCGTGCGCATGACCTTTGGCGTCAATACGTCGCCATTGACTGGGCGCGAAGGCAAATCCGGTTGGGGAACATCACGGCGGTTGCGCGAACGCCTCTATAACGAGACGCGGAGCAATTTGGCGCTGCGCGTCGAAGATGGCGAAACACCAGATCGTTTCGTCGTCAGCGGACGTGGCGAACTGCATTTGGGCATCTTGATCGAGACGATGCGGCGCGAAGGCTATGAGTTCGACATCAGCAAGCCGGAAGTCATTTACCGCCGCGACCCCGAAACCGAAGAGATGCTCGAACCCTTCGAGGAAGTGCATGTCGAAGTGGCAGACGAAATGACCGGCACGGTCATCGAGCTGATGGGAACGCGGCACGGGCGTATGGTCGATATGCGCAGCGAGCGCGGGACGACATTCTTGGAATACATCGTGCCGACGCGCGGGCTGCTTGGTTTCCGGTCGCGCTTTATGACGGCAACGGGTGGCATGGGGCAAGTTCACAGCCTCTTCTTCGGTTACCAACCGTTAGTTGGAACGCTGCCCGGACGCCAGTTCGGCAGTTTGCTGGCATGGGAAGCGGGCGTCGCTACACCCTATGCAATGGTGGGTGCGCAAACGCGCGGGACGTTCTTCATCGAACCCGGCACCGAAATCTACGAAGGCATGGTCGTTGGGGAACACATTCGCCCTGAAGATTTAGCCGTCAACCTGTGCAAGAGCAAGCATCTGAGCGCCGTCCGCACGAAGAACTATGCTGACGATGAACGCATGAAGTCGATCCGCAATTTGTCACTGGATGAGTGGATCGAATTCATCGCGGAAGATGAACTGCTGGAAGTGACCCCACTGAGCTTGCGCGCGCGCAAGAAGATTCTCGACAACGAACTTCGCCTGAAAAGCCAGAAGGCGAAAGAGCGAATGCTCGAAATGTCGTAACGACCTATGGGGCGAGCAACCCTCGCCCCATTCTAAAAATTCCGACTTGACTTTTTTTGAACAGCGACGTATGATGTTCTTGCAGTGTGGTTTTCTTAGACATGTTGTCTAACCCACATCGGCGCGGTGGTTGAGCGCCAAATGAAGCCAAGTGAGTAGAATAAATCGCAATGCAACTGCCAGTTTCATCGTCCCACCTTGCGACGTACTTTCTCCGTTGTGTCACCGAAATCCCCTTGAACGGTTTGGGATGCGTGTGTCCTAAGGCTGTAGCAAAACCAAATTCAACTCAGGAGTTTTTCTCATGACAGAACGTTCTCGCGGTACGGTCAAATGGTTCAACGGCGATAAGGGTTACGGTTTCGTTACCCCCGAAAGCGGTCCCGACCTCTTCATCCACTACTCGGAAATTCGCGGCGGCGGCTTCCGCACGCTGAACGAAGGCGACAAAGTGGAATTCGATATCACCGAAGGCAAGAAGGGCAAGCAAGCAAGCGCCCTGACCGTCATCCAGAGCTAGGGTCTGTCTGCAAACTCTGAAACCCCAACCCCTCTCCGATAAGGAGCGGGGTTGAGGTCGAACAAAACAAGCAAAAATCGAGTTTGCAGACACGCTCTAATCGAACGCTCCACTTCGTCACGGACGCCCTCTCACGAGGGCGTTTTTGTTTTCCGCAGCGATTTTAACATACCAAGTCAAGCCGGTTACTCCTTACTCTGCGATTCGGCGCTCCAAGAATTTGCTCAGATCGCGCAGTGGGCCCCGCATCAGTGCGCCCACGATCAACGGCGCGGATATGACCTCATTCGGCGCGATCTGCCGCGTCAGCATCAAGCCCATCTGCTCCAGCAGCAACCGATCCTCGAATAACCAGCGCCCAATCGTCCCCGTAGCGATCCGTGTGATCCACTCTGGCGACGACGCATACAAACTGTTTTGGATGCGCGCCAGCGTCGATTTATACATGGCATATGTCTCGGCACGCGCCGCATCATCATACTGGGTCAGCGCGGCGTCCCACGTCATTCGCCCTGCAACATAATCGATCAGCGACGACGCCAACACTTTGGCTGTGAACACGGCGTCGTAAATACCCTGTCCGTCGATGGGGTCTTTTTGATGATACGCATCACCCACCAACGCCCAGCCACTTCCGCCGGGCTGCCGATACAGGTTGCCAATCTGTTTCATACCGCGCACGTCGGTGATGCGTTCGGCAGCCTTCACCCGCTCCCAGATAATCGGGTAACGGCGCAAAAAGTCGGTGTACCATTCATCCACTTTGCCCGCCGGTGGATTGATGAGCGCGGATTGTCCTTCGATGGCGACCACCACCGTATCATCCGCGCTGTCCATCATCAAGAAACCGAAACCCGTCCCGTCGCCCCACGCCACCGCCGATGCGCCGGGTTCATGTCCAGTATCGACATCCCGGTAAGGCGGAACATTTTTCCAGTAAGCGTAATAGATGCTGGTCGGATTTTCGACGTGTTCATCGCGCTCCGCCGCGCCCGCCTTGCGTGCCACGACGCTGTAACGTCCGTCCGCCCCGATCACGGCGCGCGCACGGATCGCCTCACGCGGCTGTCCTGCCGCGCCGCCGATCACACCGACCACCCGCTCATCTTCCCAAAGCAAATCCGTGACCGAGAAGCCGATTCGTCCCGTCACCGTCGGGAAACGCAGCGCGTTCTCCCACAGCGCGAAATCGAAGCGTGCGCGATCAATGGCATAAGCGTAATCGCGTCCTTCGACCATTGGAATTGTGACCGCGCCCTTCATCAGCGCGCCCGCATTGATCATCTGATGAATTTTCGGCGTCGCGCGCGCGTATTGGGCTTCATCCGCGCCGATTTCGTCCAACATGCGCATGGTCGAAGCGTAGATGATCGGACACGACGCGCCCGGCAGCACGGGCATTTGCGCGCGCTCCAACAGCAGCACGCGCACGCCCGCCATCCCCAAGCGCGCCGCGAGCGTCGATCCCGCTGGACGCCCGCCAACAATGATCACATCATAATCGTAAGCGTCGCTCATCGCGCAAACCCCACGAACTACTTTGTCCATTTTTTCACTATCTTCATTATGCGCCAAAATCGCCCACGCCGCGCGCATCTTAAGCAGGTTCTTATCCATCCGATGTTACAAAGATTTAACATCGATTTCATCAGCGCATCAATCGTCGGCATTACAAAGAGCGTGTACGTTTGATGTCGATTGTTTTATAGGGAGTATTCTGTATGCGTAAACTCAGTATCGTTGCGTTCTTGTCGCTGTTCGTACTGGCGGTCGCTCCGCTGGCGGCGCAAGAACCGATCACGATTGATTTCTACTTCCCGACTGCCAGCGCGACCGTCTCCAACCCCGCGTTGGGCGCGAGCATCGAAGATGTGTTCAACCGCTACGCCGAGACGTTTGAAGCCGCCAACCTCGGCATCGATATCAACGTCGTGTACACGGGCAGCTATACCGACACGCGCACCGCGATCCAGACGGAATTGGCGGGCGGCGGCGCGGGTCCCGATGTGGCGGTCATGCTGGCGACGGATTTGTTCAGCTTCATCGAGGACGGCACGATCCTCGCGGCACAAGACTTCATCGACGCGACCGACGATGGCACGGCGTATGTCGAGGACTTCTATCCGGCGTTCCTGCTCAACAGCTACGACGAGAACGGCGTGCTGTGGTCAGTACCGTATCAGCGTTCGACGCCCGTGCTGTACTACAACAAGGAACAATTCGCGCAAGTCGGGCTTGACCCCGAACAACCGCCGCGCAACCGCGAAGAATTGGTCGAATATGCCCAAGCGTTGACGCTGCCCGATGGCGAACGTTGGGGCGTGTGGCTGCCGACGGAAGGCTTCCCGATTTGGTTGTTCTCGGCGTTCATCATCGCGGACGGACAGCACTTCGTCAACGAAAGCCCGTCGGAAGTGTTCTTGAATACACCGCAAACCGAGTCCGCGTTGGACTTCATCAACAGTTTGGGCGGCGAATACGGCGTAGAGCCAACGGGCGCGCTCTCGTGGGGCGATGGTCCGACGATTTTCACCAGCGGACAAGCATCGATGCTGTTCCACACGACGGGCAGCCTGACGCGCATCCTGAACGAAGCGCCATTCGATGTCGGTGTGGCGTTCCTGCCGTCCGGCACGGCGGGCGAAGATGGCACGGGTTACGGCGCGCCGACGGGTGGCGGCAACCTGTATCTGTTCGCCAACAGCACGCCCGAAGAACAAGCGGCGGCGTGGGCGTGGGTCGAGTTTTTGTCGTCACCAGAGATTCAGGCGGACTGGGGCGCGGCAACGGGCTACGTCGCAGCGCGTCAGAGCGCGTGGGAACTCGAACCGCTGGCGTCGCTGGTGGCGGAGCGCCCACAGTACAGCGTCGCGCGCGATCAATTGGCGTTCGCACAGAAGGAATTTTCGTCGTACCGCACGATTGACGTTCAGGGCATCATCAACAGCACGCTCGGCGGTATTTTGAGCGGCGCAGAGACGGATGCAGCGGCGGCGCTGACGACGGCGCAGGAACAGATCGACGGACTGCTGGCGGAATATCAGTAATTTGAGATTGAGGTGGGCGTTCCGGTTGGGACGCCCCTTTTGGTTGTAACCACAAATCAGCCGCAATCCGAGTGTGGTGAATGATATGGATAGGATATACTTGACAAATGATTCCCTGTCCGTATTGCCAAGCACAAGACCACCAGATGAAAGCGGGACGCACAGGCGCGGGCAGCCAACGCTACCGCTGTGGCGTGTGTCAGCGTCGCTACAGTCCGCAGCCGAAGGAACCAGGCTATCCAGAGGCGTTGCGCCACCAAGCAGTACAACTGTACGTGGATGGCAGCAACTACCGACAGGTTGGACGCCAGTTGGGTGTGGATCATGTGACAGTTATGCACTGGGTGCGCGCTCACGTCGCGCGCTTGCCGCCGCCCGTGCCGGACGAACTGCACACCTTCGTCGGGTCGAAAAAAACGTTCTCTAGCTGACGACGTTGGTTGAACGCAGCAGTTGGTGTATTCTTGCTTGGCAGTTGGGCAAGGCACGCGATGAGCGCGTCATGCAGGCGCTTGTGGAGCTACCGCAACGTCGTCTATGCGCACGGTATGTACACGGCGATGCCCGACAAAAGCGAAACCTATCGGGTCGAGGGGGTCAATGCCGAACTGCGCCACTATCTGGCACGCTTGGCACGCCGCTCCCGCTGCTTTTCGCGCACCCTCGCTGCCTTGCGCGTGGCTATCGAGCTGTTCGTCTTTGCCTAGAATCGCCGTCAACGCGACCGTCGCCGTTTTCCGCGCTATCCCGCCCACCTTCGCGATTTTGCTTGTCCATGACCTTCACCACTCCCCACACGAAGCATTGTGCGCGACCCGGCGGGTCGCCACTACGCAAGCCGATTGAACACGCCGTCATGAGCCATCGCTAGGACGGCAGGGTCGCCCACGTCCAAAATATCGATCATGAAATAATCGACGCCCAGATCGACAAATGGTTTCATCTGTTCCACGACTTGCGCGGGCGATCCGACGAAGGCATTGTTGGGCGTCCACTTGCCGCCGCTGCGCGCGACCGCTTCATCCATCGACGCGCCGACCGATACGCGCCCGAACCACGTCAAGCGGATGCTGTCTGGATCGCGCCCCACATCGACGCAGTGTGCCTTTAGCGTGTTCACGCACTCGGTATAGCGGTCAATCGCTGCGTCAGAGATGTTCCACCAATCCGCGAACTTCGCCGCGATGCGCATGGTTTTTTTGCCGCCGCCGCCCACAACAATCGGCGGAATCGGGTTCGGCTTCGGCACGAGATACGCATCGCTGACATGATAGTGCGCGCCTTGATACGAAACGCTGCCGTCGGTTTTCCATAGGCGCGTAATGATTTCCAGCGCTTCTTCCAACTGCGCGACTCGTTCCCCCGGCGTGGGGAAGGCATAGCCATAGCCGCGATACTCGTCCTCTTTCCAGCCCGCGCCGATGCCGAGAATCAGCCGTCCACGCGACAAACTTTGAATCGTCGTCGCCATTTTCGCAAGCAGCGCCGGATTGCGGTAGTTCTGACCCGTAACCATCGTCCCAACCTGCATCGTAGGATAGCGCGATGCGGCATAACTGATCAGCGTCCACGCCTCATGCACTGGGGTATCGCCCCAAAATAGATGATCCGTCGCCCACAGACTTTTGAACGACGGTGGCAGTGTGGGCAGCAGCGCATCGAGTCGTTCGAGCAGTTGATCGGCGGGTTCGGGGATCGGTTCAATCGGAATATTAAAGCCAAATTCGACAGCCATTATTTTCCCTTTTCAACGATGGTTTCATCTCATCCGTGCAGCGCCTAGGCGACGCTTCAACCCGTTCATCTATGTACGTCGAACGAGGAGGACGCCAAAATCGAGTAAATATTTCTGGGCGAAGGCGTTCCACATCGTGGTGTTGTTCGTCAAAGCGGCGCGCTCGCGCAGCATCCCGTCGAAATAACCATGAACGTTTTCCATCAGTCGTTGATTCAAGTCTGCGGGCAGCTTGGCAGCATGTTCGGACAGATACGCGCCCCACTGTGTGAGCATCGATTGAATCGCGGGCTGGAGCGCGCTTTCAGGCGGCAGCGGACGCTTCCCTGAAAACAGCAGTTGGCTCGTACAGCCATGTGTTTGAAACCACTGCTGATAGAAGTCAAGCGGATAATAATCGCCAACATCGTAGGCGAAATCGAAGTAGAGGCGATGATAGCTCATGGCGTCGGGGCGGTTGAGTAGCGTGATACCAAATAAATTGAAATGTCCATCTTGGGCTATGGCGGACAAGCTAAACGGATTCGGAATTTCCATGAGCAAAATGCCGCCAGGGTTCAGCAATGTCAAGAGCGTTTCGAGCGCCTTTGGCACATTCAAGACGTGTTCAATGACATCGATCATCGTGATGATATCGAAGCGTCCGAGTCCGGCGACAAACGCATCATCCAATAAGTCGCCATAAACGGCATTTTCGCTTGATGCGCCGAAATCTTGGAGATTCAAGCGGGCGAGTTGAACGCGCTCATTGTCGAGATCGAAGCCGCGCACGTCGAAGCGGCGCTGTGCGAAGGCGACCAGAAAGCCGCCCAGTCCACAGCCGACATCGAGATAGCGACGGGCGTTCTTGGCGGCGTGCGGCAGCAGCATATCCGCCATTGCCGCGCCGCGTTGATTGGCAGTCATCGCATAGTCAAACCACATTGGGAATGGTTCTGGCAGCGCATGGATATCTTTCAATCGATGCAGTTGGGTGCCGTTCGGCAGCGAATAGGGGTCTTCCCAGCGTTTGAGATATGCCGCTGCAAAACGCTTGCCGATTTTATAGCGCGTCGAGATTTCATCGACCAACGACGCGAAGTGATTGCCAAACCGATTGTTCATACAGGCGCTCTCAACGAATCTTCTCATCTGCCCAATGATCGCCCATTGCGCGCTTGCCGACCGCGAGTCCGCTGCCTTCGCTGACCATGCGCGTCACGTCGGCGCGCTGCAAGGCGGCGGGGTTGAGTTCAATACCGAGTCCCACGCCGTCGGGAATACCGAAAGTACCGTCTGTCGGTGTCGGGGCGAAGTTCGACAGGATCGGGAAATAGGTTCGGTAGAAGGCGCGGCAGCTTTCGACGAAGAAGATATTTGGCAGATGCGCCGCCAAGTGCATACACACGGCATGGCAGACGGGACCCGCGACGTTGTGCAGCACGATGGGTAAGCCGAATGCCTCTGCCATGTTGGCAATCTTGCGCGTCTCGCTGATGCCGCCATTCCAGACCGGATCGGTCATGAGGATTTGCGCGACGTGCTTTTCCATCCATTCGCGCAACTGCCAGCGTGTCAGCAGCAGTTCCGAGCCGACGACGGGAATACTCGTGCGCTGCGCGAACGCCTTGATCTCGTCGGCGTAAACCGCGTGCATCACATCTTCGATGAACAGGATGTTATACGGCTCAAGCGCCCGCGCGATCCGCTCAATGCTGGCGCGATTCCAGCGGAAATGACATTCGATGCCAATCTCCATCGCATTCCCGACGGCATCGCGGATTTGGCGGATCGGTGTCAAGCCGTCCTCGATTTGGTCGAGCGTAATGTATTGTCCGAGCGTTGCCGTGCTGTATTTGTCGAAGGGCCAAATTTTCATCGCCTTGATGCCATCCGCCAGCAGGCTTTTCGCCAGCGCACCCGCGTCGGTGTGCCATGCGGCGTAATCGGGATAGTCTCCAAACCCAATGCACGTATTGTATGCAGGTATGCGCTCACGGACGCGCCCGCCGAGTAATTGGTAGAGCGGCGTGTTGAGCGACTTGCCGAGAATATCCCACAGCGCGATTTCGAGCGCGGACAGCGCGCGCGTTTCTGCGCCGCCGTAGCCGTGATAGAGGATATTGTCCATCACGAAGTGCCACAGCCCCTCGATATCGAGCGCGTTCTGTCCCAAGACGAGCGGCGCAATCGTGCCATGCAGCGCGCCGCGCGAACCGGGAATTTTATCGACCGTCTCGCCAATGCCGACGATGCCTGAGTCAGTGTGGACGCGGACGATCATCAGGCGGGAATATTCTGTCCAAGTGAACGATTCGATGGCGGTGATATTCATACGATTTTGACCGTGTTGTGCAAGGTGCCGATTCCTTCGATATGGATGCTGATTTCATCTTCTGCTGCCAGCGTGAACTCGTTTGGCGGGACGATGCCCGTTCCTGTGAGCAAGATTGTGCCATGCGGAAACGACAGCGCGCGCCCAAGATGCTCGACCAGATCGCGCGGCGTGCGCACAATCCGCGCTGTGGACACTTCACCCGCGAACACGGGTTGCCCGCCGCGCGTAATGGTGATGTGAATGGTTGTGTCGAGCCACGACTCTGACGGCTGAATCAAGATGCCGGGTCCTAACGCGCACGATGCGGTATACATTTTCGCTTGCGGCAGGTACAGCGGGTTCGCGCCCTCGATATCGCGGCTGCTCATGTCGTTGCCGACCGTGAAGCCGACGATTTCTAGCGCCGGATTGATGACGAGTGCCAACTCTGGTTCGGGGACTGACCACGACGCATCGCGCCGAATCCCCACCCGGTCGAACATGCCGACCACATCGCGCCCGCGCGCCTTGAAGAATAATTCTGGACGTTCTGCACCGTAGACGCGCGCATAGACATCGCCGCCGTCGATGGATTCTTCTTGGCGTGCGTTGCGGCTGCGCTCATACGTCACGCCTGCCGCCCATACATCTTGCTCGTCGATGGGGGGCAGCCAATGAGGGTGATTCGGATCGAGATCGCTCTTTAGCGACGCGACGGGCAGTGTATTCGCACTCTGCGCAATCAATCCGCGCATCTCGTCCAACAAACTCGCCGTCGCGCCAATGCTGTAACGCAACCAGCCGCCCAATGTGGAGAAGCGGTCGCTGATATTGTAGATCGTCTCGCCGTCAATCAACCCCAACTGCGCGCCGCTGTCGGGATCGAAGTATCGAATCAAAATCATATCGGCAAACTCCATGTGACCAAGCCGCGTTCATTTCGTTCAGTCGTGAGCAGACCGCGCCCGGTCAAGCTAACGAGGTTGCCGAGCATCCCATAGCTGAAATCTTGATGGACAGGCGGTGTCCATGTCGCCACAGCGGGGCTAATGCGTTCAATCGCATCGCGCAACGTGAACGCCGCGCCCGCGTGCGCCAAATTCATCAGCTTGTGTTCGATGAGGACGCAGAAATCGCGGCTCTCGCGCAAGAACGCGCCGACGTCGCCCGCGCCGCGCTGCACGCGCCAATGGGCAGGGGACATGATTTCAATGTCCATCGCTGCAAGGCGCGCAATCGTCGCCAGATAGGTATCGACTTGACAGTAGGTTGGCGGCATGGTGGGCGTCCAATCGTCCGCGAGGATCGCCGTCCAAATCGCCGCTTCGCCCGAAATCAACGTCTTGCTGCGTGGATCGTAGACGACCAGATGCCCAAAACTGTGACCGGGCGCGTGAATGACTTCGATGTACCAATCGGGACTCAGATAAAAGCGTTCGCCGCCTTCCAGCGTCAGATCGATGGGTGCGCTCAGGCAGTCGGCGCGGATGTCCGCTTTGCCCGCGTCACCATAGCCGATATCGTGATCCTGCTCGAACTGCGCATAGCGTCCGAGAATCAATGCTTCCGTATCTTCGATCCAAGTGCGATCCAAATTGTGACACAGCAAAATCGCGTTCGGCGCATGGCGTTTCATCGGCGCGTTCCCGCCCTGATGATCCACGTCCGAATGGCTGATCAAGATATAGTTCAAGGTTGCGGGATCGAAGCCGATGCTGTGCATATACGGCACGATATCGGCGTCAGGGTTGCCCGCACAGCCCGTATCGATCAGCATGGAGGCGTGTGATCCGATTAGCAGATGCACGTAGACCATCCGATTCGCGCCGAATGTCGCTTTGATCCGATGAATGCCGGGTGCAATTTCCATGTAATAAATCCTTTGCATCTTAATCTTGAGGCTGTTCGCCTTTGACGCTCAAGCCACCATCGACCGTATAGTTCGCGCCTGTGACAAAGCTCGAATCGTCGGAGGCGAGAAAGACAAAGACGTTGGCAACTTCTTCAATCGTACCGACGCGCCCAATGGGGTGCATCATATCGAATTCTTGGCGGATGCGCGTCGGATCGGACTGCGCCGCGACGAAATTGTGCAGCATTGGCGAGTCGATGGTGCCGGGCGCAACGGCGTTCACGCGAATCCCGTCACGCGCGTAATCGGTGGACATAGCGCGGGCGAGGGCGATCAGCGCGCCCTTCGTGGCAGAATACGCAGCGATACCCGGCAAGCCCAGCATCCCCGTCACGCTCGACATGTGGATGATGCTCCCGCGTCCCAACTTCAACATGCCGGGAATGACCGCGCGGCTGACCAAATATGTCCCCTTCAGGTTGACCGCGAGGCAGCGATCAAAATCGGCTGGACTGGTTTCGTGCAAGCGTCCAGAGGGCATGACGGCGGCATTGTTGACCAGCACATCACAAACGCCGAAGCGCAGTCCGAGCTTGGCGACCGCTTCATCGACTTGGCGCGCGTCGGTAACATCGCACGGTAGGGCGACGGCTTGCCCCCCTGCCGCCTCGATTTCCTCAACGACGGTTTCTGGTTGGATGTGCGCGAGATCGATGACGCCGACCTGTGCGCCCTCGGCGGCGAACTTGAGGGCGATGCCGCGTCCGATGCCGCGCGCCGCGCCCGTAACTAAGGCAATTTTTCCGCGTAAACGCATTCTTGATCCTATAAAGACTGAACGACTCACTCAAATTGAGTTATACCATATTGTGTGGCGCGAGCCGACATTTTGAATAGAGAGGACGATATGACAACTGTGACGCTTTCAGAAATTGCTTTACCCGATTTTGGTCTGCCGACGGTCGAGCCGACGATCCCGGCTGACGTCTATACGCGGCGCATCCACGCTGCGCGCGAACGGGCTGCTCATGCCGGTCTCGACGCGCTGATCGTCTACGGCGACCGCGAACACAGCGCGAACATGGCGTATTTGACCGCTTATGATCCGCGTTTTGAAGAAGCCTTGTTCATCCTCGTTCCGGGTCGGACGCCGACGTTGATGGTAGGGAACGAGGGTATGGCATATTCCTATATTTGTCCTGTCCCGATTGATCGTGTGTTGTATCAACCGCTGAGCCTCGTCAGCCAGCCGCGCGAGTCGAGCCAACCACTCGCCGTAATCTTGGCAGATGCGGGCTTGCGCGCCGGAATGCGCATCGGCGTCGCGGGCTGGAAGTATTACACTGCCATCGAAGCGGACGCGCCGGAAACGTGGATCGAAGCGCCCGCGTATCTTGTCGATACGCTGCGCACATTGGGTATGACGGCGGTCAATGCGTCGGCGCTGTTCATGCACCCCTCAGACGGCTTGCGCGCGGTCAACGAGGTCGAGCAGTTGGCGCGCTTCGAGTTCATGGCGACCTACAGTTCGCAGAGCGTGCGCGATGTGATTTTTGGCGTGCAGCCGGGCATGACGGAATTTGAAGTGATCCAATTGATGCGCCTGAACGGCTTGGAACTTTCCGCGCACATCGTTATGAACAGCGGCGATAAGACCCGTTTCGGCTTGTCGAGCGCGTCGCTGCGAAAAATTGCGCGCGGCGAACCGATCTTCGCCAATTTGGCGCTGTGGGGCGCGAACACGGCGCGCGGCGGATTTTTGGTCGAAGCGGCGGCGGAACTGCCCGCAACCATCCGCGATTATGTCGAAAAGTTGATCGCGCCGTACTTCGCGGCGGTTGCAGACTGGTATGAACACATTGGCATCGGCGTGGCGGGCGGCGCTTTGCACGCGATCATTCAGCGACATCTGGACGATCCGTTCTTTGGCGTCACGCTGAATCCGGGACACTTGATCCACATTGATGAGTGGATGAGTTCCCCGATCTACGCTGGATCGACCGAGACGCTGCGTTCCGGCATGGCAATTCAAGTTGACGTGATTCCCGCGACGGGGACAGATTATTTCACCAGCAACATCGAGGACGGAATCGCATTGGCGGATGCCGATTTGCGTGCTGCCTTTGAACAAGGCTACCCCGAAGCATGGGCGCGCATCCAAAAACGGCGCGCTTTCATGCAAGATGCGCTCGGAATCCGGCTGAAACCAGAAGTCTTGCCGTTCTCGAACTTGCCCGCGTATTTGCCGCCATTTTGGTTGTCGCCGCGTATGGCGATGAAAAAGGACTGATGTTTACCGCTCAAGTAACCCTGGATATATAAACGAGAAAAGATTTTCACCGCAGCGAATACAGAGGAGACAGAGGTGAAAAATATGATCTTCTTTCTTTTCTCTGCGTTGCTCTGCGTCCGCTGCGGTGAATATTGCTTTTTTCAAGCGTATTGACCGCTATCGACAGAGGCACAGCATCACGAAACGCGCTGTGCTTCTGTCGATGATGTTTTTTCGCGCGTCCGAATCATCGACACCAGCACGCCCGCGACAATGCACGCGCTGCCGATCCATAATCCGGCGGTCATCGCTTGTCCGAGCAGAATCACGCCGAGCAGCGTCCCGACGAGCGGTTGTGCGAAGAAGAACAGCGACGCCACAGACGCATTGACCAGCGCGAACGCGCGATTCCACATCCACATCGCCGCTGCCGTCGAGACGACGCCCAGATACAGCACACCCAAAATCGTCCCGCCGTCGATCTGTCCGATGGGACGATCTTGGAGTTCGAGCGCCGCCGCTGGCACGGTCAGGAACAGTCCGCCGATCAGCGCGTAGACGCTGACCACGAGCGTATCATGCGCCGTGCTGACCTTGCGCACGAGGACGGAATACAGCCCCCACGTGAGCGCAGCGACGGCGAGCGCCATATCCCCGAAGAACGTTTGCGATGAAAAATCAGCATTGGCGGGGTCGATGATCACGACGACGCCAATGCTCGCCAGTGTGACCGCCGCGATCCGCAGCGGCGTCAGCCGTTCGCGCAAGATCAGCGCCGCGAACAGCAGAATGAACGCGGGCGACGCGCTGGTGATCAGCGCGCCATTGACCGCCGTCGATTTATCCGTGCCGACGAACTGAGCGCCAACGCTGATGCCGAACCCGATCACGCCGACGCCAAGCAAACGCAGCAGATCGCGCCGCGTGAGGGGCGCGTTGTTCGCTTGCCGACGCAGGATTGTGCCGAGAATGGCGACCGCCATCGATAGGCGGATCGTGAGTAAGGTGAAAGGGGGAATGGTTCGCAGAACGATATCGGAAACGACGTACATGCCGCCCCAAATCGCTGCCGCGCCCAAGCCGTAGATTGCGCCGCGCATCGCTAATGACATTGACCGCCTTTGTGAGAAATGATTAAAGAAGCAACGACTTGCCACAAAAATACGCCAATTCTTGCTGGATGCAATATCCAAATATTGCCTTGTTTCGGGTGCGGACGTTATAATTACATGAAAGGGTTGTGAAGTTTGGTCATAAACGCGGCGGAAATCCTATCAAGTTCCGCCGACGAAGAATGAACATAACCCGGTATGGTTGTATTCGGATTGGCAGATTGTAGTGAAAGGGTTTTTGAATGCGTAAAGTTCGTTTCATTCTATTGTTTGCGGTCTTGGCTGTTGCGTTGACCGCTGGCGTGGCGGGCGCACAAGATTCGATGGTGATCAAGATCGCGTCGCAAACGCCGCTGTCGGGTCCCCAGTCGGTGTTGGGCATCAGTATGCGCAATGCCGTCGAGTTGGCGATTGAGCAGTTGTCGGGTCCGCTCACGGAAATGGGCTACAGCATCGAATATGTGCCGTATGATGACCAAGCGACGGCGGATATCGGCGTCTCGAACGCTCAGTTGATCGTCAATGATCCCGCGATTCTCGGCGTGATCGGTCATTTGAACAGCGGCGTCGCCATCCCGTCGTCGGAAGTCTACAACGACAACGATTTGGTGATGGTCTCGCCCGCGAACACCAACCCGCTCGTAACGGATCGCGCTTATCCGACGGTCAATCGCATCTGCGGTCGTGACGACCTCCAAGGACCCACGGCAGCGCGCTTCGCCAGCGAAGAATTGGGCGTGCAGACGGTCTACATTCTGCACGATACCACCGCTTACGGACAGGGCTACGCCGAATTCTTCCGTCAAGAAGCCGAAGCTCTAGGCTTGACCATTCAGGGTTTTGAGGGCACGGAAGAAGCCGCCAATTTCGAAGGCATTCTGCAACCGATTCTCGCGCAAGAGCCAGAGCTGATCCTGTTCGGCGGCATCTACAGCCAGACGGGTATTTTCATTCGCCAAGCGCGCGATGCGGGCTATGAGGGCTTCTTCCTCGGTGGCGACGGCTTCGACTCGTCGGAATTTGCAGAACTGGCGGGCGATGCGGGCGTTGGCACGTATTACACGTCGGTCGCGGCTCCGGCGACAGTTTACCCAGATGCAGCACAGTTCATCGAAGATTACACCGCCATGTTCGACGAGGCACCGCAGCCATTTGCGGCGCAGTCATATGACTCGACGGCGATCCTGTTGGCGGGCATCGAAGCAGCGGTAGAAGCCGCTGGCGAAATGCCGACCCGTGCGGCAGTTGCCGAAGCGGTACGCGCGACGGAAGAATTCGATGGCATCACCGCCACCTACACGTTTGACGACAACGGCGATCCCGAAGTCGGTCTGTACTACGTGATCGAAGTTGCCTCCGCCGATCCGCTGGAATGGAGCAACAACGAAGTGCTGTCTACGCTTGGTCTGCCGTCGCCACTGCTGGCAGCGATGGAAGCGGGCGCGTAACGATATAGGGCGTTCCGTCGAACGCCTGTCGTGTCTGTACGAAGTGGGGGCGTTCAAGTGAACGCCCCTACGATTTGTTGTATCAGTTGCCCTTGTTTCATTCTTGGAAAGGCATCGACGGAATCTATGAGTTCCAATACGTTAACGACGCCCGGCGCTGCCCCTGGCGCGGTGTCGCCCTCATTTTTAGGTGGGCTGCGCCGCAGTTGGTTCTATCGCTTCATCTTGTTTCCGATTGGACAGATGATCGTTTTCATCGCTGGCGCGTCGATCTTGCTGACGGTGCTGGCATATATATTGGCGTTTTTCGTCCCCGTACCGCGTGAAGGCATCATCCTCGCGGATCAAATCTCAAAGCAACTGCCCGGCATGATCATCAGCGGGATCAGCATTGGTTTCGTCTATTCGATGATTGCGCTCGGTTATACGCTGGTCTATGGGGTACTTAAATTTATCAATTTCGCTCACAGCGAAATTTTCATGGTCGGATCGGTCGTTGGCTTCGAGGTCATGACGCGCATTGCTGCTGCGACATCATTGGGCGCGTGGAATCCGGTCTTGTTGATCCTCGTGATCGTCGTTTCGGGGATGCTCGTCAGCGGGACGTTAGCAGTGATTGTGGAGCGCGTCGCCTATCGTCCTCTGCGTGGCGCACCCCGTCTCGTGCCGTTGATCACCGCGATTGGCGTGTCGTTCGTGTTGATCGATGGTACGCGCGCGTTAATGGCGATCACGCGCAACGATTTCAATTTGACGTATCCGATCAACGGTGAAGAAACGAGCTGGCTGACGACACCCATCAATATCGTAATCAACGGCGCGGCAGTTGGCGGGACAAACATCGGTGGTACGGTTTACGAGACGATTACGGCAGATGGCGTCGAATATGACTCCTTCTACGTCGATGAAGTGCTGTTCGATCAATTTTATCTCGGCGGCTTGACGCTCGGCGGCAACGACATGCGCGCCAATCAGATCGGCGTCGTCCTCGCGGGAACGGAAATTCCCGCTGATGGCACTGTGCCGGAAACCGAACGTCCAACCGAAACGCTCGTCGCTGGACAGGCATTGCGTGAGGTTCAGCGCGTCGCCAACGTCGTCAACGTGCGGATCACCTCGATCATCATTGTGATCAGCGCCGTCTTGATGCTGTTGGCGCTCAATTTCTTCGTCAATGGCACGAAATTGGGACGCGGCATTCGCGCGGTGGCGCAAGATCAGGCGACCGCGGGCTTGATGGGTGTGAATGTCAACCGCATGATCTCGCTGACGTTTTTCATCGGTGGGGCGTTCGGCGGGGCAGCGGGCGCACTCTATGGCTTGAACGTTGGCACGGTGACGCCTTACATTGGTTTCATTCCCGGCTTGAAAGCGTTCACAGCCGCGGTCTTGGGTGGGATCGGCAATGTTACGGGCGCGCTGTTGGGCGGGCTGACGTTGGGACTGATCGAGTCGTTCCTCAATGGCGTGTTGGTTTACTTCCCGGCGTTGGGACAGCGTTATACCGATGTGTTCGCGTTCTCCGTATTGATCTTGATCCTGATCTTCCGCCCCAGCGGGCTTTTAGGTGAGCGTGTGGATGAGAAGGTTTAATCATGACGACTCAAACGGCTGCGCCGCAAACGGGCGCATGGGCGACCTTCAAAGCATGGTTGGCGCGACCTGCCATCGCGGGCGCGATTGTCGTGGGCTACGTGATCCTGTCGATTGGATTGGTTGTGACGCTGAATCGCGGGAGTTTGTGGTACCCATTGGCGAACATCTGCGCGTTCCCCCTGTTGGTGATCGCGCCGATTGTCGTGCTGGGGTCGCCGCTGCCCGGACGACTGAAACTGAGCATCATTCTCGGCTTGATCATTGTGATCTTGCCCGTGATCGGCGTATTCAACACGTCATATCTCGAATTGGCGATCCAAATCTCGATCTTTGCCGGACTCGCGCTCGGGCTGAACGTCGTGATTGGGTTCGCGGGCTTGCTCGATCTCGGCTATATCGCGTTCTTCGCTGTTGGCGCGTACTTGTGGGCGATGTTCACGTCGCCGGCTGAGACGATCTTCCAGATCAACGGTTGGCTCGTGCCAGATTGGGCGTTCTTCATCTTCATCCTGCTCGCGGTTGGGGCGGCGGGGCTGGTCGGGATTTTGCTCGGTCTGCCCGTGCTGCGTTTGCGCGGTGACTATTTGGCGATTGTCACGCTCGGATTCGGCGAGATGATCCGTATCTTGGCACGTAACGCCGACCAGCCGATCAACCTGACCAACGGCGCACAAGGGTTACACAACATTGGGCGTCCGCCGCTGCCCGGTTTCGCCGTCGATTTCACCAATGGGGTGGCGGGCGCGTTTGGAATCACGCTCAACAATCCTGATACGGTCGCACGACAGTTGATGTTCTACTTTCTGAGCATTGGACTGTTGTTCATCGTTATTTTGGTGGCGCGACGGCTCGAAAACTCTGCAATTGGGCGCGCGTGGACTGCGATCCGCGAGGATGAAACGGCGGCGATTGCGATGGGCGTGCCGTTAGTACGCATGAAATTGTTGGCGTTTGCGACGGGCGCATCGTTCGCAGGCGCGATTGGCGTGCTGTATGCGGCGAAGCAAACGTTCATCGATCCAAGCAGCTTCGTCTTGATCCAGTCGATTACGATCTTGGCGATGGTCATTGTCGGCGGCATGGGCGGTATTCGCGGCGTGATTTTGGGCGCGATGGTGATCACCCTGCTCGATTTGCACATCCTCGCCAATCTCTCGCTGCAATTGAACGCGCTGCGCAATATCGATTTCGTGATCCCGATCCTCAATTTTCACATCCGCGACTGGCCTTCACAGTTGGAGCCAAGCAAGTATCAGCCGTTCGTGTTTGGCTTGATCCTTGTCTTAATGATGATCTTCCGTCCGGCGGGGCTGCTGCCCGAACCACGCCGAAAGATGGAACTGTTGGCGGAGAAGATCGATCCCACTGCACCGATTACGGGTGAGGTCAAAGCCGTGCCGACTCGCGCGCCGTCGGGTGATTGAAGGAGCCAAAAATGTTATTGAATGTGCAAAATCTCGTCAAATCGTTCGGTGGAATCGCCGCCGTGCGCGATATCAGCGTCGGTATCGAAGATGGCAGCATCAGCTCGATCATCGGGCCCAACGGTGCGGGTAAGACGACGCTGTTCAATCTGCTGACCGGCATCTACAAGCCGGACAAGGGTGCAATCACGTTCGATGGGCAGTCACTGCTCGGTTTGCGCCCCGATCAGGTCAACAAAGCGGGCGTCGCGCGCACGTTCCAAACGATCCGCTTGTTCGCTGGCATGACCGTACTCGAAAACGTGATGGTCGGCACGCATTCGCGCTTGGAATTGTCCCTATGGAAGACACTGTTCCGCACGCCGTCGTTTCGCAAGCAAGAACAGTTTGTCCGCGAACGCGCCAGCGATCTGCTCCGCTTTGTGGGCTTGGGCGGGCGCGGCGACGAAATCAGCCGCAATCTGCCCTATGGCGATCAACGGCGTATCGAGATCGCGCGCGCATTGGCAAGTTCGCCCAAGTTGATTTTGCTCGATGAGCCGACGGCGGGCATGAACCCCAACGAAAGCGATGCGGCGACGGCGTTGTTCCGGCGCGTGCGCGATGAATTGGGCATCACCGTCGTGCTGATCGAACACGATATGCGCGTCGTCATGGAAATCAGCGAACACATCACGGTACTGGACTACGGACAGAAGATCGCCGAAGGCAGCCCCGCCGAGATACGAAGCAACACGCGCGTGATCGAGGCATATTTAGGACGACGCGCGGTCGAGACGAAAGAAGGCACGCATGGCACTGCTTGAACTCGAAGGCTTGCACACGTATTACGGGCATATCCACGCGCTGAAAGGCATTAATCTCAAGGTCGAGCAGGGCGAGATCGTGACGCTGGTCGGCGCGAACGGCGCGGGCAAAAGCACGACCCTGCGCACGATTAGCTGCATGACGCGCGCGCGGCGCGGCAAAGTCATATTGAATGGTAAAGAGATTACAGCGATGAAGCCGCACGAAATCGCCGCGCTCGGTATTGGGCATGTGCCGGAAGGTCGGCGGATTTTCCCGCAGTTGACCGTCCGCGAGAACTTGGAAATGGGCGGTTGGAACGTCAACGACCGTGTGGTGTTCGCGGAACGCATGGAACGCGCATTCGCGTTGTTCCCACGCTTACGAGAACGGGTAACGCAGAAGGGCGGGACTCTCAGCGGTGGCGAACAGCAGATGTTAGCGATTGGGCGGGCGCTGATGAGTGCGCCGACCGTCTTGCTGCTGGACGAGCCGTCAATGGGGCTGGCACCCGTGCTGGTCGAGCAGATTTTCGAGATCATCCAGCGCATTAACGTTGAGAATAAGACGACCATTCTACTCGTCGAGCAGAATGCGCTGATGGCGTTGGAAGTCGCGCATCGCGGTTATGTGCTGCAAACGGGCGAGGTCGTGTTGACCGATAACGCCGCTGCGCTGATGAGCAACGAGATGGTCAAGAAAGTCTACTTAGGCGAGAATTGATGCGTTTACGATGATGTGTGCGCTCAAAACATTCATCCGCGAGTCGCCGCTGAAGCCCGCGTATATGTGGGCAGCGAACCGCTGGCGTGGCGTGAAACGGTTATTCGCCTATCCCGACACCGCTGCCGTTGGTCGCGTCGATTATGACGATTATTGGGATAAGAAAGCGTCGTCCGGTTTAGGCATGCTCTCACCGTGGCGCTTGAAGCGGGCAAAAGTCTTCGCGTCATTGGTCGCCGCGGGGGATCATGTGCTTGATCTCGGTGTGGGGGATGGCGCGCTGCTCCGCTACATCATCGATCAGTGCGGCGTCCAAGGATTCGGGCTGGATGTCTCGCCAAAAGCCGTTGAATTTTGCCGCGCCAACGGTTTGGATGTGCGGCTGGCGGACATCAACAAGCCAGTCGCTGTCTATATGCGTGAGCAGTTCGGTGACGCGATGTTCGACTACATCATCTTGTCGGAAATCATCGAACATCTGCCTGATCCAGAATCGATGCTGCGCGATTTGCAACCGTTCGTCCGCAAAGGGTTCATCGTATCGATCCCGAACACGGGTTTTCATCAACATCGACTGCGGCTGTTGTTCGGCAAGTTTCCGCTGCAATGGGTGGTCACGCCCGGCGAACATCTGCGTTATTGGACGCGCGCTGATTTTCACTGGTGGGCGCGCCAATTGGGCTATCACATCGCGCGCGAAGTGCCGTATCAGGGGACGCCGCTGTTGAAAAGCGCACTACCGGGCTTGTTCGCGGCGGCTTTCGTCTTTGAATTGCATGTGCTGCGCGATTCGCACTAGCGGCGCATACGCGGATCGCTGAGATCGCGCAAGCCGTCCCCGATGAAATTGAACGCGATCACCAATGTGGAGATCGCCAAGCCCGGAAACAGCCACGTCCACCATTGATCGAATAGGTCAATCCCCGTCGAGACCATGCGCCCCCACTCGGGCGACGTTGGTTCAGCGCCCAAGCCGAGAAAACTTAGCCCTGCGAACGTCAAAATCGCGTTGCCGATATCGACCGTCGTCATGACGAGGGCGGGTGCGATGCAGTTGGGCAAAATCACGCGCCACAGAATGTACGATCCGGGCGCGCCGATGCAGCGGGCTGACTCGATGAACTCTTTTGACTTCATCGACAGCACCAGTCCGCGCATCAAGCGCGCATAGGGGGGCCACCACACGACCACGAGCGCGATGATGGCATTCTTCATGTCGGGTCCGAGCGCCGCTGTGACCGCCATCGCTAGGATGATCGTCGGAAACGCCATGAACAACTCGGTCACGCGCATGAGCGCCTCGTCCCAAGCGCCACCGGCATAACCCGCAATCGCGCCAACGGTGATGCCGATCACACTGCCGATCACGATCACCAAAATTCCGGCGGGGATGGTGATGCGTCCCCCATACATCACGCGCGAGAACACATCGCGTCCAAGTTCGTCTGTCCCCCACGGATGCAGCTCGCCCGGCGGCTGGACACGGTTGGGGATGTCTTGTGCCAGCGGCGCATAGGGCGCGATTTGCGGCGCAAACACAGCCGCCAGCACCCAAAACGCGATGACCACTGTGCCGATGACGACCAGCGGAAAGCGGCGCGCGAAACCCGCGAAGGCGCTGCGCCTAGCTCGCGCGGATGCGCGGATCGATGAAGTAGTAGAGGACATCGACAACCAGATTCACGATCAAGTAAATGAACGCGATCAACAGGCTGACGCCCATGATCGCGGGGAAGTCTTGTGAGGTAGACGCGCGAAACATATAGCGCCCGATGCCCGGAAAGGCAAAAATCGATTCGGTGAGTACCGCGCCGGAGAGCAGATTGCCATACGACAAGCCGATTACGGTGACAATCGGCATCCAAGCGTTCGCCAGCGCGTGCTTGAGAACGACAACTCGTTCGCGCAGCCCCTTCGCGCGCGCGGTACGCAGATAATCCATGCCGAGAATGTCGAGCAGGGACGAGCGCGTAACGCGGCTGATCAGCCCCGCCATGTAGATGCCCAACACCAAGCCGGGCAAGATTAAATGGGAGAGCGCATTCCAAAACGTATCCCATCGTCCGGCGATCAAGCTGTCGATGGTGAAGAAGCCAGTTACGAACGGCGGATCGCTCATGCGCACATTCAGTCGTCCGGGTCCCGGCACGAGTCCGAGTTCCAGATGAAAGATCGTCAGCCCGATTAACGCCAGCACGAACACGGGAAAGCTGATGCCGATCAAGCTCAGCGTGCGCGCGATGAAATCGATGGGTTTATTGTGCCACACTGCCGAGACGATGCCTGTCACCAGTCCAATCAACACGCCGAAAAACGTGGCAACCGTTGCCAGTTCAATCGTGGCGGGCAAGAAGCGCGCGATATCGTCCGCGATGGGCTGGCGCGTCTTGATCGACACGCCGAGATCGCCTTGCAGTAGATTGCCGAGATAGGTCAAGTACTGCTCGACGGGTGATTTGTCCAAACCCCACTTGGCGCGGAACGCGGCGACCAATTCCGCATTATTCAGTTGGCTTTGCGGCAGATTGGCGTTGATCGGGTCAGCGGGAACGGCGTTGGCAATCAGGAACGAAACCAGCGTGATCCCCAGCAGCAGCGGCAGCGCCACGATCAAACGGCGTAACACGTAGATGGATAGGGACATAGGTGTATTCCATGCGGGTCATTGTAGTGACATAACGTGCCATGCGCGAAAACATGATCGAGTGGGGCGTTCGCTTGAACGCCCCACTCGATTGATGTGATTGGATGCGAAACTACATTGTGCGGTTCAACAGCGACAGGTCAAGCAGCCACTGCGGATGCCACAGGTAGCCGCCAATGTCAGCGCGGAACGCTGTTTGGACATTGGGTTGCAAGAACGGCGCGAAGGGTCCCGATTGTTGCAGCGCCTCTTGGATCGCGGTGAAGACTTCGACACGTCCAGCCGGATCCGTTTCGGTTTGGGCGCGTTCGACCAGCGCCACCAGTTCAGGATCAGCGTTCTCGCTCGTCCAGCGCGTGCGCTCACCGCCGACTTTGCCATTCGGTGCGAACGACAGCACATCGATGGGATCGAGGAAGTCGGGACCCCAGAACCAATAGGCGAATCCCTGATTGCCCGCGCGGTATTGTTCGAGCGACACTTGCAGTTCGCCTGGATTGAGTGTGACGACGATGCCGACTTCCGCCAAGTCCGCTTGAATCTTCTGCGCGTTGGTCTCCATGTTCACGCCTTGAAACGAGAAGATCGGGTAGTCGAGTGTCACCTCGAAGCCATCGGGATAACCCGCTTCGGTCAACAGTTCGCGCGCGCGAACTAGATCGCGGACGAACGCTTGATCCGCGCCCAGCGCGGTCGCCTGTCCAATCGCCATGGGCGATGCGGGCGTGACGCCGCCCCACAGCGCGGCATAGCCGGCGTAGTCGAGCGCGTAGCGGACGGCAAGCTGCACCGTCGGGTTGGACATGGGTCCGCCGATTTCGGTATCCGCGTTCATCAGCAGGAAGTGAACGATGTTGCCCGCGCCGCGATAGATCGTCAGATCGGAATTGCCTTCCAAGTCCGCGATCTGATCCGACGTGAGATCGAGTGCGATGTCGATTTCGCCCGATTCCAGCGCGACTTTTTGCGTGGCGGCTTCGGGGATGTTGGTGATGATGATGCGGTCGAAATACGGCGCATCGCCCCAGTAATTTTCGTTGCGGACGAGGACGGTTTCGACTTGAAAGTCCCACGATTCGAGGACATATGGACCCGAACCCGCCGATGTGCTGTTCAAATAGGACTCGGCAGTGTCATCGGTTTCACCCGTGCCGCCATTTGCCATGACTTCATCGGCATTGGTGACAGCGAAAACGTTGCTGGTCAGGTTCGCCAAGAACGCCGGATTGACGACGGCGAGCGTGATCACGACTGTAGTGGCATCCGACGCTTCGACCGACACGATATCGGCAGCGAGGAATGACGGCGTTCCCTGCACATTTTTCAAGCGATTGAATGAGTAGACAACATCATCGGCGGTCATCGCATCGCCGTTGGCGAACATGACGCCTTCGCGCAGCATGAAGGTGTAGGTCAAGCTATCATCCGAAACTGACCACTCAGTCGCCAAGCGCGGATCGATGGATGAGGCATCGGCATCGGGGAAGGTGACGAGCGTATCGTAGGTGACTTGGTTGATGATACTGGTGGTTTGTGTATACCCGTGCGCCGGATCGAGCGAATCGGTGGCTTCGGCGTGTCCGACGACCAAAATGGCTTCGTCCTGCGCGCCAGCGATGCCGACGGTCAACAACGCCAAGATGAGCGCGACGCTCAACAACAGTCGTTTCATCGTTCCTGTACTCCCAATGTCATTAAAAGGTGTGGGGTGGTGAATATTACAGATTTTAACGTGTTCGCTGTAATCGTCAAGCGATTGGCATGATGGATTAGATTGGATTCTGGCGTGGAGTGCGGCGGCGCGTTATGGTTGTGTCCATCAGCCTACATTACAATTCAGGACAATGCTCATGACAGCTTATTTGGAACGACTGCGACGCTTTCAATCGCTGCTCGATGCGGATGTCGCCTTTTTCTCCACTTCCTCCGACCTCGAATATCTAACGGGCGTCCCACGCGATATTCCTAACTTCGGACGCACGATCCATCCCGGCGCATGGCTAGAGGGCGTGTGGATCGCGCCGAACAAGCCCGCCGTGCTGACGCTGCCGCGCATGTCGGCGGAGTTCGGCGGAATGGGCGAGAACGCGGAGATTGAAGTGCGCGTATTGGGCGATTGGGACGATCCTTCGGCGCTCGTGCGCGATATTCTGGTCGGCTTCGGGCTGCCCGCCAATCCGCGCATCGCCATTGGCGAGACGGCAGAGGCGGAAACGGCGATCCACTTGCAGCACATTGTCCCGGACGCGCATTTTGTCTCTGCGACGGCGATTCTGCGTCAACTGCGTGTGGTGAAGTCCGCCGAAGAAATCGAGACGATGCGTGTGGCAGGTGCGATCACAGAGGCAGCCTTCGCGGAAGTACTCAAGCAGCTCAAGATTGGCATGACCGAACTCGATATCATCGCGGAAGTGGACTATCAGATGAAGCGGCACGGTTCGCTTGGGGCGACCTTCACCACATCGCTCTACAATTCGGGTCCGAATCATCCGCTGCTGCACGGAAAACGCCTTGAATCGTGGAAACGACCGATCATGGCGAACACATCGGTCTTGTTCGATTTCGGCGCGAGCCACGACGGGCTGTGCTACGACTATGGGCGCACCGTGTCATTCGGCGCGCCGAGCGCAGAACAACAGCGCGTCTATGACCTGATCATGGCGTCGCAGCGCGCGGGGATTGCCGCGCTCAAGGCGGGCGCAGCGACCTGTGAACAAGTGGATGCGGTCGCGCGTGGGGTGATCGCGGACGCGGGCTACGGTGCGGCGTTCCGTCATCGGTTGGGACACGGTATCGGTTGGGATGTGCATGAGCCGCCGTTCTTGACCAAAGGGAGCGATATCGTGCTGCAAGAGGGGATGATGTTCACCATCGAGCCGAGTATCATGCAGGACAACAGCTTTTCGGCGCGTGTCGAAGATGTGGTTGTGGCACGTCCCGGCGGCGGCGAACCGCTCACGAACGGCTATCAGTCGCTCATTGTCGTGGAGTAAGCGAGATGCGCCAAAATATTTCATCCGGCACGCCGTGGGAAGCCATTGTCGGTTACTCGCGTGCTGTGCGGGTCGGGAATCAGGTGTTCGTATCGGGTACGACTGCCAGCGATGAGCATGGAAATGTGATTGGCGTTGGTGATCCTTACGAACAAGCGATGTATATCTTGCAGAAGATTGAACGCGCGCTGCACGAGGCGGGCGCGACCATGGCGGATGTCGTGCGCACGCGGATTTTCGTTGTCAACATTGATGATTGGCAGAAGATTGGACACGCGCATGTCCAATTCTTCGCGGGGGTGCGTCCGGTGAACTCGATGGTCGAGATCAGCCGCTTGGTCAACCCCGATCATCTGCTCGAAATCGAAGTCGATGCCGTGATCGGCGCGGGATCGTAGGGGCGCGCCGCTGGTACGCCCGATCTTGGACATAAATTGAAATTCAGCCTGCGTTTCAACAACGATTTGCCCGTCGCGGACTACATCCGCTTGGCGCAAGCCGCCGAGTCTGCCGGATTCGATCAATTTTGGGTCAGCCACGATTTATTCATGCGTGGTGCATTTGTGATCCTGACCGCGATTGCTGCGCATACCTCCAAAATCGAAATCGGGACGTGCGTGGTCAATCCGTATAGCATGAACCCCGCCGAAATCGCCATGCACGCTGCCGCACTGGATGAATACTGCGGCGGACGCTTCAATCTCGGCATTTCGGCGGGCGCGGGCGATTTTCTCGGCTGGATCGGTATCGAGCAGGACAAACCGTTGACTGCGACGCTCGAAGCCATCCGCGCGATCAATACGCTGCTGTCCGGCGAACCCGCCGCGCTGGACGGACAATGCTTACACTGGACGAATGAGGCGTATTTGCGCTTCACGCCGCGCCGCCGGATTCCCATTTATCTCGGCGCGATGAGTCCGAATATGCTGCGCGCCGTTGGGGAAATCGCGGATGGTGGGCTGCCGCTGTTGTTTCCACCGGAACATTACGAGACGGTCATGCCGTATATCCGCGAAGGCGTGGCGAAGGCTGGGCGCGATCTCGCGGCGGTGGATGTGGCGGCGTGCATCTGGTGTTCGCTGGCAGATGACCGCACCGCCGCTGAAGATGTGTTGCGCGGCAAGATCGCATATTATGGACATACGCTCAGTCCGCTGATTCTGGCGCGTTTGGGCGTGGATCGCACCGAGTTCGACCCGATTCAGCAGGCGATCATGGTCGAACGCGACGAAGCGAAGGCGAAAGCGTTGGTCACGGACGCGATGCTGCAAATCGGCATCGTCGGCACAACGCGCGACGTGATCGCACGCCTGGAAAAATTGGTGAGCATGGGCGCGCAGCATTTGAGTTTTGGACCTCCGTTGGGCGTCGATCCGCTGGCGGCGATTGCGGCATTGGGGCGCGACGTGCTGCCTCACTTTCGGGGCAAAGGCGCATGAAATTCGACTTGTACGATCTGCGCGTCACGGTTGAACGCATCGAAGGGCGCTCTGTCTGCGGCTTGCAGCCCGGCGATTATTTTGAACTCACGGAAAGCAACCGCTTACGCATACCAGCGGATAAACACTTCTGCATCTACGCGCTGTCCGCCGTCTTGCCACTCTTGGCGGCGAAACAGCGCGAATTGAGCGCGGGCGATTGGATGGCGTCCGACTCGCTGATCGCGTGTCCCGACCCGGACGAACGGTTGATCATGCGCGTCGAGCGCATCGGCAAGCGGACGCTAGAGAGTGACGATCTGACATGACCCGCGAAGTCAGCATCGCCTTTCAGACCGACAAGACACCCGCGCGCTATATCGCGCTGGCAAAACAGGTCGCCCAGTACGATTTTGACACGGTGAGTGTCTACTGCGATGCGCCGTATCATCCGAGCTTCACGCCGCTGGCGCTGATGGCACCCCATCTTCCGCGCGCGCGGATCGGCGCGGCAGCCGTTGCTCCGGCACGCATCCATCCCATCGACATGGCGGCGGAGATCGCGCTGTTGTCGGGCATGGCGGCGGGCGGCGTGTATTTGGGCATCGCGCGCGGGGCGTGGTTGGCGGATCACGGCATCCACGAGTCGAAAACGCCGATTCAAGCGATCCGCGAAGCCGTCGCCATCGTGCGTTATCTGCTGTCCGGCGCATTGGGCGGCTACGATGGGGATGTCTATACGCTTGCGCCGCACGTTCGTGCGCCGTATCCGCTGCCGGACGCGCCGATTCCGATCATGATTGGCTCGTGGGGGGCGAAGTTATGCGGATTGGCGGGTGAAATCGCGGATGAAGTCAAAGTCGGCGGCTCTGCCAATCCCGATGTTGTCGCCGTAATCGCCTCATACATCACAGCGGGCGAACGGGCGGCGGGGCGTGTGCAGGGGACGGTCGGCGTCTGTCTGGGCGCGGTCACGGTCGTGGATGTGGATCGAGAGGCGGCGCGGGCGTTGGCGCGGCGCAAGGTGGCGCTGTATCTGCCCGTATGCGCGCCGCTCGATCCGACGATCAGCGTTGATCCTGACCTGATGGCGCGCGTGCAAGCGCACGTCAACGCGGGCGACGAGGACGCCGCCGCGCGGCTGATCAGCGATGATTTGCTCGAAAAGTTCGCGTTCGCGGGTGATCCGAACGACATCATCCGTCAAGCGGAGGCGATCTTCGCGGCGGGCGCGCGGCGCGTCGAATTTGGGACGCCACATGGCACACCGTCGGAGAATGGAATCGATTTGTTGGGTAAAATCGTGGCTCCAGCCTTAAAGCAAAAATAATCCATCCAGAGATGCAGAGGCACAAAGAGAAAAACATGAGCCACTTGTTTGACCCGCTCACTATTCGCAGTGTGACACTGCGTAACCGGATTGGCGTCTCGCCCATGTGCCAATATAGCTGCGAAAACGGCATGGCGACCGATTGGCATCTCGTCCATCTGGGATCGCGCGCGGTTGGCGGCGCGGCGCTGGTGATCACGGAGGGGACGGCGGTCGAGGCGCGCGGGCGGATCGCGCGCGAGGATTTGGGCATTTGGAACGATGCGCACATCGAGCCGTTGGCACGGATTACGGCATTCATGCGCACGCACGGCGCAGTACCCGGTATCCAATTGGCGCACGCCGGACGTAAAGCCAGCACCTATCGCCCGTGGGACACGCGGCGCGGTGTCGTGCCGGAAAGCGATGGCGGCTGGGCGGTCGTCGCGCCGAGTGCGATCCCGTTCTCGGACAGTTATGGCTTGCCCCATGAACTGACGCCCGTGCAGATCGCTGGAATCATCGACTCGTTCAAAACGGCGGCGGCACGCGCGTATAAGGCGGGTTTCCAGTGGATCGAAGTTCACGCCGCGCATGGGTATCTGATCCACGAATTTCTGTCCCCGCTCTCGAATACGCGCACGGATAGCTATGGCGGGAGCTTCGAGAATCGCACACGGCTGATGATCAAAATCGTTCGCGCGATCCGCGAGGTGTGGGCAGAGTCGCTGCCATTGACGGTGCGCTTATCGTGTACCGATTGGGTAGACGGCGGTTGGAACATTGACGAAACGGTTCAACTCGCCAAACTGCTCAAGCATGAGGGCGTCGATCTGATCGATTGTAGTTCCGGCGGCTTATCTTCCGCGCAGAAAATCCCGACGGGTGCGGGTTATCAAGTCCCATTTGCGGAGCGCGTGCGCCGCGAAGCGAACGTCGCCACCGCCGCCGTTGGACTGATCACCGCGCCCGCGCACGCCGACGAGATCATCCGTAACGAGCGCGCCGACATGGTGTATTTGGCGCGCGAACTACTGCGCGATCCGTACTGGGCGACGCACGCTGCGGTCGCACTCGGACACCAAGACGCGATGAACGTACCTTCGCAGTATTTGCGTGGCTATTGATCCCCACTTCCTAAATCAGTGTTACACTTTGCGCTTTGTACCGAATTGCACAAGAGGGGGAGCGATTGAAAACGGCGCTGTTCGTGTGGGGCGGCTGGGAAGGACATCAGCCGCAAGCGTGCGCGGAATTGTTCGCAGGGCTGATGCGCGATGCAGGCTATGAGGTCGAAGTTACGAACGATCTGAATGCGTTCGCGGATGCCGAAAAACTGGCGCCGCTCGATCTGATTGTGCCAGTTGTGACGATGAGTACGATCACACCAGAGCAGGAAAAGGGTCTGTTGGCGGCGGTACATGCTGGTGTCGGAATTGGCGGCTGGCATGGCGGCATGGGCGACTCGTTCCGTAACAACACCGAATATCAATTCATGGTCGGCGGACAATGGGTCGCGCATCCCGGCAACATCATCGATTACCGCGTGAACATCACCGTTCAGGACGATCCGATCACCGATGGGATCGCGGATTTTGCCATGCACTCGGAGCAGTATTATATGCACACCGATCCGGCGAATCGCGTGCTGGCGACGACAACCTTCACGGGCGATCATGCCGCTTGGATTGCAGGCGCGGTTGTTCCTGTCGTCTGGACGAAAGCATATGGGGCGGGGCGGGTGTTCTACTGTTCGTTGGGGCATCAAGTGGCAGATTTCGATGTGCCGGAGGCGCGTGAGATCGTCCGGCGCGGCTTATTGTGGGCGACAAGGTGAGCAACATGGCAGAACTCGTCAAAGTTGGGGTGATCGGCTGCGGCAATATCAGCGGGATTTATTTGCAAAATGGCAGCCGGTTTGGACATACCGAGATCGTCGCGTGTGCGGATATGGTGATCGAGCGCGCCGAGGCGAAAGCGGCGGAATATGGGATCAAGGCATACAGCGTCGAGCAACTGCTGGCTGATCCCGACATCGAGATCGTGATCAATCTGACGATTCCGGCGGCGCACGGCGATATTGCGTTGAAGGCGTTGGCGGCGGGCAAGCACATTTACAACGAGAAGCCGCTGGCGATCCGCCGCGAAGATGCGCAAGCGATGCTGGCGTTGGGGCGCGAGAAAAACCTGCGCGTGGGCGGCGCGCCGGATACGTTTTTGGGCGCGGGGCTGCAAACGTGCCGCAAGTTGATCGATGAGGGTGCGATTGGCACGCCCATCGCGGCGACGGCGTTCATGATCAGTCACGGACCCGAAAGCTGGCATCCTGACCCAGAATTTTTCTACAAAGTGGGCGCGGGTCCCGTGTTCGACATGGCACCGTACTACCTCACGGCGCTGACTACGCTTATCGGGGGCGTGAAAGCGGTCACGGCAGCTACTCGTATCAGTTTTCCCGAACGCCTGATCACCAGCCAGCCGAAATATGGACAGCGGATCGTGGTGGATGTGCCGACGCACGTCAGCGCGTCGTTGGAGTTGGATAATGGTGGCGGCGTGTGCCTCGCCACGATGATCATGACCTTCGACGTGTGGGCGGCAGCGCTGCCACGCATCGAAATTTATGGTTCGGAAGGCACGTTGAGCGTTCCCGATCCCAATACCTTTGGCGGGCCCGTCCGGCTGTTCCGTGCCGGTACCCACGAAGGCGAAGATGTCGAGTTAATCGCGGGCTATCCACAGAACAGTCGCGGCTTGGGCGTCGCGGACATGGGACGCGCCATCCGCGCGGGCGGATCGCATCGTGCGGATGGTGGGCTGACGTATCACGTCTTGGATGCGATGCACGCGCTGCATGAATCGGGCGAACGCGGCGCGCGCGTAACGCTGGACAGCGGCGTTGAACGCCCGGTACAGTTGGATGTAAGTGAATTTATCGCCTGATAAAACGGACGGGCGTTCTCTGTGAACGCCCATCTTTCACTTAGGAATTGACTTTTGCCACAAACAGGTTCAAGAGTTTGGTTGCCCGAGTCGGGTTGTCGGTGAAAAACGTGCCTTGATTGGACGGATCGAGTAAATCGTTAAAGCCTTCAAGCGAATGCGTCTCGACTTCATGGAGATTCTTGAAGCCCATGCTCCATTCATGAAATGCGCGCGCTTCGATTTGCTCGCGTGCCACCAGTAGGACTTTGCCATGGCGGCTGTCTTGGCGGATTTTGTTGTAAATGATGTTCACGTCGGATTCTTCGCCTTCGAGTGCCTGAATGAAGTATCCCCCGCCGTAAAGCAGCATTCCGGTGATATTTCTTTCGGTGTTGTTACTACGAGCGGATTTCAGAATATCGATTAAATCATTGTCAGTCATCGGGCGCGATTCGCTGCTAACGTAGGTCAACGCAATGAGCGGCATTGTATGTCTCCTGAGTCGCTACCAAACAATCATCACAAGACATTATACATAGTTACGCTGCTTTGATTCAATTGTAATAATCGTAAAGGCTTGATTAAGCGTTTGTCGAAACTCAACACAAAAACAGGTACACTTGCTCGTCATGGGACGATGCAACACCTGACCACCAAAGGATGTTGAAAATGGCACTGCGCGTTACGGTTTGGAACGAAGGACGGCACGAGAAGAAAAATGCCGCCATTGGGGCTATTTACCCCGATGGAATGCACGGGGCAATCGCTGCGGGGCTGCGCGCTGAGGGCTTCGATGTGCGCACGGCGACGCAAGATGAACCGGAACATGGCTTGACCGAAGCGGTCTTGAACGAGACTGACGTTCTGACGTGGTGGGGACACCTCGCGCATGAGGAAGTCGATGATGCGATTGTCGCGCGCGTGCATCAGCGTGTGTTGGAGGGCATGGGGATCATCATTCTGCACTCTGCGCATTTCTCGAAGATTTTCAAGCGGCTGATGGGGACGACCTGCAATCTGAAATGGCGCGAAATCGGTGAAAAAGAGCGCGTCTGGGTCGTCAACCCGGCGCATCCTATCGCGGAAGGGCTGCCGGATCACTTCGAGATTCCGGCGTCGGAGATGTACGGGGAACCGTTCGGCATCCCCGAACCTGACAGCCTTGTCACCGTGAGTTGGTATGCAGGCGGCGAAGTGTTCCGTTCGGGCTGCTGCTACTATCGCGGACAGGGCAAGCTGTTCTACTTCAGCCCCGGACACGAGACGTACCCGATCTACAAGCATCCGATGGTGATGAAAGTGATTGCCAACGGAGTCCGTTGGGCAGCGCCGACGCCGAACACACCGAAAATCACCGTCGAGAATCGTCCGCAGCCGCTCGAAGATATCAAGCCGGAGTAGGTATGGAAGCAGCGGAATTGCAAGCCGCCCTCGACTTCGCGGCAGACGCGGTATGGCGCGCGGGGCGGCTGACGCTTGGCTATTTTCAGACCGGCATCGCCGTCGAGCGCAAAGGCGATAACAGCCCCGTTACGGCGGCGGATAAAGCGTCTGAGAAGCTGTTTCGGGAGTTGATCGCGCGCGCCTATCCTGATGATGGCATCATCGGGGAGGAATTTGGCGAACAGCCGGGTCGTTCCGGGCGAACGTGGATCATTGATCCCATCGACGGGACAAAATCGTTCGTCTGCGGGGTGCCGTTGTATGGCTGCTTGCTTGGATTGAGCGACGGGACGAGTCCGCTGGTTGGCGCGGCGTACTATCCGGCGCTCGATGAGTTGATCTATGCCGGGCAGGGCTTGGGCGCGTGGTGGAACGGACGCCGCGCCAGTGTCTCGAAAGTGGACAAATTGTCCGATGCGGTCTTGCTATCGAGCGAGTACAAACAGACGTTTGAAGCGCGGCTGCCCTTGTTTCATCGGCTCGTGGACGCGACCTATATCCAGCGGACATGGGGCGACTCGTATGGCTATTTGCTCGTAGCGACGGGGCGCGCGGACATCATGATCGACCCGCTCATGTGGTTGTGGGACTGTGCGCCGTTCCAAGTCATTCTCGAAGAAGCGGGCGGCACGTTCACCGATTGGAAGGGCAAGCCCACGATTTACGCGAGCGAGTCGGTGGCGACCAATGGCGTGTTGTTCAATGCGGTGATGGGATTGATCAACGAATGACAATCGTGACGCGCGAACAGTGGACAGCATGGTATAAAGCGGCGCGCCCACGCACGCTGACGGCGACGTATGTCCCGCTCGGCGTGGCGGCGGCGGTGGCGCTGCGCGATGGGGTGTTCGAGCCTGTCCGGTTCGCGCTATCGTTGAGCGCGGCGCTCTTGCTGCAAATCGCCGCGAATCTGATCAACGAATATTTTGATTTCAAGCGCGGCGCGGAAGATTTGAAGCAAGCCGGACAAGGGATGATCCTCAAGTCCGGCTTGCTCACGCCGCGTCAAGTGCTGATCGGCGCGGTGGTTACGCTCGTGGCGGGCGCGCTAATCGGGCTGTTCCTGCTGACGCAGAGCGGTTGGCTCTTGTTGTGGATCGGACTTGGCGGCGTGTTCGTGGTGGTGACGTACACGGCGGGCCCCTTTCCACTGGCGTATAACGGTTTGGGCGAAGTCGCTGTATTCATCTTCATGGGCCCCTTGATGGTACTTGGCGCTTATTATGTGATGGCGCGCGAATTCGCGTGGACGCCCGTGCTGGCGGGCATTCCGATTGGCTTCATGGTCGCGGCGATCCTGCACGCCAACAATGTCCGCGACATGGACGCGGATCGCGCCGTCAACAAGCGCACGTTGGCGCTGCTGTTGGGGTTGCGCGCGGCGCGCATCGAATACATTGTGCTGGTCGGCGGCGCGTATGTCGCGGTCATCGCGCTGATCCTCGCGGGGATCATGCCGATCACGGCGCTGCTGGTCGGTGTGACGCTGCCCGAAGCGGCGCGGCTGATTCGTATCATCACGACCAGCCGCGATACGATGCTGCTGCACCAAGCGCAGGGGCGGACGGCGAAGCTGCATGGACAGTTTGGGCTGTGGTTGGTAGTCGGGTGGGGAATCGGGTTGGTGTTGGCGCGGTTGAGTGTTGCGGTGTAGCCAATGCCTTTATGCCGATTTTCTTTTGTCGATTCTAGAATAACCTGAGTTTTGGATCGCTTCACCTCACCCCCCAACCCCCTCTCCATGCAATGGAGAGGGGGTTGGGGGGTGAGGTGAACGCTTTAGAGCCTATCCAAGCCCGTGATTAGCGCGACCTTGTTGGAGCGTCGATTCGACATGTGTGCATCCATTTGACGAAGGACACAAAGGCAAGAAGAAATGTTCTTCTCCCTTTGTCTCCCTCGCGGATCATTTAGTTTTGCGCCTCACGCAGCATTCGCAGCGTCGTTTCTGCCAGCACCGCCGCGCCGACCTTGAACGACCCTTCATCGAGATCGAACAGTGGATTGTGATGCGGGCGATCCACGTCGTCTTTCTTCGCGCCGAGCAGGAACATCGCGCCCGGTGCGGCGCGCGTCATAAAGCTAAAATCTTCGCCGCCCATCGACGGTTCGTCATTAATCAAGACATCGCTGCCGATGATGTCCGTTGCGACCGTCCGAATCATGTCCGTCACACCGATATCGTTCAGGATCGATGGGCAGCCTTTTTCGATGCGCAGCGCGTAATCGCCGCCAAGCGCGCGCGCCACGCCGAGCGCCATCTCGACTTCGCGCCACAAGCCTTCGCGCGTCTCGTCGTCGTAGCTGCGGAGCGTGCCGCTGAGCGTGACCTCATTCGGAATGACGTTCTCGGCGATGCCGCCGTGTACCGAGCCGATGGTCGCAATCATGGGGCGTACCGGGCTGATTCGCCGCGCGCGGATGCCATGAAAAGCGTTGATGAACTGTGCGAGGATGAAGATCGGATCGACGCCCGTGTGCGGCGACGCAGCATGACAGCCTTTGCCGATGATCGTGGCGAAGAAGTTATCGACTGCCGCCGATGTGTGACCGGACTCGATGGCAATTTTGCCCGCGGGAAGTTCGCTGGCAACGTGCAGCGCGATCACGCGATCCACGCCGTTCATGATGCCCTCGTCCATCATCCGCTGCGCGCCGCTTTTGCCCTCGTCATCCGCCGCTTCTTCGCACGGTTGGAAGAACAAGCGGATTTGCCCGGCGGGGCGGTCGGGCATGTCGGTCAGCATCCGCGCGACGCCCAACAGGATTGCAGTGTGCGCGTCGTGTCCGCAAGCGTGCATCACGCCTGCGTTCTCGGACGCATATGAAACGGCGTTCGCCTCGATAATCGGCAGCGCGTCCATATCTGCGCGGATGCCGACGACGGGACCCCCATCGCCAATCACGCCGACAACGCCCGTCTTGCCCACGCCCGTTGTGACTTCGATCCCCATACCGCGCAAAACTTCGGCAACGATGCCGGCGGTCCGAAATTCGCGGAATCCCAGTTCGGGATGGCGGTGAAAATCGCGCCGCCAGTCGATGATTTGCGGTTCAAGTGCTGCTGCCCGCTCCAAAGTGTGATCCACAATGCCGCTCCGATACGCTAGAATATTTCTGTGAACCGGATTATAACGCTCCCTTCTATTTTAAGGATATCCCACATGACAATCGATACTTGCGGGCGCGCGCCGTCCGTAGATCAGGCGGACGCATGAACGCGCTGCGTGATTTGTTTTTGCTCGACCCGAACGTCGTCTTTTTGAATCATGGCTCGTTCGGCGCGTGTCCGAAACCCGTATTCGAGGCGTATCAAGCGTGGCAGTTGGAACTTGAACGGCAGCCAGTCGCGTTTTTGGGGCGGCGCTTCGATGCGCTGATGGACGCGGCGCGCGAACCGCTGGCGGTGTATTTGAACACGGCGCGCGATAATCTTGTCTACGTGCAAAACGCGACGACAGGCGTCAATATCGTGGCGCGGTCGCTCGACTGGCAGCCCGGCGACGAAATCTTGACGACGGATCACGAATACGGCGCGTGCAATTTCACATGGGAAGAAATGTGCGCGCGGACGGGCGCACGCTACGTCAAAGTTGCGATGCCGCTCCCAGTGACCACGCACGCCGATTTCGTTGAGCGGTTGTGGGCGGGTGTCACGCCGCGCACGAAGTTGATCTATCTCAGCCACATCACGTCGCCAACGGGGCTGATCTTCCCAGTCGCGGAAGTCTGCCGCCGCGCGCGCGCCGCTGGAATTATGACTCTGGTCGATGGCGCGCACGCGCCCGGACACATCCCCATCGATTTGACCGCGATTGATGCGGATTTCTACACGGGTAACTTTCACAAATGGCTGTGTGCGCCAAAAGGCTCGGCATTCTTGTTTGCACGCCCGGAACAGCAAGCGGCGTTGTTGCCGCCGACAATAAGTTGGGGCTGGACGGAAACGCGCACGTTCGTAACCGCGCATCAACCGCAGGGAACGCGCGATCCAGCCGCCTATTTGACGGTTCCAAATGCGATCCAATTCCAGCGCGATTACGATTGGGACAGCGTGCGGGCGTCATGCTATGCGCTGATCCGCGAGACGCGCGAACGGCTGATGGCGGTCACGGAACTCGACCCGATCATGCCCGATGGCGAAGGTTGGATCGGACAAATGGTCGCGCATCCGATCCCTGTTCAGGTGGAGGATGCGTTAGCGTTCAAGACACGGTTGTATGATGAATACCGCGTCGAAGCGCCGATTGTCGTATGGGGCGGGCGCGTGTTCATTCGTATTTCGGTACAGGGCTATAACACGCGCGCGGACATCGATCATCTGATCAGCGCGCTGACTTCGATGCTGCATTGATATCAAGTTTTCGCTAGGGGTAGGCATGATTCAAGTCTTGGATTTGATCGTTCGGATTGTGCTGTTTTTGCTCGGTCTGAATGTCGTTATCTTCACCATACTCTCCGCCGTTCGGACGTTTGTGCTGCCGCGCGCTGTTAATGTTCCGCTGACGCGCTTTGTGGCGCGCGGTGTGCGCACGATCTTCGATCTGCGAATGCGCCTGAGTAAAGTCTATTCGTATGAGGATCGAGATCGCATCATGGCGATGTACGCGCCTGTCATGCTGCTTTCGATTCCGGTCGCGTGGCTGATTTTGGTGATGCTTGGCTATACGCTGATGTATTATGCAATTGGCTTGCCGACCATTCATGAAGCTTTTCGCCTGAGCGGATCATCACTGCTCACATTGGGCTTTTTCGTCTCGGATGGTCCGCCGCTGCTGCTCGAATTTTCAGAAGCGATGGTTGGCATGATCTTGACCGCGCTCTTGATTGGGTATCTCCCGACAATGTACAGCGCGTTTTCGCAGCGCGAAACGTTGGTGAGCAAGCTGTCGGTGCGCGCGGGAACGCCGCCTTCCGCCGTCGAAATGTTGGCGCGCATCCATCGTCAGCGCGGGTTGGACTCCGTACCCGATCTGCTGGCGGAGTGGGAAAATTGGTTCGTTATCGTCGAAGAGACGCATACATCGCTGTCGGCGTTGGTGTTCTTCCGTTCACCCAAGCCGGATCAGTCTTGGATAACGGCGGCGGGCGTGATTCTGGACACGGCGTCGCTGTATCTGTCCACCGTCGATCATCAGCCCAATGTCGTGCAAGTGCCGCTGACGATTCGCGCGGGATTCATGGCACTGCGCCACATCGCTACATTCTTTCGCATCCCATATAACAGCGAACCGAAACCCGGCGATCCAATTAGTATCTCGCGCCAAGAATTTGATGCGGCATACAACGAATTGGTCGCGCAGGGCGTGCCAGTCAAAGCTGATCGTGAACAGGCGTGGAAAGATTTCGCTGGCTGGCGTGTGAATTACGATGTGCCTCTGTTGGCACTGGCGGCGTTGACGATGGCACCCTATGCATCGTGGGTGTCGGATCGCTCGCTGCCGACCCCTGTGCGCCAACGACTGCGCGTCGGCAACGGGAACGGTAAACCGTAGCGGGCATGGCGCGCCATATCCCTACGGTCAAATCGATCAAGGGGCGTGCCAGCGGCACGCCCCAACGGATTTATCGAATAGCGCCGTAAAACCCCATGCCTTCAGGCATGGGGTTTTACGGCGTCGGTCTTGTGTGAAATAGGGTATAAAAGGGGGAGTTTGATGTGCGGGGTACGAGACGTAAACATCCGACCTCGATCATCATACCGTCATATCGCAATACCGTAGTTAACCTCAAACACAGCGGGGCATCGCGGTGCTACAAGAGCGGTCGTCAGACCTCCTTCGGGATGCAGCCGTGTTGACGGTAGAAGCCCCACGCCTTTAGGCGTGGGGCGTATGTCACTCGACGTTTCCATCCAATGTAACAAAGACCGCTGTCGTGTACGCGGGGATGGTGAATGTCCCCGTCGGCACGTCGAAAGTCGAATCGCGCACGATTGGATCAACCGATGTCACTTGAATTTGGTGCAGCGCCAACGGTGTCGTCGCCAGTTCGCTGACCGTGATGGTCTGCATTTCCGGCGTGGCGTTGAATACGACGACGGCGGCGGCATAGGTCGGATCGATATTCTCCCCGACTGTATCGCTGAGGTGCATGACGATCACGCCGGGAATCTGTTCCGCACCCGTGTTGTAGAACGTCAGTCGATCCATCACATCTTGTGCGGTACGCAGTCGGAACAGGGGCGAACTTCGGCGAAGCGCCAGCATTTCGCGGAAATGATCAGCGGCGTCGAGGATTTCAACGCGCGTCGGACGCAAATCGGGATTGCCGAGCAGCGGCGTCAAAATCTCATAGCGATCCTGATTTTTGTCCGACGGCGGCAAGCCCGCGCCCCAATTGTTCCATGTGTAGCTGAAATCGAGCCGATTGAACCAGTCGCCGCTGTTATAGCTGTCGCGGTCGCCGGACTTCGAGCGCAAGATATCGTCGCCCGCATGGAAGAATGGCACGCCTTGCGACAACGCCACCACGCTGACCGCCAGATTGTTCATGCGGACGCGATCTGCCATGGTCGTCGCTTCGGGGGCTTTCAACTGGATGATATCGAACAGCGTTTCGTTGTCATGCGCCGACGCATAGACGATGTGTTCTTGCGGATCGAGCGTATAGCCGGTTGGCTGTCCGTTGTATTCTACGTCCGCGCCCGTCACCGCTTCGCCCGACGCGCCGATGAAGGTGTAATCGCGCAAGTTGCCCGCCAAACCGACGCGAATGTGATCGCTCAACAACAGCAGTCGTGCCAACTGGTCTGCTTCCGTACCGGGCGTGATGCCGTTGGGATCGGTATACAAGCCGTTGGCGAAGCCTTGTTCTTGCAGCCCACCGAACGGATTGCCGCCGCGTACTGCGTCGCGCAAGCGATCGTTGAAGGTGCCGATGCCCGTCCCCGCCATGTTCAACTGCGTCGCATTGACGCCGCGCGCACCGTCCGCGACTTCACCGAAGTTCCAGCCTTCGCCGTAAACGTAGATTTGCGAACCAGCGACGCCATTTTCAGCGATGGTGAGCGCATCGAGCGCGGCGCGCACATGCTGCATGTTCTCGACCATGTGGTGTCCCATCAGGTCGAAGCGGAAGCCATCGACGCGATAGACCGTCGCCCATGTCACCAGCGAATCGATCATCAGCTTTTCCATCATCCGATGTTCAGTCGCCGTATTTTGGCAGCAAGTGGACGTTTCGATGCGTCCCTGATCGTTCAAGCGGTGATAGTAGCCCGGTACAATTCGGTCAAGGACAGAGCGCTCATTGTTGCCAGCGGCGTTTGTGTGGTTGTAGACCACGTCCATCACCACGCGCAGACCCGATTCGTTAAGCGCCTGCACCATCTGGCGGAATTCGAGGATGCGCTGCGCGCCGTCGGGGTTACTCGCGTAACTGCCCTCCGGCACGGTGTAATGATAGGGATCGTAGCCCCAGTTGAAGCCGTCGAGTTCACGGATCGGCGCGAGGAGCGCCTGTTGTTCGTCGCTGTCCGGCGGTAGGGCAGCGAGCGCAGCGTAATCGGGGACTTGGCGCTGCGCTTCGTCCTCGTTGATGGTGGCGATATCAAACGCGGGCAAGAGATGGATATGCGTCAAACCCGCTTCTGCCAGCGCGCGCAGATGGCGCATCCCGTTCGAGTCGGTATCCGAGAACGCGAGAAACCTGCCGCGATGTTCTGGCGGGACGGTTTCATCGAAAATGCTGAAATCGCGGACGTGCAGTTCATATAGGACAATATCTTCGGGTGCTTCGAGTGCGGGCTTTTGTGCATCGCCCCACATTGTCGCCAGATCGCGTAGATCAAAGATTTGACTGCGCGTGCTGTTCATCGACAAGCTGATCGAATACGGATCAGTGACCAGATTCGTCACAACTGCGCGTTCCGACGGCATATAGACGGTGACTTCGTACTGATAGTACATTCCCGTCCAATCGGGCGATCCGGCGGCGCTCCAGACGCCCGTTGCGGCGTCGTAGTCCATCGACACGATGTCGCTTGCGTCGGAAGTGCTATCCGCGAACAGATGCAGCGCGACGGTTTGCGCGGTCGGCGCCCATAAATGCAGCGAGGGTGCGTCGTCAGCGTAAACCACACCCAGATCCGGCGATTGGCGCCTCTTACCGCGCCCACGTCCTAGCGAGGGTGCGTCGTCAGCGTAAACCACACCCAGATCGCCATCGTAGGCGTAGAGGTCATCCAGCGCGCCGGGAATTTGCAGCGCGGTCGCGTCTTGCAGAATGCCCTGATTGTAGGTGGACTGAATAGCAAGCTGTCCACGCAAAATCTCAGGGACGTTCCCCAGATCATCTTCAGCGATTTTCAGTGTGGTGAAGTCGGCAAGGTGGGGGAACTGCGCGATTTGCTCGTCAGACAGTCCGGCACGATTCGCGCGCAGCGTGATGTAATCACCGCCTGTAATGCCCTCGTCCGTCAGTTCGAGCGTGCCGTTGGCGCTGTAATATAAACGGTACTCCGCGCCGGGAATGCGTGCAATATTCCACGCGACCGTATCCGCCGACACCCAATGCGCCGCTGCGAACAATAAGTTGCCGACAGCGGGACCCGCTGCGCCGCCAACGGTGATATTGATCTGATTGTCTGCTGAATTATAGGTCACGAGTACCTCGCTGTTGTCCTCGCCCACGCTGAACAGGATATCCGCGCCATCACGCGCGCCGTTGGCGCCATAATTTTCGCCCCAATTCTCATTGATGGCGACTTTGCCTTCATAAACGCCCGCGGGGAGCGCGCTGGTACGGAACTCATACACGCCGTCTGCATCCGGGTCTTGCAGCAGGGAACGCAAACAGTCCGGCTGCCAATCGCCTGGACAGCCGATCTCGCTCTGGAAGCTGCCCGGCACGGTGGCGATGATCGCATTCACACCGTCGTTGACCCAATGCGTATTCGGATCGTAGATGAACTTGACCGTCGCATCTTCTGCCAAGACGAGCGCGATATCCGCGCCGTTAAGTTCGCCGCCCGCGCCATAGTTCACGTCCCAAGTGCCGTTCAGCGCGATCTTGTATTCGTAGCTGCCCGCTGGAAGGTCGAACGTGCCGATCCATTTGTCATCGGCTTCATCGTAAGTCAAAAATGTGCTTTCGCATTCCGGCTGCCAATCGCCCGGACAGCCAAGAACACCCTGAATCGTCCCCGCGACCGTCACACTCTGCGGGGCATCCTGCGCCCAGACCACCGCTGTGAGCAAAAACATCACAAGGGCGAACAACGACCATAAACGTACTTTTTTCACAATTTCATCTCCAGCCAAAACGGATTTCTTGCCTCAACCTCCATTATGCGGGTTGAAATAGCTTTTGCAACTCTCGTGATGCGCGGTTAAGCTTCATCGGATAAAGTGAACGCGGCATTGCTTGTGCGACACCTATTATCGAAGGGGAAATATCATGTTGACAACAAAACTGCTCCACCCGGAAATTTTGGAGGCGTTGGCTGGATCGGGACACGGCGGGGGTGTGCTGATCGCAGACGGTAACTATCCATTTTCGACGCGCGCGTTCCCGGCGGCGAAGCGCGTTTATCTCAACTTCACGCCCGGCAAGCTGAACGTCATCGACGTATTGGACGTGATCAAAGGCGCGATTCCCGTTGAGGCGGCGCACGTCATGGCGACGAACACAGGCGACGAAGCGCCGATTGTGGCGGAATTTCGCGCGCTGCTGCCGGATGTGCCGTTCGAGAAGCATGATCGCTTCGCCTTTTACGATTTGGCGCGCGGCAATGATACATGTCTCGTGATTGCGACGGGCGAACAGCGCGTTTACGCCAATATTTACCTCGTGATTGGGGTCGTTAAAGCGTAACCGGAGCAAACCAGAGAGATTTTAACGCAAAGAACGCGGAGATGCAGAGAAAAATCTGAAAAAGCTTTGCGCGCGCTGCATCGCTGTTTATCGCTGCGTTAAAATCTTTTTCGCCTCATTCAGGGTGTTAAGCTGAATGGCTCGCTGTCATTCGTGCCTAGTGCCGTGTGCATGTCCAACTCGATATCGCGCATATCAACCAACGCGCTCCCCCATGCGCCAAAAACGTGCAATTGGTTTCGATGCCGTCGTCGTAGCGCAGATTGGCTCCAATTCTAGCGAAAAAGCCGAACCGAGTTAAGATTGTCGTCACAAAATGGGTTTGATGGAAAAAGGGAAGGTTTCATTCATGGCTTATTCGATTCCAACGTCCGCCGCGCCGCCAAAAGTCGCGCCGAATACGGCTATCCTCGTCGCCAGCGGCGATCTGCGCTTGTCCGCCAACCAAGCATGTTGGGCGGCACAGTCCGCGATGGAAAGCAAGGTGATCGCGGCGTTCGCGGGTGCGGGCGTCACGGTCATGCGCGGACACGCTTACAACGCCGCGGAACAGCACGGCTTCATCAGTAGTCAGCGGATGGGCATGGACGTTTTTCGAGGCATCGATCCAGACGCGCCGCTGATTGTCGCAGAGGCGGTCTGGCAGTACAGCCATCATGTTCTTGCGGGCTTACGGGCGCATCGCGGCAAGATTCTGACGGTCGCCAATTGGTCGGGACAGTGGCCCGGACTAGTGGGGATGTTGAATCTCAACGGGTCGCTGACGAAAGCGGGCGTGGACTACAGCACCCTGTGGAGCGAAGATTTTGCGGACGACTATTTCTTGAACGGGATTCGCCAGTGGATCACGACGGGGAAGATCGCCCATGATAGCAGCCACGTTCGCGGGTTAGACGCGAGTCGACTCCCCGCGGATGAAGCGCGCCTCGGTGAAGCATTAGCGGCACAGCTTCGACACGACAAGGCGATTTTGGGCGTGTTCGACGAGGGTTGCATGGGCATGTATAACGCGATCATCGATGATGAATTGCTCAACCCCACGGGCATCTACAAGGAACGCCTGAGCCAATCGGCGCTGGTTGCCGGAATGCGCGTTGTGTCGGACGCCGAAGCACGCGCAGTCTATGCGTGGCTGTTGGCGCGCGGTATGACGTTCGTTCTTGGCGCAAATCCCGACACCGATTTGACGGAAAATCAGGTCTTGGAACAATGTAAGATGTACATCGCCGCAGTACGGATCGCGGCGGGATTCGGCTGCGATGCCATCGGCATCCAGTATCAGCAGGGCTTGAAAGACATGGCACCGGCGTCCGATCTGGTCGAAGGGTTGCTGAACAACGTGGAACGTCCACCTGTGTATGATGCGACGACGGGCGCGGAGTTGTTCGCAGGGCGTGCGCTGCCGCATTTCAACGAAGTGGACGAGGGCGCGGCGGTCGATGCGCTGGTCACGAATCGGGTGTGGACAAGCATGGGGTTCGATCCGGCGACGACGCTGCACGATCTCCGTTGGGGCGCGCCCTACGGCGACGATTATGTGTGGGTGTTCCTGATTTCGGGTGCGGCACCGCCGTCGCATTTCATCGGGGGCTACAGCGGCGCATCCAGCGAACGCCAACCGCCGATGTACTTCCGGCTCGGTGGTGGGACGCTGAAGGGGATCAGCAAGCCGGGCGAACTGGTGTGGAGCCGGGTCTACGTCGAGGGCGGCGTACTGCACGCCGATATCGGGCGGGCGCACGTCGTGGAACTGCCGCGCGAAGAAACTGAACGCCGATGGGCGCTCTCGACGCCACAGTGGCCCATTATGCACGCGGTCTTGCACGGCGTGACGCGCGATCAAATGATGGCGAAGCATAAGGCGAATCACATTCAAGTCGCGTATGCGCCGACGGCGGATGATGCGGATAAGGCGCTGGCGGCGAAGGCGGCGATGTTCGCAGCGATGGGGCTGCATGTGCATATTTGTGGCACGGTGAAGGTGGGCTGACATGGCAGACAAACCACGTATTTGCATGGTCGGCAGCAGCAATATCGATTTGATCTCGCGCGTGCCGCGTTTGCCGATGCCCGGCGAGACGCTGATCGGGTCGACGTTTCAAATGGGTTTTGGCGGCAAGGGCGCGAATCAAGCGGTCATGGCGGCGAAACTTGGCGCACAAGTCAGCGTTGTGACCAAGTTGGGGCGTGATATTTTCGGGGACGACACGCTTAAAAATTATCAGAAGTTTGGGATCGATACCACTTATCTTCTGTTCGATGAGACGCGCTTTTCCGGCGTCGCTCCAATTGCCGTCGATGAGAAGACCGGACAGAATTCAATCATCATCGTTCCGGGCGCGAACAACGGCTTGTCGCCCGCCGACGTGCGAATGGCTGCGCCCGCGATCCACGCTGCGCAAATCTTAATCTGTCAGCTTGAAATTCCGCTGGAGACGACGTTGGAGGCATTTCGGGTGGCGAAAGAAGGGGAGGGCGTGACGACGATCCTCAATCCAGCGCCTGCCGCGACGCTGTCCGACGAACTGATCGCGTTGAGCGATATCATCGCGCCCAACGAGGTCGAAGCCGCGATGCTGACGAAACTGCCGACAGATACCGACGATCTCGCCGTGAAAGCGGGGCGCGCGCTGCAAAAACGTGGCGCATCCATTGTGGTTATGACGTTGGGCGTGCGCGGGGCGCTGATCTTGGACAAAGATGCCGATCCAGTGTTCGTGGCGGCGCAAAAAGTGCAAGCGGTCGATTCGACGGGGGCGGGCGATGCATTTGTCGGCAGTTTGGCATATTTCTTGGGCGTCGGGCGTGATTTGGCGGATGCCGTCGAACGCGCGTGCGCGATTGCGACGCGCTCGGTGTTGAAAGCGGGAACGCAAATATCATTCCCAATGCGCGCTGAAGTGTTAGAAATTATGGGGGAATAAAAAAAGGCTTGCCAGCGGCAAGCCCTTGAAATGGCAGGCGTCCTACAGAAACGCCCTACTTGATATGTTTTAGCAGAGAGCATGGCGCGCCATGCTCTCTGCTTTCACCGCAGTCCGCAGCCCTTTAACCTTAGTTCTTGCTCGGGCTACCCGCGACGCGCACCGGAATTTGACGCGGTTGCGCTTCGGGCGACTTGGGCAAATTCAGCGTCAGCACGCCGTTCTCGAACGTCGCTTCCACGCCGCTGAGATCGACGGTTTGTGGCAGCCGAATGCTGCGCGTGAACGTGCCGAATGTGCGTTCCAGCATCAACGTGCGGCTGTTTTCGACTGTCGGCTGCGCAATCTCACCCGAAATCGTCAGTACGCCGTCATTCACATTGACCTGGATATTGTCTGCGTTCGCGCCGGGCAGTGCCGCGTAGACAGTGTAGCCCGTGGTGGTTTCGTGAACATCGAGCGCCAAACTGCCGTCGGTCGTCGCGCGAGCAGTGCGCCACTTCTCATCAAAGGCGTGGTCAATGATGCTCTGCATCGCCGCCATTTCACGGAAGGGGTTCCAACGTACCATCGTCGCCATGATCTGCTCTCCTCAATCGCTACCGTTTTGAATAAACGTTACTGATCATCAGGATAGATCGGGCGTGTATGAGGGGTATATACGCTGTGTAAAAGAAGTGTCGGAGAAGATCAGAAGTCTATATGCAGAAAAGGGGGGCATGACGATCATGCCCCGCTTGTAGTCCTTTGGGCGTGCCAGTGGCGCACCCTTATGATTCGTCGTCGTCTTCCAGTTTCTTTTCGCTCGGTGTGCGTCCATACAACTCGGTCAAGTCTGCCAACCGCGCCTTTGCGGAATGTTCGAAGTCGTCCGCTGTCATGCGCCAGCCCCAGTTGCCCGACTCGCGTCCGGGCGTGTTCATGCGGCTGTGTTCGTCCAAGCCGAGCAAATCCTGCATCGGGACCACGGCGGTGTGCGCGACTGACGCTTGCGCGAACCGGATCATCTCCCAATGGGGTTCTTCGACCGGATGCCCGACGAAGCGCGCGATATGGTCTTTCATCGCCGGAGTGGCTTCTTTTTCGTCTTTCCACCAGCCGACGGTCGTATTGTTATCGTGCGTCCCCGAATAGACGACCGAGTTGGGAACGTGGTTGAAGGGGAGGAACGGATTTTCGGCGCTGATCTCACCCCACGCGAATTGTAAGACCTTCATGCCGGGCAAACCCGCGTCGTCACGCATGGCTTCGACTTCGGGCGTGATCACGCCCAAATCTTCCGCGATGATCGGCAAGCCGCCGAGCGCCGCGTTCACGACCTTGAAGAATGCCGAGCCGGGTCCCTTCACCCAGCGCCCATTGCGCGCCGTCGTTTCGCTGGCGGCGACTTCCCAATACGCCTCGAAGCCACGAAAATGATCGATGCGTAGGACATCGACCATCGACAAGATCGCTTTCAGCCGCGCGATCCACCAGCCATAGCCGTCCTTCGCCATCCGATCCCAGCGATAATGGGGGTTGCCCCAACGCTGTCCGTCGGCGGAGAAATAATCCGGTGGGACGCCCGCAATCACGGTCGGATTGCCTTGTTTGTCGAGATAAAACAGTTTCTGGTTGCCCCACACATCGCTGCTGTCGTGCGCTACGAAGATCGGCGCGTCCCCGATGAAGCGGATGCCCATGTTGTTGGCATAGGACTTGAGCGCGAACCACTGCTTGAAGAACTGCCATTGGCGGAAGGCATATTGTTCGACCAGATCGGCGTACTGCGCGTGCGCGGCGGCGATGGCGGCGGGCTGATACAGCGCCAAAGCTGATTCCCATTCGACCCACGGACGCCCCTCATGCACCGTCTTGAGCGTCATGAACAGCGCGAAATCGTCCAGCCACGCGCGGTTGCCGTGACGGAAGGCGCTGAATTCGCGCTCGCTCTTGCCGGGATTCGCTTTGAAGCGCTCATATGCCGTCGCCAGCATCCCATTGTGATAATCGATCACCGTGCCGTAATCGACATGGGTGGCAGAAAATTCGGGCAGCGTCGTGGCGACTTCATCGGGCAGCAGCCAGCCGTCCTCGACCAGTTGATCGATGCTGATCAACAGCGTATTGCCCGCGAACGACGATAACGCTTGATAGGGCGAGTCGCCGTAGCTGGTGGGTCCTAACGGCAGGACTTGCCACAAACTTTGTTTTGCCTCGACCAGATAATCGACAAACCGATACGCCCACTCGCCGAGATCGCCCACGCCGTAGCGTCCCGGCAGCGAGGTGGGATGGAGCAGCACCCCGCTGGCGCGTGTGAAAGCCATAATCGCCTCCGAATTCCCTAATCCGCCAAAAGATATCGTAGAGCATAGCGCCTGTGGCGGCATTGCGCAATCCGCTGTGTGGGTGGGCGCTGACGTGTAATTTGTATCAGCGTGCGGTATTATCGGCGGCTTGGCGCGGGCTGACAAGACAAGGCGGATGATGATGCGCGTGGGACGATGGATCGGGTTGATCGCGGTGGGGCTGCTGCTGGCAGCGGGGACGGCGCGCGCTCAAGCGCCCGTCGAAATCACGCTGTTCATCGATGCCGACAGCTTGACGGTTTACGTGCCGAGCAATCAGCTCGCGTCGCTGCAAGACATGGGCTTGCAAGTCGTGATCGGCGACCAGCGCATCAGCTATTTCTTGCAGACCTTCGCCGCGTTCCAAGTGATCCCGTTCACCAGCGTGCCGACGCCGATCTGTCTGCGTTTGGAGCGTGAGAGCGGCGGCGGCGTGCTGGAAGATGCGTGCGCGCCGGGCTATACGCTGGTACAGCGGCGCTCGCCGTCGGATGTGTTCTGGTACGACCCCGCCGAGCAAAACACGCGCACGATCTTGCTGGTGCAGGGCATTCAGTTCGTCAACGTGCTGGCGTTCTGTCCGGCGGGGCAAGTCGTGTGTCCGCTGACCTATCAGCCGCCGACTTTCACGCCCACGCTGACGCCCACGCGCACGCCAACATGGACATTAACACCGACTTTTACCTTAAGCCCCACGTTGACATTGACGCCGACCATCACCCCGACGCCGAGTCCGACGCCGGATATCGCCTCCAGTCTGGTCGCTGTGACGCGCAACGCCGATTGGACGCCGATCATCCAAGACTTCGACGGCGTGCCGATGGCGCTGGTGCCGGTGGGTTGCTTCATGATGGGCAGCACGGACGAGGAAATTTCGGCGCTAACCGCGCAGGATGGGGATTTTTTCAGCGATGAAGCGCCGCAGCATGAAACCTGCATCGATACGCCGTTCTGGATCGATGTGACCGAAGTCACGCAGGCGCAGTTCCGCACCTTCGGCGGCGTGGCGGCGAATGGCAGTCGTTTCAGCGGCGATCAACGTCCCGTCGAGCGCATCACGTGGTTCGAGGCGCGCGCCTACTGCGAAGACCAGCGCGGGATGCGCTCGAC